>Ga0164243_10003724_pt1 | contig 24293 bp, 19 predicted proteins | sample OricompcompostOP_FD_108781 | JGI IMG/M metagenome (GOLD analysis project Ga0164243, IMG submission 108781) | Organic Plus compost microbial communities from Emeryville, California, USA - Original compost - Organic plus compost (OP) | ecosystem: Engineered > Solid waste > Mixed feedstock >...
CCCGCGCTCGGCCCCGCGCCCGCGCTCGGCCCCGCGCCCGCGCTCGGCCCCGCGCCCGCGCTCGGCACCGCGCCCGCGCTCGGCACCGCGCTTCGCGCGTCGAAGGCCTCGCTTCGCGAGACTCATCCGAAAATCGGCCATTCGCTGGGCATGCGCCATCGCCTGGTGGCCCGGGGGGGGCAACCGCCCCATTTTCCGACCGGAACGGGCGTCACCGCAGGAGAATCAGGAGGCTGATTTATTGCGCGTGCGGCCGCCTTGCATGGCTCGGCGCCGCTTGCGAAGCGCGGCCAGGATTCCGGGGCGAGGGTCTGTGCAGATTCCTGGCACGGGGGCGTTGTCGTACAGACAGGGTGCCGAGCCGATCAGGATTCGCTTCGCGCGGATCCGCAAGCGCACGAGGAATCAGGCACGCGCCCGCGCGGCCGTACCTCGACGCACGCCCTAGGCGAGCCACTCCCGCGTCGGCCAGGCCTCGCGGCGCCAGGCGCTGTCCCAGAACAGCCACTCGTACTCGGTGGCCCGGCAGAACGCGCCGGTCATGGCCTCGTACGTCGCGGTGTCGGCGGACGCGGCCAGCCGGTCGGCGATGGCGCGGGCGTGGGCCACCGACTCGGCGAACTCCGGGTCCGCGTACGTGGCGATCCACGCGCGGTACGGATGGTCGTCGGTGGCCTTGGCGACCAGCGCCTCGCCGACGTCCTGGTACACCCAAAAGCACGGCAGCACGGCGGCGGCCAGTACGGGGAACGGCTCGGCCAGGGCGGTGGCCTGCAGGAACGAGGAGTAGCCGAGGCACGTCGGCGACGTGATGATGCCGGACAGGTCATCGGCGGTCAGGCCGAACTCCTCGATGTAGCCGGCATGCAGGCTGCGCTCGGCCACCAGGGCGGTGTGCGCGCTGGACGCGAAGAACGCGGCGTCGTCGGGGTCGGCCGCCCGTACGGACGCGGTGGCCAGCGCCTTGGAGAACGCCTCCAGGTAGCGGGCGTCCTGCACGATGTAAAAGGCGAAGCGGTCGCGGTCGAGGGTGCCCTCGCCGAGGGCGGTATTGAACGGGTGCTCGTGGATGGCGCGCACCAGCTTGGCGCAGCGGTCCCACACGTCGTCGCAGAACATGAGGTCTCTTCCGGTCGGAGGGCTACCAGATGGCGTGGAAATGATGCACGGGACCGCGCCCGTGCCCGACGTTCAGCCGGTCGGCGGCGTTCAGCGCGGCGGTCAGGTACTCCTTCGCGGCGCGTACGGGTTCCGGCCAGCCGTCGTACCGGGGGCGCAGCGCGGCGATCGCCGATGACAGCGTGCAGCCGGTGCCGTGCGTGTTGCGAGTGGCCACGCGCGGCGCGGACAGCCACGTCGCGCCCGTGCCGGTGAGCAGCAGGTCGACGCTCGCCTCGCCGTCCAGGTGCCCGCCCTTCAGCAGTACCCGGGACGCGCCGAGCGCGCGCAGCCGGTCGGCCTGGCCGCGCATCTCCTCCTCGGTCTTGACCTCCGGCTCGCCGAGCAGGTCGGCGGCCTCCGGCAGGTTCGGCGTGATCAGGTCCACGCGCGGCAGCAGCTCGTCGCGCAGCGCGGCCACGGCCTCCGCGGCGAGCAGCCGGTCGCCGCTCTTGGCCACCATCACCGGGTCGAGCACCACGTACGGCGGCCGGTAGCGGTCCAGCGCCGCGGCGACCACCCGGATCACCTCGGCGTCGCCCAGCATGCCGATCTTCACGGCGTCCGCCGGCACGTCGGTGAGCAGCGTGTCCAGCTGGTCGGCCAGGAACCCCGGCGGGGGCGCGTGCACCGAGCTGACGCCGGTGGTGGTCTGCGCGACCAGCGCGGTGATCACCGACATGCCGTACGCACCGAGCGCGGAGAACGTCTTGAGGTCGGCCTGGATCCCGGCGCCACCGCTGGGATCGGTGCCGGCGATGGTCAGCACGTTGGGTATGCCCACGTGACGTCCCTTCGCTAGTACGAACTAGTGCAGGTTCGACGGGTGTGCTCTCAGCCCGGACGCGCCCGGGCACCCCGCGTCATCACCGCCAACCGTAACAAGCCCGGGTCAACCGGGCGAGCGCCGCACCGGTACGGCCAGCACGGCGAGCGCCGCGCCCACCAGCGCCAGCCCCGCGCCGCCGGTGACGCCGAGGCGCTCGCCGAGGACGAGCAGGCTGAGCAGCGTGGCGACGGCGGGCTCGGCGAGGGAGAGCGTCGCCGCCGACGCCGCCGGGGTGGTGCGCAGGCCCCGGCCGTACAGCAGGTAGCCGAGCACCGTGGTGACCACGGCCAGGTGGACGCCGACCAGCGCGCCGGACGGCGTGGCCAGCCACGCCGGGTGGGACAGCATCAGCACCGGCAGCAGCACCACGGCACTGCCGCCGAACAGCACGCCCATCACGGCGGAGACCGATCCGGTCGCGGCGATCGCACGCGACGAGACGATCACGTACACCGCGTACCCGAGCCCGGCGGCCAGCGCCAGCAGCACGCCGCCGGTGTCCACGCCGGCGCGCGCGCCGCCGAGTGTGAGGAGCGCGCAGCCGGCGATGGCGAACGCGGTGGCGGCGTACCACGTGCGCGCCGGGCGGCCGCCGCCGGTGAGCCGGGCCAGCAGGCCGGTGAACACCGGCGCGCTGCCGATCGTGACGATGGTGCCGACGGCCACGCCCGTACGGGCCAGCGCGGCGAAGAAGCACAGCTGGTACGCGGCCACCACGGGCGCGCTGAGCAGCAGGTACGGGACGCGGCGGCGTGCGACGGCCAGCGCGGGCAGCTCGCCGCGCAGCCACGCGTACGCGAACAGCGCGAAGCCGCCGAACACGATGCGCGTCGCCCCGACCGACACCGGCCCGGCGCCGAGCGGCGCGAACGCCTGCGCGGTCCCGGCGGTGCCGCCGAGCGCGGCGGCGAGCAGCACGAGAAGCGGGCCCGTACGGAGATGCGACGACACGACGAACGCTCCTGCTGGTGAACCGGAAAGAGGACCCGGAGCAGGGGCGCCGGAGAACGCGGCCGCGGTGACGCCCCTACGGGGCGGGCGGTCGCAGCACGGCTCGTCCGTACGTCATGCGCCGAACCTACCGGCCGGGCCCGCGCGCTGACGAGCGGTTTTCCGGGCTACCGGCGACGCGTCGGCCGCGCCGGCCGCGTCGGCCGCGTCGGCCGCGTCGGCACGGCCAGCACCGCGAGCGCCGCGCCGACCAGCACCAGCCCCACCACACCGGCCGCCCCGAGGTGCTCGCCCAGCACCAGCAGGCCCAGCACGGTGGCCACCGCGGGTTCCAGCAGCGCCAGCGTCGCCGACGTGGCCACCGGCGTGGTGCGCAGCGCCCGGCCGTACAGCAGGTACCCGACGGCCGTGGTGACCACGGCCAGGTGCGCGGCGACCAGCGCCCCGTCCGGCGTGGCCAGCCACACGGGGCGGGTCAGCGCCAGCACCGGCAGCAGCACCACGGCGCCGCCGCCGAACAGCACGCCCATCACTGCCGCGACCGACCCGGTGAGCCGGATCAGCCTTGCCGACACGATCGCGTACGCCGCGTAGCCGATGCCGGAGGCCAGCGCCAGCAGCACCCCGCCGAGCGCCACGCCGGTGCCCCGCCCGCCGAGCGTGAGGATCGCGCACCCGGTCACCGCGACCGCCGTCGCCGCGAACCAGGTGCCGGCCGGCCGCCCGCCGCGGGTCAGCCAGACGAGCAGGCCGGTGAACACCGGCGCGCTGCCGATCGTGACGATGGTGCCGACGGCCACCCCCGTACGGGCGACCGCGGAGAAGAAGCACAGCTGGTACGCGGCGACCCCGGCCGCGCCCAGCGCCAGCAGGTACGGCGCGCGGCGGCCGAGCAGCCGGCGCGCGCCGGCCAGGGCGGGCAGCTCGCCGCGCAGCCACGCGTACGCGAACAGCGCGAGCCCGCCGAACACGATGCGCGCCGACCCGACCGAAACGGGCTCGGCGCCCGCCGGCGCGAAGGCCTGCGCGGTGCCGGTGGTGCCCCACAGCGAGGCGGCCAGCAGGACGAGGAGGGGACCGCCCGACGTGCGGGCGGGCGTGACGGATTCAACCCGGGATGACATGGAGAGACGCTCCTGATCGAGAACCGGAAGGTCGGAACCGGAGACAGGGGCGTACACGGAACGGCCCGCGGGCGGATCGCCCACGGGCGTCAGAGGAAAGCCGCTACGCCCCTACAGGGCGGGCGGCGGGAGAACGACATGCCGGTACGTCACGGAGCGACTCTATCGCCCGGCATGCACACGCGGCCGGGGTCGTGCAATGAGGTGCGTCACGGCGTCGGAGATCTTCGATACGTAGCGTGGCGGACATGACTGAGCTGACGAATGACGTGCCGTCCCCGGCCGCGATGCGGCGGGCTCTCGCGCGGGCGCGGGACGGGAAGACCCTTGACGTTGACGAGGCCACCGTGTTGCTGCACGCGCGGGGGGAGGACCTGGTCCGGTTGTCGGAGTACGCGTCCCGGGTGCGGGACCGCGGGCTGGCCGACGCCGGGCGCCCGGGCGTGGTGACGTACAGCCGCAAGGTGTTCATCCCGCTCACCCGGCTGTGCCGGGACCGGTGCGGGTACTGCACGTTCGTCACCGTGCCGGGCCGCGTGGAGTCGCCGTACCTGTCGCCGGACGAGGTGCTCGACATCGCCCGGCGCGGCGCGGAGATGGGCTGCAAGGAGGCGCTGTTCACGCTGGGCGACCGGCCCGAGGACCGCTGGACGGCGGCCCGGGAGTGGCTGGACGCGCACGGGTACGACGACACCCTCTCGTACGTCCGCGCGATGGCGATCATGGTGCTTGAGGAGACCGGGCTGCTGCCGCACCTCAACCCGGGCGTGCTGACCTGGCGGGACCTGCAGCGGCTGAAGCCGGTCGCGCCGTCGATGGGCATGATGCTGGAGACCACCGCGCGGCGGCTGTTCACCGAGCGCGGCGGCCCGCACTTCGGCTCCCCGGACAAGGACCCGGACGTGCGGCTGCGCGTGCTGGAGGACGCGGGCCGGGTCAACGTGCCGTTCACCACCGGGATCCTGATGGGCATCGGCGAGACGTACGCCGAGCGCGCCGACGCCCTGTTCGCCCTGCGCAGGACCTCCCGCGCGTACGGCGCGATCCAGGAGGTCATCGTGCAGAACTTCCGGGCCAAGGACGACACCAAGATGCGCCGCACCCCGGACGCCGACCTGGAGGAGCTGGCCGCCACCATCGCCGTCGCGCGGCTGCTGCTCGGTCCGAAGGCGCACGTGCAGGCGCCGCCCAACCTGATCGGCGACGAGTTCGACCTGATGCTGCGCGCCGGCATCGACGACTGGGGCGGCGTCTCCCCGCTCACCCCCGACCACGTCAACCCCGAGCGCCCGTGGCCGCAGATCGACGAGCTGGCCGCGCGCAGCTCCGCCACCGGATACGAGCTGCGCGAACGGCTGACGATCTACCCCGAGTACGTACAGGCGGGCGAGCCGTGGCTGGACCCGCGCGTGTCCGGGCACGTCGCCGCGCTGGCCGACCCGGCCACGGGCCTGGCCCGCGAGGGCGCGATGCCCGAGCCGCGGCCGTGGCAGGAGCCGGACGGCGGCTGGCAGGAGGCCACCGGGCGCACCGACCTGCACGTCACGATCGACACCACCGGCCGTACGAGCGACCGGCGGGACGACTTCGACTCGGTGTACGGCGACTGGGACGAGGTGGCCACGCACATCTCGGCGCCGCGGAAGTTCGACGCGGACGTACGGGACGCGCTGCGTGCCGCCGAGCGCGACCCGGCCGGGCTGAGCGACGACGAGGCGCTGGCCCTGCTGCACGCCGACGGCCCGGAGCTGGACGCGCTCGCCGGGCTGGCCGACGGCCTGCGCCGCGACGTCAACGGCGACGACGTCACGTACGTGGTCACCCGGAACATCAACTTCACCAACGTCTGCTACACCGGCTGCCGGTTCTGCGCGTTCGCCCAGCGCCGTACGGACGCCGACGCGTACGCGCTGTCCATGTCGCAGATCGGCGACCGCGTGGACGAGGCGTGGGAGGCCGGCGCCACCGAGATCTGCATGCAGGGCGGCATCCACCCGGACCTGCCCGGCTCCGCGTACTTCGACCTGGCCGCCGAGGTCAAGCGCCGCCAGCCCGGCATGCACCTGCACGCGTTCAGCCCGATGGAGGTGGTCAACGGGGCGTCGCGGATGGACCTGCCGATCCGCGAATGGCTGAGCCGGGCGCGCGAGGCCGGCCTGGACTCCATCCCCGGCACGGCCGCGGAGATCCTCGACGACGACGTCCGCTGGGTGCTGACCAAGGGCAAACTGCCCACCGCGCAGTGGATCGAGGTCATCTCCACCGCCCACGAGCTGGGCCTGCCCACGACGTCGACGATGATGTACGGCCACGTGGACACCCCCGCCCACTGGGTCGCGCACATCAAGCTGATCGCCGACCTGCAGCGCCGCGCCATCGACACGACGGGCGCGCGCGGCTTCACGGAGTTCGTGCTGCTCCCGTTCGTGCACACCAACGCGCCCATCTACCTGGCCGGCCTGGCCCGCCCCGGCCCCACCGCCCGGGAGAACCGCGCCGTCCACGCGCTGGCCCGCCTGCTCCTGCACGGCCTGATCGACAACATCCAGTGCTCGTGGGTGAAGCTCGGCGAGGACCTGTGCCGCGACGTCCTGCGGGGCGGCGTCAACGACATCGGCGGCACCCTGATGGAGGAGACGATCAGCCGCATGGCCGGCTCCGACAACGGCTCGTACAAGACCATCACCGACATGGCCGCCCTGGTCGCCCCGACCGGCCGCTCCCTCCGCCAGCGCACGACCGGCTACGGCCCGGTGCCGGAGGAACGCCAGGCGGCCGCGACGGCCTCCGACGGCGTGTGCACGACCGTACGGCAGGGCCTGCCGATCCTGTCGTCGTGAGCACGGGCGGGCGCCCGGGGTCAGTCGACCGGGCGCCCGTTCTGCCGCATCAGCGCGGCCACGTTGCGCAGGTACGCGTCGCCGCCCCCGCCGTCCGGCCGGAACGGGATCTCCACGACGCCCCCATCGACCAGGCGCAACGGGAACCGCCGCCCACCGGTCAGCCCCCGGTTCCGGTCGGACCTTCCGAGCCGCGCGGCCCGGGACCACGGCACCACCAGCACCCCCTGCTTGCCGCTCCGCACGATCCCGCCGGCGTACAGGTACGTGGTCTCCCCGGCCCGCCGGGTCAGCGCGACGGCCCGCCCCAGCGAGGTCGCGACCCACACCAGCAGCAGCGCCGCGAACGGGAACACGAAGTTGACGCCCGCGATCGCGAGCGCGACCAGCGCCGCCCAGATCCCGGCCGGCACCAGCACCAGCAGCCAGGCGTCCCGCGGCCGTCCCCACGACCGGGTCGCCAGATGCGCCCCGAGTTTCCGCGCGGTCGCGGCCGCGACGACCTCCGCCGGGGGCGGCGCGGCGGGCGGAAGCGGCGGCGGGCCCTGCGGAGGGGCGGCGTCGGGAGGGGGTGGACCGGACATGGGGGGCGACCTTTCACAGCACCGGTTCGTACGCGTCAGCCAACCAGTCGCCGTTTACACCGGCCTTACCCCAGCCCGCGCGGGCCCTCCTGGAGGTCGATGGTGCGGGATATGGTGCGGAAGATCTCGTAGTTGATCTTGCGTTTGCGGTAGAGCTCGTTGAGTTTGTCGCGTTGGGCGCGGACGAGTTCGCGGCGGAACGGGCGGGTGTCGGTGACGTCGTCGGCGTTGACGTCGCCGAGGGCGACGCGGACGCGGTCCAGGCGCATCTCGAAGAGCTGGCGGTACAGGTTGGCGGTGTCCTCGTCGACGTCGCCGGCCTCGGCCAGTTCGTCCAGGCGGGACAGGCCGGCCTCGGTGACCTTGGCGCGGGCCACCGCCTCCAGATGCTGGTGTTCCTCGCTCTTGGCCAGGCCGAGGCGGCGCAGGAGGGGGGCCAGGGTCAGGCCCTGGCCGATGAGGGTGACCACGACGACGGCGGCGGCCAGGAAGATCAGCGTGCTGCGTTCGGTGAACGCGCCGCCGTGCAGCGTCGTGGGCAGCGTGAGGGCGATGGCCAGGGAGATGGCGCCGCGCATGCCGCCCCAGCCGATGACCAGCCGCTGCCGCCACGGGTTGCGCACGTACGCGGAGTGCCGGCCGGGCAGGAGCGCGACCAGCGGGGATATCACCAGCTCCCAGACCAGGCGGATCACGATGGCCGCGGCGATCACGGCGGCGGCCGCGCCGATCAGCCACGGGACGGAGTGCGTGCCGGACAGGTCGTCCACGATCGCGCGCAGCTCCAGGCCGAGCAGCACGAACAGCGTCGACTCCAGCAGGAAGATCAGCGTGCGCCAGAACATGGTGCCGCTGACCCGCGACGCCGGCTGGATCAGGCCCTCCGTACGGGTGCCCAGGTAGACGCCCACGACGACAGTGGCCAGCACGCCGGACACGTGCAGCTCCTCCGCCGGGATGTAGGCCACGAACGGCGAGATCAGCGTGATCAGGATCTGCACCGACGGGTCGCGGACGTACCGGCGGACGCGGCCGATCACCCAGGCCACGACCAGGCCGTACGCGACACCGCCGGCCACCACCTCGACCAGCCGCAGCGCGCCGTGGCCGAACGTGAACGGGTGCACCATCGCCTCGGTGGCCAGGCCGAACGCGGTGAGCGCGACGCCGTCGTTGATCAGGCTCTCGCCTTCGAGGATGGTGACGATCCGCGTCGGGGCGCCGAGCCGGTTCATGATCGACGTCGCGGCCACGGCGTCGGTCGGCGCGATGGCGGCGGCGAACGCCAGGGCCGGCGCCCAGCCGAGGTCCGGCAGCAGCAGCGTGGTGACCCAGCCGACGCCGAGGATGGTGACCCCGGTGGCGCCGAACGCCAGCGCGGTGATCGGCGTCGCGTTCTCCCGGGTCTCGCGGGGCGCGGACAGGAACGCCGCGTTGTAGATCAGCGGCGGCAGGAACAGCAGCAGGACGACGTCCGGCGGCAGCTCGATGTTCGGCACCTGCGGGATCAGGCTGGCCAGCACGCCGAGGACGACCAGCACGATCGCCTCGGGCACCTCGAGCCGCTTGGCGACCACCCGGCCCAGGATCACGACGACCGCGATCGCGACGGCGAGCGTGAACAGATCGTGTTCCTGCACGTTCCCCCCGTGAACAAGACTCGACCGCGCCAGGTTATCGGCCGGACCCGGGGTTCCCCGGCGCCGCGCGGGACGGGACGCGAGGCCGCCCTGGGGCGCGGGGGCGGGCCCCGCGCCCCAGGGTCAGCGGACGGTGATGAAGTCGCCCGGGTCGCGCGGCGGACGCTCGCGGGGCGGCTCGGCCGGGTGGCCCACGGCCACGGCCCCCATCGGCTCCCACTCGGCCGGCAGGTCCAGCTCGCGGCGGACCACGTCCGCGCAGAACAGCGTGCTGGACACCCAGGCCGACCCCAGGCCCTCCACGGCCAGCGCGACCAGCAGGTTCTCCACGCCCGCGCCCATCGCGACCAGGAACATGGAGCGCTCGGCCGCGGACCGCCGCTCGTCCGGGTACGGGTGCATGCCGTCGCCCACCAGGCACGGCACCACCAGGTACGGGGCGCCGCGCAGCACGTCGCCGCGGCGGGTGCGGCGGGCGATGGCGTCCTCGGTGAAGCCGTCCCGGCGCAGGTCGGCGATCCACGCGTCGAGCATCGCGTCGAGCAGCCGCTTCCTCGTGGCCGGCGACTCGATCAGCACGTACCGCCACGGTGTCGTGTGGTGCGGCGCGGGCGCAGTGATGGCCGCCGCGACCGCGCGGCGCACGGCCTCGGGGTCCACCGCGCGGTCGGTGAACGCGCGGATGGTGCGCCGCGCGTACAGCACCTCGGCGCTGCCCCACCGGAACATGTCGCCCTCGGACGCCCGGACCAGCGCCCGCGCCCCGGGCCCGTCGTCGTCGAGCACCAGCGCGGACAGCCCGCGCACCACCGCGACCGGCACGTTCTCCAGCTTGCCCTTGACCAGGTCGCCGAGCCCGGCCACCTCGTCGGCCACCGCCGGCTCGGTCACCTCGAGCACGTTGCCGAACCGGTCCGCCCGCCCGCGCAGGTCGGTGATCGGCGTGACGCCGGCCGCGCCGATCGCGGTGTCGATCTGCCCGGTACGCCACGCCCGGCCGAGCGTGTCCGACACGACCACGCCGACCGTACGGCCCAGGCGCTCGCGCAGCCCGGCGCGGATCGCCCGCGCCGACGCGTCGGGGTCCTCCGGCAGCAGTACGACGGTGCCCGGCTCGGTGTTCGACTCGTCCACCCCGGCGGCCGCGAGCACCAGGCCCTGCCGGTTCTCCACGATCCGCGTACGGCCGCGCCGGGCGACCACCCGTACGGTCTCCGCGTTGATGGCCGACTCCCGGTCCGTACGGGCGACCCGCCCCTCCGCCTTGGAAACGATCTTGGACGTGACCACCACGATGTCGCCGTCCGCCAGCCCGGGCTCGGCGCCGGCGATCAGCTCCGCGACGTCGTCACCGGCGGCCACCTCGCCGATCCCGGCGACGCCCCACGCCTCCAGGCGGGTCACTCGGCCACCTCCGCGGCCAGGTCGAGGGCCGCGCGGGCGATCTCCGCGGTGGCCTCGACGTCGGTCATGTACAGCGGGCGGGCGCGCACCGCGATGCCCTCCACCTCGGCGGTGTCGGTCTGGTGGATCAGCCAGCCGTCGAGCAGCTCCGGGCCGTACAGCCGGGCCACCGCGGCCGCGCTGGTCTCCACGCCGATCGCGGTCAGGCAGGCGTCGGCCATGCCGTGCACGGGCGCGCCGCCGATGATCGGGGAGACGCCGACCACGGTCTTCGCGGTCAGGGCCTCCCGGATGCCCGGCACCTGCAGGATCGTGCCCACGCTGACCACCGGGTTGGACGGCGGCAGCAGCACCACGTCGGCGGCCTCGATCGCCTCGAGCACGCCGGGCGCGGGCTTGGCGTCCTCGGCGCCCACCGCGACGATCGAGTGCGCCGGCACCCCGGCGTGCAGCCGTACCCACCACTCCTGGAAGTGGACGGCGCGCCGCTTGCCGTCGTCGGCGTCGATGACGACGTGCGTCTCCACCCGGTCGTCGCTCATCGGCAGCAGCGTCACGCCAGGCGCCCACCGGTCGCACAGCGCGGCGGTGACCTGCGACAGCGGGTATCCGGCGCCGAGCATTTGGGTACGGACGATGTGTGTGGCGAAGTCCCGGTCCCCGAGGGTGAACCAGCGCGGCTCCAGGCCGTACGCGGCGAGCTCCTCGCGGACCGTGAACGTCTCGTCGGCCCGGCCCCAGCCCTGATCGGAGTTGATGCCACCGCCGAGGGTGTACATGACCGTGTCGAGGTCGGGACAGACCCGCAGACCGTAAAGTGTGATGTCGTCACCGGTGTTCCCGATGACGGTGATATCCGCCTCAGCGGCGGTGTGGCGCAGTCCGCGCAGAAAGCGCGCCCCGCCGACCCCGCCCGCAAGCACCACGATGCGCATGCCGACAGTCTTCCAGCACCACCGGCCCGGACCGGTGCTGCGGGTCGGATATCGTCCGCACCCGTTCGGCGTTCCGGATATGAAAAGCTTGCCCGTACGCCCGTCGTCGCCTAGGGACTAGATGATCATGGATGAAACCAGACGGCTTCGCGAGCCGGCAGCCTGGCTCCTGCTCGCCGTCGTGTTCGTGGAGGCGCTGGCCGGCCTCGTCCAGTTCGTTTTCAACCTGCCCGAGATCCAGGAGGCGGGACTTTCCGCGTCGGGTGTCCTGTCGATCGTGCCGGCCGCGCTGCCGTTCGTCGCCGTGCTGCTCGCCACCAAGTTCGGTCCGCAGCTGGAGCGCGCGCGGCTGATCGTCATCGGCGCGCTGTGCGTGCAGGGCTTCGCCGCGTTCGTCGGGCTGATCAGCTGGCTGCTCGGCTCGTTCGGGTCCTCCACGACCTTCGCCCTGTTCATCAGCCAGTTCATCGGTGGCGCGGTGTGGCTCGCCCTGCTCGCCGTGAGCGGCTTCTACTCCATCCTCATGCTGCGCACGCCGGAGCTGCGGCCCGCGCCGAAGCCGCAGCCCCGGCCGCAGCAGGGCTACGGCCAGCCGTACCCGGGCGGGCCCGGCGGCTACCCGGGCATGCAGGGCCAGCCGGGCATGCAGCCGGGGCAGCCCGGCCCGCCGCCCGGTTACGGCCCGCAGGGTCCGCAGGGCCCGCAGCCGGGGTACCCCAGCGGCCAGCAGGCGCCGATGCCGGGCTACCCGAGCGGGCAGCAGGCGCCGATGCCCGGCTACCAGCCGCAGGAGTACGGCCAGCCGGACTCCACCTCGCAGATGCCGTCGGTCGGCGACGCGGAGGAGACGCACAACTTCGGCGCCCAGCAGCCCGGCCCGCAGCCCGGCTTCGCCAGCGGGCCCCAGCCGGGCTACGCGCCGCCGCCGGAGCCCGCGGGTTCCGGTCCGCAGTTCGCCCCGCCGCCCGGGCAGTCCGGGCCGGCCGGCCAGCCGGGTTGGCCCGGTGGCTACGGCCAGCAGGCGTCCGGCCCGCAGCCGCCGCAGCCGGGCCCGGCCTGGCCGGGCGGGTACGGGCCGTCCGGGCCGCAGCAGCCGGAACCGCCGCAGCAGCCCGAGCCGTACGGCCAGGGCGGCTACGGCCAGGGCGCGTCGGGCGGCCTCGGGGCGTTCGGGCAGCCGGAGCAGCCGTCGCCGTATCAGGAGCCGCCGCAGTACCACGACGCGCCGTCTCCGTACCAGGAGCCGCAGTTCGGCCAGGCGCCGGGCACGTCCGGGCCGGAGGAGCAGCAGCCGTCCGGTGAGCAGCAGGCCGGGCCCGCGTCCGGCGGCTTCGACGCGCTGTTCGGCGGCCGGCCGGACGCCGACGAGCCGGACGACGTGCAGCGGACGTACCGCATCCCGCACGACCCGGAGGCGTTCCGGAACGGCAACTACCAGCCGCCGTCCGGAGAGCAGCAGTGATCGATCCGTGAATCGCGGACACGCGTCGGCCCCATCCGATTGGATGGGGCCGATGTCATATCGGGCGGGCGGCCATACCACCACGGGCCGGTGAATTCCAGGCATAGTGCCGACGATCCCGACCGGAATCGGCAACGAATACCACCTCCACCGCTTGACGCGAAGCAAGACACGCACGTGTAATTTCATAGGTGTAGTTCTGTTGCCTTCCCAGGGGGCATGGGGGAGGGCGGCATAGGGGGCTCCAGAACCTAGGAGGTGCGCTGTGAGCGAGGCGTTCATCCCGCTGGCGCACGGCGACGATGAGGAAGAGCTGGGCTGGCAGGAGCGTGCGCTGTGCGCCCAGACCGACCCGGAGGCGTTCTTCCCCGAGAAGGGGGGCTCGACCAGGGAGGCGAAGAAGGTGTGCCGTGCCTGCGAAGTGCAGGCCGAATGCCTTGAGTACGCGCTCTCCAAGGACGAGCGGTTCGGCATCTGGGGCGGTCTGTCCGAGCGCGAGCGCCGCCGCCTGAAGAAGGCGGCGGCGATGTAGCGGCGGCGCCCCGCGCAGCTTGGGCGGCCCGCACGCCGGCACTCCGGCGTGCGGGCCGTTCGTGTGCGCGTACGCACCGACCTGTCCGACTTCGCGAACCCTGACGTGCGCGGTGCCGTAGGGTGCTCCCTGCACCTACCCCGCCAGACATGGCAGGAGCCTTGTCGCAGAACCGACCCGCCGCCCCCGACATCGTCACCGCCGTTCTCGTGGCGCACGATGGAGCCCGCTGGCTCGCGGACACCCTGAAGGCGCTGCTCACCCAGAGCCGGCCCGTGGACCGGATCGTCGCCGCGGACAACGGAAGCCGTGACCGCGGTCCCGCCGTGCTGCGCGAGGTGATCGGCGCGGACCAGCTCGTCACGATGCCCCGCGACACCGGTTACGGCGAGGCCATCGCCGCCGCGCTGCGGCTGCCCGCCGCGTCCGCCCCGGTACCCGTACCGGGCGACGGCCCGGGCGGCGAGCCCCCGGTGGAATGGATCTGGCTGCTGCACGACGACAGCGCGCCCGACCCGTACGCCCTCGAACAGCTGCTGCAGACCGCCGCCCGCGACCCGCGGGCCCGGGTGATCGGCCCGAAGGTCCGCGACTGGCACGACCACCGGGTGCTGCTCGAAGCCGGCGTCACCATCGACCGCGCCGGCCGCCGCGAGACCGGCCTGGAGCCGCGCGAGTTCGACCAGGGGCAGCGCGACGGCGACCGCGAGGTGCTCGCCGTCGGCAGCGCCGGCATGCTGGTCCGCCGCGACGTGTGGAACGCGCTCGGCGGCTTCGACCCGCGCATCGCGCTGTTCCGCGACGACATCGACTTCTGCTGGCGGGCCGGCGGCGCCGGGTACAAAGTGCTGATCACCACCACCGCCGTGGTGTACCACGCGGAGGCCAGCGCCCGGCGGCGGCGCCGGATCGGCACCGGCGGCGGCCGCAACCCGCACCCGCAGCGGATCGACCGGCGCAACGCCCTGTACGTGCTGTTCGCCAACCTGCCCGCCGGTGCGCTGCTGGTCGCGATGGTACGCGGCTTCTTCGGGTCGCTGCTGCGCACGCTGCTGTTCCTGCTCGCCAAGCAACCCGGGTCCGCGATCGACGAGCTGGCCGCCGTCGCGCACGTGTACGGGCGGCCCGTACGCATGCTCGTCGCGCGGCGCAGCCGGGCCAAGAACCGCAAACGCAGCTACTCCGCGATCCGGCCGTTCATGGCGCGCGGGCTCGCCGCGGCGCGGCTGGCCGCCATGTTCGGCGACGTGTTCGGCGGCGGCACCGGGCCGATGGCGTCCTCCGGGCAGCACCACGCCGGGACGATCGACGAAGAGGACGAGGACGCCGAGCTGCTGTCGGACTCCCGCGGGCCGCTGTGGCGGGTGCTGTCCAACCCGGGCGTGCTGCTGTTCTTCGCGCTCGCCCTGATCACCGTGGCCGCCGAGCGGTCGCTGTTGTTCGGCGGGCTGCTCGGCGGCGGCGCGCTGGTGCCGGTGACCGGCGGCGCGTCCGACCTGTGGCGGCAGTACGTCGAGGGCTACCACCAGGTCGGCCTCGGCTCCGCGGATCCCGCGCCGCCGGCCACCGCCGTGGTCGCGCTGGTGGCCACCGTGCTCGGCGGCAGCGTGCCGGCCGCCGTCGGCCTGCTGCTGCTCGGGTGCGTGCCGTTCGCCGGGCTGGTCGTGTACTTCGCGGCCCGCCCGATCCTGCCGTACCGGCCCGCGCGGGTCTGGCTGGGCGCCTCGTACGCGCTGCTGCCCGTCGCCACCGGCGCGATCGCCGCCGGCCGGCTCGGTACCGCGGTGGCCATCGTGCTGATCCCGGTGATCGGCGTGTTCTTCGCGCACATGCTCGGCCGGCAGGGCGCGAAGGCCCGGCGGGCCGCCTGGGCGGCCGGGCTGCTGCTGGCCGTGGCCATGGCGTTCGTGCCGCTCGTGTGGCCGCTCGCGGTGATCGTCGGCGGGCTCGTCGCGGTCGCGTTCGGCGGGCGCCAGGACCAGCGGACGCTGCTCGTCAACGTCGGCATCGTGGTGCTGACGCCGCCGATCTTGCTCGGGCCGTGGGCGTGGACGCTGTTCGCGCACCCGTCCCGGTTCCTGCTGGAGACCGGGCTGCACCGGGCCGGGCTGTCCGACCCGGCGCTGTCCGCGAAGTCGCTGCTGCTGCTGTCGCCCGGCGGGCCCGGGGTGCCGCCCAGCTGGATGACGGCCGGGTTCCTGGTCGCCGCGCTGGCCGCGCTCAGCCTGCGCCGGCACCGGGTGCTGGTCGCCGCCGGGTGGGGCGTGACGCTGTTCGGCCTGCTCATCGCCATCCTGGTCAGCCGGGCGTCGCCCGCGCCGGCCGCCGGCGGCACCGGCATCGCGGCGTGGCCCGGCGTGGCCCTCGTCGTCGCGGCCGGCGGGCTGCTGATGACCGCGGCCACCGTCGCCGGGACGATCGTCGAGCTGGTACGGCGGGGCGGCTGGCGGCGCGTCGCCGGGTTCGCGGTCGTCGTGGTCGCCTGCTCCAGCCCGGTGCTGACCGCCGGCGCGTGGGTGTGGCGCGGCGCCGACGGCCCCCTCGACCGGCATCCCGACAGCGTCATGCCGCCCGCCGTGGCGGCGCTCAGCGGCAACCGCACGGCCACGCTCGTCGTACGGCCGGAGAACGGCGCCGTCTCGTACGCGGTGCTGCGCGGGCGGGCGCCGCTGTTCGGCGAGGACCAGATCCGCCCGCCCGACGACGTACGCGTACGGATGGACGCGCTGGTCAGCGGGCTGATGTCCGGACGCGGCGGGGACGACGGGCACGCGCTGGTCCAGTACGGCATCCGGTACGTGCTGATGCCGGCGCCGGTCGGCCGGGCGTCGCTGCACCGGCTCGACGGCGTGCCCGGCATGTCCCGCATGGCGATGACCTCGGAGTACGCGGTGTGGCGGGTGACCGGGCCGACCGCCCGGGTGCGCATCACCGGCGCGGGCGGGGCGGTCACCGCCGTGCCGCGGTGGCCGGTGGCCACGATCCCGGCCGGGAAGGCCGGGCGGACGCTGGAGCTGGCGGAGCCGTACGACGACGGCTGGTCCGCGACGCTGGACGGCCACGAGCTGGCGCCGGTGCGGCTGCACGGGTGGGCGCAGGGGTTCCGGCTGCCGGCGGCCGGCGGGCGGCTCGAGGTCGCGCGCGGCTCGATCCTGCACGACATGCTGATCTGGACGCAGGGGGCGGCGCTGCTCGTGCTGGTCGTGCTGGCCCTGCCCGGGGCGCGGCGCGATCCGGACGCCGAGGAGACGGTGGAGTCCACGCCGTCGCGGGCCAAGCGCAAGCACCAGCCGCGGCGGGCCCGCGGGCACCGCCTGCGCCGGCCCGAACCGCAGGACGTGCACGCGGCCCCCGACCCGACGCCGGAGCACGGGAACCCGATGACGGCGACCATCAACGCGTTCCAGGCCCTGCAGACCGGGCGGTACCAGGCGGCGGACGAGGCCGAGGCGGCCGGTGCATTGCGGGGTCTGGAGGCCGGGCGGGGGCGGAGCTTGGAGCCTGCGCGTGATCCGGAGCCCGCGCCGGACCCCGAGCCCGTACGGGATGCCGGTCCGGAGCCGGTTGGGGAGCACGGTCCGGGGCCGGTACGGGATCTCGGCGCTGAGCCCGTACGGGAGCCGGGGCCGGAGCCTGGGCGGGACTGGCGGGCGGAGCCGGAGGCCGCGCAGAGCCGGACCGCCGGTGCGGAGCCCGCGGCGGAGCAGGAACCCGCTCAGGGGGCGGACGCCGGGGCGTCCGGGTACCGGTCCGGGCTGGCCGCGTACGTGCGGGAGCCGCGGCCGGGTGAGGCGCGGCCGGATCCGCTCGCCGGGACGCCGCTGTCCCGGGAGATCCCGGTGAACACCTCGGAGACCCCGACGCCGCTGGCCGGGGACCATCCGTACGCCGCCGCGCCGCAGGACGCCGGGAAGCCGGAGGCGTCGGAGGAGTGGCGGTCGTGGTTCGACGCGGACAGCCGTACGGCGTGGCGCGAGGACGACACCCGGGCGCGGCGGAGCGAGTCCGATGAGATGGTCGCCGACGACGCCGACGAGGAGCCCGCGAAGGACGAGCCGGCGGACGACGAGCACGCGGGGAGGCGCTGGTGAAACTCCCCTTCGGCCGCAAACCCAAGCCCGAGGACCCGCCCCCGGACCCGCAGCCCCCCGGCGACCTGTTCACCCCGGGCGCCACCCCAGGCTCACCCCCGGACCCGCCCCCCGGCGCCGCACCCCCGGGCCCACCCGCCCTTCCCCCGGCCCCCGACCCGGGCACCGCACCGGCCCTCGACCAGGCCACCCCGCCGGGCACCTTCACCGGTCCCGCATCGGGCGCGACGCCGGGCGCCGGTCCGGGAACGACGCCGGGCGCCGGTCCGGGCGCCGGTTCGGCATCGGATCCAGGCGCTGTATCGGGCGCTTCCGGCGGAGCCGCGTCGGGCTCAGCGCCGGGCCCCGAGCCGGTCAGCTCCGGCGGCCCCGCGCCGGACGAACCCGGTGCCGCGGACGGCGGACCCGATGAGACCCCCGCCGAGGGTGGTGTCCGCCGTCTTCAGCTCTCCCAGCTCGTGCGGCGGGATCTTCCCGTGGGCTGGCTGGTCGGGAATCGGTTCGCGCTGGTCGGGCTGGTCGTCGTGGCGCTGGTCGCGCTGTACGGGGTCGCGCACTTCAGTACGCCTCGCGCGTCCGGGGCCGAGGTGGAGCGGGCCGAGCCGCAGCGGGCCGCGGTGGTGTCCGCGCTGACCGTCTGCCCGGGCGCCGAGATGGGCGACGGGTCGTCCACCCGGTTCGGGCTGGTCAGCCCGCCCGCCGGCAAGGGCACGGGGAGCGCCCGGGTGGCGCGGGCGCCGGGCGGGCAGGTGGGCACGGTCGGCCGGGTCGGTACGGGCTGGTTCGGTACGGTGACCGACCCCGCGGACCCGCTGGTCGTCACCGGCGCCGGGACGCTCGCCGCGGGCCTGACCGGCGGCCAGATCAGCGCCGGGAAGGACGACAAGGGCGCGCTGAGCGGCACGCACTGCACCCGCCCGGCCACCGACTCCTGGTTCGTCGGCCCCGGCCCGGATGCCGGCGACCTGCGCCTGCACCTGGCCAACCCGGACGACGGCCCGGCGACGGTGAGCGTCGACGTGTACTCCGACGCGGGCCAGCTCGACACCAGCGACGCCGGCGCGATCTTCGTGCCGCCGCACGGCACCGAGGACGTCTCCCTGAGCAGCCGCGCGGCCGGCGCGCAGCTCGCCGCGCTGCACGTGCGTACGTCGATGGGCCGGGTGGCCGCCGCGGTGGAGGCGGCCGGCAAGGACCACGACGGCGCCGACTGGGTGCCGGGCGGCGCCGCCCCGTCCCGGAAGCTGACCATCCCGGGCGTGCCGGACGGCTCCGGCGACCGGGAGCTGCTGGTCGCCGCGCCGGGGCTGCGGGACGCGACGGTCCGCGTGTCGGCGGTGACCGACGGCGGCACGGTCGTACCGGGCGGCGAGGGCACGCTCCAGGTGCCGGCGGGCGCCGTGGTGCCGCTGTCGCTGGGCGGCACGCTGTCCGGCGGCAAGGGCTCCGCGCTGACCCTCACCTCCGACCAGCCGGTCGTGGCGGGGCTCAGCGCGGACGGCGACGGCGGCAAGGACGTCGCCTACACCGCGGCCGAGCCGCCGCTGGACGGCCGGGGCGTCGCGGCGGTGAACCGCTCCGACAACGGCTACACGGCGTCCGTACTGCTGTCCGCGATCGGCGGCGACGTCACGGCGCGCGTCGGCACGACGGGCCCCAAGGGCTCCGACCCGGGCAAGGCCGTCCGGATCAAGTCCGGCCACACCACCGAGGTGGAGCCGGACGCCCCGGACGGCGCCGGCTCCGGGTACGGCATCGTCGTCACCGGCTCCGGTCCGGGACGCCTGTACGCGGCGCGCGTGCTCACCCGCGACGTGGACGGCGGCAAGCTGATGACCGTGGACCCGCTGGAGTCCGCGGCCGGCACGGTGCCGGTGTACCCGGCGCACGGCTCGCTGGACGCGGTCGCCGGTCAGTAGCCGAAGCCGTAGTCCGGGTCGACGGTCTCCGGTTCCAGGCCGAGCATGTCGGCGACGCCCTCGACGACGACGTCGTGGACGAGGGAGCCGAGCTCGCCCTCGTCGTTGACGCGGATCTCCAGCGGCCGCCGGTACACGACGATGCGGCCCGGGGAGCCGTCGTCGGGGGCGCGGTACTCGGCCAGCGGGATCGGGTCGCCGGGCCGCGTCCACGCGTCGACCGGCGGTACGTCCTCGACGGCGAACTCGACACTGGCCAGCTCGGCGGCCCAGCGCCGTTCCAGGCGCGCGACGGCGTCGAGCACGAGGTCGTCGAACCGCTGCGCCCGGCTGCGGGCGAGCGGAACCTGCGGTGGGGTCAGGGGGCCGCGCATCCCCCGGCCGTGTCGGTCCCGGCGGCGCGTCCGCGGGTCGGTCCCCCGCGTGAGCGGTGGGACCGGCTGGGCGGCACGGCGCGGGTGCAATGGTCGCACCCCTTGAGGGTAATGCGGCGGAGAACCCCCGGGCCAGCAGGGACATGAGGTCCGAAGCGCGACCTTTGCGACACGAAGGTGAAGGAGGGGCCCGGTGGTGGCGCCGGGACGCCTGAGGGGATAGCGTCCCGCGTGTGAGCCCAGTCCGCCGCTGCTCCCGCACCGCGTGCAAGCAGCCCGCCGTCTTCACGCTCACGTACGTATACGCGGACTCCACCGCGGTTCTCGGTCCGCTCGCGGCGTACGTGGAGCCGCACTGCTATGACCTGTGCGCGGACCACGCGGAGCGGCTGACGGCGCCGCGCGGCTGGGAGATCGTCCGCCTTCCCGGCGAGCCCCAGGAGACCCAGCCGACCAGCGACGATCTTGAGGCGCTCGCCAACGCGGTCCGCGAGGCGGCCAAGCCGGTGCCGGGCGCGGACGAGCCCGTGGGGCAGGGTGTCGAGGTCGGCCGGCGCGGGCATCTGCGTGTCCTGCGCTCGTCGCCACCGGAGAGCTGAGCACGCCCAGTAGGCTCGGGGCGGTAAGCGACCGCAACGACGCGACGGAGCTGGTGTGGCCGATCACGGTGATCTCGGGAAGATCTTCAAGGCGTACGACATCCGGGGTGTCGTGCCGGCCGAGCTGAGCGAGGACGTCGCCGAGGCCGTGGGCGCCGCGTTCGTACGGGTGACCGGGGCCGCGTCCGTCGTCACGGCGCACGACATGCGGACGACGTCGCCCGGCCTGGCCGCGGCGTTCGCGCGCGGCGCCACCTCCCAGGGCGCCGACGTCATCCAGGCCGGCCTGGCCTCCACCGACCTGCTGTACTACGCGAGCGGCAGCCTGGACGTCCCGGGCGCGATGTTCACCGCCAGCCACAACCCGGCCCGGTACAACGGGATCAAGCTGTGCCGCGCGGGCGCGAAGCCGGTCGGCGAGGAGACCGGGCTCGCGGAGATCCGCGCGCTGGTGGAGGACGGCGTCCCGGCGTACGCGGGCGAGCCCGGCACCATCAGCGACCGCGACCTGCTGTCCGGCTACGCCGACCACCTGAAGACGCTGGTCGACCTGTCCGGCATCCGCCCGCTGAAGGTCGTCGCCGACGCCGGCAACGGCATGGGCGGGCTGACCGTGCCGAAGGTGTTCGAGGGGCTGCCGATCGACCTCGTGCCGATGTACTTCGAGCTCGACGGCACCTTCCCCAACCACGAGGCGAACCCGATCGACCCGGCCAACCTGCGCGACCTTCAGGACAAGGTGCGCGAGACCGGGGCGGACATCGGCCTGGCCTTCGACGGCGACGCCGACCGCTGCTTCGTGGTGGACGAGCGGGGCGAGCCGGTGTCCCCGTCCGCGCTGACGGCGCTGATCGCCACCCGCGAGCTGGCGCGCGAGCCGGGCTCGGTGATCATCCACAACCTGATCACGTCCCGCGCGGTGCCGGAGATCGTCCGCGAGCACGGCGGCACGCCCGTACGGACCCGCGTCGGGCACTCGTTCATCAAGGCCACGATGGCCGAGCACCACGCGGTGTTCGGCGGCGAGCACTCCGGCCACTTCTACTTCCGCGACTTCTGGTACGCCGACTCCGGCATGCTCGCGGCCCTGCACACGATCGCCGCGCTCGGCACGCAGGACCGCCCGCTGTCCGAGCTGATCGCCGCGTACGAGCGGTACGCCGCGTCCGGTGAGATCAACAGCGAGGTGGCGGACCAGGCCGCGGCCACCGAGCGGGTGCGCGCCGCGTTCGAGGGCCGCCCCGGCGTCACGCTGGACACGCTCGACGGCCTGACCGTCGCCGCCGCCGACTGGTGGTTCAACCTGCGCCCGTCCAACACCGAACCGCTGCTGCGGCTGAACGCCGAGGCCGCCGACGGCGCGCAGGTGGCGAAGGTGCGCGACGAGGTCCTCGACCTGATCCGAAGCTGAAATCGGGAGCACAGAACAATGAAGATCGATTCCTGGCTGATGGAGATCATCACCTGCCCGCAGTGCAAGTCGCCGCTGCGCACGGATGAGGTGGCCGAGGAGCTCGTCTGCACCAGCGACGCGTGCGGCCTGGCGTACCCGGTGCGCGACGACATCCCCGTGCTGCTCGTCGACGAGGCCCGCAAGCCCGAGAAGCGGTAACGGTGGACCTCGAGCTCGACGAGGAGCGCCTGGACGACCCTGAGGCGCTCGACGCGTACGACCCCGGGGAGATGCTGCGGGCGGTCGCCACCGGGGCCGCGCAGGTGCGCCGGTCGGCGCTCGCCGCGGCCGAGGCGGGGATCGGCCGGCTGGCCGACGAGGGGCGGCCGCGGGCGCTGGTGGTGGCCGGCATGGGCGGCTCCGGGGTGGCGGGCGACGTGCTGTCCGCGGTCTGCGGCGCCGGGTGCCCCATCCCGATCGTGACCGTACGGGACTACGTCCTGCCCGGCTGGGTCGGCGCGGCCGACCTGGTGGTGGCCGTGTCCTGCTCGGGGTCCACCGAGGAGACGCTGAGCGTCGCGCGGGAGGCGGTACGCCGCGGCTGCCGCATCCTGGCCGTGGGCGCGGCCGGGTCGCCGCTGGCCGCGGTCGCCGAGCAGGCGAGCGGCCTGTTCGTCCCGGTCGTGTCGGCCGGGCAGCCGCGCGCCACCCTGTGGGGCCTCGCGGTGCCGCTGGTCGCGGCGGCCGCGGAGATGCGCCTGGTGAACCTCGGCCCGGACCCGTACGAGGAGCTGGCCACCGTACTGGAGGACCTCAGCGCCCGCTGCGGCCCGGCCGCCGACTCGACGATCAACCCGGGGAAGGTGCTGGCCCGCGAGCTGGTCGGCACGGTCCCGATGATCTGGGGCAGCTCGCCGCTGGCCGCGGTGGCCGCGTACCGGTTCTCCTGCCAGCTCGCCGAGAACGGCAAGTACCCGTCGATCCACGGCGGCCTGCCGGAGGTGAACCACAACCAGGTGGTGGCGCTTGACGGCTGGTTCGGCGCCGACGCCGCGCCGGAGGACATCTTCCGCGACCGCGTGGAGGACCCGCTGGGCCCGCCGCGGCTGCGCGTCGTCGTGCTGCGCGACACCGACGAGCACCCGCAGACCGAGCGGCGCCGCGAGGCGAGCGTGCGGCTGGCCGTCGAGCGGGGCGTGCCGCTGTCGGAGATCCCGGCCGAGGGTGAGAATCCGCTCACCCGCCTCGCGTCGCTGATCGCCATCACCGACTACGCCAGCGTGTATCTGGCGCTGGCGTACGGAATCGACCCCACGCCCGTCGAGATCATCGAGCGGCTGAAGGCCGAGATCAGTCAAAAGGATCGGTAAAGTACGGGCTTGCCGGTGCGGATGAACCGGCGGACGGTGGACGTGTCGGGCCAGGAGGTCGAGCGCGGGCGTGAGTGCACAGGGCGGTAGCAAGGCGATCATCGCCGCTTTGGGAGCGAACCTGGGCATCGCGGTGATCAAGTTCGTGGCATTCCTGTTCACCGGCTCGTCGTCGATGCTGGCCGAGTCCGTGCACTCGGTGGCCGACTCCGGGAACCAGGCGCTGCTGATCCTCGGGCGCAACCGGGCCAAGCGCGGCAGCACCGCGGACCACCCGTTCGGGTACGGCCGGGAGCGGTACTTCTACGCGTTCGTCGTGGCCGTGGTGCTGTTCACGGTCGGGTCGCTATTCTCGCTGTACGAGGGCTACGAGAAGGTCGTCCACCCGCACCAGGTCCAGGACCCGATCTGGGCGTTCGTGGTACTGGTCGCCGCGATCGTCATGGAGGGCTTCTCGTTCCGTACGGCGATCGGCGAGTCCAACGAGGTGCGCGGCCGGCAGGGCTGGTTCTCCTTCATCCGCCGCGCCAAGTCCCCCGAACTGCCGGTGGTGCTCCTGGAGGACTTCGCCGCGCTGCTCGGCCTGGTCTTCGCGCTGTTCGGCGTCACGATGGCGGTGCTCACCGGCGACGGCATGTGGGACGGCGTCGGCACGATGGCCATCGGCGTGCTGCTCTTCGTCGTCGCGGTCACCCTGGCCATCGAGATGAAGAGCCTGCTGATCGGGGAGAGCGCCAGCGCCGACATGGTGACGCGCATCGTCACGGCGATCGAGGACGGCCCGGAGATCGACCGCGTCATCCACATCCGGACGATGCACCTCGGCCCGGAGGAGCTGCTGGTCGGCGCCAAGATCGCGGTCAACCACGACGAGACGGCGTCGGAGGTCGCGGACGGCATCGACGCCGCGGAGCGCCGGCTGCGCGCGGCCGTGCCGATCGCCCGCGTGGTCTACCTGGAGCCCGACCTGTACGAGGCCAGCCGGGCACCGTCGGAGACGGCCGCGGAGTACCCGCGCCACTAGGCCGCCCGTACGACCGCTGAGCGGCCCAGCGTGTGGCCGCGCCCGTCGAGGGCCTCCACGGCGA
>Ga0164243_10003725_pt1 | contig 24289 bp, 15 predicted proteins | sample OricompcompostOP_FD_108781 | JGI IMG/M metagenome (GOLD analysis project Ga0164243, IMG submission 108781) | Organic Plus compost microbial communities from Emeryville, California, USA - Original compost - Organic plus compost (OP) | ecosystem: Engineered > Solid waste > Mixed feedstock >...
AACTCGCCTGGACCACCGAGCTGTTGGGCGGCGCCCGGGCGCACGGCGGCGCTCCCGCCGGTTCGGACGCTCCGGACGCCGCTGCCGCTCCGGTCGCCTCGGGCGGCTCGGGCGGCTCGGACGGCTCGGACGGCTCGCCGGCGGACCCGTCCGCGCCGCTCGACCCGGAGACCGTGCAGCGCCGGATGCGGCTGATCTCCGGCCTGATCGCCGCCGTACACGGCCAGTTGGAGTCCGAGACCGCGGAGTGGCTGGCCGACTTCGCCTCCAGCGAGCAGCGGCTGCGCGAACAGACGGCCCTGCCGGCGGCGCCCGCGCCGGCGGTTCCCTCGGCGCCGTCCGGACCTCCGGCGCAGTCCGGGCCCCCGGCGCCTTCCTCGCCGTCCGCCCCGTCCGCGCCGTCCGCTTCCTAGCCGGGTTCGGGCGCATGGAGTGGGCCTTCACCGTCGTCACCCGGGACGACGTGGAACGCGACGTGGTGCTGGAGGCGGACGAGTCGGCGCCGCTGTCGGCCGTCGCCGCCGCACTCGCCAACTACTGCGGCATGCCGAGCGTTTACACGCCCTACGGCGAGGACGGCTCCCGGCTGGAGCCCGAGACGCGGCTCGGGGACGCACCGCTGCGCGACGGCTACCGCATCTGGCTCGACGCGCCGCCCGCGGCGTCGTGGCAGCGCCGCCGACCGCCCGCGCTGCACCTGCCGCCCGAGTACGCCCGACCGGGCCGGGGCGGCACGATCTCCTTCACCCGGCCACCGCGTGTGCGGGCTCCCGAGCTGCAAGTCCCGGAACTGCAGCCGCTCGGCCGCCTCGGCCTGCTGCCGGGTCTGGGCCGGCTGGTGTCCCGGCGCAGCGTGAACAAGGTCGTCCGCAAGGTGGAGGAGAACGTCCGCGAGCACAACGCTCATGTCCTTCCCGGGCCGGGCGAGTTGCCGATACGGGTGCAGGACCCGCATCCGCGACTGTGGGAGCGCCGCAGGAGCGACCCCGACTTCCTCGCGCTGCGCCTCGGCGTCGAGAAGAAGAGCCCGCGCGTCGTACTCCCCGTTGATCTCAAGGAGGTCGGGGTGCTGGGCGTCAGCGGCGCTTCCCGGCTGACGCGGATGCTCGGCTCCTGGCTCGTCGCTCAGCTCGCGCTGCTGCACAGCCCCGCCGATCTCGGCATCCGGATCCTCACCGACGCTCCGGGGGCGTGGAACTGGGCGCGCTGGCTGCCCGGCGTACGGTCCACCGGCAGCGCGGTCGCCGAACCGCACGTCAGCCATGACGAGGACGGTCACCGCGCCCAACTCACCGCGGTCCTCGACGAGTTGGCCAAGCGGAGCAAGACGGGCCGCTCCGGCGACACACCCGCACACCGCAGCGTGGTCCTCGTCCTCGACGACGAGCGGCTGGCCGACTCGGACGTCGAGCGGCTGTGCCGGGAGGGGCCCGCGGCCGGGATCTACGTCATCGTGCTGGGCGCCGCCGAGGCGCTGCGCGCGGCAGGGGTGCCGATGGGGTTGGTACGCCGGAACTCCTCCGACGTCGACGTGACGTACGAACCTCCGCCCCCGGAAGCGGCCGAGGGCCCGGAGCAGACCGACCGCCCGCAGCAGGAGGGCGCCTCCGCCCGCCGGTACGTCCTCCGCGCCGACCGGGCCTTCCCAGGCTGGCTCGACGAGATCGCCCGCGCGGTCGCGCCCGTACGGCCCGCCGAGTCCGACACCGGCGACAACCGGCCGCTCGAACTCCCCGGCCACAGCCCGCTCGAACTCCTCGGCCACAGCCCGCGGGAGGCCGCCCGGTTCGTCCGGCGGCCGAACCAGTCGGACACCTCGGACGTCCGGCTGCTCGAACTCCTCGACGACAGCCCGCCGGAGGCCGCCGACTTCGTCCGGTACTGGCACACGACCCCGGACACCACGGCCGTGGTGGGCTGGGACGGCGCCCGTTTCGCGGAGCTGGATCTGACCCGCGACGGCCCGCACGCGCTCGTCGCCGGCGCCCCCAGGTCCGGCAAGACGGAGTTCCTGTGCACGCTGGTCGCTTCGCTGGCGATGCACAACCGCCCGGACGAGACGGCGTTCCTGCTCGTCGACCCCCAGGACGGGCCCGCGTTCCGGGAGCTGGCCGAACTGCCGCACTGCGTCGGCCTGTTCAGCGAGTTCGGCGAGCGGGAGCTGGAGTCGCTGGGCGCCGAACTGCGCCGCCGCGAGCAGCAGCTGACCGCGGCCGGCGCCCGTGATATCGACGACTACGCCCGGCTGCGTCGCAGGTCGCCCAGCGGTTCGCCCGCGCTGTCGCCGCTGCCGCCGCTGCCGCGCCTCGTGATCGTGCTGCACGAGCTGCCGTACGGGCCGGCCGGCGAGCAGGTCCTGCGCGGGCTGACCTCCGTCGCCCAGCGCGGCCGCTCGCTCGGCGTCCACCTCGTCGTCGGCGCCCAACTGCCCTCCCGCAGCACGATCCCGCGGGATCTGCTGGCCGGCCTGAACCTCCGGGTCGCGTTCCGCACGCTGAGCACGGCGGGCAGCGAGGAGGTCATCGGCGAACCGTACGCCGCGTGGCTGGGCGGCCACCGCGCCGGCTCCGCGTACATCCGCTCCGGACCGGACGGGCCGCGCCTGGTGCGGACGGCCCGCGTCCGCGTCCGCGCCCGTACCGCGGACGGCTCGCACTCCGTGTACGTACGGCCGTTCGCCGCCTACGACTCCCTGCACCCCGAGCCGTTCGCCCTCGACATCGGGCCCGCCTCCGGTGGACTCACCGACCTGCGGCTGCTGTCGGACGCCCTGCGGGAGGCCGCACGGACCGCGGACGTCGCGCCGCCGCCCCCGCCCGTGCTGCCGCAGCTGAAGGTCGCCGTGTCGCTCACCGAGGTCGAGCCGCCCCAACCGGGCCCGGAGCCGGGCGACGTGGCGCCGCTCGCGTTCGGCCTGGAGGACGTGCCCGACGAACAGGCCCAGCGGCCCGCGCTGTTCGACCTGGCCCGCGACGGCAGCCTGCTCGTGCTGGGCGGTCCGCGCAGCGGCCGTTCGCAGACGCTGCGTACGTTCGCCGCGGCCGCCGCCCGCCAGTACAGCGCCGCCGACGTACACCTCTACGCCTTCGACGGCGACGACGGCGCGCTGGACGCGCTCGCCGGACTCCCGCACTGTGGCGCGGTGGTGCCGCTGCGCCGCACCGAACCGGCGGCGCGGCTGCTCGACCGGCTGACCGCGACCGTACGCAGACGCCGGGAGCTGCTGGCCGAGGGCGGTTTCCGGGACGTCGCCGAGCAGCGCCGGGCCGTGGACGCGCCGCAGCGCATGCCGTACCTGCTGGTGCTCGTGCGCGGCCGGGAGGGCCACTTCGACCCCGAGCTGCGCACGCTGCTGCGGGACGGGGAACGGGCGGGGGTCTGCACCGTCCTCACCGGAGACTCCTTCGCGCTCGCCGACCTGCTCGCCGGCCCGGACGCGGATCCGCACCGACTCGCCGTGCCCGCACGGCAGTTGGTGCTGCCGCGCGCCGACTCGCCCGACGACGACCGCAGCGATGTCGTCCTGTACGCCGAACTGCTGTCGGGAGCGGGGCCCGGCCGGGCGGTCGACCCGGCCACGGGCCGCCTCACCCAGATCGCCCTCCTGCCCGGGCCCGCCACCCGCCGTGCGCAGGCCGACGCCCTCGCCGCGTACGCCGCCGAGGCCCGCGCCCGTGACCGCGAAGTCCCCGCCGCCAGGCGGCCGTTCCGGATCGAGGACGCGCCGCTGGTGGCCGACCAGTTCCACGTCGGCTCCGGCAAGGGCCGCCCCGTCGGCCGCGAGGACGTGCTGGCCTGGCTGCTGGACCGGCACGCCACCGGCAGCTCCGTCGCCCTGCTCGGGCCGCGGCGGGCCGGGAAGACATGGGTGCTGGCGGAGCTGGAGGGGCGGCTGCGGGAGGCCGGGGCGAGAGCCGTACGGCCCATCGTGGTGCTGCCCTCCGGCGGCGTCGCCGACCCGGACGCGCTGGCCCGGCTGCTGGACCGCTCGCTGCCCGAACGCACCGGCTCCGCACAGGAGTTGCTGGACAAGGTGGCCGGGCGCACCGGTCCGGAGCGGGTCACGTTCCTGCTCGACGAGATCGGCCGGCTCGTCAACTACGACCCGGCCGTCGTGTCCTGGCTGCGCGACGTCGGCCAGGCCGGCGCCTGGCTCGTCTACACCGGCACCGAGAAGGACTGGCACAGCGTCGTGCGCTGGGCGCTCACCGCTCCGGGCTCCAGCTTCGGCAACGACGTCAACGCCCGGCTGCTGGGCCCGCTGGAGCGCGGGGACGCGCTGGGCTTCCTGACCGGCACCGCGGCCAACCTCGGCGTGGACATCGTCCCGGAGCGGACCGGCGCCGCGCTCCTCGACCTGGTCGGCACCTGGCCGTTCTACCTCCAGGTCGTCGGGGACGCGGTGGTGCGCGCCGTACAGGCCAACTCCCCGGCGCCGCTGGACGATCCGACGTGGCTGGCCGGGCTCGTCGAGCAGCGGCTGCTGGACGAGTGGACGCACCACTTCCGCTCCCGCTGGGCCGAGATCGACCGCGCCGGCCGGGCCGCGCTGCTCCAGGAGCCGGGACGTACGCCGACCGGTGCCGCCCGCGCACAGCGGAACGACCTGCGGGAGGTGGGGCTGCTGCGGCCCGGCGACGTGTGGCTGGCCGACCGCCCGTTCTTCGACTGGATCGCCCGCAACGCCACGAAACTGCGCGATGAGGAGTCAGGAGCATGAGCCTGTTCCGGCCCAGCCGGTCCTACCGCCCGGATCTCGACATCCGGTTCGCCAATGGTCAAGTGCCCGGCTGGGCCGCGCCGTTGGCGGAGGGCCAGGAGCCCAACAGCCTGGCCTGGCTGGTGGTGCTGCCGCGCCGGGCGGGCAAGACCTGGCTCGCGCACGCGGTGGCCCGCGCCCGCACGGCGTCCGACGCGGACCCCGCGGGTGCGGCCCCTGCGAGCGCGGACGCGGCGGTGCCCGGCGCGGCCACGGTGCAGGTCGATCTGCGGTCGAGCCCCGCGGCCGTACGCACCCGGGGCGCGGGGCTGCTGCTCGGCGCGCCCGCCGCGCCCGCGCCCGGGCCGCCCGGCACGGTGCTGCTGGTCGACGAGCCGGCGCTCGCCCCGGCCAGCCCGCAGCCCGCCGTGGGAGGCGCCCTGCCGGGCGCCGGACATCCCGCGGGCGGCGGCGGGCTCGACCCGGCCGTACTCGCCGAGGGGCTGGCCCGGCTGCGGGAGCAGCACGGCACGGTTCCGGTCGTGTTCGTCACGCCCGCCGAACACGCCCTGCTCGCCCCGCACTTGGGCGCCGACGCGGCCAAGGACCGGGTGCGCCCGCGCCCGCTGGACGCCCGCGAGAGCGCCCGGATGGCCGCGCGGGCGCCCGACTGGGCCCCGCCGCTCGTGGAGCGGCTGGCCGAGGCCGAGCCCGGCTGGCTGCTCACTCCGTTCCTGCTCGAACTCGCCCTGCAGACGGCCGAGGAGCACCCGCAGCTGCGCGACGATCCGTACGCCCTGGCGGAGGCCGCGTGCGAGGAGGCCGCGTACCGGCACGAGTACGTCGGGCAGTGCTTCCACAACGGACTCGCGCCCGGGCACCGCCGGGAACTGCGCGAACGCCGGTGGGCCGAAGCCGGGTTGGCGGTGCCGGACACCGACGCGGGTACGGCGGGTACGGGCGGCCCGGCCGGTGCGGTCGGTACGGCCGGCCCCGGCGGGCTCGGCGGCAAGGGCGGCCCGGCCGGTGCGGGCGCCGGCCCGGACCAGCTCGCCGGCGACCCCGTGCTCGCCCGCCACCTGCCGCCGCTGCTTCGCGTCCACCACGTCTCCGACCTCCACTTCGGCGGCAGACTGCGCACCAACGTCGACGCCAAGGACCGCTCGCAGGCGGGCCGGCAGCTGGCCGACCTCGCGGGCGCCGGCACTCCGCTGGAGAGCTACCTCGACCACGTACGGCGGCTCGGCGCGGAAGGCCGCGCCCCGCACCTCGTCGTCGTCACCGGCGACCTGGTCAACCGTCCGCGGCCCGAGTTCGGCGCCCAAGCCCTGGACTGGCTGCGGCAGTTGGGGCCGCTGCTCGCGCCGCACCCGGACCTGCGCCCGGAGGATCCGCGCATCCTGCTCGCCGGCGGCAACCACGACGTGTCCTGGGAGCTGTGCCTCGATCCGCGGACCACCGCCCGGCACGAGTGGTTCGCGGACGTCTTCGCCGACTACCCGCACCCCGACCTGCACGAGCCCCGGCACGACCGGCGCCGGCTGTACGTGCGCTACCCGGCGGCCGGGCTGCGGATCGCCCTGCTCGGCACCGCGGAGTCCGGCGGCGAGCCCGCCCGCGACCGGGACCGGGAGCGGCTCGCCGAGTTCGGGGAGGCGTTCGCCGGCACCGTGGACGACGAGCAAGTCACCGCTCTCATCGAGGACTTGGAGCGGCTGGACCCGGGAGTCGTGGCCCGCGGCGTGCTCGACCGGCTCACCGCCGAGCCCGGCTACACCACGTTCGCCGCGCTGCACCACCCGCTGTCCCCGGTGCCGACGGTCGAGGTGGCGCCGTACTCCGACGTCGTCAACGCGGGACAGGCCAAGCGCGCGCTGGCCGCCGCCGAGACCGCCCTCGTCCTGCACGGCCACACCCACCAGGCGTTCCTCGCCGCGGAGCGGCTGCTCGGCGGCCGTACGCCCTGGACGACGCGGATCGCGGGAGCGCCCGCCCTCGCCAGCCGCGAGTCGGACGAGCAGAACGGCTACAACGAGGTCCTGCTCGCGCGGGAGGGCGGCGAGCACACCGTCGCGGTGCGCACGGTCCGGTTCGACGGCGGCCAGTGGAGCCCCGAGCCGGTCGTCGCCTTCCGGCCGGGCCGGGCGGACGAGCAGGAGCCGGCGGCGCTCTGCGAGGACGCGCCGCGGTGAGCGTCCGCCCGGGGCCGCCGCATCCCAACCCCTCGGCCCCGTACGTCCGTTACTCGGCGAATACCCGGAGAAACCTCGCAACGGCTAGGCTGGCCAGGGTGGTTGAGGTGGAACAGACAGCGACCCGGCTGCGCAAGGTGATCCGGCGGCTGAACAGGCGCGGCGAGAGCCTGACCGCCGAGGGCGGGCCGACCTGGCCCCAACACGCCGTCCTGCACTGGCTGTTCGAGCGCGGCCCGCTCACGGCGAAGGCGCTGGCCCAGCTGGAGCGGGTGCGCCCGCAGTCGATGGCCCGCGTGCTGGACGTGCTCGTCGAGCGCGGCTGGGTGTGCCGGATGCCGGACACGGCGGACCGCAGGCAGTCGCTGCTGTCGCTGACGCCGGAGGGCGAGGCGGCGCTCGGCCGCGGCCGCGACGTGCGGCTGGCGTGGCTGACGGAGGCGGTGCAGTCGGCGCTCACGGAGGAGGAGCGGCAGACGCTGACCGCCGCGCTGGACCTGTTGGAGCGCATCGCGGACAGCTGACGGTCCGGCGGACCGTACGGAGCACGGTCGCCGTCGACCGCCGTCGACCGCCCGCGAGTCGGCCGCGCATTCCGCGAACCGCCCCCGAACCGGCCCGGATTGCCGCCGCCCCGGCCCCAACCGCCGCCGGCAGCCGGTCAGTTGCGCCGGTGCCCGATGAGCCGCGGCTTGGCCTCCAGCCCGTCCAGGCCGTGCCAGGCCAGGTTCACCAGGTGCGCGGCGACCTCGGCCTTCTTCGGCCTGCGTGCGTTCAGCCACCACTGGCCCGTCAGCGCCACCATGCCGACCAGGGCCTGCGCGTACAGCGGCGACAACTTCGGGTCGAAGCCACGGGACTTGAACTCGCGGCCCAGAATGTCCTCGACCTGGGTGGCGATGTCGCTGATCAGCGAAGCGAAGTTGCCCGTGGACTGCGCGACGGGCGAATCCCGCACCAGGATCCGGAACCCGTCCGTGTAGTCGTCGATGTAGTCGAGCAGCGCGAACGCCGCCTGCTCCAGCAGCTCGCGCGGATGCCCGCCGGTGAGCGCGCCGGTGACCATGTCGAGCAGCCGGCGCATCTCGCGGTCCACGACCACGGCGTACAACCCCTCCTTGCCGCCGAAGTGTTCGTACACCACCGGCTTGGACACCCCCGCCCTGGCCGCGATCTCCTCGACCGAGGAGCCCTCGAAGCCGCGGTCCGCGAACAGCGTCCTGCCGACGTCCAGGAGCTGTTCGCGGCGCTGCTTGCCGGTCATGCGGCGGCGGGTGCGCTTGTCCTTCTTCGCGTCCTTCTTCGCCGCCTTGGGGGAGGTGGAGGCGTCGCTCTCGTCGGTCGTCGGCACGCCCCCCATCATGCCGCTTCGGCGGTGTGCTCCTTACGGCGGGATTCTGCGCCGTCGGTGCCGACGCGGCGCGAGTCGATACGGGAGCGGCGCGGCCACCGTACGTCGTAGGCCCAGCCGGCCAGTTCGCACCAGCGGATGATCCGGGCGCTGGAGTCGAGCTGCCCGCGCTCCACGCCGTGCCGCGCGCACGTGGGGTCGGCGTGGTGCAGGTTGTGCCAGGACTCGCCGCACGACAGCACCGCGAGCCACCACACATTGCCGGACTTGTCGCGGGACTTGAACGGCCGCTTGCCGACCGCGTGGCAGATGGAGTTGATGGACCAGGTGACGTGGTGCAGCAGCGCGACCCGCACCAGCGAGCCCCAGAAGAACGCCGTCAGCGCCCCCTGCCAGGACATCGTCGCCAGCCCGCCCACGAGCGGTGGCAGCAGCAGCGACACCACGGTCCACAGCACGAACTGCCGGGAGACGGCCCGGATCGCCGGGTCCTTGATCAGGTCCGGCGCGTACTTGTGCTGCGGCGTCTGCTCCTCGTCGAACATCCACCCCATGTGGGCCCACCACAGGCCCTTCAGCAGCGCCGGCACCGTCTCGCCGTACCGCCAGGGCGAGTGCGGATCGCCCTCCGCGTCCGAGAACTTGTGGTGCTTGCGGTGGTCGGCGACCCAGCGCACCAGCGGGCCCTCGACCGCGAGTGAGCCCATCACCGCCAGCGCGATCCGCAGCGGGCGCTTGGCCTTGAACGAGCCGTGCGTGAAGTAGCGGTGGAAGCCGATGGTGATGCCGTGGCAGCCGATGTAGTACATCGCCACCAGCAGCCCCAGATCGAGCCAGCTCACTCCCCAGCCCCAGGCCAGGGGGACGGCGGCGATCAGTGCCAGGAACGGCAGCGTGATGAAGAGCAGCAGCGTGATCTGCTCGACCGAGCGGCGGCTTTCGCCGCCAAGAGTCGCGCTGGGAAGGGGAGTCGGGGAGTCCGGCGGCTGGTTCGGGTCGCTCCTGTCGTTCGACGGGCCGTCGAGTACGTCCGGGCTAATGGTCATGGAAGAAACCTCGTCAGACCTGCGGTTGGGGATGCCTCCCACGCCGGAGGCGGTGGGAAGGCGGACGGGCCGGTGGCCGGGCTGGTCACGGCAGTACCGGAGCCCGTCTTCCCACATACGCCCTACGGAACCGTAACCTACGGCCTCGTAAGTATGTCAGCCCCCGGAGGCGTATCAAGAGCACGCGGACAGGCGACCGGCGCCCTCCGCCCGAAGCCCGGCCCGCGGACCGGGTGTTCGCCGCCCGGCTCGGCTTGCCGCGCCCCGCTCGCGCCGCCCCGGTCCCGCACCCGCCGCCTCCTCGCTGCGGAACCTCCCGGCACCCCGTCGCCGCGTCCGGCCTATCCTGGAAGGCGTCGGACAGCGCGGTCCGTGACCTGCCCGAAGCAAGCTGCAAGGAGCCGCACCCGTGAGCAGTGCCGATGTGAGCAGCGCCGACAGCCGGCAGCACGACCCGGACCGCGGCGGCAGCGCAGGCGACGCCGTCGGGACCCCGTCCGAGGCGGAGACCAGCTCCGCGCTGCGCGCCGACATCCGCCGGCTCGGCGACCTCCTCGGCGAGACCCTCGTCCGCCAGGAGAGCCCCGAACTGCTCGAACTGGTCGAGCGTGTACGGGCGTTGACGCGCAGCGACGGCGAGGCGGCCGCCGCGCTCCTCGGCGCCACCGACGTGGAGACCGCCACCAAGCTGGTGCGCGCGTTCTCCATCTACTTCCACCTCGCCAACGTCACCGAGCAGGTGCACCGCGGCCACGAGCTGCGCGCCCGCCGCGCCGCGGACGGCGGCAACCTCTCCCGCACCGCCGACATGCTCAAGGACGCCGACCCCGAGCACCTCGCCGAGACGGTGCGCAACCTCGGCGTACGGCCCGTGTTCACCGCGCACCCCACCGAGGCGGCCCGGCGCTCCGTCCTCACCAAGCTCCGCAAGATCGCCGAACTGCTGGAGCGCACCGACCCGGCCGACCGCCGCCGCACCGACCTGCGGCTGGCCGAACTCGTCGATCTCATCTGGCAGACCGACGAGCTGCGCGTCGCCCGTCCCGAGCCCGCCGACGAGGCCCGCAACGCGATCTACTACCTCGACGAGCTGCACCGCGGCGCCGTCGGCGACGTACTGGAGGATCTGGCGGCCGAGTTGGAGCGCGTCGGCGCCCCGCTGCCCGCCGGCACCCGTCCGCTCACGTTCGGCACCTGGATCGGCGGCGACCGCGACGGCAACCCCAACGTCACCCCGGACGTCACCTGGGACGTGCTGATCCTCCAGCACGAGCACGGCATCGGCGACGCGCTGGCGCACGTCGACGAGCTGCGCGGCGCCCTGTCCAACTCCATCCGCAACAGCGGCGCGACGCCGCAGCTGCTCGACTCCCTCGACGCCGACCTGGAGCGGCTGCCCGAGATCAGCCCGCGCTACAAGCGGCTCAACGCCGAGGAGCCGTACCGCCTCAAGGCCACCTGCATCCGGCAGAAGCTCCTCAACACCCGCGCCCGGCTCGCCGACGGCACCCCGCACACGCCCGGCCGCGACTACCTCGGCACCGGCGAACTCCTCGACGACCTCGCCGTCCTGCAGGACTCGCTGCGCCGGCACCGCGGCCAACTCGTCGCCGACGGACGGCTGGAGCGCGCCCTGCGCACCCTCGCCTCGTTCGGGCTCCAGCTCGCCACCATGGACGTACGCGAGCACGCCGACGCGCACCACCACGCGCTCGGCCAGCTCTTCGACCGGCTCGGCGAGGAGTCCTGGCGGTACGCCGACATGCCGCGCGACTACCGCCGGCGGCTGCTCGCCCGCGAACTGCGCTCCCGGCGGCCGCTGTCGCCCTCGCCCGCCCCGCTGGACGCCGAAGGCGCCAAGACGCTCGGCGTCTTCGCCACCGTCCGCAAGGCACTGGAGACCTTCGGCCCGGACGTCATCGAGTCGTACATCATCTCCATGTGCGCCGGCGCCGACGACGTGTTCGCCGCCGCCGTGCTCGCCCGCGAGGCCGGGCTGATCGACCTGCACGCCGGCTGGGCCAAGATCGGCATCGTGCCGCTCCTGGAGACCACCGACGAACTGCGCATCGCCGACGAGCTGTTGGACGCCATGCTCTCGGACCCCTCCTACCGCAAGCTCGTCTCGCTCCGCGGCGACCTCCAGGAGGTCATGCTCGGCTACTCCGACTCCTCCAAGTTCGGCGGCATCACCACCTCGCAGTGGGAGATCCACCGCGCCCAGCGGCGGCTGCGCGACGTCGCGCACCGGCACGGCGTACGCCTCCGGCTGTTCCACGGCCGCGGCGGCACCGTCGGCCGCGGCGGCGGGCCCACGCACGACGCGATCCTCGCCCAGCCCTGGGGCACCCTCGAAGGCGAGATCAAGGTCACCGAGCAGGGCGAGGTCATCTCCGACAAGTACCTCGTGCCGTCGCTGGCCCGGGAGAACCTCGAACTCACCGTCGCCGCAACGCTCCAGGCGTCCGCGCTGCACACCGCGCCCCGGCAGTCCGTCGAGGCGCTGTCCCGCTGGGACGCCACCATGGACACCGTCTCCGACGCCGCGCACCGCGCCTACCGCGCCCTCGTCGAAGACCCGGACCTGCCGCCGTACTTCTTCGCCTCCACACCCGTGGACCAGCTCGCCGACCTCCACCTCGGCTCGCGCCCGTCCCGCCGCCCCGACAGCGGCGCCGGGCTCGACGGACTGCGCGCGATCCCCTGGGTGTTCGGCTGGACCCAGTCCCGGCAGATCGTGCCCGGCTGGTACGGCGTCGGTACGGGCCTGAAGGCCGCCCGCGAGGCCGGGCTCGACGGCGTCCTGGAAGAGGCGTACGAACACTGGCACTTCTTCCAGAACTTCCTGTCCAACGTGGAGATGACCCTCGCCAAGACGGATCTGCGCATCGCCCAGCACTACGTCGACACGCTCGTCCCCGAGGAACTGCGGCACGTCTTCGAACGCATCCGCGCCGAGCACGAGTTGACCGTGCGCGAAGTGCTCCGCGTCACCGGAGAGCGCGAACTCCTCGACGCCAGCCCCGTGTTGAAGCAGACCTTCGCCATCCGCGACGCCTACCTCGACCCGATCTCCTACCTCCAGGTCACGCTGCTGCACCGGCAGCGCGCCGCCGCCGAACGCGGCGAGGAGCCGGACGAGCTGCTGGGGCGCGCGCTGCTGCTCACCGTCAACGGCGTCGCGGCGGGCCTGCGCAACACCGGCTGAGCGCAGAGGAGTTCGTACCGGAGCGGGGTTCGTCCGGCGGCGCGCGGGCGGCGCACCGGCGGAGCCCGCCGCCGTGCCCGTGCTCAGAACGACAGCAGCGCCCACGCGCCGCCGAGAATCCCCGCCCCGGCCAGCGCCGCCACCAGCGCCGTACGCTTCATCCGCAGGCCGCCGGCCACCACCAGCGCCACCAGCAGCAGCGCACCGCCCAGCGGCATCGCGCCGTACAGCACGCCGGCCAGGTCGGTGCGTACGACGTCGTACTTGCCGTGCGGAGTCAGCGCCACCGGGACCGGGCGGGAGCGGTCGCCCGCGAGCGGCCGGGACAGTGTCACCGAGCGGGTGCCGGCACGGCCCGAACCGGCCGGGCGGAAGCTGCCGTTGCACTGGTGCTTGCCGCACCTGTCCACCCGCACCTGGCCGCTCTCGTTGCCGCGCACCGCGGGACCGACGTCGAACCACGACGCCCAGGCGCCCGCGCACAGCAGCAGCGCCGCCAGCAGCGCCGCCGACACGTTCTTGACCAGCAGCAGCGCCCCGTACACGCTCTCGCCCATGCGGCGGGTGCGGCTCCGCTTGGCGCTGCCGGAGGAGAGGGACATGGCGGCGATCCTTGGCCAAGAGTGGCAGGGGGTCAACCTCCGCGCCGCACATGCCCGTTACCTCCGGCGCCGCACCGAACAGCCGGGATTCGGAACGTTCGCGCTGATCTCCGCGCCCGGCCCGGCGAGCCGCACCGCGCACACACGACGGCCACACGGCCCACACGGGCCACACGTCACGGGCACTCCGCGGGCGCGCGGCCGGCACCCGCACGGGCACCCGCGCCCGCAGCCGCGGTACCGGCCAACTCAGCGCGGAACGCTAGGAGTTGTACGTACTCTGGGCCCGCTCCAGGCCGTCCACGAGCAGCGACTCGACGGCGTCGGCGGCCCGGTCCACGAAGTAGCCCAGCTCCTTGCGCTCCGCCGCCGAGAAGTCCTTCAGCACGTAGTCCGCCACCGGCATACGGCCGGGCGGCCTGCCCACCCCGAACCGCACCCGGAAGTAGTCCCGGCCCAGCGCCTTCGTCAGCGACTTCAGCCCGTTGTGCCCGTTGTCACCGCCGCCGAACTTCAGCCGCAGCGCTCCGAAGGCGATGTCCAGCTCGTCGTGCACCGCCACGACGCGCTCCGGCGGCAGCTTGTAGAAGTCCCGCAGCGCCGACACCGGACCGCCGGAGAGGTTCATGAACGACATCGGCTTCGCCAGCACCACGCGCTGCGACGACGCCCCCGGCACCCCGAGCCGCCCCTCCAGCACCTGCGCCCGCGCCCGGTGCGTACGGAACCGGCCGCCCATCCGCTCCGCCAGCAGATCCGCCACCATGAAACCGACGTTGTGCCGGTTTCCCGCGTAGTCGCGGCCGGGGTTGCCCAGCCCGACGACCAGCCACGGCTCCATAGAACGGACACCTCACACCAGTTCACGTAAGTACGGCCGCCGCCGCGCGCCGGGTACGCGCGACGGCGGCCGCCGGCCGGAGAACTTCCGGCGCGGAACGCCGAGTTGAGGACCGCGCAGCGGAAGCGTGGAAGAGCGGACGAGCGGACGGAACGGACCGCGGACGGCGCGGACTACTCCGCGCTCTCCTCGCCGGCTTCCTCGCCGGCCTCTGCGGCTTCCTCGGCCGGCTCCGCCTGCGCCGACAGCACCTGGATGACCGTGTCCTCGCCGTCGACGGCCAGCGACGTGCCGCGCGGCAGCTTGATGTCCTTGGCCTGCACCGAGTCGCCCGCGTCCAGGCCCTCGACGGACACCGTCACCGACTCCGGAATATGCGTGGCCTCCGCCTCCACCGGCAGCGACACCAGCACGTGCTCCAACAGGTTCTGGCCCGGGGCCAGTTCGCCCTCGACGTGGATCGGGATGTCCACGTTGACCTTCTCGCCGCGCTTCACGGTCAGCAGGTCGACGTGGATCAGGAACTGGCGGATCGCCTCACGCTGCACCGCCTTCGGGATGACCAGCTCCTTCTTGCCCTCGATGTCCAGGTTGATCAGGACGTTCGGGGTCTTGAGCGCCATCATCATGTCGTAGCTCGGCAGCTCGACGTGGACCGGGTCGGCACCGTGGCCGTAGATCACCGCCGGGATCTTCTCCTCGCGGCGCAGCCGCCGCGCGGCCCCCTTGCCGAACTCCTTGCGGATCTTGGCGGACAGATTGACGTCGGCCATCTCACACTCCTCGCCGGGTCGACGGACTCATCCAACTCGTGGTGTCACTCGGTCCGTCCACGACAGACCGGCTACGCCGCAACGTCCCCCGCGGCCGAGCCGCGGCGACCCTTACGAAGAGCGCGCGTCGATAACGGATGAGCCGAGCCGGACACCGCGGGAACCGGTCCCGCCGCGCCCACGGCCTCCCTCGCCGAGCGACGCCGGGCAGTGTACGCGGCGGCGCGTACCGCCGGGAAATCGATCAGCCGGGCACCGCGGCCGCGGCCCGTACACACCGCGGGGGCCGTACGCCGACCACCGGCGCAGGCCCCCGACTCGTGTCTCCGACTCGTGCCCCCGGCTACGACTGCTCTTCGAAGAGGCTGGTCACCGAACCGTCCTCGAAGACCTCGCGAACCGCGCGCGCCACCGTCGGCGCGATCGACAGCACCGTGATCTTGTCCAGCTCCAACTCACCGGGAGTCGGCAGGGTGTTGGTGAAGATGAACTCGCTCACCTTCGAGTTCTTCAGCCGGTCCGCGGCCGGGCCGGACAGCACGCCGTGCGTCGCCGTCACGATCACGTCCGCCGCGCCGTTCGCGTACAGCGCGTCCGCCGCCGCGCAGATCGTGCCGCCGGTGTCGATCATGTCGTCCACGAGCACGCACACCCGGCCTTCGACATCGCCGACGACCTCGTGCACCGTCACCTGGTTCGCCACCTTCGGGTCGCGGCGCTTGTGCACGATCGCCAGCGGTGCGCCGAGCCGGTCCGCCCACCGGTCCGCGACCCGCACCCGGCCCGCGTCCGGGGAGACGACGGTCAGCTTGCTGCGGTCGACCTTGGCGCCCACATAGTCCGCCAGTACCGGCAGCGCGAAAAGGTGGTCCACCGGACCGTCGAAATAGCCCTGGATCTGATCGGAATGCAGATCGACCGTGAGAATCCGGCCCGCGCCGGCGGTCGACAGCAGATCCGCCATCAACCGCGCTGAAATCGGTTCCCGGCCGCGGTGCTTCTTGTCCTGCCGCGCATAGCCGTAGAACGGAACGATCACCGTGATGCTGCGCGCCGAAGCCCGCTTCAACGCATCGATCATCACGAGCTGTTCCATGATCCACTTGTTGATCGGGGCGGTATGACTCTGAATCAGAAAGCAGTCGGCGCCGCGCGCGGACTCCTGAAAGCGGACGTAGATCTCGCCGTTCGCAAAGTCGAAGACCTTCGTCGGGACCACACCGATCCCCAACTGGTCAGCGACCTCCTCCGCCAGTTCGGGGTGGGCGCGGCCGGAGAAGAGCATCAACTTCTTCTCGCCGGTCGTCTTGATCCCGGTCACTGCACCGTCTCCTTGAGTTCCGCGGGGCGTGCGTGCGTGTCAACCGTACGCCCCGGCCGGTGGGCCCGCGTAGCCGGTCCCTCGGCGAACGCCACTCGTCAGCGGCCTTCGCCGGCCCGCTCGTCGGGCTTCTCGTCCGCTTCGCGCAGCGCCGACTCGGCCGCCTGCGCCGCCGCGCTGCCCGGCCGTTTACGCGCAACCCACCCCGCGATATTGCGCTGTTGACCCCGCGCCACCGCGAGCGAACCGGGCGGCACGTCCTTCGTGATGACCGAACCCGCCGCCGTATAGACGCCGTCCCCGACCGTGACGGGAGCCACGAACATGTTGTCGGCGCCGGTCTTGCAATGCGAGCCGATGGACGTGCGGTGCTTGTCCTCTCCGTCGTAGTTGACGAACACCGTCGCCGCTCCGATATTGCTGTGCTCGCCGACCGACGCGTCTCCCACGTACGACAGATGCGGCACCTTCGTGCCGTCACCGATCTCCGCGTTCTTCATCTCGACAAAGCCGCCGGCCTTCGCCCGCACTCCCAATTTGGTTCCGGGTCGCAGATACGTGAACGGGCCGACGGAAGCCTGCGGACCGATCTCCGCGCCTTCCGCCACCACATTGCTCGCGGTCGCGCCGTCGCCCACGACCGTGTCCGTCAGCCGGGAATGCGGGCCCACCACGCAGCCGGCGCCCAGCCGCGTGCCGCCGGTCAGCTGCGTGCCGGGCAGCACCACCGCGTCCGGCTCGTACGTCACCGACACGTCCAGCCACGTCGACGCCGGGTCCACCACCGTCACCCCGGCCAGCATCGCCGACTCCAGCAGCCGGTCGTTCAACGTCCGCCGCGCCGCGGCCAGTTGCACCCGGTTGTTGATGCCCGCGATCTCCGTGTGGTCCGCCGCGACGCACGCGCCCACCCGGTGCCCCGACTCCCGCAGGATGCCGAGCACGTCCGTGAGGTACTCCTCGCCCTGGCTGTTGTCCGTACGCACCTCGCCCAGCGCCTCGGCCAACAGCCGCCCGTCGAAGGCGAAGACGCCGGAGTTGATCTCCCGGATGGCGCGCTGCGCCTCGTCCGCGTCCTTGTGCTCGACGATGGCCGTCACCGCGCCGTCCGCCGGATCCCGCACGATGCGCCCGTACCCGGTCGCGTCCGGCACCTGAGCGGTCAGTACGGTCACGGCGTTGCCGTCCGCGGAGTGCGCGTCCGCGAGGGCCTGCAGCGTCGCTCCCGTCAGCAGCGGGGTGTCCCCGCAGGTGACGACGACCGTGCCGGCCGGCGAGGCGCCGTCGGCGGCCAGCGCCTCCAGCGCCATCCGCACCGCGTGGCCGGTGCCCTTCTGCTCGTGCTGCACGGCGGTCCGGGTTCTCCCCGCGGGCGCGCTCTCCGGCCCGTACTGCCGGCCGCTCTGCGCGTCGATCTCCGCGAGGTGCGCGGTCACTTGGTCGCGGGCGTGCCCGACCACGACGACGAGGTGCTCCGGGTCGAGGCTGCGGGCGGCGGCGACGACATGGCCGATCAGCGTGCGGCCGCAGATGTCGTGCAGGACCTTCGGAGTCGCCGACTTCATGCGGGTGCCCTCACCCGCTGCGAGGACGACGACGGCTGCAGGGCGGTTGGCGCTCACGAGGTGCCCTTCGGCTACTGGGGGTCGGGGGGAATGCCCGCAGGATACCGGGGGTGTGGGAGAGAGAGGGGAGAGCGTCCGCGGCGGACGGGCGGGTGGCGAGCCCGCTCACGTGCTCCCGGGGGAGGATTCGAACCCCCATCATCAGATCCAAAATCTGAGGACTTGCCCTTAGTCGACCCGGGACCGGCCGTGTGCCCGAACCGCCCTGCCGGGCCGTCGGGCCACACATACTATGCCGTACCGCCGGGCCCCGATGCGACGGGTCTACGGGACGGCCCGACGCGACAGGTCTGACGCGACAGGTCTACGGGGCGGCTCTACGGGGCGGCCCGAGGCGACGGCGCGGCGTGCCGGCCCGGTGTGCCGGCCGGGCCCCAACGCCCGCCGCCCGTCCGCTCGTTGCCGTACGTCACGGGCCCGTGCCGAGCCGTGCGGATCCGGTGAAGCGTCCCGGACCTCGGTCGTACGCTGGGCCGCATGACCGAGACGGGGGAGAGCCGGGGGGAACACGGCGGGCCCTGGTGGTGGGGGCGGCGGCGCAGCGCCGTGCTGGACGTGGCGCTGGGGGCGGTGTCGGCGGCCGAATGCGGGGGGCAGGGCGCGTCGTTCGCGGACGAGGTGGGGGTGCTGCCGGTCTGGTCGGCGGTGCTGCTGGGGGTGGTCGCCGGGTCGACGCTGGCGCTGCGGCGACGGTGGCCGGCCGCGGTGGTGCTGGTCGGTGTCGCGGTGACGCCGGCGGAGATGGGGATGCTGCTGGCGCTGGTCGGTCTGTACACGCTGGCCGCGTCGGACGTTCCGCGCCGCACCATCGGGCTGCTGGCCGCGATGCAGATGGCCGGGGCGCTGATCGTCACGGTGGTCCAGATGCACCGGAGCATCGGCCGCGACCCGGACTTCGATCCGTCGGCGTGGTTCCTGCCGTCGGTGTCGCTGGCCACGGCGCTGGCGCTGACGGCGCCGCCGCTGCTGCTCGGGCTGTACGTGGGCGCGCGCCGGCGGCTGGTGGTGTCGCTGCGGGAGCGGGCGGACGGCCTGGAGCGGGAGTTGGCGCTGCTGGCGGACCGCGCGGAGGAGCGGGCCGAGTGGGCGCGCAACGAGGAGCGGACCCGCATCGCCAGGGAGATGCACGACGTGGTGGCGCACCGGGTGAGCCTCATGGTGGTGCACGCGGCGGCGCTGGAGTCGGTGGCGCTGCGGGACCCGGAGAAGGCGTCCCGTAACGCGGCGCTCGTCGGCGACATGGGGCGGCGGGCGCTGACCGAACTGCGCACGATGCTGGGGGTGTTGCGCTCACAGGGCGAGCAGAGCGGGCAGGGCGGACCCGAGGGGCGAGGCGAGCGGGGGGCCGGTGCCGGTGCCGGTGCCCTGGAGCGGGATTCCGGTACGGGCCCGGGTTCGGCCGGTGGGCCCGTACCCGGCTCGGGGGCCGGACCCGCGGACGGTGCGGGGGAGCCGGGGACGCCGGGCGGGTCCGCGGCGGATGAGGCCGGCGAGCGCGCGGGCGGTGGCGCGGGGCGGGCGCTGCCGGACGGCTGCGCCGTGCGGGAGGCCGCGGGCGGCGACCTCGGGCCGCGGCTGGGCGAGTTGGCGGCGCTGGTCGGGCAGTCGCGGGCCGCGGGCATGGTGGTCGAGTTCTCGGTGGAGACCGAGGAGCCCGAGGACCCCGAGGAGTCCGCGAAGCCCGGGGAGTCCGGGGAGTCCGGGGAGTCCGGGGAGTCCGGGGAGGGGGCGGAGGCCGCCGGCGGCACGGTCCGCGCCTACGGGCCGCACGTGGAGCGGACCGCGTTCCGGGTGGTGCAGGAGGCGCTGACGAACGTGCACAAGCACGCGGCGGGCGCGCGTACCCGGGTGCGGCTGGCGCAGCGTACGGCGGAGGTCGCCGTGCAGGTGGAGAACGGTCCGCCGGCGGCGGCGGCCGGGCACGGCACCGGGGACGGAGACGGCGACGGCGACGGCGCGGGGGCGGTGGTCCCGGACGCCGGACTGCCCAGCGGCGGCAACGGCCTGGCCGGTATGCGGGAGCGGGTGACCGCGCTGGGCGGCGGGTTCGTGTCGGGGCCGACGGAGAGCGGTGGCTTCCGGGTCTCAGCGGTCATTCCGGCAGGGCCCGCGGCGGGTACGACCGCGGACCCTGCCGAGCGCAACGCGCAGAGCGCTACGGGGAGTTCGGGCGGCTCCGCGCGAGCCGTTCCGGAAGGGCGCCGGTGAGGAGGACCGCGAGGGCGGTGTCGAAGTCGCGCCCGAGGTACCAGTCGCCGGTGTGGTCGAGGCTGTAGACCCGGCCGTCCGCGGCCGTGACGAGCAGTGCGGAGTGCTCGCCGTCGCTGCCGAGCGGGCAGACGTCGGTGCCGAGCGCGCGGCCGAGGTCGGCGAGCGTACGGGCGGCGTGCAGCGCGTGCAGCGGGTCGACGCGCAGGGCGGTGGGCGCGAGTCGGCGGCCCGGGCCGGTGGGCGCGAGCGGCAGGTTGCCGAACTCCGCCCAGACTTCGACGGCCACGGGCAGGACGGTGTGCCGGTGGCCGCCCGGCGAGACGTGTGCGCGCAGGATGTCGGCCCACTCCTCGGCCTGCCGCATGTCCCGGCGTCCCGGCTGCCAGCCTGCGGTGCGCAGCGCGTCGTCGACCGCCACCGGAAAGCGGGTGGCGGAGGCGCGGGGGTCGTCCGCGGCGCTCGCGTGCTGCGGGGCGCCGGACGGGTGCCCGGGCAGGTGCGCGGTGTTCACCGGTGGGTCTCCGGCGTACGGTCCGGCGCCGGCAGCGGACCCGGATCGACCGGGCGTACCCCGAAGTGGGCCAGCAGCGCGGCGCAGGAGCGGCACGGGGGAGCGTAGGCGCCGTGCAGCGGGTCGCCGTCCTCCCGGATGTGCCGTGCGGTCAACTTGCCGTGTTTGAGGGCCCGTTTGGCTTCGCTGTGGGTGAGCGGGCGGGGTTTGGCGGTGGGGTTGCGCGCGGTGCGCCGGCCGGCGCGCGCGGCCTCGGTCGCGGTGAGGAAGCGGGAGAGCAGGACGGTTTCGGCGCAGCGTCCGGTGTGCCGGGCGCGGTCTTCGGCGGGCAGGCCGTCGAGGAAGTCCTGCACGAGCGGGTGCGGTGCGGGCGGCCGGTCGCCTTTGCTGCCGGTGCAGGTGAGGGTCTGGCCGCGTACGGAGAGGGCGGCGGCGATGGCGGGGAGGATGCCGTCGCGGGGGTGCCGGGGTACGGGGACGCGGTCGGCGCGCTCGCCGTACGGGTCGCCCTGCTCCCGGCCGTACTGATCGCCGTGCTGATCGCCGAACTGTCCGCCGTGCTCGGGCGGTTGGCCGGTGCCGCCGGCGAACTGCGCTGCCGCGCCGTGCTGTTCGGGGCGGCCCTGGGGCGGTGCCGGGGTCGCCGGCGCTGCCGTCGGTTCTGTCGGTGCGGTGTTCATGCGGTGGTTCCTCCCGGCGCGGCCCCTTCTCGCCACGTACGCCTGATATGCGGGTGTGTATCGCCGTCCGTGGCGGTTGCCGAGTCGTACGCGCCAAGTATGCAGTGTGCGGGGTGAGTCGATCATTCGGTTCGGGCATGTACGGGCGGAGGTCCGTCGTGCACACCGCGTGCCCGCGCCGGACTCCGCGGCGGTGCGCCGCCGTTGCGGCGTTCGCATAGGCTGTTCCCGTCAGCCGAAAGCAGCAGGGAGCTCCTCCATGACGACAGGTGGCCGAGGAACGACCGCCGCGCCACCGAACCGGGGCTATGCCGGTCAGGTCGTGTCCTTCCCGGACCCGGTGCGGTCGGCCCGGCACCCGCAGGGGGTGCGGGTGGACGACGCCGGTATGCCGGTCTTCTCCCCGTATGCGCGGGCCGCGGCCGAGATCGCCGAGCCTCCGGAGGGCTTCGGCGGTGACGAACTCCGGCTGACGGACTACGTATCGGCCAACGCCGCGCTGCACGCCTCGGGCCACGAACTGTGGCGGGGCCTGCCGCGGGTGGCGACGCCGCACGGCTGGACCTGGCACCACGTCCCGCACAGCCGCCGTATGGAGCTGGTGCCCGTCGAGGTCAAGGCGCTGCTGCGGCACCACGGCGGGCTGGCCACGGCCGCCGTCGACCACGCCAAGACCGGCACCCGGGCGCTCCAGGAGACCAAGCCGGTGCACTTCCTGGCGGACCAGGGCGGCGTCGCGGTGCCCGAGGCCCAACTGGCCGCGGCGGAGGAGAGGTTGGGCTACCGCCTGCCCGGCCCGTACCGCTCGTTCCTCAAGGCGGCCGGCGGCTGCGCGCCGCGCGGCGTGGCGCTGGACGCGGAGTTGGGGCTGCTGATCGACCAGCCGTTCTGGACGGTGCGCTCGGAACCGGCCTTCGACGACCTCGTCTACGTCAACAAGTGCCTGCGCGACCACCTCACCAAGGACTTCCTCGGAGTGGCCTTCGTACAGGGCGGGTTGCTCGCGGTAAAGGTGCGCGGCGAGGCTTCGGGCTCGGTGTGGTTCTGCGCGTACGACGATGCGCGGGACCGGGACGGCGTCGGAGTGCAGGAGCGGGTCGCGGAGCTGCTGCGGCCGTGCGGCGCCGACTTCGACGACTTCCTGCTGCGACTGGCGGGCAACCCGCCGGAGTTGGAGACGGTGGCGGACCTGATGGTGGACGGCGGGTTCGCCCGGGCCGTCGAGGTCTGAGGTGTTGAGCGTGAGGGGGTTGAGGCTGCCATGGTGACCTTGGCACAGGCTCAGGAGCGTGCCGAGCGCTGGGTCAACGGCGAGCTGCCCGCGCAGCAGCACCGCGAGGTGCGGGTGCAGGAGTTCGGGCTGGGCTTCGTGGCGTGGGCCGAGGACCGGCCCGGCGGGCCGGTTTCGGACGGCGGCCGCACCCGGCTGGTGATCGCCCGGGACGGCGGCGAGACGACGCTGTGGCCCGGCCTGCCGGTGGACGAGGTGGTGCGGCGGTACGAGGAGGCGTACGGCGAGTCCGCGCAGCCCTCGTCCGGTCAAGCGCCCCCGCAGCGTACGGACTTGGAGGCCACCTCCTTCCTGCTGTCGCCCCCGGACTGGCTGCAGGACGCGGCCGACAAGATGGGCATTCCGGACCGCAGGGACGCGGGCGGGGCGCCCCAGGCCCCGTCCGCGCCGCCCGCCCCGTCCGCACCTCCGGCTCCCGCGGGCGCGGGCGCGGCGCCGGGCGGCGGCAGCGGTGCGAGCCCGTGGGACGCGGCGGACACGAGCAGCAGCGGCAGCGGCGCGGCGCAGGCGCCGCCCGCGACGGTCTTCGCACCGCCGCTCGCCGACGCCGGCGAACCCCCGCAGCCGGGTGGCGCATCGGCCGACGCGAAGACGGAACTGCTGCCCGACGGCAGCGGGTTGCCGCCGACCACGGTGGCCCCCGCGCTGAACGCGCCGCAGTCCGGGCCGCCCCAGCAGCCGCCCGCTCCCGGTGCGCCGCAGTCGCCGAACGCTCCGCAGCCGCCGAACGCTGCGCCCAACGCGCCTGGTGTGCCGGGTGGTTCGGGTGGTTCGGGTGATACGGGGAGTTCGGGCGGCGGTAGTGGTGGTGTGCATCAGGCCGCGACGATGCTGGCCGATCCCTCGGCGATGGGTCCGGGGGGTGCGGGCGCTCCGGCGGCTCCGGGCGCGCCCGGTGCTCCTCCGGCTCCCGGTGCTCCCGGCGCCCCCTCGACCCCGCCGCCCGGTGCGCCGGGCGCTCCCTCGCCCCCGCCGCGCGGCGGACCGTCCGTACCTCCGCCGCCGAGCGCCCCGCCCGCCCCCGGCGCGGGTGGCACCGGCGGTGGTGGCGGTGGCGCCAACAGCGGTGCCGCCGGCGGTGGTTCGGGCAACACCGGCTCCTCCGGCGGCGGCTACGTACCCACGCAGATGGTCTCCGCCGACGAGCTGGAGCAGGAGCTGCGCAACAGCGGCCAGTACCCCGCCGCATCCGGCGAGCAGCCCAACGCGCCCGGTGCGCCGGGTGGTTCGGGTGATACGGGGAGTTCGGGCGGCGGTAGCGGTGGTGGTGTGCATCAGGCCGCGACGATGCTGGCCGATCCCTCGGCGATGGGCGGCGCCCCGGCGGCGCCGGGCCCGCCGGGTGCTCCCGGTGCTCCTGGCGCCCCGGGCGGCGGCGGCTCGCAGGGAGGCCGTGCCCCGGGCACACCGCCGCCTCCTCCGGGCGCTCCGCCTGCGCCGGGTACGGGCGCTTCGGGCCCGCACCGTTCCCCGGGCGGCACTCCGCCCCCGCCGGGTGCGCCGCCCGCCGCTCCCGGTGCGCCGCCGGCGCCGAACGCTCCGCAGCCGCCGAACGCTGCGCCCAACGCGCCTGGTGTGCCGGGCGGTTCGGGTGGTTCGGGTGATACGGGGAGTTCGGGCGGCGGTAGTGGTGGTGGTGTGCATCAGGCCGCGACGATGCTGGCCGATCCCTCGGCGATGGGTCCCGGAGGTGCGGGCGCCCCGGCGGCTCCGGGCGCGCCCGGTGCTCCTCCGGCTCCTGGTGCTCCTCCGGCCCCCGGTGCTCCCGGCGCCCCCTCGCCCCCGCCGCCCGGTGCTCCCGGGGCGCCGCCCGCCGCTCCCGGCCCGCCGCCGGGTCCGCCGCCCGGTGCCGGTGCGCCGGGTGTACCTCCGGGTGCTCCGGGCCCCGCGCCCGGCGCCCCCGCGGCCCCCGGCGCGTACGGCTATCCGCAGCAGCCC
>Ga0164243_10003726_pt1 | contig 24285 bp, 21 predicted proteins | sample OricompcompostOP_FD_108781 | JGI IMG/M metagenome (GOLD analysis project Ga0164243, IMG submission 108781) | Organic Plus compost microbial communities from Emeryville, California, USA - Original compost - Organic plus compost (OP) | ecosystem: Engineered > Solid waste > Mixed feedstock >...
GAGCGAGCAGGCGGCGTGATAGGCGACCTTCAGGCTCGACCAGCGCTTCGGTGCGCCGATGTCATACTGGTCAAGAAACTCGGTGACGTCCTTCGCCATCGCCGAAATATCTTTCGCGCGTTTCGCGTATTCGGTCTCGTGCTTCAAGAGATGACCGTAGTCCTTCACCGTGGTGCCGCAGCCCGAGGTGTTGATGATGACGGCGTCAACGCCGCCCTTGGCGATCTCCTTGCTCCACGCGTCCACGTTGACCTTGGCCGCCGCGATCGCCTCTTCTTCGTGCCCGATGTGCTGGCTCAATGCGCCGCAGCAGCCGGCGCCTGCCGAGACGATGACGTCGATGCCGCCGCGCGCAAACAGCCGGATCGTCGCATCATTGATCTCTGGCCGCAGGACCTGCTGCGCACATCCCGCGAGCATGATGACGCGTCCCGTGCGAACGCCGGTGGGCGAGGCCATTCCGGGACCTCGGAAGCGTCCTGCATGGAGCTTTTGCAGCGGCGCAAGCTCGACCATCGCCGCGAGTTCGGGAAAATTCAATTTGCGCAGTGTCGGCGCCAAGCGCCGTCCGAAAGGTGCCGCCCTGAGCGCCCAGCGGAAACGGCGGGGATACGGCACAATCTGCGTCAACGCCCGACGGATCAACTGGTCTTTGAAACTCCGGTGCCCCGTCTTCTCGATGTGCTTCCGCGCGATCTCGACGAGATGCATGTAATCGACACCTGACGGACAAGTTGTCATGCACGAAAAGCATGAGAGGCAGCGATCGACGTGCGTCGATACCTCGGGCTTGGCGTCGATGCCCTTCTCGAGCATGTCCTTGATGGCGTAGATGCGGCCGCGCGGGCTGTCGCGTTCGTCACCCAGCACGACATAGGTCGGGCACGTCGCGGTACAGAATCCGCAGTGCACGCAGCGGCGCAGGATGCGATCGGCTTCCTTGACGTCCGGATCGTTAAGTTGCTCTTGCGAAAAATTCGTCTGCATTGCGCCTGACTGCCGGGCTCGCGTGTCTAGAAGTTGGCGTACATGCGCCCGCGGTTCAAAAGGCCATTCGGATCGAACGCCGACTTGATGCCGCGTGTCAATCGTTCAATCTCGGGCTTTAAGGGTTCGAAGACATCGACACTGCTTCGCACCTGTGGCTCGGCACGGATCAAAGTCGCATGGCCGCCGCGAACGGCCACGGCGCGCCGGACGTCGGCTGCTCCCGCGTCGGCTGCGGCTGGCACCTCGAGCCAGATCAATCCGCCCGCCCAATCATAGAAGGCGACCGCATCCATGAATTTCTGGATGGCGAAGACGATCTCGGCAGCCTTCGTCGGAAGCGACGAAATCCGCCAGAGGCTGGTTTCAGCCGAAAACGGCATAACCGAAAGCGCGCGAAATTCGCTCCAGAGGCTGAAGGTCTCTTCCGAGTCCAGCTCGATGGGCGCACCATAGACTTTCAGCGCGGCTTTCAACTTCTCCCTGCGTTCGTCGATGGCGGCTGCGAATGTTTCAAGCCGCAACAGAGTCAGTGATTTGTCGAGGCCCTTTATTTTCGGTGTCCGCATACGTGCTGCACAATTCCTCGGCAAATGCACGGCGCCTGAGATTTCAAGCGGCGTCGCCATCGCGACGTTCATGGCTTCGATCGCGAGATCGTCGGGGAGCCCGGCAAACGCCAACGTCTGCATCGTCTGCGGAAGCGGCGCGACCTTGAACGTCACTTCCGTCATGATGGCAAGCGTTCCCCAGCTTCCGGTCAGGCCACGCGCGAGGTCTATGCCGGTGACGTTCTTCATCACGCGACCGCCGGACTTGAAAAGCTCGCCACGGCCGTTGACCGCGCGGACGCCGAGAAGATTGTCGCGGGCGCTTCCCGCCAAAATCCGACGCGAGCCGGAGAAGTTCGTCGCGAAGACGCCGCCAATCGACAGCGCGCCTCCTGGGGCGCCGGTCGCCGGACCGAGATCCACGGGCTCGAACGCCAGCATCTGACCACGGGCGGCGAGAACGGCCTCGATCTCGTACAGTGGCGTGCCCGCTCGCGCCGACATCACAAGCTCCGTCGGCTCGTAAAGCGTCACCCCTTTAAGGCCAGCTGTCGTCAGCACCACGTCGGACTTGGCTACGCGCCCGGTATTGCGCAGGGCGCCATGACCGACGATCTCGATGCCGCGTTTCTCACGCGCGAGCTTGGAAACCATCGTCTGCAACTCCCACTCGGCGGCGGGACGCCAAAGCTCGCTCACGGGGTCAATCTCCTAGGCAGCCTCGGACGTGCTCGCGGCGTTCCCGGCACGCATGACGCCGGTCGCTTCGAGAGGAAAAACCTTCGCCGGGTTCAGCCGCCACGTGGGGTCGAAGACGGTTTTGACGCGCATCTGGACCATCAGATCGGTCGGGGAGAACTGCGTCGTCATCAGCTCCCGCTTTTCGATGCCAACGCCGTGTTCGCCCGTCAGGCAACCGCCAAGCTCGACGCAGAGCCTCAGGATCGCTTCGCCTGCGGCCTCGGCGCGATCGGCCTCTCCGGGGCTATTCGCATCATAGAGGACGAGCGGGTGGAGGTTACCGTCGCCCGCATGAAAGATGTTCGCGACCTTGAGGTCGTGCTCGGCGCAGATCTGGCTGATGCGCGTCAGTGCGTGCGGAAGCTGGGCCAGCGGGATCGTGCCATCCATGCAAAGGTAATCAGAGATACGACCGATGGCACCAAAGGCCGCCTTGCGGCCGGCCCAGATGCGCGCGCTCTGGTTGGGATCCGAACTGATCTTGACAGTCTTCGGATCGAAGCGCGCGGCGATTTCGGCGATGCGTCCCAGCAGAATGCCGATTTCGCCTTCGGAACCTTCGACCTCGACAATGAGAAGCGCCTCGACATCGAGAGGATAGCCGGCACCTGCAAAGGCTTCGCAGACTTCGATCGCGGCGTGGTCCATGTATTCGATCGCCACCGGAATGATGCCCGCGGCGATGATCGCGGCGACGCAGCTTCCCGCCGCTTCCGGCGAACGGAAGCCGATCATCATCGGCCGCGCCCCTTCAGGAGACGGCACCAGCTTCACAGTTGCCTCCGTCACGACGCCGAGTTGTCCTTCCGATCCGATTACCAGGCTCAAGAGATCGTAGCCATTGCGTTCGAGCGTCGGGCCGCCGATCTCAACGATCGTGCCATCGATCAGCACCATCTTGACGCCCAGCACGTTATGGGTCGTGACGCCGTATTTCAGGCAGTGGGCGCCGCCGGAATTCATCGCGATGTTGCCGCCGAGCGAGCAGGCGAGCTGCGAAGAGGGATCAGGCGCGTAGAAGAAGCCGTTCTTCGCGACCTCGGCGGTGATCTGAAGATTGGTGATGCCGGCTTCCACGCGCGCGATGCGGTTTGTGTAATCGACTTCGATAACGCGATTCATCTTTGAGAGGCAAAGAACGATCGCGTCCTCCGTCGGAAGCGACCCGCCGCAGAGCGAGGTGCCGGCGCCACGCGGTACGACCTTGATGTCGTTCTCGTGGGCATACTTCAGGATTTTCGAGACTTCTTCAGTCGTGCGCGGCAGCACGACGAGCATCGGGATACGCCGGTAGGCGGTGAACGCATCCGTTTCGTACGCGCGACGCCCGTCTTCATCCAGAATCATAAGGTTGTGGCCGACGCGGCTCTTCAAGCCCTCGATCAGAATGGGCAGACGCCGTATGACGCCGGCATCGGGCTCAGGCAGCTCGATATGCGGCATCGTCTTGGGTCTCCGAATTCAAAAATCGCGTCCTCGGTTCTGCATCCGGAGCTGTCGGCGAAGCGACGATCCATCCGAATTCGATCCGGTCGGCGGTCGCATTTGCAACCCGCCATCTCCGTTAATCATCCTCGCACGTGTGTCATCGACCGGCAATATGGCCCAGCGGAACAAACCGGCAGCCGCTCATCGCGGTCAGCGGCGCCACCAGCCGCGGCCGCCAAGCCAGCGCGGACCACCACCCCTTTCGCGGAACTCGCGGAAATCTCGTGGCGGACCTCGCTCTTCGGGAGGACCGCGAAAATCGGGCGGTCCGCGGCGGTCACGGAAATCGCGCGGCTCGCGGCCTTCTCTGGCGTCCCGATTAAACCGGTTGGCAGTAAAGCACTGGCTGATGCAGCCCTGCAGTTGAGCGTCGCAGCGCGGCGAGAACAGGAGCTTGGCAGCCATCCGGCAGGCGTTGTGCTGGGAGCGGCAGGCTTCGGCGCAGGGGTCCGCTTTGACCGGCGGCACAGCAAAGGCCGACAGGAACACGACGGTCAAAAGGACCATCGCCTCCCATTTGATCGACGCCAATGCAGCCTGGGGCACGTACCGCCTCCTCATCCCTGGCCGTGGTGCTGGGCGGTTGAGCCTAAGCAAACGGCGGAGGCTAGTAACGCAACCCTGAACACCGGCTGAACCAATGGCAGCACGTCGCGCGGAAAGAGACCGAGATCAGAACGCAAACTCTTCGAAAATATGGTCAATGTTTCCGTGCCATTCGCCGGCAAATCGGCGAAGCAGGTCATCGGCTGCCGTTTCCCCGTTGCCGGCGATTTTCTCAAGCGGTGCCAGATAGATCGTTTCGTCCTGATTGAGCGTGTTGATACGACGTCGGTTTTTGAGCCCCTGTCGGGAAATGCGCAACGCACGGCGGGCCAGCGTCCTTACTGTCTCGGAACGAAACGGCGTCGCGAGCGCCGTCTTCGGCACCGCGGCGCGCAGGGCTTGTCGCTCCTCTTCGGTCCAGTCACGGACCAAGTCCCAGGCCTGATCGAGCGCCTCCTCGTCATAGAGAATACCCGCCCAAAATGCGGGAAGCGCCGTAATCGTGCCCCAGCGTCCGCCGTCAGCGCCCCGCATTTCTAGAAAACGTTTGAGGCGGACTTCCGGAAAAAGTGTGGTCAGATGATCGGCCCAATCATCGATCGTGGGCAATTGGCCTTCGAAACCACGGAGCCGACCGGCCATGAAATCCCGGAAGGACGCTCCGGCGACGTCGATGTAATTGCCGTCCCGATAGACGAAATACATCGGCACATCGAGCGCGTAATCGACATAGCGCTCGTAGCCCATGCCGTCCTCGAAGGCGAAAGGCAGCATTCCGGTGCGGCGCTTATCGGTATCGAGCCAGACTTCGCTGCGCATCGACTGAAAACCGTTGGGACGGCCTTCGGTGAACGGGGAGGATGCGAACAGCGCCGTCGCGACCGGCTGCAGCGCAAGCGAAACCCGAAGCTTCTTCACCATGTCGGCTTCGGAGGAGAAATCGAGATTCACCTGAATCGTCGCCGTCCGGTACATCATGTCGAGGCCGCGACTGCCGACCGTCGGCATGTATCTCGTCATGACCTGATAGCGCTTCTTCGGCATGTGCGGGACCTGATCGAGACGCCATTTCGGCGAGAAGCCGATCCCGAGGAAGCCGATGGCAAGGTCTTCGCCGACGTCCAAGACTTCACGCAGATGCTCGTCCGTCTCCTCCGCCGTCTCGTGGAGGTTCTCGAGCGGCGCACCCGAAAGCTCGAACTGGCCGCCGGGCTCCAGGCTTATGGTGCCGCCCTTCTCGCCATCGGGACGCTTCAAGGCGATGACGTTATCGCCCTCGGTGATGGCAACCCATCCGTAGCGGCGGATCAGCTCTTCCATCAGCGCGCGGATGCCGTCGCCGCCGCCATACGGCACCGGATCGAGAGTCACCGTGCGAAAAACGAACTTCTCATGCTCCGTGCCGATTCGCCAATCCGCCTTCGGCTTCTCCCCCGCTGCGATCCAGCGCACGAGATCCTCACGCGTCTCGACCGTCGCGCTTGCAGCACCTTGTTCTCGTGTCGACATGCCCGAGCGGCCCAGCCTTCCCTATCCGCCGCGGGAGCGCCCACGGCCTCAGCCTTATGACGAGACGCAACGGGAACGGCAATAGCCCCGGATGCACCCAGTGCTAGTTGCCGCGCCAGTCGCCGAGCGTCGCGTTGACGAGGGCGAGGACGGCGACGGCCGCGGTATCGGCGCGCATGATTCGGGGGCCGAGGGATAGTGGAACCACATAGCTTTTGCTGGCGAGCCGTTCGCGCTCGGGCGGGGCAAAGCCGCCTTCGGGTCCGACGAGCACGGCGAGTGGCCCCGGCGAGACCCGTTGGAGGGCTCTGATCGGGTCTTGAAGGGGAGCCGCTTCGTCGCAGTAGATGAGGCGCCGCGCCGGATCCCAGGCATCCAAAAGATCGCCAAGCTTGACGGGCGGATCGACCTCGGGGACGCGAAGGATGCCGCATTGCTCGGCCGCCTCGACCACGTTGCCGCGCATGCGCTCGCTGTTAACCCTTTCGGCGATGGTCCGGTCCGTGATCGCCGGGCGCAGGCGGGCGACGCCCATCTCAGTTGCCTTTTGCACCATGTAGTCGAGGCGGGAGCGCTTCAGGGGCGCAAAGAGATAGTCGATATCAGGGCCCGCCTCTTGGGGGCGGGTCTGCTCTTCGATCGAAAGCGCAGCGCCGCGCTTGCCCACCTCCACAAGGGTCGCCAGCCATTCTCCATCCCGGCCATTGAAGACCAGCAAGTGCGCACCGGCCTTCATGCGCAGGACCGTCGTCAGGTAATGGGCTTGCGGCGGCGCCAGCACGACACGGTGTCCGGCACCAAGATCATCTTCAATAAACAGTCGCTCTGAGGTCAAGTCGCGAATGGCCATTGTGCGGTCTTATCGAAGCCGCGTTTGCAGTCAAACCAATCCGGCAAGAATGGCCCTTATTGCGTCGCGCAGGAGAGCCGGATAGGTCTTGGCGGACGCATGAGGAGAAACGCATTTTGACTGCGGGTGCAGAGATTTCGCCCAGACCCCTAGCCCGTGTTGCCGATGCACAGCCGTCCAACTGGGTCGATCGGTGGGCGCCGACCTCCTGGCAGCCCTATCTGCGGCTCGGCCGTTTCGACCGGCCGATCGGTTCGTGGCTGTTGCTGTTTCCGTGCTGGTGGTCGCAGGCGATGGCGCAAGTCAATTCCGGCGATCACTATCCCGACCCCTTCTATCTCGCTCTTTTCGCAATCGGTGCGATGGCCATGCGCGCGTCCGGCTGCGCCTATAACGATTACGTCGACCGCGATATCGATGCGCGCGTGCAACGGACGGCAAGCCGGCCGCTTCCGTCGGGACAAATTTCGCGCGGCGGGGCGATTTTGTTCGTCATCGTCATGGCCCTCGCGGGGCTTTTCGTGCTCCTCAATTTCAACAGCTTCACGATATGGCTGGCGATCGCATCACTCTTGATCGTGGCGGTTTATCCGTTTGCCAAGCGCATAACGTCCTATCCGCAGATCGTCCTCGGACTCGCATTCAATTGGGGAGCGCTCGTCGGCTGGGCGGCAATCAAGGGATCGATCGGTCTACCGGCGCTCGCGCTCTATGTTGGCTGTGTGTTTTGGACCGTCGGTTACGACACGATCTACGCACACCAGGACAAAGAAGACGATGCCCTCCTCGGTCTCGGCTCGACCGCCCTGACGTTCGGAGATGATACTGTGTCCTTCGTCGGTGGCATGTATGGCATGGCGGGACTCATGTGGCTTCTCGCGGGTGCCCTTGCCGGTGCTCACCTCGTCTATTTTCTCGCCGTCGTTTTGGTCTTCCTGCAGATGTCGTGGCAGGTCTCGACGCTCGACATCAGTGATCCGGCGAATTGCCTTCGGCGCTTCAAATCGAATCGCGATGTGGGACTTGCTCTGTTCGCGGGGCTCGCGGCAGACATGGCGCTGTCATGGTTCGCGGGGCTGAGTTGAGACCGCAAAAATAGAACGACGCGAGATGGATATCTCGCGCCGCGCCATTCGGTCTCACTGTCGACATTTTCGAGCCGCTCGGAGCGGACATTGGGTGGAATATTGACAGAATTTTCTTCCGATCGGCTTAAGAAATAGCGTAAACAAGTCGTTATCGCCAACACTTCACCACGTTCCTGTCGAAAAGACGGTTTGTCCGTTGACGTCGATGCGCGGACAAGCTGTCTGGCGAAAAATCCGCGGGGCCAAAGTTCAGGAGACGATCGTCGTCCATGTCCAAGATCAAATCATCTGCCGAGCCGCCCCAGTCTCTGCATCTCGTCTTCGGCGGAGAATTGACAGCTCTCGATAGCCACGAATTCCGCGAACCCGAGAGCCTCGACATCGTCGGGATTTTTCCCGACTATCAATCGGCTTATGCCGCGTGGAAGAATGCAGCCCAGAGGACGGTCGACAACGCCATGATGCGTTATTTCGTCGTGCCGCTTCACGAGATGCTCGCCGCTTCCTCGAAGCAGACGACGCCTGCCAAGTGAACAACCTTCCAAAGAAACAAAAGAAACCAAAAGCGCAGCTTCGGCTCGATGCGGCGTCGCGCGCACTTTTGGCCCGCTTCGTCCGCGATTGGGTTTGGCCGCGGCGTTGGGAACTCGCCTGGACCCTGTTCCTCACGATGTGTCTCGCCGGAGTGACGGGAAGCTATCCTGGCGTCATCAAGAAATCATTCGACCTGCTGATGGGTGGGAAGCAAGGCGCGCTGCCGTTCGTTTTGATGGCGATCATCGCGGTGACGCTGTCGCGCGCTCTACTGCTGTTTTTTCAAGCTGTCTCCACGAGCCGCTTCATCTTGCGGATGACGTCGGACATGCAGAAGCGGGCTTTCCGGCATCTGATAAATGCAGATTTCGCGCGGCTTTCGCGTGAAACGCCCGGGCGGCTGATGTCGCGGATCACGAACGACATTGGCTTCATTCAAACGGCGATGTCGGCTGCACTCACGTCGATTTTCCGCGACACGTTTTCCGTCATCGCCCTTCTCATTGCGATGCTCTATCTCGACTGGGCGATGACGCTGATTGTCCTGTGCGTCTATCCTCTGGCGGCGCTACCGGTCGCCGCCATCAGCCAACGCCTGCGCCGGGTCGCGAAGCAGACGCAAAGCGGGCTCGGAGACATGACCTCGCTGCTCGCCGAAAAGCTTTCAGGCGCGCGGCTCATCAAATCCTTCCAGCTTGAAAACTACGCGGCCGACCGTCTCGACAAGAGTTTCGAGCAGATCTTCAGTCTGCGCATGAAGACGGTCAGGACCCGCGCTCGGATGGATCCCATCCTCGAAGTCCTCGGTGGACTTGCGATCGCTGGAGTCGTCGGGTTCGCCTATCTTCGCATTTCGCGCGGCATATCGACCGTCGGCGATTTCATGGGCTTCGTCACGGCGCTTTTGATGGCGGCCCAGCCCATTCGCGCGCTCGGAAATCTCGCCGGGCGACTGCAGGAGGGCCTAGCCGCCGCCGAGAGCTTCTATGGCCTGCTCGATGAAACACCCACGATTGCTGACAAGCCCGGCGCGAAAAAGCTTGAGATATCGGACGGACACATATCGTTCCGTCATGTCTCGTTCGCTTATGACAAGACAGTGGAAGATCGGGCCGTGCACGATTTCACGCTCGATGTTCCGGGGGGATCCACCGTCGCTCTGGTCGGACGCTCGGGAGCAGGCAAGTCGACCATCATCAATCTCGTGCCGCGCCTGTTCGACGTCACAGAGGGACGCATTCTGATCGACGACCAGGATGTTCGCGACGTCACCCTCGCTTCGCTTCGCGACCAGATCGCAATCGTCAGCCAGGACATCACGCTCTTCGATGACACGATTGCGGCAAACATCGCGCTCGGCCGCCTCGGGGCCCGGGAAGCCGATATCGTCGAAGCCGCAAAAGCCGCCGCCGCGCATGATTTCATCATGACGCTTCCCCACGGCTATCGAACAGTCATCGGGGATCGCGGCGGGCGCCTTTCTGGTGGCCAGCGGCAGCGCGTTGCTCTCGCCCGCGCGATTTTGAAGGATGCGCCGATCCTGCTTCTCGACGAGGCGACGAGCGCGCTCGATAACGAGAGCGAGCAACTCGTCCAGGAAGCATTGGCCAAATTCACACGGACACGAACGACGCTTGTCATCGCGCACCGACTCACGACGGTTCAGAACGCCGACCTTATCTGCGTGATGGAAGACGGGCGCATCGTGGAGCGCGGCAGGCATTCGGATCTGATTGCCCGCAACGGCTCGTACGCTCGCCTCAACCGATCGGCGCACGGGTCGCAGGCGGCAATTCTCAACTGACTCGAATCGAAGAGATGCCTGCGGACTATTCGCGGCGCAGGATGCCGTTGACGAGGCGATTGGCCCAGCCGCGTGCCTTGAACGTCCTCTTGATTTCGTGTGGGTCGTAGTCCGTCTCGACCCATTCCCAAAAGCCGATGTCCGTTTCGGCTTCGGCTTTGAGATAGCGTTCGAACACGGCGTCGAGCACGCCGGTATCGGCGCTCCGGACGTGGCCATAACGCAGCGAAAGCTGCTTTACCGCTTTGCGCATCGGTTGGCCGTCATGAACATGACGGATCATGACACTCATCAGGCCGGCGCGATCGGCGCCCGACTTACAGTGAACGAGAATAGGGAATTCAACCGTCTCGATAAGCTCTTTGATCGCTTTGAATTCGGCGCGGCTCGGCGCGGCGCGAGACCTCAGCCTCAGGTCAACAAGAGCAATCCCGTGGCGGGAGCAGGCCTGCTGCTCCAGCCAACGCGTTCCATAGGTTTGCTCGTCGCCGCGGAGATTGATCACCGTCTTTATGCCGCGCCTTGCAGCGAGGGCGATATGGTGCGGAGCTGGCTGCGCCGAGCGCCACGCATCGGGGGAGACGCGGTGACGGTTGTTATAGAGCAAGCGGATCAGGCCGTAATCGACGAACAGCATCTCTGCATAGCAGAGGGCCGGCGCAAAGCGCGAGCGCATCCAGGTGGGAGACGCGTGGACCGCATTATGGAGAAGTGCGCCACTTGTGCGACGCAATCCACGTTTGGCCTGCTTCAAGAGGCTTGCCATCAGGAGTTGTCTCGATGCTCCCGTTTGCGGGCAGCCCTTCCATGACCGACGGTTTCGCCTCTTGGTTTCGTTTCCCTCAAGAGGCCGCAGCGCGTCGTGATTGAACTTGGTAGTTATTAGCTATAGCACCGTGCCGCAAGGGGCTTGAAGAGCAACGAGCTTCGTGGCGCACATCTTCCGCTTACCCACAATTAAGGCAGCCCTCGTCGCATGGCTAATACGAAAAAGAAGCTCTTGCGGCTTGGCGGACACATTGTTGCGCGGCTCATCCGGCACGTGGCCAATTCATCGAAATTCATTTGCGAGCCTGCCGACCTCCATGAACGGCTGCGTGACGCTCACCCGTGCATTGTCGCCTGCTGGCACGGCCAGTTCATGATGGTTGCGGCACTTCGCCCGGAGAACGTCAGAATTGCTGCCATTGTCGCGAGGCACGGCGACGCGGAAATTATCAGCGAAGCCTTGGAGGCCATGGACGTCGAGCCTATTCGCGGGGCGGGTGCCGGATGGCGGAAGCGCGATCGTGGCGGTGCGGCGGCGCTCAGGTCTTCGCTTCAGGCCCTCGCCGACGGGGCATCGCTTGTCATGACGGCCGATGTTCCGCCCGGTCCAGCCCGCGAGGCCGGTCCCGGCATCATTGCGATTGCCCGCTTATCCGGACGCCCCATCATCCCTGTCGCTCTTGCGACGAATCGCTTCGCATCGTTCGATACTTGGAGCAGACTGACGGTCAACCTGCCGTATTCGCGATTGGCAGCGGTCGTCGGTGATCCTATCACTGTACCGGACGCGGCGAACGCGGAGATCCTCGAGTCGAAACGCTTCGAGCTCGAGGCCGCGCTTAATGCGGCAACAATTCGGGCATACGAACTCGCGAGGGCCGATATCACACGCGCAACGCCACTCGATGTTCTCGCCGCTGATTCGCCTCCGGCGCCGGGGCTGGCACTCAGGACCTACCGCCTCGGCACTGCGGCGTTGCGACCGGCCGTGCCTTTGCTGCTCAACATGCGCGGACAGCAAGGCAAGGAAGATCCGAGCCGGCGCGGCGAACGCCTCGGGTTCGCCGGGCGCCCGCGGCCCGAAGGTCAAGTTGTGTGGATTCACGCGGCAAGCGTCGGCGAGACGAATGCCATTCTGCCCCTCATCGACAACATTCTCGACACCAACACGAATGTTCATATTCTTCTGACGACGGGCACGAAAACGTCGGCGGAGATCGCCGCGCGGCGATTGCCGTCACGCGCGGTGCATCAGTACGTGCCCCTCGACGTTCCGCAATACGTGAAACGCTTTCTCGATCACTGGAAGCCGTCGCTCGCGATCTTCACCGAATCCGACATCTGGCCAAATCTCATTCTCGGAACGGCGGAGCGGCGCATACCGCTCGTGCTTGTCAACGCACGCATGTCGCCGCGCAGCATCCGCCGCTGGCGAAAGTATGCGGGCGTCGGCCGACCTTTGTTCTCGCGTTTCGCGGCGGTTTTGGCGCAGAACTCGCAAATCGGGCGGGCGATCAAATGGCTCGGCGCGCCGAACGTCATCACCGCCGGAAATCTCAAGATCGATTCACCGCCCCCACCCGTCAACGCCGATACGCTGGCGCTGCTGAAGACCGCGGTGGGAGCGCGGCCACTATTTCTAGCCGCGAGCACGCATCCAGGAGAAGACACGCTCATTGCTGCGGCCCATTCGCTCATTCGCGAGCACGTCGAGGGTCTGCTGACGATCATCGTTCCGAGGCATCCTGAACGCGGAAGCGGACTTGCCGCGACACTCGGCGGGCTTGGGCTGAGAACGCAATTGCGGACACGCTCATCGGCGCCGGACGGCGACACCGAGATCTATGTCGCGGACACCATCGGCGAACTCGGAACCTTCTATTCGCTATCTCCCGTATCGCTCGTCGGTGGATCGCTCGTCGAACACGGCGGGCAAAATCCGATCGAGGCCGTTCGCCTCGGCTCGTGCGTCCTGACCGGGCCGTTCGTTCATAACTTCCGGGATGCGTATACGGCGCTCTTTCGTGAAGGGGGCGCCGTCGAGGTCCGCTCGTCCGACGACATTGCCCGGCAGGTGACGTTGCTCCTTGAAGATCAGCAGGCTGCCAAAAAGATGCGGCATGGAGCCGACGTCGCGCTAAAGTCGCTTGGCGGAGCGCTTGCTAAGACGCTCGGCGCTATCCAGCCACTTCTCGAAAAGCAGCGAGCCTGACTCGTGCCCGTCTCCGAACCCGGCTGGTGGTATGGGCGGGGAAATACATGGCAAGCAGCCCTCCTTTCGCCAGTTGCTGCACTTTACGGCGCAATCGCACGTCGGCGCATTCTCAATGCCAATCCCTATCGCGCACGTCTTCCGGTGATCTGCATAGGGAATTTCACGGCGGGCGGATCCGGTAAAACTCCGCTCGCTATATTGATTGCGAAGCTTGTCTCCGAAAATGGACGCGAGCCGTGGTTTCTCTCGCGCGGCTATGGAGGGAAGCTCGACGGGCCTATACGCGTCGACCTTGCCCACCATGATGCGCGCGATGTCGGCGACGAACCTCTGCTGCTGGCACGCGCGTTTCCGACCGTCATCGCGCGGGATCGTGGCAAAGGTGCCGTCAGCATCGAAAGGGTGGCATCGGAGCGCGCGGTCATCATCATGGACGACGGCTTGCAAAATCCAACGCTTATGAAAGATCTCTCCATCGCTGTCGTCGATGCGCGGCGCGGGTTCGGCAACGGCTGCGTGATTCCGGCCGGACCTCTGCGCGCGCCGCTCGACGTGCAGGCCGGGCTGGTTCAGCTGATCGTGCTGATGGGCCGAGATCAGCAGGCGGACCATCCTCTTCTGCACACCATCCGAGGCTTGACGGATGCACCGGTGGTTTTTGGAGAGACACGGCCCGACGTCGCTGCGAAGCGGCTCAACGGCCGAAAAGTTTTGGCGTTCGCGGGGATCGCAAATCCGGCGCGCTTTTTCCTTAGCTTGAAAAATGTTGGTGCTGACGTCGTTGCGACCCGAGCTTTCGCAGATCACCACGCCTACAGCGAAGCTGAAGCCCAAGATCTTCTATCGGCGGCCGATCGTTTGGGCGCCGCGCTCGTGACGACGGAGAAGGATTTCGTTCGGCTAGACGAGCGATCAGAATTTTGTGCCGATCTCAAGTCGCGTTCGGAGACGCTTGCTGTCGCGACGGTGATCGACGGCGATGGGATAGAGGTTTTGCGGCAGACCTTGCGCAATGCGCTGGAGCGGCCGGGTTGAAGCGAGTGCTGCTGGCGGACGCGCCATCGGCCTCGAGTCCGAGGACGACATATTTAGCCGTTCTGCGCTTCGTTCTTTTCCTTGGCGGCGAGTTCGAGATATCGCTTCAGCGATATCTCGGCGGATGCATAAGCTTCCTGGGCGTCGACGCTCCAGTAGCGCAGGTCGGGCAAAGCGATCGGCTGGCCGGTGACGGCGCAACGCACAAAATCACCCGGCGACAGAACTTCGAATTCGCCGTCCAGATACCGGATCCTCGCCTCGTTGCGCAGGCCGAAAAATTTCTCGATACGATTCATCAACTCTCCGAGCCGTGCTTTCTTTCGGGGGTCCGGATCGTCGGACATCGGACGATCTTATCGGGCGCCAGTTTTAAATCTACCTCAAGCCAATCAAAATAGTGAGCCTTGTCCGCCTCGCCCACTCGTCTTTTGTCGCGGCGTCTTACCGGCACGGGCATCCGGTTTCGCGGCGTCCGGCTTCCCTCCCACATTTTCGGGACCGCTCGCGGTGACTCCAATCCGCCCATCGGAGAACTCGATGTTAAGCATGGCGCCGACAGCCACGGATCTCGCCTGACGGATCGTTTCGCCCGTGTCATTGCGCACGAGCGCGAAGCCGCGGGAAAGAACGCTCTGATAGCCCAATGACTTGAGAAGCTCAGCCTTGCCGTCGAGGACGCGGCGGCTGACCGCGATGCGGTTTATCAAAGCGCGGGCGGCGCGCCGTTCCAACACCTCGACACGTTCGGAACATCTGGAATGTTTCTGAAGTATCGGTGCAGGCGAGAGCCGTCCGCTGAGGCGCGCAAGCCGGGTTGCATGGGCGCGCGTATTGGCAAGGAGTGCGCGCGACAAGCGTCGATCGACCGCATCGAACCGCTGACGCGGGAGGGCGACGAGATCCTGCAATTTCGGAAGCCCGCGCGATGAGGCTTTCAGATGCGTGCGGGCGCTTTCGAGCGCGCGGCGAACGGCCGTCCGCTTGCGCAGCATCAATTTTTCGACGGTCTCGATCAGCTCGGAATATTTCGGCACCGCCCATTCGGCTGCCTTCGTCGGCGTCGGCGCGCGGGCATCCGCGACGAGGTCGATCAAGGTCCAGTCGGTCTCGTGGCCGACGGCGGAGATGAGCGGAATCTGGCTTTCGGCGACGGCGCGGACGACGATTTCCTCGTTGAAGCTCCAGAGATCTTCGAGGCTGCCACCGCCGCGCGCGACGATCAGGATGTCGGGACGGGGAATTTTTCCATCGGCCTCGAGCGCGTTGAAGCCGCGGATCGCGGCCGCGACCTCGGCAGCACTTCCATCGCCCTGAACGCGAACGGGCCACAGCAGAACGCACGTCGGGTAGCGCTCATTGAAACCGTGGAGCATGTCGCGAATGACAGCGCCGGTCGGCGACGTCACGATGCCGATGATCTTTGGCAGGAAAGGCCGCGGCTTTTTTCGGGCTTCATCAAACAGACCTTCGGCAGCAAACTTTCGCTTACGCTCTTCCAAAAGCGCCATCAATGCGCCGGCACCCGCAGGCTCCAGCGATTCGATGACGATCTGGTATTTCGACGACCCGGGGAAGGTCGTGACCTTACCCTGCGCGATGACTTCCATGCCCTCTTCAGGCTTGAAGCGCAGGCGGCCGAAAGAGCCCTTCCAAATGACGGCCTCGATCTTCGCCTTGTCATCCTTCAGGGCAAAATAGCAATGCCCAGAGGCGTGGGGTCCGCGATAGCCTGAAATTTCGCCCCGGAGCCGCACGTATCCGAAGCCATCCTCAAGCGCACGCTTGATGGCGCCGGATAGCTCGGAGACCGAGAATTCCAGGGCGTTGCCGCCGGGGCGCGCTTCACGGGTGTTTGGAATGGAATTCAAGAGTTTACTGTTCTCTTTCGCGGTCTTGCTTGTTTCTCCGCCGATGCTACACGGGATGCTACACTGAAACCCGGATTGCAACAGGCGACCTGATGAACGTTCTACTCCTCGGCTCCGGCGGCCGCGAGCATGCCCTCGCCTGGGCCTTGAGCGCGAGCCCTCTTTTGACGAAACTTTTCTGTGCACCGGGCAACGCGGGTATTGCCGACGTCGCACAATGCATTCCGCTCGATCTCGCGAACCAGGACGCCATTATCGAATTCTGCCGAGACGAGCGTATCCAACTCGTCGTCATCGGGCCGGAGGCGCCGCTCGTCGCGGGACTCGGCGATGCACTCGGGGCATCGGACATCCGTTATTTCGGACCGACCAAAAGTGCCGCACGGTTGGAAGGGTCAAAGGGGTTCACCAAGGATCTTTGCCGGGTCGCCGGAATACCGACAGCCGCTTATGGCCGTTTCATGGATCTCGAAGCCGCGAAAACGTATCTCGCGTCGCAGAGCTTGCCCGTCGTCATCAAGGCCGACGGACTTGCCGCAGGAAAGGGCGTCGTCATCGCGGAGACGCGAGCCGATGCCGAGGCGGCCGTCGAAGCGTGTCTTTCCGGCGCGTTTGGTGCTGCGGGCGCTGAAGTCGTCATCGAGGAATTCCTGACGGGCGAAGAAGCGAGCTTCTTTGCGCTCTGCGACGGCGTGACCGCGTTGCCGCTGGCCTCCGCTCAAGATCACAAACGTGTCGGCGAAGGCGACACCGGTCCGAACACCGGCGGCATGGGCGCCTATTCGCCGGCTCCCGTCATGACAGCGGACATCACCGAACGAGTGATGGACGAGATCATTCGTCCCACGGTCAAGGAGATGGCGGCGCGCGGGACGCCGTTCAAGGGGGTGCTGTTCGCGGGTTTGATGATCACCGTGACTGGACCCAAACTCATTGAATACAATGTTCGCTTTGGCGATCCCGAGACGCAGGTCTTGATGATGCGGCTCAAGTCCGATTTGCTGGCCGCGCTGCTCGCGACGACCGACGGTGTGCTGCAGAATTTCGATATGCGCTGGAGTGATGACGCGGCACTGACCGTCGTCATGGCGGCGAAGGGATATCCCGGGACGCCCGAGAAGGGCAGTGAGATCAAGGGACTGGAGCTTGCGAAAGCGGTTCCGAATGTCGAGATTTTCCATGCCGGAACGCGCCGCGATGGCGACCGGATCATTGCTGACGGCGGCCGCGTGTTGAATGTCACCGGGCGCGGCAAGACGGTGCAGGAGGCGCGTGATGCCGCCTACGCCGCTATCGCCAAGATCGACTGGCCCGGCGGATTTTATCGCAAAGACATCGGGTGGCGCGCATTGCAGCGTGTGAACAGCTAGGCGGCAACGGTCGGATATCGGAGCGCATGGCGGCAAAGACACTCGAACCTTCATCGGCGAATGGCAAGCTACCGGCGCGGACACCGACGATCGGACTGGCGCTTGGTGGCGGCGGCGCGCGAGGCCTTGCCCATATCGCCATGCTCGAAGCGTTTGACGAGCTTGGCCTGAAGCCAAACGTCATTGCTGGGACCTCTATTGGGGCGCTTTACGGCGCGGCATATGCATCAGGCATCCCAGGCAGGGATCTACGCGAGCACACGCGCTATATTCTTTCGCAACGGCTCGGACTCATCCGCGATCTTTTCGTCAGGACAGCGCAGCCATTTCAACGGCTCTTGAGCGTCTTCGGCGCACGCAGCGCCATTCTCGATCCGGCAACGGTGCTCGACGTCATCCTGCCGCGTGAAGTGAAAGAGACGTTCGCGGAATGCGAGATTCCGCTGAAGATCGTCGCTTCGGATTTTTACGATCAGGAGCCGAAGATTTTCACGGAAGGGAGGCTTCGTACCGCTGTCGCCGCTAGCATGGCGCTACCGGTGATTTTCCAGCCCGTTATTTTCGAAGGGCGCGCGCTGATCGACGGCGGCCTGACAAACCCGCTCCCGTTCGACCTGTTGCTGCCGGAAACGGACATCGTCGTCGCGATCGACGTTTCGGGTGCGCCGGTCCCAGATCCGAGGCGGGTCGCGCCGACGGCGTTCGCCGCGCTGTTCTCGAGCGCATTTCTGTTCGAACGGACCATCGTGCGAGAAAAGCTCAAAGCGCGGCAGCCGGATATTCTGATCAGCGCCGGCACGAGCCAATTCCAGGTTCTGGATTTCCTGAAGTGCGATGACATTCTCGCCGCTGCCGAACCGGCGAAAGAACGCCTGAAACAGCAGCTTTCGCGTGTGCTTTCGGTCGAGACGTTGCCGGTGCTCGAAAGCGTGCACACCGAGACGCAGCCCATCCTACCTGCCAAACGCAAAAAACGCCGCTTGCTTCCAAGGCCTCGGAAGGAACCATAGCGGCATCGGAGAGGATCTGCCCGGCGAACGCCGGATCCGCGTCCACGGCAATGATCCACGGCTATGGTGAAGCTTGCCGTGGATCCTGGTCTCGCCGGACGACGTGCCTGGAGGCATGTCGTGCGCCCGCTGCCCCTGAATCCTCGAAGTTATTCCGAGGATGCAGGCACAAAGATTCAGTGATCGTCGTCGCCGCCGTTCGCACTCTCGGCATTGAGCTGGCCATAGTTCTCGACGCCGATCTTGGCGAGAAGGTCGAGCTGCGTCTCGAGGAAGTCGATGTGGCCCTCTTCGTCCTTCAGAAGGTCCTCGAACAGCAGCATGGTGACGTAGTCGCCGGCGTCGCGGCAGATCTCGCGCGACTTCTTGTAATGATCGCGCGCGATATGCTCGCCCTTGAGATCGCACTCGAGAACTTCCTTGAGGTTCTCGCCGATCATCAACGGCGCGACGTGCTGCAAGTTCGGTAATCCCTCAAGGAAGATGATGCGGTCGATCAGGCGGTCCGCATGGTTCATTTCCTCGATCGATTCCTTGCGCTCCTTCTTCGCGAGCTTCTTGAATCCCCAGTTGTCGAGAAGACGATAATGCAACCAGTACTGGTTGATGGCGCCCAGTTCGAGTTTCAGTGCCTCGTTGAGACGGGTGATGACGTCCTTGTTGCCCTTCATGGCGCCGCTCCAAGCCGAATGAGATGTCCTGAAATGCTTCCGTCCTGAAATCCAGAAACATTCTAAAGTAGACAACTAGCGGATCGAAGCGCGTTTAACCAGAGGGTCGCGAGGATTCTCGCAACCTTTCAGAAACAACATGGAATTCAAAAAGTTAGGCGACGGCCCGATCGCGTCGCGCGCTGCGAAGCGCGTGTTCTGCATCGATGCGGCGCTGACGGCGCTCACGACGCTCCTCGATGCGAACGAGCCGGGCACGGGCCTCGGCAAGGGCAAAGGGGCACACTCGCGTCGTGCGCTCCAAACGGTCCATGGCCGCGTAGATGGCCGACACCGTGACGGGCGCGCACCGGCAACACTTCATCTTTTTATCGAGGTGACGGAACACAACGCCTGGTGTCGGCAGAATGCCTGGAGCCATGCTCATGATTTCGGAAACCGCGATATCGATATCGCGATCAGTGATTACAGCGCACGAGCAAACAATCATTGCGGCTCCAATCGTACGGGGTTCAAGGCCCCGGCATCGGATACCCAGTCGGGTTATCGGCTAATAGTTGCGCGAAAAAGTATACTTTCGTCAAGTCCTTCCTTTTCGCTTATTCGACATAGTACGAGCCTCGAGAAAAATCAAAAGCTTTGCCGGTGAATGCGTGCTTTTTCGACACGCTGTAGCGTGCGACCGCACGTCGCTTTTCGCGCATTTTCAGGTAATGTTCGGGGCACGCAATCGGGGAATTCCGGCCCCTCCTGTGAAGTCGGCGCTTCCGGGGCGCGTGGGGCCCGTCCAGGGGGTGGAGGATTTGAACGGCAAAGGTCCGAAGATAGCCGAAAGCGGCGGCCCGGCGGCCATCCTGACGATTGGCACGCTGTTCTTCATTTTCGGCTTCGTGACGTGGCTCAACGGACCCCTGATCACGTTCGTCAAACTTGCTTTTGATCTCAATGACCTGAACGCCTTCCTGGTCCCCATGGCGTTCTATCTTTCCTATTTTTTCCTCGCACTTCCTGCATCGGCGATTTTGCGGTGGACGGGATTGAAGCAGGGCATGGCGATCGGCCTCTATGTGACGGCCTTCGGTTCGGCGCTGTTCGGGCAGTTCACGACGATGCGCGAGTATCCAGGCGCTCTTACCGGATTATTCGTGACCGGCGCCGGGCTGTCGCTTCTGCAGACAGCATCGAATCCATACGTGTGCATCTTAGGTCCGCACGAAAGTGCGGCGCGGCGTATCGCCGTCATGGGCATCTGTCACAAGTTTGCGGGCGTCATAGCACCCTTCATCTTCGCGGCGTTGGTCCTGAAAGGCGTCGACACGTTCGGTGCCGACGTGACGAAAGCGGCGACGCCTGAAGCCCGCGAAACCATGCTCGAAGCATTCGCTGCACGCGTGCACGGACCCTATTTGCTGATGGCGATTCTGCTTGCGTTGCTCGGGCTTTGGATCGCCCGCTCGACATTGCCGGACATTCGCCTTCACGAAGTCGACGCGGCGGGCCCGCGGGGCGATGCACCAAGCATTTTTGCTTTCCCGCATCTCTGGCTCGGGGTCGCGTGCCTATTTCTGTATGTCGGGGTCGAAGTGATGGCAGGCGACGCGATCGGCCTCTATGGCGCAGGCTTCGGATTGCCCATCTCGGCGACGCGTTTTTTCACTTCGTACACACTCACGGCGATGCTTGTTGGCTATGTGGCGGGCCTGCTCGTCATTCCCCGGTTCTTGTCGCAACAGAGCTATCTGGCACTCTCGGCTGCGCTTGGGATCGTCTTGTCGATCGGAGCCTACCTCACGTCCGGATATGCATCCGTCGCTTTCATCGCCAGCCTCGGCTTTGCGAACGCGATGATGTGGCCCGCAATCTTTCCCCTTGCGATCCGCGGCTTGGGAGCCCGAACAGAGACCGGCTCAGCAGTGTTGATCATGGCGATATCGGGCGGAGCGCTGATGCCCTACGCTTTCGGGATGCTGAAAGAGCACGTCGATTTCCAAGTCGCCTATGCACTGTTGGCCGTGCCGAGCTACATCTACATTTTCTTCTACGGAATGGCAGGCTATGCCGCGAAGCGCAGAAATCTGATTTCCGTATCGCCGTAAGTGCGAGTATCGAGCAGGGTGAATGCCGGAGGAATATCGACCTCTGTTCCCGCACGCTCTTCCAGAATGCAGATCGCACCGGTTGTAAGCCAGCCGCCGTCCGCGAGCCCCGAAAGCGCTTTTTGGCCGAGTCCTTTGTCATAAGGCGGATCGAGAAAGGCGAGACGGTAAGGCTCCATGTTGCCGGCAGGTCCAAGGTCGGCTGCATCGCGCCGGAAGATGCGCGTCTCGCCCATCAGACCCAACGCCTCGACGTTCTTGCGGATCAGCGCGCGCGCTTCGGGAGCGTCCTCCACGAACAGGCAGTAGGCTGCTCCACGGGAAATGGCTTCAATGCCGAGCGCGCCTGTCCCGGCGAAAAGGTCGATCACCCGCGCGCCGTCGAGCGAAAAGCCTTCGATGCCGTGCGCCAGGATATTGAATACGCTTTCTCGCACCCGGTCGGATGTCGGGCGAATCTTCATGTCGTCCGGCGCCTGCAAGGGCCGGCCGCGAAATCGTCCGGCGACGACTCTCATCGTTCGTCCGCCTTGTGCATGGCCTTGCCGCCAGCTTGGCGAACTTTGCGCTCCTCAGGACTTTCAGAAAGACCAAGCGCCTGCGCCGCTTTCGGCCCAAGCTGCGCAACGAGCACCTTTCGTCGCACGGCTTCTACCGCGCCAGGCTGCAGATCGAGAAGCTGGAATGGCCCGAATGAGACGCGGATCAGGCGGTTCACGGTGAGCCCCAGATGCGCGAGCACGTTACGCACCTCGCGGTTCTTGCCTTCGCGGATCGCAATCGTGAGCCACGTGTTTGCGCCCTGCACGCTGTCGACCATCGCTTCTACCGGCCCGTAGTTCACGCCGTCGATGGTGATCCCGTCCTTGAGCTTCGCGAGATCGTCCGGCGCGACGCGCCCCTTGGCGCGAACGCGGTAGCGCCGCACCCAGCCGTTGATCGGCAGCTCCATATGACGGGCGAGCGCGCCATCGTTGGTTAAGAGCAGCAGGCCTTCGGTGTTGAAATCGAGACGTCCGATCGAAATCACGCGCGGCATCTCGGGCGGCAGTTTTTCGAACACGGTCGGCCGGCCTTCGGGATCGGAATGCGTGGTGACGACGCCCTTCGGCTTGTGGTAACGCCAGAGCTGCGGCGGCTCCGCCGAAGGCAGCGGCTTGCCGTCCACGATCACCTTATCGCTGGGCTTGACCTCGATTGCGGGTGTCTTCAACAGCTTGCCGTTGACGCTGACCCGGCCGTCGGCGATCCAGCGTTCGGCTTCGCGGCGCGAGCAAAGCCCGGCACGCGCCATGGCTTTCGCGATCCGCATAGGGCCATCGCGGCCGGCGGGTGGCGGCACCGACGTCTGCGGCGCGTCGGAGCGTTGCTGCCTTAGTCGTTGTGGTGGCTTGGGCATCTTTGGATTTGGACTTTCAGGAGCGAAGCGAGCTTATGACATCGAAGGACGCCATAAGCCATATGGCACGCGCACTTTCCGAAGCGGAAGGGGCAGCTGCACGCGGCGAGGTGCCCGTCGGCGCCGTGGTCGTGTCCGCAGAGGGCCGCGTCCTGGCGGCAGCGGGCAATCGTACGCGCGAGCTTAACGACCCAACCGCCCATGCCGAAATGCTGGCGATCCGTGCTGCGTGTGCCGAGATTGGAGACGAGCGACTCGTTGGCTGCAGCCTTTACGTGACGCTCGAGCCATGCCCGATGTGTGCTGCGGCGATTTCCTTCGCGCGTCTGAAACGGCTCTACTACGCGGCAAGCGATCCGAAAGGCGGCGGCATCGAGCAAGGCGCGCGTATCTTCAGCCAACCGACCTGCCACCACGTTCCAGAAATCTATCCCGGCATCGCGGAAGCGGACGCGAGCACACTCTTGAAAAGCTTCTTCTTCCAACGGCGCGATTGAGCCCGTCCTCGTTATCCTCGTAGCTCGTCCCCCCGATCCGCTGGGACCGAGGACCATGCGGTCGGTGCTCAACGCCTTCCGAAGAGGCGTTCGATGTCGGTGAGCTTCAGCGCAACGTAGGTCGGGCGGCCGTGGTTGCATTGGCCGGAATACGGCGTCGCTTCCATCTGCCGAAGCAACGCATTCATTTCTTCTACGGTGAGCCGTCTCCCCGAACGCACGCTGCCGTGACACGCCATGCGGGATGCCACGCTATCGAGTCGGTCTTTCAACGCGCGCGGCGTGCCGTCGGCACGGATCTCCGCGGCGAGATCTTTCACGAGACCTTCAACGTCGGTGTCACCCAACAGCGCAGGCGTTTCGCGCACGGCGACGGCCCCCTCGCCGAAGCTTTCAAGAACCAGGCCGAGCTCAGCGAGTTCGTCCGCGCGTTCTGCGAGCAAAGCGGCTTCGTCGGCGTCCACTTCGACGATCGCCGGAATCAGCAAGCCTTGCGTCGCGACACCGCCGTTCGCCAGCGCGGCTTTCAGTTTCTCATAGACGAGACGTTCGTGCGCGGCGTGCTGATCGACAATGACGAGGCCGTCACGCGTTTGGGCGACGATATAGTTCTCGTGCACTTGCGCGCGCACGGCGCCGAGCGGCTTATCGATCGTCTGCTCGGTGGCAGGCGGTGCGGTCATGACCGGCGCATTCGCGCTCGGCGTGTCCAGAACAGCGAACGACGATGTCGTAGTTTCCGCGAAAGCCGATGGCTGAACGGAAGACGCCATCCAGGCGTAATTCGTGTGCTCTTGCGGTGGCGGCTGCGGGACTGTGGCGTTCGGCAGAATACCGGATTCAAAGCTTTCGACCGTCAGCACGCCACCTTGGGCCGACGCGCGGTGACCGGCCGTCGCCAGTGCATCGGCGAGCGCGCGCACGAGCATCGCGCGGACGCGACCTGAATCGCGAAATCGCACTTCGGCCTTTGCCGGGTGGACGTTGACGTCGACGTCCGAGGGCGCGACGTCGAGGAACAGCGCCAGCAACGGAGAGCGCCCGCGCGGGATGAGATCGCCATAGGCGGCGCGGACCGCACCGATCAGAAGCTTGTCCTTCACCGAGCGGCCATTGACGAACAGGAACTGCTGCGTCGAATCCGGTCGATGCAATGTCGGCAATCCCGCAAAGCCGAACACGCGCATTGGTGCGGAGGCGCCGGTCGCAGCGCCGGAAACTTCCAGCGCATCTGTCATGAACTCGCGGCCCATGA
>Ga0164243_10003727_pt1 | contig 24284 bp, 34 predicted proteins | sample OricompcompostOP_FD_108781 | JGI IMG/M metagenome (GOLD analysis project Ga0164243, IMG submission 108781) | Organic Plus compost microbial communities from Emeryville, California, USA - Original compost - Organic plus compost (OP) | ecosystem: Engineered > Solid waste > Mixed feedstock >...
GAAGACAATGCAGAAGCCTGACGATATCCCGGAGGACGTATGGGAGACTGCCAGCGAATGCGTTGGCGTCGGCGGTGGATATGAGCTTCGCGGCGTTCTTCACACGCAACGTACGGACATCGCCCGCGCCATCCTTGCCGAGCGCGAACGCTGCGCGAAGGTAGCAGAACGTGACGCCGATTGGTCCAGGTTCGGCAAGAAAGAAATCGGCCAGTGGGAAGGTGGCCCTGACGGCGCCAGAGATTACCGCCTCAGCATTGCCGCCGGTCGCGCCATCGCCTCAGCCATCAGGAGCCAGCCATGACCATGAATAAGGATGGGGTGAGCGACGAGGCGCTTGCCGAAATGCTCGCCAATTGGCGCGAGACGTACAGCCTTTCCGCCCAAGAGGCTCGGATGTTCGACCAGATTGATGCCTCGCTTCGTGTCCGCGCCCCAGCCGTGGTGACGGAGGAGATGGTGGAGCTGGCGCAGGAAGCATGGGCCGATGCCTATGATGCCGAATATTTTTCAGACGGCTCGACCAAAGACAATAAGGCGGCGTGCATGCGAGCCGCCCTTGAAGCCGCCCTCTCCGTGCGGGCAGAGCCGGTGGCGGTGAAGCCGCTGGAGTGGCGGTATGTCTGGCACGGCTCGGAGCCCAATCGCGGCTCGAACATCTATCTGACCGACGCGAGCGGGCTGGGGCGCGGCGAACTCCTTTGCAACCTGGGCGCCGATCGACATTGGGAAGCGCGGGCACTCGTAGACCTGCACAACGACGCCATCCGTTCGGCACTGGTGGCCAGCCCCGCCGCCCCTGCGCCGCAGCAAGCGGGAGGCGGGGAATGACTTGGAGCACCATAGCTACGGCGCCGGAAGGCGTCCCGATCTTGACCAAGATCGATGACGAACTTGGGGTGCGCAACGAACAGGTGCTCGTAAAGCGAACTCGTATCCCAGGAGAGACCCGCCCCATGTGGTGGTTCGAGGACGGGTCCATGTACGTCTATTACGAGCCGACGCACTGGAGCCCCTTGCCATGACCGATAATCCAACCCACGCGAAGCTGGTGGAGATAAGGCTCCGGGAGCGATGCGGGTTTATGCGCGAGGCTGGGCTCAATGATGACGCCGACCTTGATCTCGAAGCCGCCTCTTTCCTCGAGAGCCAGGCGTCACGCATCGAAGAGCTTGAGGCGGCGCTACGTGCAGCGTCGGAAGTGGTAGATGTGGCTGAGAAGCTGGCATCCTGCCGCGCAGACGACGATTGGATATGGAGCGTGCAAGAGATAGTGCGCGCAGCACTCGGAGGTAAGCCATGAAGCTGAGCCCCATCAGGTCCTATGTGCTCAAGCAATGGGAGTTCTCAGGCTGGGCGGCACCGATCGTCAAGCTGCAGACCCAAGCCGGGGGCACTCACATCCGCGCGCTGGTTCGTGCCGGCATGTTGGAGGCCGGTCCCTATGCCGACGAGTATCGCATCACCCCCGCCGGCCGCGCCGCCCTCAAAGCCGCGAGGGACGGAGCATGAGCGTTTCGCGACCTTTCACGCCGGACCAGGTGGCGGCAATCTGGGGGTGTTCCCCGAACCACGTCAGGAACCTAATCCACAGGGGGGAGCTGAGGGCTTTCCGTCTGGGCGCAAGGCTGTTCAGAATCCCAGCCGACGCAATCGGGGAGTATGAACAATGCCAAATGAGCCAGCAGAGCTTCGGATCGGTCGCCTCAAGGGACGATTTGTCGTCTCGTGGTGGGAGGGCGGAAGCCGCAAGCGCTATCGTCTTGACGCACAGTCGAGAACGGCAGCCCAGACAGAAGCGCTAGCAGTCTATCAACGCGAGACACTCGCCGCGAACGGCACAACCATTGAAACGTTGTGGGAAGCTTACCGGCAGGAGAAAGCTGGCCGGCGTGTGGCCGTGGCCATGGGCTTTGAGTGGAAGGCTATGCGGCCGTTTTTTGGGGCACTGCGCCCAGAAGACCTGACCATCGATATGTGCCGGCGTTATACCGCCGCCCGCCGTGATGCCGGGAAGCAAGACGGCACCATCTGGACGGAACTTGGGCACCTCCGCACGGTGCTGACGTGGGCACATACGCGCCGCCTAATCCCATTTGCCCCAGCAGTAGAGCGGCCTGCCAAACCGGCACCACAGGATCGCTGGCTGACGCGAGAAGAGTGCTCAAGATTGATCGAGGCGGCGCGCGAGCATCACGTAAAGCTTGCCATCATGCTCATGTTGGCAACAGCTGGACGTGTCAGCGCCATTCTCGAACTCACATGGGATCGGGTCGATTTCGAAAGGGGCATAGTCAATTTACGCACCACCGAGGGGACAACGCGCAAGGGCCGCGCCGCCGTTCCTATGAATGCCGGGCTGCGCGCAGCTCTAGCGCGTGCCGAGCATGGGGCGATGACCGATTACGTGGTCGAATGGGCCGGACAGCCTATCAAGCGCCTGCGTACAGGCTTCAACGCGGCAGTGGAGGCGGCGGGGCTCATGGATGTGTCTCCGCACGTTTTGCGCCACACTGCTGCTGTCCACCTGGCGGCCTCCGGCGTTCCGATGCAGAAAATCAGCCAATACCTCGGGCACAGCTCTACGGCGGTGACGGAGCGGGTCTATGCCCGATTTGCGCCGGATCACCTGCGCGCCGAGGCGGAGATTCTGGACTTCACCCAGCCCCTTCGGCTGATTGGTTAGGTTCACAGAACCCGCAAGCCGACCGCATGATGCGAGCTAAGTACTTGAAAAATATGGTGGGCCCACCAGGACTCGAACCTGGAACCAGACCGTTATGAGCAGCGGGTGCTCTGCCTAAACAGGCAGACTCCGGCGCATAGTGCCACTTTTGCAACGAACCTGGCGCAATCGGTTCATCAAGTGTTCCGTTTTTCAGGTTCAGCGAACCTGAGTGCCGACCGCACGTTCACGATTAACCCCCAGGCCAACGCCAGATCGAACGGAACCCCGTTCACCTGCCAGTGCTTCCCGCAATGCTCAAAGCAGATCGAGAGCGAGCCGTTGACCCTGTAGGGCGTCCAGTCCTTCACTGGCTTTCGGCAGGTCGGGCAGATTACGGCCCCTTCCATATCTGGAGCCCTTGATTGAACACCCAGATAGTGCCGCTCACGATGGCGAGAATTATCGCCCACCCTATCTTGGCGGCGACGCTATCGATGCCGATGCGGAGCCGGCGAAGGAATCGGAAATCCTCGCGCGCGGCGTCTTGGTGATCTGGGCCATCGAGGCGAAGGCCGGCATCGGCCAGTTCTTCGCGCATCACCTGCCGCAGCTGGTTCAACTGCTCTTGCGAAAACCCTCCGCTCATTGAGCACCTGAAAGTCGACGGGCGAGGTCTTCGTAATAGGTCACAAGGGCCTCCAAGTTTGCGCCGCAGCGAGTGAGGGCCACTCGGTCGCGCGCCCATAGGCGTTCCACGTCCGCACGGCTAAGGGCGGCGCCAGGGAGGTCTACGGGAGTGGTGCAGTGGGTGAGATCGGCGGGCAGCGGGCCGAGCGCGATCCCTGCCCTAGCGGATGGCGTTGAGGCGGCGCACGCTGTCAGCAGAGAGGCACATAGCGCCGCCATCAGGATCGGCAAAAGCCGCCTGGTCGATGGTCTGGAGAACATTGTCGAGTTCCTGAGATTTGGCGCTGAGCGCGTCGGCCGTCCGCATCAAGTCGCGGTTGGCTATGTCCACGGCCTTGCGGTTGGCAGCTTCCTGCGCAGCCATGCGGGCCTCGTAGTCGATGCGAGCGGCCTCGCGCCCCGCGCTTTGCCCTTGGGCGTAGGCGGAGACCACGATCACGAGGACGAAGAAAGCGGCGCCGAGGACAGCAATAGCCTTGAAGTTCATGCAAGGAGCCCCAGCAGGCACCACCTGCGCTCTTCGGCGCGGCGAGCGACGAGGCCGGGCAATTCGATGCCCTTGGCCCTCGTCCAGCGCGGCAGCTCATTGCAGGCGCCCATAATGTCGCCGGCATTGGCCTTCTTCACCAGCGTGGACGAGCAGAAGGCCCCGACCCCCACATTGTAGGAGAACGAGACGAAGGCGGCATAGGTGTAGGCCGGCACTTCTACCTTCAGGCACTTGTCGACGCCCTGGGAGAACTCGATCAACCGGTCGCCGAGAAGGTCGCGGCATTCGTCCGCCGTCTTCTTGTCCCCCATCTTCACGCCCTTGGTTTCGCCGAAGCAAATGGTTGGGATGCCGACCGGATCTCGGTATGCCGCAGTGCGCAGGCCTTCGAACCCAGCAACCATTGCCACGACGGCGGCGAATGCGGCGCTGCCTTTGGTCAGCCGCCTCATGGCTCGATCTCCGGATCATCCGCGCCCGTCGCCGGGGCCGATGGCAGGTTGTTCTGGACCAGGATGCGTGCCACCAGCGCGGCGGCCGAGCACAGGCCCGCCAAGGCGCCAAAGAGCCCGGACGGAACGGGGAACACGCCCTCGAAATACGGCAGGGCGACCTCAAGACCGGAAAGGATGCCGACAACGGCAAGGAGCCTTACACTCCATGCGCGCAACAGCACCTCTTTCCAATTGGAAAGAAGCTGCATGAAAACCTCGATGTTAGGGGAGCTAGCGCCGCCAGCGATCAGCGTGGCGGTAAGCTAGGAGGAGGAGTAAAGCGCACGGCGCCAACACTCCGAGCAGGAAGGCGATTAGGCTGGCCACCGCGCGTCGTCCGCATAATCGGCCGGGATGGGGTCCAGGGCCTTTATGGACCATGAGGCTGCGTAAACCGCCTGAATGCGACTAGCCACCTGGAGCCCCATCACAACCAAATCATCGGGCGTCAGGGCATGGCTGTTGTTGTCGAAATCGCGGAACTCGGTCGTTTGCGATGAGCCGGCTGCCTTGAGGTACTGGCCGACGCTAGCCAACCCTTGGAGATTTCTCTGCGCGGCGGCGTCCATGTTGATGGCGATGGGGCCCACAGACACGCTTACAGTTAGGGGCGCTGCGATGCGGCGCTCGCGTTCGGCGTCGATAAGCGCGGCATCAGGTGGCGGCAATTCTGGAGGCGCCGGGGGATGGAGCGCGCCGTCGCTATAGAGCCAGCCAATCTGCCCCTGCTCATCGGCCACCCAAATATCTCCTGGGGAGGCCCAGCCTTCCGGCATTTCGCCATCGAATACTGCGACATTGACCACAATGCCGCCTTCCACCTTGCAATAGTGCATGGCCTCACTCCGAGCAGAATTCAGTCACGATTACGCAGCCGCCACCGCCGGCACTGCCGCTCGCGCTTGTGGTGCCGTTGATGATCAAACCGCCGCCGCCTCCACACCCGTATCCGAGCGGGGCTTCTCCACTGGTTGAGGTGATAGTGAGAACACCACGCGCGCCAGTGCCGAACTTGGAGCTTCCGCCGCGCCCGGTGATGTAACTGTTGTTCGTTGCGTGAGGCATGCCGACGCCAGAGAACCCAGGCTCGCCAGGCACAGTAAAATCACCAGTGCCAGACCCGCCGCCAAGCGGCGCGGTGCCCGGGGAGCCCGCAGCCGCGAATGCCCCACCGCCGCCGCCCTTCCCGACGCAGAGGGAACCAAGTGATGAATCGCCGCCAGCGCCGCCAGCGTTGGAGCCTACCCCTCCAGCGCCACCTGAGCCGATAGTTACGGTCTGGGAAGTGCCTACCTGCGCCCTGGTGAGGGCCTTGTTGGCACAAGATCCGGCCCCGCCGCCGGCCCCGCCAAATGTGAAGCCAGTCGAACCCGTAGCACCGCCCCCGCCACCGCCTCCGCCCTGAGCCTCCACAAGGCAAAACACCATCTTGGCATGAGGGGTATAGGTGCCGGAGGCGATGAATGTCTGCCTGCGGATCACCCTCGCAGGCAGACTATCTGCGCGTTGATACGATAGGCAACGCCAATTGCCGGAACCTTCCGAAACGAACAGCGCGGTGTCGCCGGCCCCAGTAGCGATGTTGGAGGCTCCGGGAAGGATCAGGCTCGTGCCGTTGTGCGTCAGCGTCAGGGCCCCATCAAAAACGACCTCCCTCACGATCCCCGCAGCAGCCGTGCCGAGTGAGGTGATGGTCGTCGTGCCAGTAATGTGAAGATTGCGGCCAGACGCGCCGCCAATGTCCGTTGTCGATGCCGAAGCTACACTTGATGCCTGCTTGCTAAGCGCATCGTAAGCCGCCGCAGCGGTTGTGGCGCCCGTTCCGCCAGCGGTAACCGGCCTGGCGGCGTTCGCATCTACGGTCAGGTCGTTGACTAGAGCATTGTGGAGCGAGGACAGAATAGTGGTGTTCGGGGTAGCTTCATTGCTCCCCGGCGGCGGCGAGTAGACGCCGCTTCCGTCACGAGGCATGGGTGATCTCCTAGACGAGAGAACGGGCTACGCCGTCCGATGTGCGGTTGCCGAAGTCGCGAGGGCCATTCTGCCCACGAACACCGGCGGCACCGATGAGCGCGGGCGCGGATGCAGCGCGCATGATGGGCTGGTTGTTGCCGGTCGCATTGAGCCAGGCGGCACTACGCTGGGTGATGGGGTTCATGAGCCCGCTCTGCCCCTGAATAGGTGTGGCGCTGTTTCGGAAGGCCAACGCCAGCAATTGGCTGGGGTTGATCCGCTTCATGATCTCAGCCTTGGCGTCCACGTTTCTGGCTGCATGCATCACGGGGGCGACCTGCTGGCCAATGCTGTCGATCCCCTGCTTCGCGCCATCCCATAGCGCAGACAAAAGCCCCGGCTGCCTGGGTTGAGTGGCGCCTGAAATTGCTCCAACCGCAGAATTGCCCAGGTTAGCGGCATAGGCGCGGGCAAACGCATTTGAGCCTATGCCCTGCTCGATCCCACCGGGCAGAGAGGTCCATTGGTTGCGCAGTGATGCCGGCACCCGAGAAAGGTCGCCAGCTTCCAGATCACTCTCCAGACTGCGACCTGTATCGCGTCGGTATTCGTCCTTTGCGAGCTCCCATGCCACCGCATCCTGCGACGATGGGGAGAAGTCGGATACGCCAGCTTTGGGCGCGTAGGCGTCCCATGTCGAGGCGAGAAACTGGTACTTGCCTGCCGCGCTCGACTTCTTCCCTTCATTGGGGCCGGACTTGATTGTCACGTATTCCCTAGGATGGTCGGAATAGTCGGTCAGGCGGCCTCCCCCATAGAGGATGTCGTAATTTCCCTTGCTCTCGGGGCCAGCGATGGTTTCGAGCAGCGCGCGTGCCACCGGTGACAAATCAGCCATTGCCTACCTCAAAGAAAAGCCCCGCCTTGCGGGCGGGGCGTGGACTCTGTTTTAGCGATCTGGTTTTCTAAGCGGGGAGCTTGGGGGAGAATTCCAGTGTCACAGCGATTTTTGCCGCCGCTAGAAGCCGATGTTCACTATCGAGTGGCGGACTTCCAATATTTCGAATTCGGCCATCGCGCGCTTCGCCAGGCGGCAGCAGGCGAAGACACCAGTATTCTTCACCTTCATCTGAAAAACAGGACCAGACTTGATCTACCAGTATCGGATGAGGCGTTTGAACATCTACTGGTGACGCTGATGGAGGCATTCCCAAACGCGGCCAAAAAGCACGCAAAGCAGAAGTGGCCGAACGGACTGTGAACATGGTAAAGCCTTCCTATGCTGATCTAGAAGCCAAGGGTGACGACGCCGTTTGGCTGAACCTGTCCAGAAACAGATACAATATTGATCAGCGTCACCTTGCCGAACACTGGCTTCACCGCAAGGAACGAGAGCGCGATTCTGCCCGCGATGCGTCCAATGACGCGACTGCGGCGCTTGCTCGACGTGCAAACAGGATTGCTACAGCTGCGGCGATTATTGCCACGATCTGCACAGTAATAACTACCGTCGTAAGCGTCATGGCTTACCTCAAGGGTTAGTGGTAAAAGGGCGGAATGAAGCAAATCGACCTTGAGCCAAAGAACTACAGGATAGTGGGGATACGGCGCCCTAAGCGTCGGTTGCAGAATGGAGCGATGCTCTGGGTCGCCACTTTCTGTGGCATCTGGGCTGCGTCGGTGCTCTGGATATGCCGCTATTACATCCATGGCGAGGATGCTTTTGTAGCTGCGGCCATCACCTTTGCCCCTGCTTTGGTTTTCATGCTGTACGCGGTCTTGACCGACCCGAGCTAGCGCCCGTCCGGTTGCGACACCATGAGCGCGCGCACGATCTCCTTGTAGGGGGACGGGGCGACCATTGCGCGCTGCCTCCCGGTGAGAGCCTGCAGCATGTCGGAATCGCCCGAGCGGGCTAATAGGGCGTCGGCGACAGCTGCGTTGGTTGCGGAGCGCCGAGCACTGAATGCTCCACCAAGAAGAGCATCACCTACGCCAGAGAGCGCAGACCCAGGCTTGAAATCCAGCAAATTTCGCAGAACTCCTGGCTGAGACTGCTTACCTTGGATTTCGTCCTGCGCCGCCTTGAGAACTTGGGTTCGCGAACCGGAAAGCGCCTGGTTCGCCGTCTCCGCGTACTTTATTTCGCGATCGATGATAGCCAGGAGCCGATCGGCCTTTTCAGGTCCGAAAACAGCTACTAGTTTTTCCCTGTTCCAGTCGCCCTCGCCGCCAACCGCCCGCCTTAGGGCTTGGAGATCGTTGGCTTTAGTTCCAACCAGCCTGTCAATCTCCGCGCGGACGCCCTGACTTAGCCGAAATGGGACCGCCGAAGGACCGACCATATTTCTGGATGGCACCGCACCGCTAACCATCGACTCTACGACCTCCGATGGTCGCAGGGCATCCTTGTCAGTACCCAAGACCGCCGCGCCGCTATCTAGTGCTTCGTTCTGCCTGGCGAGCTCCGCATATCGTGCGTCCACATCCTTTAGGCCTGGGACAGCGCCGGCAAGTGCATCGTCAACTTGCTTGCGCACTAGAGACAATTGCCGCACAACTTTGGGGTTCGTCTCGCTTTTCATCAAGCCGTCTATGGCTTCACGCGTCGAAAACAGCGTCCTGGGATTGGGGTCGAGCACGTCCTCGCCAACCACGTTGAGCATACGCCGTACGTCAGCTACGGCCTTCTGCTGCGGGCCTCGAAGGTTAACGGCAAGCGCATCGAGATTGGCGGCAATGTCCGCTGTATCGACGGCCAAAGCGTCGTTGAAAGCGTCGTCGTAGTATGGGCCGAGGGCTGCCTTGTTTTCGCTTATCCCGGCAGCTACTCGCGATGGGATAGGGGCAGCCCCGAGAGCTTCATTAACGCCGGCCAAGATGCGCCCGTTAGCGCGTTGCTGGCGTCCAGCGAGGGCGTCCACGACGGCCTTCTGCCCTGCTCCTGGCATTGTCGCCACTGCTGCCGTCTGCTTCTGGAGGCGCGGGCCGAGATCGCCGACCATCGCGTCCGGTCCGAGCTGGGCCAGCCTGGACGGCAGTTCCCCGACCGGGATCTGGTCTTGCGCCAGCCCGCGCAAGACGATCCGTCGCGCCGCTCCCGGCAGCACTTCGCGCCCAGCCGCTGTTATAGGCTTTGACAGTAGCGGCGCCCCTGGCAGAGCAACCCCAGAAACGCCAAGAGCATCGCCGATCAGATCGTTGGTAATCGTTGTTGGCCGCCCTGTTTCAGGGTCGATCTCCATGCCATAGCCACCGGTACGCGCTTTCTCGGGGGCCTGGAACGCATTCCCAAGGTCGATAGCGACTTGAGGTACAGCCAGCCGTCTTTCTCCAGTAAGCTTGTTGACCTCGACAGGGAGCAAGGTTCCTCGCTCCCATGCATTCCCCTCGGCGGCGGCGCGATATTTTTCCCACGGCTGGGCAACCTGACGCTGGTACTTTTCCCAAGGGCCGGCCATTACTGCACGCGCTCCCAATTTTTCTCATCAGACGGGTCGCCACCCTTGAACCGATACCCCCCCTCAATGGTCCCAGGCGCTGGAGCGGCCGTATCAAAGATGTCGGGGTTGGCGGCACTTTGCCCGGCACTTGCGGGCGACGGGGCGGCAGCAGGCGCTACGCCGGCCGCGTCTCCGGCAGGCGCAGTAGCAGGCGACCATTGGTCATATGCGCCGAAGTCCGGGATGATGTCCGCAGGGTTGATTTTATAGCGGTCGGCGATCCCCTTATACATCTGGGTGTCTTGATTGTAGGCCTGCTCATAGCCCTGGGTCCGGCCAAAGGCCTCAGTTAGGATGGCATGCCTAGTTTCCGGAGACAGTTTCGCCCCGCCGTTCAACGAGTTGATGGCACCGAGAAGCCAATCAGGCAGCGAAGCCGTATTGTTCACCATGACCATTTCGCCCTCTCGGACTACTGAACCGGGGTCCATGATCTTGCCGAGACCGTACACAAGGTTCAGATCGGACGCCTTGGAGTCTCGCCCCGCCGTCTCAACCATCGACCGGTAGATTGGAAGTGCCTGGGCAAAGTTCTTGTAGGAAGGGAGCCCCTGGATTTCCTTGCGGACGGAGGATGTATCGCCGAAGTCCACTGCCGGCTGCGCCCCATTCTGTGGAGCGGATATCCATTCGCCCGTACTCGGGTCATACAACTGGCCACCACCAGCATTGATGATGTTTTGCCCCTTGCTGCCCTGCCGGCTATCAAACAGGGGCTGATAGGTATCGGGATCGAGCAGCACTCCGCCGACCTCGATTGGCTTCTTTGCAGCGTCGGGGGCGTCGAAGAAGAGGCTGGGAGCCGAGTTCGGGTCGTTCTGGTTATAGCGGTAGATGTCGCCGTTGCTCTCGAAGGTCTGATAGTCAGGCTGCGACTTCGCGTAGAGCGCCTGGGCGACAGCCTGCTGCTGCGGGCTGGCCCATTCGTTCCCAAGCACGTTGAGGTAGGCATCGCCGTTGCCGCTGGCCTGGGCCTCGGCAAGCGCCTGCGCCACAGCCTCGCGCCCGGCGGTTTCCGCTTCGTTTGCCCTATCCATCTGAGAGCGATAGAGGAGAGCCTCCCCGATACGGTTCAGGCCCTCGCCAACATCTTTCGGGGCTGCGTTGCGAGCGGCAAGCGCCGCCGAGACCTGGCGAAGTTGCGCGACCTGCTGAGGCGAGAGCTTTTCGCCGCCCTGCCCCCAGACGAATGGAGAAAGTGCCATTTACGCCGCCTTTCGCTGGCCGAGTTGCAGCAGGCCACCATAATTGACCATGCGCTTGCCGCTCGGGTGCCTCGCCACCAATTCGGGGTGCTTCTTCTCGACATCCTGGGCAATGACCCCGACATCTGGGCGCCCGCTTCCCTTCCACCGGAAGGTCTTTACCGGGACCCCGGCTACCCGCTCGCCGGTGTCTTCGATGTCGGTTTTGAGCGTCTTGTCCGAGAAGGCCATGAGCGCAGACGAGCCCAGCCCAAACAGCCCGCCGAGCAAGCTATTATTGCTCTGCTGCTGCTGATTGTAGGCGTTCATCTGGTTGGCATAGGCATTCTGCGTGATGCCGGCGACATCCGTCCCCGCCAGCCCCGTCTGCGGCGTTGCCGCATAGGAAGGCGTCTGCACCTGCGTGCCGCTGGCAAGGCCGATGATCTCGTTAAGCGGCTGATTTCGTTCGAGCAGGGCTTCTTGCACAGCCTGGTTGCGTCCATTCAGCAGGAGCTGGTTGCGCGCGTCGTTCTCAGACTGGTTCACGAGCTCCATGGCCCGATCATAGGCGGTCGAGCCGATCTTGATGCCCTGGTTGCTCAGCCGCGCAATCTCGGCCTCGCGTGTCCGCTGCAACTGCGGGTCGAGCCGCTTGCTCCCCAGTTCCATGAGGCGCGCTTCGGTCGCGTCATTGTTGAGGCTGAATGGGGTCGAGAGCAGGCTATCAAGCCGCTGCGACTGGTTTTGGGCCGTGTTGGCAAGGTTCTGCTGGGTTTTGACGCCCGTGCTGTAGAGCGCCTGTTGTTCCGGGCTCAGCGTGGTGGTTTGCGTCATCTTGGGCAGAGTATAGGTCTGCCCGGTCGAGGGGTCCGTGAACTGATAGGTGCCGTTCTGCGAATACGTGACGCTTCCCTGCGGCCCGTACTGGTTGACTGCATTGAGCTGCTGTTGCGCGACTGCGGTGGAAACGTTCGATCCGGTCTGCGCCGCTGCCGTGGCAGTGGGGGATGGCGCCTGAGGCGCGCTGCCGCCTTTGTTCATTTCCGGTGCCTCTCAAAGGAAGTTTCGCGCCATTGGTCGTCGGTCAGAGTGAAGATGAAGCCATCCTCATCCCGCCCCCACATCCTGGGGATTCGGTGCTCGTTGAAGCCGTAGCGCCGGGCAATCCTCACCATGCGCTCATTGCCCGCTTTCACGCGCAGGTAGAGCATCTGGCAGCCGCAACGCTCGAATGGATAAGCAAAGATGGCGTGCAGCGTGGTACGCGTGAGCCAGCGGGGCGATGTCGCCGCCGTGGTCAATTCGATCACCCCTGCCTCTGGGTTGTAGTTGTGGAAGACCGTGCCGCCGATCAACACGCCATCGTTGACAAACCCAATGGCCCGCACGTTCCCAAAGGGCTGACAGCCCTCGATGTGCCGCTGCACGAAGTCCGCAACGGCATCATCGAACCCAAACGCCATTTCGATCACACCACTAGACCTCCCGGCCGATGGGTCACCTCGAACATGACCAATTCAGCAGAAGGGGCGGCCTCCGAACCTGATACAATCTGGAGCACGGGCGCATGAGCGAACCCGCTCTTGCCGACAGAAACCCAGTAGGTTTGCACCGTATAGGCGATGAGCCCTGTATCCCACTTCGCCACGTCCCATAGGCCGGCGTCCCATTCGCCCGGGCTGCCGGAGACAACCGCCGCACTTGGATAGGGTGGTAGGTCGATTTCGTAGTTGGTCGTAACCGTGATCTGCGGGTTAAATTCGGCCGTGGTGCGAAAGATCGCTCGCGCCTGCAAGACCGTTGTGTACTGCCCAACCCCGGCGAGGTGTTCATTCTGCCCGACATAGAGGTAATAGATCAGGGCGCCGTCGTCGGTACCCGTGATCTCCATTTCGACCAGGCGGCCGTCGTTGGTGCCGAAATAACCTCGGTCATCATGGAGAACCAGGCAGCGGGTGTTCCACCCCTTGATCTTCGACCACGCCCCAGTTTCGAGGTTCACCGCAAAGCAGATTGGCGGGGTCACCGTCTCTTCCGCCGTCACCGGGCACGACACTATCGCAATGTTCTGGCTCGGCCACTTGATCATTTCCCAAGGGAGGTTGCGGCGCTCCCGCGCCTCCTTCACCCAATCGGGCTGTATGTTCCGAGATACGGCCGCCAGCGCCAGCGCGCCGGGGTCTTTGCTGATAATGGCCGAAAGCGGAATAATGCCGATCTGCGTCAGGATGAGCAGGTCGCCGCCGACCTTGATGGACGCATTCTTGCCCATCGGGGGCGCCGCGAAGTAGAGCCCCACGATCCCCCAGCCTGACGTATCGCTTGGGTCGCCCTGATAGATCGCGACTTCACCCTCCGTCGAAACGAAGGCAATCTTGTCGTCCAGGCCGGCGCCGGTATCGAGCGACCACGTAGCGGTGAATAGCAGGGAGCCGCCCCGCTGGAACACGCCGGACAAGGAAACCTGGGAGGCCGTTCCGGCAATGCTGTCGGTCGGCAGATACCATGCGTTCATGGTGCCGCCCTCGGTCAGCCAAAGGCGGTTCCGGTAAACGTTGAGATGCGAAATGCTGTCGCTGGCAACCCCATTGAGTTGGCCCGGCGAAGACCCGGAGACCAAAGCTGACCATGAACTGGCGACGTAGAGCTGAATCTCATCGGTGCCATTGGCGCAGGGCATGAAATAGCCGCCCGGCGTGGCGAAGTTCACATAGCTGTAGTAGCTCGTCGCCTGCCCGGTCACGTCGGGCGGCGGCGGGGTGCTGTGGCTGCCTGGGGTGGTCAACTCCACGATATTGCCGTCGGCGCCGGCAAACACCTTGCGGGTGATGCCGCCCACATAGGCCATGGCGCTTTCCAGCGGCAAGTCCGTTGCCGCAGTGCCATGCGTCTTGCTGCCACGCCGCATGCGCAGCCCGGTGGAAGTCGGCAGGAAGTTCTCGCACACTTGCGCCGATCCAGCCGGTGCCGCCGCCAGGTTGGCTGCGCTAATCCAGCCTTTGGTCGGCGCCACGAACGGCTTCTGCTGCGGTCTCTGCCCCTGCATGCGCTGGGGCGCGCGCCGTGCTCCCGGGCGCAGCATCAGGGGATAGCCCCCGAGATGGTACCGGGCCATGCCACATTGGGCTGCCGCCATGTCACCGGCGGGCGCCCGCTCAGTGTTGGCTTGCTCCCTCCATCCTTATCCATGAGACCGGCCAGCTCGATGTTATAGAGGGCGAGGTCCTCATCATAGGGCTGAGACTTTTGCGCCTTCCACTTCACGACGGTGCCGAGAGCGAGGAGTTTTTCGGAAAGCCGGAAGCTGTCGTCGTCGGCCGAGAAGGCATCCTTGTTGCTGCCGCCAGACGAGGACACGATCAAGTTGGAGAGATAGAAGAACTTGGCCGTGTCCCCATTTGCCATCGTGTCGAGGATGTGGAATTGGCCGCCGTAAATCGTCCAGGAACCGGTGATCTGGGTGTAGGGCAGCGTCAGGAGCTCCAGCCAGCGGTTGGTGTCCACGACATGGGCCATTTCCCATAGATACCGACTGGACCATACGCTTGCGGTGGTCAGCATTCGATCGTAGTCGCTCGGCAGCGTAAAACCCGTCGCGGCGCCGTCGCCTGTGATCGTATGCAGGGTCTTGAGCAGCTGCCAGTCGAAGACGGTCGCGATGTCGTCGGCCGTCTCCTTGATGAACAGCCGCAGTTCGACCATTTCCCGCGACGTGGCCGCAAAGAGTTGCGACGGGACGGTGATCCCGATTTTCGGCGCCACATCCTTGGCCACGTCGAGGACCGTCATTTTAGGCGGCTTCCTGGTTCAGCAGCTCGCGCAGCTTCGAAGCGCCGGCGCGGTGATGGTAGGGGATACCCCTCGCGTCTAGCTCGGCGCGCAGTTGCGCGACTTCCTCGCCGTCTTCCGCTGCGACCGGAGCCGACATGCCGGAACGGAGCATTTCCTCCATGGCTGCCATCCTCTCCTGCATTTCCGCGATAAGCTTGTCCTTGGCAGCCTCGCGTTCGGCTGCGGCAGTGGCGCCGGAGTTTTCGAGGTAGATCTTGGCCAGGTCCTGGAGTTCGCGAACGTTGGGGAGCCGAACCCTCCCGCGCACGCCATCGGACATATCGCGGACTTGTTCGACCGTGCGTACACCCGCCAGGCGGAAGATTTCGGCCTGCTCGTTGGTGATGCCGGGCCAGGCGGCAAGTGGCGTTCCGTTAAGCGGCAGTTCCCGGCCTTCTTTCCATGCGGCGTAGGCCGGCTCGATCTCCGACCAGATGGCTGACATATGCTGCGCTTTCATGCCGGCGAGTTCGCTGTCGTCCTGCCCCTCGACATGCTTGATGTTCGCGGGGTTGAGGCGGTCAACCCGCTCGGTATTCCCCATGGACTGGGGGGCATGCAGCGGGACCCAGGAAACCCAGTCGACGGGCACAAGCTCGCCATCGGGTCCCTTGCTGTACTTCTCGACAAAACCTGTGATCAGAATGGAAGGCATCGACGCTTCTCCGTTTGGAAGGTGGGAAAAGAAAAGGCCCCGCACTTAGTGCGGGGCCTCGGGGTTGCTATGGGCGTCCGCGTTACGGGCAGGTGATGAAAACGATCTTGGCCGACGCATCCACGGCGATAGCCGCAATGTGATCGGTGACAAGGGCGGAGACATCGAGCGTGCCGTCCGTAGAGCCCACAGGGGTGAGCGCGTTGCCGTCAGCACCAGCCGTCAGCGAGGTGTTGAGGGTGGCTTCGCCACGGGTCTGAATCCAGCAATACTCGCCAGACGCCGGAGCGGCCAGGAGCATGCCGGCACCGACCCCGGCGCTGTCGGAAAGGTCAGAGGTCACCTCTGTGGTGGCCCCTGCCGACGTGCCGGACGGCGCGTAGTAGTAAGTGAAGTTGTTGGCAACGGCGGCCACGGAACCCGCGCCGCCGTTGTACTTCACGAACCGGTATTCCTTGCCGGAGTTGTCGACGTAGCGGTCGCCAATCCCGGGCACCTTGCCCGAGTTGGCGCCGGTCAGGTCGGCGGCGGTATAGGTCTGCGTGAGGCTTGCGCCGATAAAAGCGGTCATTTCGGTTTCTCCTTACGCCGCGTCGATCAGGACGCCCTGGAGGGACCGGTTGGTGACGGCGAAATAGCCCATCCAGTACATCGGCACGACCACCGCGTCCTGGTTGATGGGCTTCTTCTCGTCGTCGGGGGTCCACTGGGCTTCGCTGTGCTGGACCAGGTAGAGATAGTCCGTGTTCAGGAAGTAGGCCTTCTCGGCCGTGGTGGTGAAGTTGGTGTTGTCATCGAAGATGACTTCGGCGCCCTTGTACATCAGGCCGCCGAAACCGACTTCGCCTTCCTTGGCGCTCGTGTAACGCATGTTCTGCTGCAGCGAGCCTTCGAACACCGTGTAGATGTCGTGGGACGACACGATGAGGTCGGGCTTGTCGGCGCCGCGAACGAGCGGGAGCCACATGGCGTTGAACTCGCCCTGGATGGTCGTGGTCGAGTACGCGTTGGTTCCGGCCATTTCGCGGAACTTGTTCCGCCAGAAGGTCCAGGTGCCCGAGTTGATGCCGCCGACAGTGCCCTGCCCGTTCGTCTGAATGACGTTGGCCAGGCCGCCGATCTGGTTGGACAGCGAGCCGTCCGAATAGAGATCGATGGAGAAGTTGTTGGCGGCGGTCTTGAGGGCGTTCGCCTTGCGGGTCTTGACCAGGTTGATCATCCGCTCCTTGCCGTTGTTCTGGCGAAGTTCGCGGCCCGAGGCGGTGACGTGAATGGCCACCTGCGCCCAGTCGTACTTGGCGGAGGTGATCACGTCCGACGCGTTGGTGTTCAGCGTGTCGTAGCCGGCATAGCGGGTGTAGGTGGAGTTTTCCGCGTATTCCAGCGGCTCCTGGGCTTCGTAACCGCCGGAGACGGTCTTGATCTTGCCCTTCTGCTTGAGCTTGCGCAGAAGCGCGTTGTGCTTGGAAACGTTGTCGGTGACTTCCGTGGCCGAGTGGCGCAGGGTCGTGGACACCATTTCCGTAAAGACGGAAGATGGAGTGGGCATAGTTTATGCCTTTCTGGATTTTTCCCAGATGGCCGAAAGCTCGTCGTCCAAGGACGGCTCGCGCGCCTTTCCGGAAGATGTTGAGGTGACATTGACGCTCGAAGCGCGCTTTGCCGCCTCGGCCTTCCTGGCATCGTCTGCGGCGGCCCTGGGGGCGGCCTGCGTCTGCGCTCGAAGGGCGGGGTCGGCCTCGACGGCCATGGTGTAGGCTTTGTCGAGGACAGCCAGCCGGCCGGCCCCTTCGCCTAGTTGCGCCTTTGCTTTGTGGATGAAGAACGGCAGGTCGCTAACGACGTGGTTCCACAGCGGCTTCTCCGAAGCGAAGCGGCTGATCTCCTTGTCGGTCTCTCTCTGCTCCAGCACCTGCTCGATCTTTGCGGGGCTCTGCATTCCGGCAATGGTTTGCTTGAGCTCGGCAATCTCGCGCAGGAGAACCTGTTGTTCGGCGGGAACCGCCTGAACCTGACCACCGAACATCTTCGCGAGCTCTTCGCGCAGATTGTAGGTGTCAGCGATGGAAAGCAGCGTCGGCAGTGGATCCCTGTCCATTGCACGCTGGATATTGGCCAGGTAGCGAACCCCGTCGGCCGGCGAAATGCTCTGGCCGTTTATGGTGAGGTTGCCGTTGAAGTATTCCGCGAACTCGCCGGCGGCTTCCTGGAGCGGCTTGAACCGGCTGATCTGCTGCCCCATGTCCGTCATACGGGAATGCAGCTCGTTCGAGCGCTCTGTGAGTTTTTGCTGGAGTTCCGGGGAGAGCGTCGACCATTCAGCATCAAGGCTGTTCAGCAGCCGGTTGGCGGGGAGAGGGACATCAACGGGCGTCGAACCGTCCAGCTGCCCCTCTCCCTTCTCACCTTCCAGTGAGGGCGTATCCGCCACCTGCTGGGCAGGATTGGCGGGTTCATCCACGGGTTCCGGGTTGGGGCTGACGAACTTGCCATTGTCGCCCCTGTCGGCGCCGTTGGTCACATTGGCCCGGTCCCAGATGCTATCCAGTTCCGCATCAAGATTGCTGCTGCCGCCCGGATCGAGGGCGGGCGTTTCCGTGGTCGTGGTGATTTGCTCAAGAGCTTCGACGCCGCTCATGATGGTTCCTTCTGTTTGATCGAGGAGTCGTAGTCGCGGTACTCGTCCGAGACCTGGAGCCCGCGCTTTTCAGTGAAAGTGCGGTTGCGGAGCTTCCCCTTGGTGGGGCTTTCCGATGGCTCGAGGATGCGGCAGCCAGAGGCCGCCAGGTCGTATCGGTGCTCGGCCCGGTTCGTGATGGGCTTGCCCGTCGCGGGGCTTATGAAGGGCTCGAACTGCTCAACCACGATCTGGGGCAGGCAAATGCCATCCCGCTCCGGAATAGGCATTCGTCCGCCCGTCGATGGATCGATGAAGCCTTTTTCACTCCACACGTATCTGGCCATGGGTCTATTCCGGCACGTATTGGTCGCCATTCTCGTCGAGCAGGACGACCGGGGGAGAATTGTCGGCCAATGTGATCGGCTTGGCTTGTTTCCCGCTGCCGACGACAACCATCGTTGGAGCGCCGGATGCAACTTGGGTGCGCGGAGGAGCGCCAGAGGCGACCACCACACACGGCGGATTGTTGGGCATATCGGGGTTTCCTAGGCTGCTAGGAGCAGGACAAGGAGTTCTTCTTCCTCTGCCTGCCGTTGGGTCTCATAGGCCTGGATGGCCTGAACCAGTTCGACGAGTCTTGAGCGGGTACGGCTCGAATTCTTGCTCGGCACCTTTGCTGCGGCGGCTACAACGGCCTTAGGCAGCACTTCCGGAACCGGGATATGCATTGCCTCGATAGCGGCCTCAGCAATGCCGTTAGCCCTGTTATAGGCCTCACCTAGCAATGCCGCGTTTTCGGTCTCTTCCCGAATTGCTGCCTCAATGGCCCGCAATTCGGCATCACGTTGACGCTTGGTCTGTCGGTCTATCCGCCTGATCGATGGACATCTGCGTCGTTGCGGCCTGTGCCATCGTAGAGACACCGATCTTGGCGATTTCAGCCTTGAGTTTGGTCAACTCAAGTTCGCCCTTCTGCATCTCCATGGCGTGGGTCTGGCGATCTGCCTCCAGCTTGGCATTTGTCTGGGCAATCGTGGCCTGTGCATCGAGGCGTCGTTGCTCGATGTCGGCATTGACCTTCGCAATATCGGCCTGGGACTTGGCCTCTATGGTCTTGAGCTGAACGCTGGCTAGCGCCTGATCTGTCTGCGCCTTGGCTGCGGCGACCTGGGCGGATGCCTGCGCCTTCTGCTGCTCAAGCTGGGCCTTGACCATTTCAGGGTCGGGCTTTTCCTGCTTGGGCTGAGCGGCCTTTTCCTTGGCATTGGCGATCTCACGCTCCAGGGCATCCTCGGTGGACTTACCGAGCGTGAACAGTCGAGCCGTGGCGGCATAGATTTCTAGGGCGCCTTCCTGGCTGATAACGCCAGTCTCCACCATCGGCGCGACACCCTGGAAGTAGGCAGCCGTGCCTTGCAGGAACTCCGCCTGTTCCGCCTTCTTCTGCGTCAGGTCAGCGCGAACCGTGGAATCGCTCTCCACATCGACGCGGTAGTATTTCGCCACGTTGTCGTTCAGGAGCTTGTTGACTGCGGCCAGGTGCGCCAGCTTGGCCTGCCTGGCTTCCTCGGCCTGCCGCGCCTGAGCCAGAGCCTGCTGGTATTGCTGCATTGCCGTCTGCGGGTCTTCGCCGGGCCGCGCCATCGGCTGCGGCGGCATCGGAACGGGCATTTGTTCCTGCGGCGTGGGCAACAGCTGCACGCCCGTCATGTCCTGCAAGGTCTGCGCCGAGAACTTGGCCGGCATGATTTCGGCCATCATGACGAAGAGGTCGCGCGCTGCGCGTTCCATCATGCGCTGCATCTTCTGAATGCGCAGAGAACCCCACTGGCTCTTGATGTTCTGAGCCGTTGCGGTTTCAGACGCCATGGTGGCACCGCGCACGATGTCGCTGATACCAGTAATCTCGTAGATAGCCTGTTTGGTCTGTTCGCGGTTGGTGTAAAGCTCCTTGAGCACCACGACGAACTTTTCAATGGGCCAGAAGGCTACGGCATTATCGACGCCACCGTTTTGCGCCCAGAGTTCCGCATCAGCTATCGGTACGAAATCCGTATCGTCGGCCTCAAGAATATTGGCCATATCGGTAGCACTGCCACCGTACCAGCCCTTAACACGCATCTGCTTGGTGATGGTGTTGATGCGGCGGGTCGTCGTGTCCAACTCATCGGCCAGCTTCTTGTAGATGGAAAACGAGTTGACCGGCATCAGGCGGCCCGTCACCTCAATGGGCTGCATTGGTGTGCAGGTCGGGAAGAACCCAGACCAGCCCAGAGGATCATCAACGATCTTAAGCTGCTTCCCCGTATTTTCCTCGATGAAATGAACCTTATGGGATTTCCGGCACCAGACTTCCCATACGATCACATCGTTGTCGGTTTCGCCCTTTTCGAGTTTGTCCTCGGGAAGCGTCTGTGCATCGGAGATGGCATTGTCAGCAAAGGCCTCGATATCCTCCATCGGGATAGAGTGCCTGAATGCCTCCCAAGGCCGATCTGCCCACCGCTTAGCCGGCCCATGGCGATAATCACGCCAGCTTACGGCTTCGAAGCAGATGCTTTCGTTGCGGACAACATTTTCGGATCGATTTCCAACACCCATTCCAGACCCGGGATCGTCTCCGTAGCCCTCTTCCCCAATATTTCGAAGGGAGCGTTCCCCACTGCCAGGAACGGAATCGATAGCTTCTTCGGCGAGTTCGTGCAGTTGGTCATTATCAACCTCTCCATCCACGTCAGCCTTGAAGCGCAGGCGCACGATGCCACGCCCCGCCAGGAATGCATCCTGCGCAGCAGACTCCATCTCGACCTGGAGGCGGCTGTCATCCACCTGGATGCGGATCGCGCGCTCCAGCAGCTCGCTGACATCCTTGGCTGCCGGGTCGTCATCGGCAAAGCGCCGGCGAATGTCAGGCTGCGGCGGGCTATTGATGATCGCCGGGACAATCGTCTCGACGTTCGAGAACAGGATATTGAAATCGTAGGCGGTCGTATCGCCGGAGCTGTTGCGCTCACCTGTATAGGCAGATACAGCCTTCTCGGCATCGTCCATCCAGCTCTTTTCGAGCTTTCCGGCGGCCACGATGCGCTCAATCCACCTGCGGCCCTCACGGCGCAAGGCTTCACCGTCCGGCTTGCGCCGTTCGCTGGATAGGTATTCAGCCATGAGGGGTGCTTACCTTGCTTCTCTGCGACGGCGACGAACCATAGCGTCAACGGCCTGCTTGACCGACATATTGCCCTGGATACTGCCATCCGGACGCGCGACATAAGCCAATTCAGTCGGCTTCTTGACCGGAGGCGCGTGTTTGATCTGATGCCGCCACGCCAGCCCCAGGTAGCGCCACGACGAACCAATGTGCTCAGCCCAATCCTTGACAGGGTTCTCCCGGAAGGTCTTGAGCTCGTCGTCCCATTCCCGGCGGTAGTTCTTGAGTCCTTCTATGCCCAGCTCACAGCGCGCAGCATCGAAGTCGGCAACCTTGATGGCCTCACGCCCGGCGTGGATGCCCTCGGCTACTGCAACACGCTTGACCAGCTTGGGGTTACGCTTGGCCTGCTTGAGCAAGTCCCAGCGCGTATGTTTGGCGCCCCAGATGAATTCGAGCACATCATCTGGAACGTAATCGTTTCCGTGGTAGCCCTTGTCATTGAGCCACTTGATCCAATCGGTCAGATCGTCGCTTTCGGGCCGGTAGAAGTCCACGATCTTGAGGCGACCGCCGATAACCTGGAAGCACCAGATCGGGTTGTTGACAGCCTTGCCCAGATCCCATGCCGTATGCACGGGTTGAGAGTAATCTACTGGGACAACACCGAGGCGCCCATCGCGCTCGGCTTTGGACATTTCCCCGCCCCAGTACGCTCCAACCATGGCGCCAGAGAACGAGCAGTAATATTCCTGCTCGAACATTGCGCGGCCGAGGTCCAGACCGTAGAGGTCTTGGTATTCCGCCAAGCTTTCCGCCAGCTGTGCGGCTGTCAGCGCCATCGTGTCCGTGACGCTCGAAAGCTCGGCAAACCAGTGGTCGCTGCCTTTCGCACGCTCGTACATCGTCTTGGCATGGTTATTGCCGCGCGGCGTAGTGATGAACGCCGCCGTGCCGTTCGATTCCTCGATCATCGGCTTGTGGTAGGCCCACGCCGCCGGATTACAGAGCGCCCATTCCGAATAAGCGATGCCGACCGGGCCGGAGCCAACCGTGGCGTCGTACCGGTCGGAGCCCAGCAGCTGCCAGGTAGATCCCCACACGGTTTCGATGAACATGTCGTTGTCGTTGACGCGCTTGCGTATCTCAGGCGGGAAGGCCTCATCGATACGCCGCTTACCGGTGTGGCCGTTCACCCCATTCCAGATCGCCTTGCGGGCCTGGGCGTATTCGGGGAAGCAATGCCAGTATGTCCCTACCCTGCGCTGCGATAGCTCGCGGAAGCCGTTGAGAACGATTTCGTCTTTGCCCCAGCGGCGATGCGCAATCTCGATGAGGCGCTTCTTGCTCTGGTTGACCAGCGCTTCATGAAACGCCCGCTGATACCAGCGAACGCGAAATTCGTATTCGCTCACTTCGGCGGGGCTTCGTACACTGTCTTGAACAGGATGCCGATGTCGCCTTTGACCGTCTGGTCCGACTTGTCGGCAAGTCCTAGATCGCGCGCAATGATGTTGGCGTTGAGCAGGCCCGCCGACGCCCCCTCGAACTTCTGAGTGCGGATGATCTCGTCTATCCGCGTTGTGACCTCACCAAAGCCTTCTCGCGAACGGTACTCGCTCAAGGCCTGTTGGCTGATGTCGAGAAAGATGCACAGCCCTGCGATAGTCATGGCCCGCATCTTAGCAATCGGCTCAATGGTGACGACGCCCTGGTAAGCGAAGGCCTGAGCTTCATAGAGTGGGTTGGCCTCCACCCAGTCGAAATACTCGCATGCTGCATCCCACAATGCGTCAGCATCGGGGAAGATTGGTTTGCGGCCGTGGCTGCTCCGCTGCTTCCAGAATTCGTTACCTGCCGGAGCGGCCATGTCTGGTGATCCTTCCGACTGCCGTGAGCTTGGTCGGTCCTACTTATTGTTCCCCCGAGCGTTTCTCGGCGAAGTCTTCGGGGTAGACCTTGCGCCACTCTCTGATGGCAGAGTTCTCCGTAGAGGGTTAGGAGCGGTGGCTAGAGGTGATACTCTTTGAGCTCGCCGTAGACGCGCATCATTTCCACCACGTCGCCCTCCGCCAGGGCCTTAGCTGCGGCATCGAGGTCGGCGCGCATCATTGTCGCGGCGAAGATCCCTTCCGGGATTTTCAGATAGGCGGGCAACACTTGATCGCGCACCCGCGCCATTTCGGCAGGGAGCGCGGTCCCAAGGGATTCACTCATGTCTCTCTCCACTGGTTAGGCTGGGGACTTGGCGGGGCCACCTGCCTGACCGTTCTTGACCAGAGCATCAAAGTTCGCTCGAAGCACGGCTTCCTGTGCCGAAAGCTGATCACGCAACAGATAGCCTTCGAGCGCCCAGATCTTGTTGCGGGCGTTCTCGCGGGCGATTTTGCGGCCAATCGCTTCATCGAAGTTGAGCGGCGAAGCGGCAGCGCTTTCGCCAGTCACGATGTAGCCGTTGCGCAACGTCAGGGCGCACACCGTCATCGTGGTGCCGGGGAACACGTGGTACTGCTCCGAATGGATGGCCTTATCGATAAGAGCCGGCGTGAGGCGCGGAGCGTTAAGGCCCTTGGCCTGAATTTCGTTCTCGATCTCAGTTTCGTCCTTGGACATCTGTCTATCCTCTGTCTGGGGTGCGTAAGGCCGCCGCCTATCCGCGGCATGCGGGAATGCAAAAGGCCCACCGGTTAGGGTGAGCCTTGGGATGGGATCGAAGCGGACCGGGCTTGATACCGGCTGGGAAAGCGCGTGAACCCTGCAATCCACACCCGTAAGGGCTGACCCAGACGCTACATGGGTCACTTCCGGATTGTCATTGCGTGTCCATCCACGCTGCCGCTTCGATAGGGATTGAGGCATGGCCGAGGATTACATGGCGCGTAGCACCCCGGCGCTCTCTCACCGCTGGCATGCCTCAAACTGCATGAATCAAAAGAGCCCGCACTTGGCGAGCCCTATCCGCCTGACGCACCTGTCAGGACCTTACGTTTCTCATCATTCGTGATTTGTTCTTCCCCGTCAAGAGCCGGGTCAATGCGAAAGATATTC
>Ga0164243_10003731_pt1 | contig 24272 bp, 14 predicted proteins | sample OricompcompostOP_FD_108781 | JGI IMG/M metagenome (GOLD analysis project Ga0164243, IMG submission 108781) | Organic Plus compost microbial communities from Emeryville, California, USA - Original compost - Organic plus compost (OP) | ecosystem: Engineered > Solid waste > Mixed feedstock >...
AGCCCCTGCTGCATCTTCGCGGCGTGGTCCGGCGGGACGGCCGCAGGCGCCGGTTCCTCGTCGGCCGCCCCCGCGGCGATCGGCCAGACCTGGGCCAACAGCAGGGCGAAGGCCCCGAGCGTCGTTCGGCGGACCGAGGGAAAGGCTTTCATAAGGCTCGTCCATCCGTTCCCGAGGCGGGCCAGGGCGGGGAGGCGCGGTACAACGATCGTAGGAGGAAACGGTCGGCGGGAGAAACTCGCTGGGCAACGGCCGGGGACTGCCCGTCGCCGCTTGGCTGGGGCGCTAGTCTCCTGAGCCTAATTTTGTCATCGTAATCCAATCGTAATCCATCGGTCGGATGCGGTCGATCCCCTTGCGGGAACGTCGGCCGCCGAGCCGCCAACGCCTTTCATTGTAAAAAAGCGAGCCCACCACGGCGCCACAGCCTGCTTGCCTCTGTTTCACGGTTCACAAGCCGAAACGGGGCGCGGAACGGCGACAATATCGACCTTACGGGACGCAGTTTGGTGGTGGAAAGGCGGACCTCTGTCGGCGTACGAGGCACGGCGGATCATCTGCATTCGAGGGTAGCAGTGGGCCAGGGGAGCCACTGGCCTCGCGAGACGTCCGGAATTCCGTGAGACGGAGTCGGTCCTTCCTGCGCCAATCGGAGAAAGCCCGGAGGACGCCGACATGCCCGCCGACCCCCGCCGCGTCAAGGAGAGGTCGCGCCGCTGCTGCCGCCGATCGCGCTGGACGGTCAGGAGGTCATCGGCTTCCTCCTCGCCCCCGACCGCCGAAAAGCCCTGACGCTCGGGCCCGACGGCACGGTTCGTCTATGGGACGTCCGGACGGCCCGGCCGATCGCCTTACTGCGCCAGGGGGCCGAGCGGGTCGTCGCCTGCAACTTCAGCCCCGCGCCGAACTGCTTCGCCGGGCCGAGGCGCTCGGCGACCGCGCCGAGGCGGCCCGCTGGCGCGAGGAGATGGCCGCCATCGCGGCGCGGCCCGCCCCGAAGCCCTCGGAGAACCCCTGATGGCGGACGACCGCGAACCGGACCCCGGGCTGTTCCCGGCCGTCTACGGCGAGTTGCGGCGGCTGGCCGCGGCGCGGCTGGTGTCCGAGCCGGCCGGGCACACGCTCGACGCCACCGCGCTGGTGCACGAAGCCTATCTCCGGCTCCGCGGCGGCGCGGGGTTCGCGGGCCGCGCGGAGTTCCTTCGGGCCGCGGCCGAGGCGATGCGCCGCATCCTCGTGGACCACACCCGCCGCAAGCGGGCCGACAAGCGCGGCGGGGCGGGCAAGCGGTTTGACGTGTCGGAACGCGATCGGCTCGTCGTTTCCGACCCCGACACGCTGCTCGCCGTGGACGAGGCCCTGGCGCGTCTTGAGGCCGAGGACCCCGGCTCGGCGGCCCTGGCCCGGCTCCGACTCTTCGCCGGCCTGTCGGTCGAGGAGCTCGGGCTGTCGCGTGCGACCGCGTACCGAGACTGGGCCTACGCCCGGGCCTGGCTCACCGCCGCCCTTTCGCCCGAACGACATCGTTAACCGACGGGCCGTCGACCGCCGTACTTCCCGATTCGTTCTGCCGGACTTACCCCGCCTCGAAGTCCGAGGATGAGGACGAGACTGGCCCCGTGGACTGCCTACCCGGTCTTCCAGAGACCTGGAACTGAGAAAGTCACGGAAGGAGCAGAACCGGTCGGATTACACAGAACCCCGGAACGTACGGTTTGGTATTCGCAGGAGTTGAGCGACCACTCCGCCAGTTCCACGAATCGGCCGGGTCCGCAACGTCCTCGTTCCGAACCCGGCAAGGGGGCGAAATCATCCGATCCGCAGGCCCAACCTTTGCCCTACTTTCGACGGACTGAACGCGCCGGCAATCGCCGATGGCTGGGACGGCGGGCGGTCCGTTGGTTCCAGGTGGCGGGGTGGTCGCCCAGGGGGATTTGCAACTCCCCGGCGATCCGGTCGACCCAACCCGGATCGGCCGCGATGTGGGCGGCAAGCCGCTCGGCCAGGGGTTCCGCTACCGCGACGATCTCCGCGAGTGACCGACCCGACAGTTCGGGGGCGTCCTCGTCGAAGGCCCGCGTCATCTCGATCAAGACCAACCGCTTTAAGACCTCGACCCGGCGGGCCGACCACCAGAGGGGGAGGAGGCCCACCTCCTCGTACAGCGGCAGGCGGACCCATAAGGTGCTCTCGACGAGGCCGACGAGGCGCCAGAAGGGTTTCAGCCGGCTCAGGTAGTGCAGCCGGGCCGTCCACGAATCCCGCATGTCGCCGGCTTCGATACTCCTCGCCTCGCGCCGGTTGAGTTGAAGCAGGTCCATGCTCGCAAACGGCTCGTCGGCGGGGTCGAAGGCGATCAAGGCGTCGGTGAACGGCGTTTCGTCGGGCACGGACTTCGACACGGGATGGTCCCCCAGGGGGTTAAACGGCATGGGCGTCGTCGCCCGCCGGCAGGCGGAGTTCGCCAAGGAGGTCTTCGAGGCAATGCCCCGGACCGTGATGCGAACGTCCGCCTTGTTCATCACGCCGCCGGCCCATGCTTGTGACACCCCAAACGTGTCCGCCGTCAAATTCGGGATGGTCGAGTAGGGTTGTTTTGTCGACCGCGGCGGTCGTGTCGGACCTCGTCACCAGCAGGTCGGGACGGGAACCGACGCCGTACCCCGCTTCGCCGGGCTCGCGATACCGGCAGGGGGAAGGGATTCCGAACGGCCGTTGCCGGATGCACGGTGGCTCTACCCCGGTCGGCCTGGCCCATCGCAGGACCACCCACGGGCGTTACCCCCGCCGCCTGCCCACTCGCCTGGACGGGCGCTACCTGGAGGCACAGTCCGGACCAGGAACAATTCGCGCACCCTCGCGGGGTTTTTGGCCCCGAAACCCTCCGACTCATTGACGTAAACCTATTACGAAGAACGGCCTTATGCCAAGTTGGGTGGTGGTTTGGTTATGAGGATGACATTGAGAAGGCCTTTGTCCCTCTTATCAGATTCGAAGATCCGAATGGTGTGGAGGGATAAGGGGCCTCTGCGACGGCGTGTTCGTTCGGCCCCTCCTTGTCGAACCGGCTGATTTCGCTTGTAATCGGGGGATTGAGACCGGAGCATCGGCGCCGCCTCCCGGCGACCATGCCGGTCCGTCCCGCCCTCGCCCCGCCTCGGACCGGAATCGACCGAACGCACCCCGACCGGAGTTACCGATGAGTCGCCCCCATCGATCGCGGATCGATCGCTTTTGCTTCAGACTGCCGATGTTGGTCGCGTGCGCCTTCGGTTTGATCACCGCGACGCCCGCCTTCGCCGCCGGGGCGGGTCTTGAGCTAAAAAAAGGTGACCATGTCAGTATCGTTGGGAACACCCTCGCCGACCGGATGCAGCACGACGGTTGGCTTGAGACGGAACTGGTCGGCCGGTTCCCGGACCACGACCTGGTCATCCGCAACCTCGGGTTTTCCGGCGACGAACTGTCCATTCGACTCCGCTCGGCCGGGTTCGGCTCGCACGACGAGTGGCTGACGAAGACCCAGGCCGACGTGGTCTTCGCCTTCTTCGGCTACAACGAGTCGTTCGCCGGTGAGAAGGGGCTGCCGAAATTCAAGGCCGACCTCGCCGTGTTCATCAAACACACGCTCGCGCAGAAGTACAACGGCCGGTCCGCCCCGAGGCTCGTGTTGTTCTCGCCGATCGCCCACCAGAACCCGCACGACCCGAACCTGCCCGACGGGTCCGAGAACAACGCGCGGCTCGCGCTGTATACGAAGGCGATGGCCGGGGTCGCGGCGGAGAACGGTGTGGCCTTCGTCGACCTGTTCACGCCCACTCTGCAGCTGTCGGACGGTTCGACCAAGCCCCTCACCGTGAACGGCGTCCACCTCAACGAGGAAGGGAACCGCCGTCTCGCCGGGGTCATCGTCGACGCGCTTTTCGGAAAGTCTCAGGGGCGGAACCTTTCCGACGCGGACCGGGAGAGGCTGCGCCGGGCCGTCCTCGACAAGGACTTCATCTGTTGCAGCCGCTACAGGACCGTCGACGGTGTCTCCATCTACGGCGGCCGGGCCGACCTCCGGTTCACGAACGGCCAGACCAACCGCGAAGTCGCGCAGCGGGAGATGGAAGTCCTCGACGTGATGACGGCCAACCGTGACAAGCGGGTCTGGGCCGCGGCGAAAGGGGTCGACCTCAAGGTCGACGACTCCAACACCCCGCCGTTCATCCCGGTGATCACCAACAAGCCGGGCCCCGGGCCGAACGGGGAGCACGTCTTCCTCGACGGCGACGAGGCGATCGGCAAGATGACCGTGGCCAAGGGGATGAAGGTCAACCTGTTCGCCTCGGAAAAGCAGTTCCCCGCGTTGGCCAAGCCCGTGCAAATGAGCTTTGACGCCAAGGGGAGGCTGTGGGTCGCCACCTGGCCGAGCTACCCGCACTGGAAGCCGAAAGAGGCGATGAACGACCAGATCCTCATCTTTGAGGATACCAACGGCGACGGCCGGGCCGACGCAATGACCGTTTTCGCCGACGGCCTTCACTGCCCGACCGGGTTCGAACTGGTGAACGGCGGCGTCCTCGTCGCGCAGGCCCCCGACCTCCTCTTCCTGAAGGACACGGACGGCGACGACAAGGCCGACGTCCGCGTCCGCGTGCTCAGCGGCCTCGACTCGGCCGACACGCACCACGCGTCCAACAGCTTCCAGCTCGACCCCGGAGGCGCTCTCTACTTCCAGGAAGGGACGTTTCACCACACCCAGGTCGAAACCCCTTACGGCCCCCCCGTCCGGTGTGCGAACGCGGGCGTTTTTCGGTACGAGCCGAAGTCGCAGAAGTTCGACGTCTACGTCACCTACGGGTTCGCCAACCCCCACGGCCACGTCTTCGACCGCTGGGGGCAGGACGTCGTGATCGACGGGACCGGCGCCGTGCCGTACCACGGCGCCCTCTTCTCCGGCCACCTCGACTTTCCCCAGAAGCATTCGACGCCCCCGACCGTCTACGCGCAACGGACCCGCCCTTGCCCGGGGCTGGAAACGCTTTCTAGCCGCCACTTCCCGGAATCGATGCAGGGCAACCTGCTCGTCCCCAACGTGATCGGCTTCCAGGGGATTCTCCAGTACCGCGTCGCCGACAACGGGGCCAGCTTCGGCGGGACCGAGGCCGAGCCGATCCTCTCGTCGAGCGACCCCAACTTCCGCCCGTCGGACGTCGAGGTCGGTCCCGACGGCGCGATCTATCTGCTCGACTGGCAGAACCCGATCATCGGCCACATGCAGCACAACCTCCGAGACCCGAGCCGCGACCGGACCCACGGCCGGATCTATCGGATCACCTACGAAGGCCGTCCCCTGCTCAAGCCGGCCAAGATCGCCGGCGAACCCGTCGCGAAGCTCCTCGACCTGCTTAAGGAGCCCGAAGACCGCGTGCGCTACCGGGCCAGGGTCGAGTTGGGGGCGCGCGACGCGAAAGAGGTTGTCGCGGCGCTCGGCCAATGGGTCGCGGCGCTCGACAAGGACGACCCGAATTACGAGCACCACCTGACCGAAGCCCTCTGGGCCCACCAGGCGCAGAACGTCGTCAACGTTGACCTTCTGAAGCGGGTCTTGAAGTCGCCCGAGTTCCGCGCCCGGGCCGCGGCCACGCGCGTCCTCTGCTACTGGCGCGACCGCGTGCCGGACGCGCTCGCGTTGCTCAAGACGTTGGCCGCCGACCCGTACCCGCGGGTCCGGCTCGAAGCCGTCCGCGCCGCCAGCTTCTTCGACCAGCCGGAAGCCCTCGAAGTCGCCCTGATCTCGGCCGAGCAGCCGACCGACGTCTACCTCGACTACGTCCGCAACGAGACGATGAAGGCGCTCGAACCCGTCTGGAAGAAGGCCGTGGCCGAAGGCCGTCCGGTCCGGTTTACGAGCGACGCCGGGGCCCGGTACTTCCTCAAGGGCGTGAGCACCGACGAACTGGTGAAGATGCCCAAGGACCGCGCCGTTGACCTCGAACTGTTGTTCCGCAAGGGGGTTCGCGACGAGGACCGTCGGGCCGCGCTCGCGGACCTCGCCGGGCGCGAAGGGAAAGGGTCGCTCCGGGTGCTCCTCGACGCGATCCGCGCGCAAGACGAGGGCAAGGGGGCCCGCGACGAAGGCGTCGTCTTCGACCTCGTCCGACTCCTAACCAGCCTCCCCGCCGCCGAACTCGCGGCGGGGCGTGCCGACCTCGAAGCGATGGCGGAAGGGGCGCACCTGCCGGTGTTGAGGGAACTCGGCTTCGTCGCCCTGATCGCCGCGGACCAGGGGGTTGAAAAGGCCTGGGCCCTGGGGTCGCGGTCGGCCAAGTCTCTGAGAGACCTCCTCCACGCGATGCCGCTCGTCGGCGACCCCGGGCTACGCGCGGCGCTTTACCCGAAAATTCTTCCCCTGCTCGACGGGCTCCCCCCGTCGCTCGGCGGCGGCAAGGCGGCGAAAGTGCCTCACGGGCGTTTCGTGCGGGTCGAACTGTCGGGCCGGAAGACGCTGACGCTCGCCGAAGTGGAGGTCTACAGCGACGGCCGAAACGTCGCCCGTGAGGGCAAGGCGACTCAAAAGAATACCGCGCACGGCGGCGCCGCGGCCCGCGCGATCGACGGCCAAAAGAGCGAACTTTTCGGCGACGGGGGCCAGACGCATACCGAGGAAAACACCCCCGACCCGTGGTGGGAACTCGACCTCGGTTCCGAGCGCCCGATCGATTCGATCGTCGTCTATAACCGAGGGGAGGGGGACCTCGGGGAGCGGCTCCAAGGGTTCACGCTGAAGGTGCTCGACTCCGACCGCAGCGTGCTCTTCGAGCAGTCGCGACTCCCGGCCCCCAGGCCCCGCCTCGCGGTCGACGTCTCCGGTTCCGGCCCCGAGGCGGCCGTCCGCCGGGCGGCGATGCTGGCGCTGACGTCGGTCCGGGGGCAGGAGAGGCCGACGTTCAAGGCGGTCGCCCGCTTCGTCCGTTCGGGCGAAGACCGGCAGGCCGCGATCCGGGCCCTCCAGCGCATCCCCGCGGCCGGCTGGCCCGCCGAAGAGGCCGGGCCGCTCCTCGACAGCCTGACGGCGTACGTGAAAACCTTCCCCGCCTCCGAGCGCACCGCGCCGGAGGTGCTCGACGCCCTCCAACTCGGCGACTCGCTCGCCGCACTCCTCCCCCGTGACCAGGCCCGGGCGGCCCGCCGCGCGCTCGGGGATCTGGGCGTTCGGATCATCCGGCTCGGAACCGTGCCCGATCAGATGCTGTTCGACAAGGACCGCCTCGTCGTCGCGGCCGGGAAGCCCGTCCAGATCGTTTTCGAGAACAACGACCTCATGCCCCACAACTTCGTCGTGACGAAGCCGGGCGCCCTTGAAGAGGTCGGCCTCCTCGGCGAATCGACGGCCACCGAGCCCGGCGCCATGGAACGGAACTTCGTCCCCCGGACCCCGAAGATCCTGTTCGCGACCCGCTTGCTCCAGCCGCGTGAGGGTCAGAAGCTCGACTTCACGGCCCCCACGACCCCCGGCGTTTACCCCTACGTCTGCACTTATCCCGGCCACTGGCGCCGGATGTTCGGGGCGCTGTACGTCGTCGCGGATCTTGAGGACTATCTCGCCGAGCCCGAGTCGTACCTGGCGCGGAACCCGCTGCCGGTCGCGGACGAGTTGCTCAAGTCGAACCGGCCGCGCAAGGAATGGACGCTCGACGACCTGGCTGCGGAGGTCTCTCGCCTCGACCGCGGGCGTTCGTTCGCGAACGGGAAGTCGATCTTCACGGTCGCCAACTGCGTCGCCTGCCACCGCCTCAACGGCGTCGGCGAGGCGGTCGGCCCCGACCTCGCAAAGCTCGACCCGAAGACGACCCCGGTCGACATCCTCAAAAACGTCCTCGACCCTTCGGCGAAGATCGAGGACAAGTACCAGACCTTCGTGTTCGAGACCGAGGCCGGCAAGGTCGTGACGGGGATGGTGCTCGAAGAGACCGCCGAGACCGTGAAGGTGATCGAAAACCCGATCGCCCAGACGCCCCCGGTCGTGCTCCGCAAGGCCGAGATCGTCGAACGGACGAAGTCGCCCAGTTCGATCATGCCCAAGGGCCTGCTCGACAAACTGACCCGGGACGAGGTGCTCGACCTGTTGTCCTACGTCATCGCCCGCGGCGACGCCAAACACCCGATCTTCCACCTGGACGGCGGGGCGGGACACAAGCACGGCCATTGACGTCGGCCGGCGTTTGATCGCGCAACGGGGCCCCCGCGTTTTCAGCACGCCGGGGGCCCCGTCGTTTTTCCCTTAAGCCCCGGCCGGGAAATGGGGGCGGACGACGTCGAGCATCACGTCGTGAAGAATCCCGTTGGACGCGAGGACGCTCGACTTGGCGAGCGGGAGCGGCTCGCCGCGGCAGTCGGTAACCCGCCCGCCGGCTTCTTCGACGAACAGGCGGCCGGCGGCGAAGTCCCACGGGGAGAGTTCGAACTCGAAATAGGCGCCGAGCTGCCCGAGGGCGACCATGCAAAGGTCGAGCGTCGCGGCGCCGAAGCGGCGGATGCCGTGGATGTGGTGGTGACGCTTCAGGTCGCCGACGGCCGCGAGGGTCGCGTCCATGATCGCGCCGCGGTCGTAGTAGAAACCGACGCCGACGAGGACGTCGCCGAGCCGCGTCTCCGTCCCGACGCGGACGCGCTCGCCGTTAAGGTACGCGCCGTGGCCCCGGACGGCCGTGTGCCAGTCGTCGCGGATCGGGTGGTAAACCACCCCGCACTGGGGAACGCCCTTGTGGTAGTAGGCGACGGAGACGGCGAACTGGGGGATCTTGTGGGCGAAGTTGTTCGTGCCGTCGAGCGGGTCGACGACCCAGAGGTGTTCGGCCCCGGTGTCCCCTTGGTGCGATTCTTCGCCGAGGATCTCGTGGTGCGGATAGGTGCGCCGGATCACCTCGACGACGGCACGCTCGGCCTCGACGTCGGCGTCGGAGACCAGGTTGGCGACGGCCTTGTCTCGCATCGCGATGCCGTCGCGGAAGTACCTGGAGACCACCGCACCCCCGGCGCGGGCGGCTTCCTCGGCGACGCTCAACTCGGGCTTATCCATGGGAGACGCGCTAGACCTTCTTCAATCTCGGCCCCCGGACCCGGGCGGGGGCGGCCCGGCCGCCATTGTACGGGACCGGGCCGGCGGCGTCAGCCTCGGGACGGGCGGGGGGTCATTCGAACTTCAGGTGCATGACCGACTCGCCCGAGTCGCGCAACTCGATCAGCGAATCGATGCCGACGTCGAGGTGCTTGCGGACGTACCTCTCGTTCACGGCGGCGTCGCTCTTCGAGGTCTTGACCCCTTCGGGGGTCATCGGGCTGTCGGAGACGAGCAGCAGAGAGCCTTTCGGGATGTGGTTGACGAACCCGACGATGAAGATCGTCGCCGTTTCCATGTCGATCCCGAGGGCGCGGATCTGTCGGAGGTAGTCTTTGAACTTGTCGTCGTGCTCCCAGACCCGGCGGTTGGTGGTGTAAACCGTGCCGGTCCAGTAGTCGAGGCCGTGCCGGACGATCGACGCGGAGACGGCCTTCTGGAGCCGGAACGAGGGGAGGGCGGGGATCTCGGGGGGCATGTAGTCGTTGCTCGTCCCCTCGCCCCGGATGGCGGCGATCGGCAGGATGAAGTCGCCTACCTTCGTCTTCTTCAGGCCGCCGCACTTCCCCAGCAGCAGCACGGCCTGGGGCTCGATCGCCGCGAGCAGGTCCATGACCGTCGCGGCCATGGCGCTCCCCATGCCGAAGTTCATGATCGTGATGTTCTCCGCCGTGGCCGACTGCATCGGCTTGTCGCGGCCGAGGACCTCGACCCTGAAGCGCTCCGCGAACATCTCGACGTAGTTGTGAAAGTTGCTCAGAAGGACGTACTTTCCGAACCCGCTGAGCGGCCTCCCGGTGTACCTCGGAAGCCAGTCTTTGACGATCTCGCTCTTGGTCTTCACCGCGTGCAACCTCGTCCGCTCCGGGATTTCTGAACCGGAGCGGCGTAAAAAATCGACCAGCGGATTAACGCCCGACCGGAACGAACTGGACCGCGTCGACGACGACGTGGCCCTTGGTATTTCGGTTCTGAACTTCCACCGCGGCATTCTCGTCGAAGGCGAAGACGCCCACCGCGGCGAACGGCGCGTTCTTGCCGGGGGGCTTGCGCTGGTCGAGGGTCACGGTGTCGTCGCCCCCGGCGCGGTGGACCACGATCGGCACGTCGCCGGCCCGGTTGCCCGACGCGGTATAGGCGATGCGAACTTCATACCGACCGGGCTTTAAAGCGGCCCGGAAGACGGCGGAACTGGCCCCCTTACCGGCGTCCCCGTCGTGCCGGTAGCCGTCGCCGACGTAGGGCCCGAGCGCCGAACTCCCGGACCACTTGCCGACTAGCTCGGCCTGTTCGTCGTCGACCACGACGCCCGGGAGCGAGCGCGCCGATAGGCCTTTCGGGGCCTCGCGGGGGAGTTCAAGTACCTGCCCGTCCGCCAGGAGCCGTTTGCGGAGGGAGGCGTAGTCGACGTCCTGGACGGCCTTGTCCGACTCGACCGCCAGCGCCGCGGCGGTGGCGGCGGATTGGCCGAGGATGAGGAACACGGGCTCCATCCGGATCGACCCGTAGGCGATGTGCGACGACGCGAGGCAGACCGGGACCAGGAGGTTCGAGCACTCGCTTTTTTTGGGGACCAGCGCGCGGTAGCTGACGGGATACGGGCCGCCCGGACTGACCTGAACGTCCCCCTCGTTGCGGGCGTGGCCGGAGGCGTCCACGTAGCGCTGGATGTTGTGCGAGTCCATGTTGTACGAGCCCATGCCGACCGAATCCGGTGTCGGGTCGAGCGCGCGGAGGTGGCGTTCGGTCATCACGAAGTCGGAGACCATCCGCCGGGCCTCACGGACGTAGATCTGGTGGGGCCAGTGGCCGTTGTCGACGAACTCGTCGCGGGCGAGGCCCCAGCGGCCCATCGCCCGGCGGATCTCTTCGGGAACGCCCGGGTCGTTCACCAGGTAATACATCAACCCCTTTTGGTAGCGCTCGTGCTCGGCGATGATCTCGCGCCGCCGCTCGTAGGAGGCGTCGGGGTACTCGTCGCTCATGCCGATGTTGTCGGTCGAGAACGCGCCGTTATTGTTGGTGTCGGTCTTGCGGTTCGGTAGGTGGTCGAATTTTTTATCGACGTCGTTCCAGCCGGCGCGGAGGTAGCGGCCCAGGAGTTCGTACTGTTTCGGGTCGTAACCGTCCGGTTTCGGGAACGGGACGCGGTTCTCCGGGTCGTCGGTCAGGCACATGCGGAAGCAGTACGCCTGGACGTGGCGGTCGCCTTCGCCGTCGGGGCCGGGGCGTTCCGCCTTGATGCGGGGGAGGAGTCCGCTTTTGGGGTCGCCGGGGACGACGTACGGGTCGACCGGCCGGTCGAACTGGTGGCTCACCGCGCGGCGGGTCTGAACGCCGTTGAGCGTTTCGTTGTACTTCGCGTTCGCCTCGCGCCCGACCGTGTACGAGACGCCGGCCGCGGCCATGAGGTCCCCTTCGTACGTGGCGTCAATGAAGACGCGGCCGCGGTACGTCTTGCCGCTCAACGTCCGGATCGCGACGATCCGGTCCCCCTCCTTCACAACGCCGTGTTTACGGTCGAGCCACTCCCCGCGGTCGACCCGGAGCTTGTGTTCGGCGACGAGTTCTTCAAAGACCCGCTCGGCGACGTGGGGTTCGAACGTCCACATCGCGTCGTCGTTGGGGCGGTAGAAGCGGTATTCGTTCGGTTTTTGCCGACGCCAGGCGTCGGGGCGGTCGTAATGGGCTTTGACCCGTCGATAAAATTCGCGGGCGAGACCGCCCACCGCCTCTTTGCGCCCGCTATCGGTCCAGCCAAGCCCGCCGCTAGTGAGCCCGCCGAGGTGTCGGTCCGGGGAAACGACGACCACCTTTTTTTCCATCTTCGCCGCTTGAACCGCGGCGCTAATGCCGGCGGACGTCCCCCCGTAAACGACCACGTCGAACGCCGGGCCGTCTCGATCCGGGGCCGGTCCGAGGGTTACTCCGGCGCAGAGCCACACGGCGAGCCATAGCGCTTGCATCACGTTCGCCTCGCGAAGACACGGTCCGAGGGGCCAACGCCCTCCGCCAAATCGAGGTTAGCGAGGGGTCCCTTCCGGGGCAACGTCTTCGCCCCCGTCCGAACTCACCTGACCCTGACAGTGCTTCAGCGGGGGGTCGGTATGCTTGTATGGGTTCAACGATATAAGGAGGGCGACGTAGCACGCCATCAACAAGACGATCAGGGGAAGTAACGAAACCCGATCACTCGGTGGGGGTTCCGGACGAGGATAATCCGGGGGGGCGCCCGCGGCCGTGAGGCGGTCGTAGAGGTGGGGATGGACCGGCCGCTTCTCGGCCGTAACGGCCGGGAACAGGTTCATCTCGTAGAGCGTCGCCAGGGCCCGGGCGTACGCCCCCTCGGCCGTCCCCCCTTCCTCCTGGTTCCGGGCCAGCCGGTCGGACCGCTCCTCCATCCGGCGGTAGACGGCGCGCAGCCCGAAGATGCCCACGAACAGGATGGCGACCGGTACAATCCCGGCCCCCAGGCCGTACGAACCCGCCAGAGGGATTCCCGCCGCGACCCCGACGAGCAGGTACGCGCCGACGAGCCGCGCGAAAAAGACCGCCTTCGGTTCGCACAGGTGCCCCAGTTCGTGTGCGGCGACCGCCGTCAGCCCGTCGTCATCGAGCGCGGCGACCGCCGGGCGTGTGAAGACGATGAGACGGGGGAGGGGCCAGGCGACCGCATTCGTGCTCGGCGAATCCAGTTCCAAGACGCTTCTCGGTTTGACCCCGACCGAGACGACCGCACGCTCCACCGCCGCCGACAGACGCGGCGAGGCCGGGTGGGCCAGCCCGAGGCGGCGGAGGACGCCTACCGAGCCGGCGGCGGAATGGAAGGTCACGAGCGCCAGCCCGAGGCCGACCACGCCGGCCGCCGGCCAACCCCACCGGGTCGGGATGAAGAACAGCATCAAACCGAAAATCGTTAGTAAGGGCATGGAGATGAGAGCTTGTAGCGTCACCCCGCGGCGGGCCGGAACGCGGCCGACGAGCGCCCGTTCCAGCCGGTCGGAGACGAGATAAACGCCGAGCATTCCCGCCAATCCGGCCGACACCCCGAGTTGCCATTGCGACAGCCCCGTCATCGGCTCGATTTGAAAGGCGGCGGTAACCCCCAAGGCGGGAGGTATGACGACCAACGTTTGTCGCGCCAGCATCCGCGCCGGGTAGGCCAGCCGTGCCCGCTCGACCCAGGGGGAATCGGCCCCGACCCGACGATATTTCCGCAGCGCGATCGCGACGCCGAGACGGGCGAAAAGCCACCCGACCGCGAAGCACGTCGCGAGCACGCCGCAATGAACCGGCAACGCCTGTCCCCAAAACGCCCTCAAAATTGTTGATCTCGCCAGGGGTGGCACGGGCCGGGTGTTGGGGTTTTTCCGAGGGGGACGGCCGGACCGGCCCCGCTCAAAGCCTGGGCGCGGCCGGCTTGATCGGCTTCTCGAACGCGTTCGCGCCTTTCACTTTCACCTTGCGCTTATAGACGCGGTCGCCGCAGGTGGCGAACAGCGTGTCGAACTCGGGGCCGCCGAAGCAGAGGTTCGAGACCCGCCCGTTCGGGGTCGGGATGATGCAATTGACGCGGCCGGCCTGGTCACAGACCTGGATGCCCATCCGCGTCGCCACGTAGAGACGGCCGTCGCGGTCGACCCGCATCCCGTCGGCCCCGGCGTCGTCGGCGGTGTCGGGGACGTGGAGGTGGAAATACTTCTGCTTAAACAGGAGCGACCCGTCGCGGTCGATCTGATAGCTGTAGACCCAGTGGCTCCGGCTGTCGGCGACGTACAGGAGGCTCTGGTCGGGCGAGAGGGTCACGCCGTTGGGGAACTTGAGTCCCGTGTCCACCACCTTCGCCGAGCCGTCGGGGCCGATCGACCACACCTTCCCCGGTTCGGCCGGCTCCCGGCTCGGGTTCGTGACGAAAACCCGGCCGTCGTGCCGGACGACCAGGTCGTTTCCGCGGAACCCTTCGGCGACGGTCGACGGCTTGCCCTCGGCGTCGTAAGCGACAACCGTCTGCCCCTTCCCGCGGACCGCGTACAGCCGCCCGTCGGCCCCGAACGCCTGGCCGTTGGCCTGGCCGGAGTCGTCGAGGAAGCGGACCGGCTTGCCGTCGAGTCCGATCTTGTACGTCGCGTTGTTGGGGATGTCGTTGAAGAACACCTCGCCCTTGCCGTTTACGGCCGACCCTTCGGTGAACTTATACCCCTCGCCGACGAGTTCCCAGCCCGCGCCCGGGACGAGGATTTCCTTCAGTTGCTGCGACCCGGCTCCGGCCTTCACCGGGGCGGGCCAGCCCTTCCAAAGCCAGCGGGTCGCGTCAGGGAAGATGCGGGTGGCGTGTTTGCCGTCGTGGCCGCCGTCGCCCCAGTCGTGGTTCACCTCGTACCCGGCGAAGGTCAGGGCGCGTTCCAACTCCTGGTTCGCCATCCACCAGTCGCCGCCGTAGATGTTCAGGTCGTTCGAGCCGTCTTGGAGGAAGATCCGGATCGGCTTGGGCTCGAACTTGCGGACGAGCGTCGCGTACTCGTTGCCGCCGCGGAGGCCGACGTACGTGCCGATCGCGCTGAAGACCCGGCGGAAGGCGTCGGGACGCTCCCAGGCGGCCGTGAACGCGCAGATGGCGCCGCTGCTGGCGCCGCCGATCGACCGGTCGTTGCCGTCCTTCGAAAGGCGGATCGGTCGGCCGTCGGAGGTCGTCTGCTTCTCCACCTCGGGGAGCAACTCGTCGAGGAGGAACCGGGCGTAGTTGTCGCCCAGGCCGTCGTACTCGTAGCTCCGGTTGAACCGGTCGAGGGCCGCGTCGGATTTCGCCTCCACCCTCCCGTGCATGACGAACACGCCGACCGTGACGGGCATCTCCTTCTTATGGATCAACTCGTCGAAGACGGCCGGGGCGTTGTATTGGATCCCGTCCTGGCCGACGTACAGGCACGCCGGCTTCGCCGGGTCGTACTGTTTCGGGACGTAAACCCAGTAATCACGAACGGTTCCCGGGAAAACTTTGCTCTTCGAGAACGAATGCTTCGTGACTTCGCCCTTCGGCGGGTCTCCTTCGGCGTAGGACACGCTCGGGATCGCGAGGGCGAGGCAAAGGGCGGTCAAGGCCGGTTTTAGGGGCGAGGGGTGCGGCATGATCGGTTCCCGGGCTCTCCGTGGCGGTGCAGGGCAGGGGGGCACGACCGGGCGATTCTAGCCGTCCGATTACGGCACAGGAACCCGGTCGCGCGGGAAGCCGACGGGGGCTGGACATCCCGACAGCCGGGGGGTACGGTACGCGCTGAAGCCGTCCCCCCGAACCCGACGTTTTCCCGATCCGATTCGAACCGAGGTTTCACCCGTGCCCGGCACCGCCACGATCGAGCGCGCTTACGCCCTGGCCAAGGAACGATACGCCGAACTCGGGGTCGACACCGACCGCGCCCTCGAACGCCTCAAGGCGATCCCCGTCTCCCTCCACTGCTGGCAGGGCGACGACGTCGGCGGGTTCGAAAACACGGGCCAGGCGATCGGCGGCGGCCTGGCCGTCACCGGAAATTACCCCGGCAAGGCCCGCACGCCCGATGAACTCAGGGCCGACCTCGACGCGGCGCTCTCGCTAATCCCCGGGCGGCACCGCCTGAACCTCCACGCGAGCTACGCCGAGACCGGCGGCAAGCCGGTCGAGCGGGACGCGCTCGGGCCCGAGCATTTTCGCAACTGGATCGATTGGGCGCGGTCGAAGGGGCTCGGGATGGACTTCAACCCGACCTTTTTCGCCCACCCCAAGGCCGCCGACGGCTGGACCCTCGCCTCGCCGGACCCGTCGATCCGCAAGTTCTGGGTCGAGCACGGGGTCGTCTGCCGGCGGATCGGCGCGGCGATCGGCGCGGCGTTGGGAAGCCCCTGCGTCACGAACGTTTGGATCCCCGACGGCTCCAAGGACACCCCGGTCGACCGACGCGGCCCCCGCGAGCGGCTCGTCGAATCGCTCGACGCCGTGTTCGCCGAACCGCTCGACCCGAAGCACAATTTGGACGCGGTCGAAGCCAAACTGTTCGGGATCGGTTCGGAGAGTTACGTCGTCGGTTCGCACGAGTTCTATTTCGGCTACGCGGCGTCGCGCAAGAAGGTGCTCTGCCTCGACGCCGGCCACTTCCACCCCACCGAAGCGGTCTCCGACAAGATCAGCGCCGCGCTCTGCTGGCTCGACGAAATCCTCCTCCACGTCAGCCGGGGCGTGCGGTGGGACTCCGACCACGTCGTCGTCTTGAGCGATGAAGTGGAGGCGATCGCGCAAGAAGTCGTCCGGGGCGGCTACCTCGACCGCGTCCGCTTCGGCCTGGACTTCTTCGACGCGAGCATCAACCGGGTGGCCGCCTGGGTGGTCGGCACCCGCTGTCTGATCAAGGCGCTGTTGCTCGCCTTGGTGGAACCGACGGACCACCTTCGCGACCTCGAATCGGCGGGCGATTTAACCTCGCGTCTGGCTCTGTTCGAAGAACTGAAGACGTACCCCGCCGGCGCGGTCTGGGACTATTACTGCCTTCAATCCGGCGTCCCCGTCGGCCCCTTCTGGCTCGACGGGGTGAAGCGGTACGAGAAGGACGTCCTTTCCCGCAGGGCGTGAGCCGCGTGTGCGGGCCGCGACGGCGCCGTCAGCCGGCCGGCGGAGGTGCCGCCGGCTGACCCGCCGTGTCGCTTGCGGCCGGGGTAAAAAAGCGTCCGGCGCTCTTCACCCCGACGCCGATCGAGAGGGCGAGCAGGAGGAAGGTGAGCAGCCGAGCGGGCCAGGTCCCGGCGATCGGGTCGGACGTTTCGGACAGGGGGAGTGCGGCCGCGCCGAGGATGTCATAGACCACGGTTCCGACCGCGGTCCCGATCGCGCCGCCGAGTGCAAACGAGCCGGCCCTCCGAACACCTCGATAACCGGCCCCAAAGGCCAGCCCGGCGACCGCCCCGAGGGGCACCCACAGGCCGCAGTGCATCGCCAGGCTGGGGACCGGGTCTCCCAGGCTGTCGCCCGCCCAGTTCAGGTACGGGGGCAAGACGGCCAACGCCGCGAGCGCGCCGGCGGCGAGCCCGCCCGCCGCCCCGATAACGGCCGCCAGTTTGACAGACCCCGTCCGGCCCGACGTTAACCCGCCCGTCAGTCCAAGCCCCAGGCCGAGCAACCCGCCAAACGCCCCGTAGACGAGGGCGGCGGTCTGCGTGATCGCGACGCGCCGGGTCTCCTGAGTCGGCCCGGTGATCTGCGTACCCATCATGTTATACCGGCTGGCCCCGGGCTGGACTTGGAGGAGACCCGATTCCCCAAGCAGCCACGCCGCCAAGGCCGCACCGAGTACCAGGGTCCAGCCCCGCGGACCCAGCACGACGCGCCTCCCCGCTCCGGAAGTTTGTGTTGTCTGTGGACGCGCCCCCGCGTCCGCTGCGTGAGCGTCTGGAGAGTTCATCGGAATCATCCAAAGGGGTTCGATACGAGGGCCGACGGGGTGCGTTTTCCGCATCCCAAGGGCTCAATCATAGGGCAAGAAAACGCCCGCAACAATCCTCAAAAGGCGTCTCTTAACCATTTAAGGGATAGTAATTGTCACGGAGGTCATAAATTCGTGAAACCTGTCGAATGTTCGCTTGACTCTCCTCCGAAATGGTTTAACGATGGCGCACGGTTCCCCTACTTATTGCCGAGATCGCCTTTATCAATGCACGGAAGGAGGAGTGGTCCATGCCACGCCATCCGCGTCGCGGGTTTACGTTGATTGAGCTTCTCGTCGTTATCGCGATCATCGCCGTGTTGATCGCCCTGCTGCTGCCCGCCGTCCAGGCGGCGCGCGAGGCGGCCCGGCGGGCGCAGTGTGTCAACAACCTCAAGCAGCTCGGTCTGGCCGTCCACAACTACCATTCGATCAACGACGCCTTCCCGCCCGTCGTCCAGAACGGGGGGAAGGCCGTCTGGAACAACATCGTTTCCGGCGCGCCGTATTTCGACCCGTGGCCGCTCGACTGGTCCGCCTCGCTGCTGGGCCAGATGGAGCAGCAGCCGTTGTACAACGCGCTGAACTTCTCGGTCAGTTCGGGGTACGCCGGGGGCGACACGCAGAACACCACCGTGTTGGCGACCCAGATCGCCTCGCTCCTCTGCCCGTCGGAGAACCAGAAGACCACGACCTTCGGCCCGGGGACCCGCAAGAACTACATGGCGAACATCGGCGGGCCGCCCAACTTCATGGCCTGGAGCGGCATCTTCGTCGGCATGAAGGACAACGACATGGGGTTCGCCGGTAACCCCGCGCCGAACAGTAACTGCGGGACCCTGAGCATCGCCTCGGTGACGGACGGGACTTCGAACACCGCGCTGTTCAGCGAGAGCCTGCTCGGCTCGGGCCCCGCGGCTCCGATCCGGCTCGACGCGACGAAGCGCCGGGGGACCTACCTCTTCCCCACCGGCCTGGCCAACCCCCTCGACCAAGGGGCGGCCGGCGCCGCCTCGGCCGTGGCGTTCTTCAACGCCTGCAAGAGCCTGCCCGGGACGACCCTCGCGTTCGGCACGCTCTCCCCGCCCAACGGCAACATTTGGCTCGCCGGCAACACGGGCTCGTGTCTGATGTGGAACTCGTATAACCATTTCTCCCCGCCGAACGGCAACGGGTGTATCGCCTCCAACGACGGCAACACCGGCGGTTACGGGAACATCATGGACGCGATGCCGCCGAGCAGTAATCACCCCGGCGGTGTGAACGTCGGCATGGCCGACGGCTCGGTCCGGTTCATTAAAGACACGGTCAACATGCAGGCGTGGTGGGCGATCGGGAGCCGCAACGGTGGTGAAGTCGTGAGCGCCGACTCGTATTGAGCGCCCCGACCACGGACCGGTCGGCCGGCTGCGGACCGGTCCGATCACCGGCTTTCCACCCGTCGGACCCGAATCAAGGAGAGTTATCGTGCGGACGCTCTGCCGTGGTATCGTCGTTTCGTCGGTCTTCTGCGGGCTATTCGCCGGCTGCGGTGGCGGCCAGGCGACGGAAACGGTTCCGTTCAAAACGACCGACGTCAGCCAGTTCGACAAAATGAAGGAGGACATGACGCGGAACCTACTCAAGAGGTCCGGCAAGAAATTGCCGTCTCCCCCCGCGAACGGAAAGGCGGCCGACAAGTGAGTGAGTGGCCGCCGGCCTGATTCCTGTTCGACGGATCAGGCCGGCGGCCACGGGCCGGCGATTGGAGGTCGTCGCACCGGGCCCCAGAGGACCGGGTGCGGCCGGGTGCCGTGTTGCGCAACGACGGGTTGGACGCCAGAGATGATGGACCGCTACTCTTACCCGAAACTCTATGGCGTCGCCTTGGCGATCGGCACCGTCGCGACCGTTTTGGCCCTGGTCCCGGGTTGTCGGCGCCCGGCCGACCCCGATCATTGGTTTCGAGAGGCCCGCGCCCAACTCGACGCGGGCCACCCCGACCGTGCCGACGCGGCCGTTCGGGCCTTGGGTCGTTTGCGCCCCCCGAATCCGTTCGACCGCCTTTTACGGGCTCAAATCGCGGAAGCGCGGCACCTCCCGGACGAGGCCCTGGGGGAACTCTCCCGGGTCCGCGACGACCACCCGCTCGCCCCGGTGTCCCGCCTCCTCGCCGGCCAGATCGAGGCGAAGAGGTTTAAACTCCGTGCGGCCGAGGCCCAGCTACTGAAAGCGGTGGCGCTGGAGCCGAGGGCCGTTCAGGCGCACCGCGAGCTGAGCTACATCTACAACGTGCAGCAGCGTCAGGCCGACCTCGACGCCGAACTCTACACGCTTTCCGAGTTGAACGCCCTGACGTTCGACCAACTCGTCCACTGGGGGAAGACGCGCAACGTGGTCTGGAACCCGACGCGCGACGTCGAAACCCTGACCAAAGTGGTCGCGGCCGACCCCGACGACCGTCGCTCCCGACTGGCCCTGGCCGAAGGGCTCCGGCGGCTCAATAAGCAGGACGAGTCGGAGTCGGTGCTCTCGGCCTTGCCCGAGGCCGACCCGGACGCGCGGGCGATCCGCGCGCTCATCGCACTCGATCGGGGCGACGCCCCGGCTGTCGACCGTTTGCTCGGCGAAGGGCCGGCCGACCACCCCGCCCTGGCCAAGATCCGCGGGCAACTCGCCCTGACCCGGGGGGATACCGGTGCGGCCGTCGCGAACTTGAAGCGGGCGCACGAAGGGAACCCGTTCGACCGCTCGGTCCTTCAATCGCTCGGCAACGCACTTCGGACGTCCGGCGACCCGGCCGCGGCCGAACCGTATTTTGCCGCGGCCCGGCTCCACGACGCGCTCACGCCCCTGATCTCGCAAGCGTCTTCGCCCCCCGGTTCAAACGATCCGGCCCTCCCCGCCCGTCTCGGCGCGGCCTGTGAGGCGGCCGGTCGGTTGTTCGAGGCGCGGGCGTGGTATAAGATCGCCGTGGCTAAAGACCCGCTCGACCGCCAGGCGCAACAGGCCGTCTTTCGTCTCGGCCGTTCGATCGACGCGCGGTCGGCGGACCGTCATGCCTCGGCCCGCGTGGTTGAGACGGGTCGGACCGGCCAGTAAGGACCGAGGGCGCCCGGAAGGGATCCCCCTTTCGTTGAGCCGTGACGGGCGACGGTCCGCGCCGCGCGTTAGCCATGGCCCGATCCTTCCGCGTCCTCCCTCCGTCCGCCCCCCACAGGCGGACAGCGTCTGCCTCGACCGACGACCGGCGACGTTCCGCCGGGACGACTCGTTCCCTCCCCTTCGGCGCCGGCCGGGACCGTCGCCGCATGACGACGACCACGACCGGAGACCCGCCCCGTGCCCGCGCGAAAGAACTGGTACAAAGACGCCTACCGCCGCGCCGTCGTCGACATGCACATCCCCGACTGGGACGAGGGTTTCCTCGCCAAGTTCGACGCCGGTCGCTACGCCCAGGCGCTCGTCGAGGCGAAGGCCCAATCGATCGTGGCTTACGCCCAGTCCCACGTCGGCCTGTTCAACTACCCGACGAAGGTGGGCAGGCAGCACGCCGGTTGGAAGGGCCGGGACGGTTTCGGAGAAATCCTCGCCCGCTGCCATGACAAGGGGATCGCCGTCGTCGCCTACACGAGCCTGATCTTCGACCGGTGGGCCGCCGACAACCACCCCGACTGGCGGATGGCCGGCGCCGACGGCAAACCCCTCGGCGCCGGCGGGCGCCACGGCCTCGTCTGCCCGAACTCGCCGTACCGCGACTACGTCCGCCGGTTCGCCGAGGAGGTCGGCTCGCGCTACGACGTCGAAGGCGTCCGGTTCGACATGACCTTTTGGCCGGGCCTCTGCTTCTGCGCCCACTGCGCCAAACGGTTCGACGAGGAGGTCGGCGGCGAGATCCCGCGTACGATCGACTGGACCGACGCCCGCTGGGTTGCGTTCCAGCACGCCCGGGAGCGTTGGCTGGCCGAATTCGCCGCGGTCGCCACGGACGCCGTCCGCCGCACCCGCCCCGGGGCCAGCGTCGAGCACCAGGCGTCGACTTACCCGTTGAACTGGCAGTTCGGCGTCACCGAGGCGCTCGTCCCCCACAACGACTTCCTCCAAGGCGATTTCTACGGCGACGCCCTCCAAGGATCGTTCGTCCGCAAGCTCCTGGAGACGCTGACGCCCAACCGCCCGTTCGGGTTCGAGACGAGCGTAAAGCTCGACCTGAAGGACCATACCGCGCTGAAGTCGGAGCCGCTGTTGGAAACAAAGGCGTCGGCCGCCGTCGCCGACGCGGCCGCGTTCATCTTCATCGACGGGATCGACCCGGCCGGCACGCTCGACCCGCGGCCCTACGCGCGGATGGGCCGTGTCTTCGGCCGGCTCACGCCGTATTACCCGGAGATCGGCGGCGAGCGCGTCCGCGACGTCGGCATCTATTACAGCACCGCCTCCAAGTTCAACCTCTCGGTCGGCCCCAGGCCCGTTGGCCAACCCGACACGTCCGACGCCCACACCGAGGCCGCGATGCAGGCGGCCCGTCGTCTGCTCGGCGCCCACATCCCGTTCGGGGTCGTCAACAAGGCCGGTCTGCGCGACCTGGACGGGCTGAAGGTGTTAATCCTCCCCTGCGTGAACATGATGGGCGAGGACGAACTCGCGCCGATCGCGGATTGGGTCCGCCGGGGCGGCTCCCTATACGCTAGCGGGGGCACCTCTCTCCTCGACACGAGCGGGACGCTCCGGGGCGATTTCGGCCTGGCGGACGTGTTCGGCGTCTCACTGCGTCGGGCCGATTGGTCGCCCCGCGACCACTACCTGGCCCCCACCGCGCAGGGGAGGGCCCACTTCGGCGATTTCGACGCGATGTATCCGGCCTTTACTTCCGGGCACGTCCATCAGGTCGCGGCGCACCCGGGCGCGGAGGTCCTGGCCACGACGTCGCTCCCCTGGCCGACGACCGATCCGACCCGGTTCGCGTCGATCCACAGCAACCCGCCCTGGCAGACGACCGAACGCCCCGAGGTCGTTTCCCACCGTTTCGGGCGCGGGCGCGTCGTCTATTGCGCGAGCGTCCTTGAGGTCGTCCCCGCACTCGCCCCGACGTTCCTCTCCCTCCTTCGGTCGTTGAGTGGCGGCTACCGGGTCGAGGCGGAGGCGCCGGAGTGCGTCGAGGTCACGCTGTTCCACCAGCCCGACCGCCATCGGTACGTGTTCGGTCTCGTAAACTTTCAGCCCGCCCCGCCGAATATTCCCGTCGACGGGATCGAAGTCGTCCTTCGCCTCGGCGGGCCGGTACGTTCTATTCGTTCTCTGGCGGGCGGGCCTCCGCTGGCTTTCCGTGAGCGTGACGGGGCGGTCGTTTTCGCCGCGCCGCGGCTTGAAACCTTGGCCCTCTTCGCGGTCGAAACAAGCTAACCAAGGTTTTGTGTTTTGAGCCCCACCAGTAAGGGCAACGGGCTGACGTCGGCCCGGCGTTTCCGCACGCGCTCGGGGAGGGGTTCTCCCGACTCGGCTCGACGCACCGCGGCCTATCGGGTAAGGAATCCCATGGTGACGCCCTCTCCTTGGATTCCGAGGTCGACATGGACGTCAAAAACGCCGGCCCGTCGACCCGCATCCCGGACTCGTTTACCCCGCTCGGCGCCTTGGGCGTGGTTCTGCTCGTGCTCTGGGGGGTGTGGTGGGTCGAAAGCCTGCGGCGGGACCGGCTCGTGGGGAGCGAGAGGACCTGGGTCCCCGCCCTGCCGTTTTTGTCGTCCGATTTCAAGGTCAGCCTCGACCACGTCGCCCGCGTCCGCGCCGCGGGGCTTGACCCCTATGCGGCCGATTGGATCTGCCTGCGCTACCCTTACCCGCCGGTCGTCACGTGGTCGTTCGCGTGGGTCAACCCCCTGAGCACGCCGACCGCGGCGGTCGTCTGGACGGCCGCGCTGTTGGCGATCTTTGCCGCCGCCACCCGGGCGGCTTGTTCGGTGCGCCGGGGGTTCGGGCTCTCCCCGGTCCCCTACTCGGCCGCCCTGGCCGCCGTGCTCTTTAGCAGCCCGGTGGTGTTGGCCTTTGAACGGGGGCAGTGTGACGCCCTGGCCGTCCCGCTTCTTTGGCTCGGGTCGTGGTTACTCGGCCGGAATTCGGGCCGCTCGGATTGGGGAGCCGGGGCGGCCTTTGCGCTCGCCGCGTGGGTGAAATACTATCCGGGTATTGCCCTCCTGGGCTTGTTCGCGTTCCGGCGCTGGAGGGCGGTTGCGGGCTTTGCCGTGGCCGCGCTCGCGGTGGGCCTGGCCGATACGCCGGGCGCCCTTCGCGCCTTGGCGAACGCCCGATACGCCTCCCCCTCGGGTGTTCCCACGTCGCCGGCCGACATCCTCACGTTCAGCCATTCCTTAAGCGCCTACTGGCCGCCGTTGTGGGCGGGAACGCCGTTGAGCGGGTTGGGCCGCATCCCGGGGACGATCGCCGCCACGGCCCTGATCATGCCGCTCCTCGGCTGGGTCAGCCTTCGCGTCGCCCGATCGGGCGGAGCAACGCGGCTCGCGTTCCCTTTGAGCCTCTGGCTCGTCGCCGCGGGGACGTTTCTCCCGCCGGCGGCCGGCGACTACAACCTGATCTTCCTGCCGCTCGCGGTCGTCGCCGTTTGGGACCCTCGCGACCGCCCGGCCGTGCACATGCTCATGGCGCTCGCGCTCCTCGCCCTCCAACCGCTCGCGTTCACCGTCAGCGGGCGCGTCCTGTTACTGTGCAAGGTCGCCGGGGTC
>Ga0164243_10003734_pt1 | contig 24265 bp, 21 predicted proteins | sample OricompcompostOP_FD_108781 | JGI IMG/M metagenome (GOLD analysis project Ga0164243, IMG submission 108781) | Organic Plus compost microbial communities from Emeryville, California, USA - Original compost - Organic plus compost (OP) | ecosystem: Engineered > Solid waste > Mixed feedstock >...
CGGCCGGCGTCAACTCCGTTGCGCCGCCGCGGAGTCGGTACGCCGCTGCGCGGCGGGGCGCTGCCTTCCGCTACGGATATCGGCGTAGAAGCAGCAGCGAATGCCTACGAATTCAACAGCTGATTCCGGAGAACTTATTGTTTTGTAAGGCTGGACAGCGACAGCTCCTTCATTAGACTGGCGCTGTCGTGGCTATCGGGCTCGCTTCCGGTACGCCCCTCCCTGCTCCGGCCGCACCGGGTCTCCGCCCGCTCGGCCGCGTACGGCTCCGCCCGCATCCGCAGAGCCGTTCAGCACCACCGATACCGAGACCCGAACCCCAAGGACCGTGATCGACGTGAAGGTCGGCATCCCCCGCGAGGTCAAGAACAACGAGTTCCGTGTGGCCATCACCCCCGCCGGTGTGCACGAGCTGGTGGGCCACGGCCACCAGGTCGTCATCGAGCGGGAGGCGGGCGCCGGCTCCGCCATCCCGGACGGGGAGTACGCCGCCGCCGGCGCGGCCATCCTCGACACCGCGGACGAGGTGTGGGGCACCGCCGACCTGCTGCTGAAGGTCAAGGAGCCGGTGCCCGAGGAGTACCACCGGCTGCGCAAGGACCAGACGCTCTTCACCTACCTCCACCTCGCCGCGTCCCGCGACTGCACCGAGGCGCTGCTGGACTCCGGCACCACCGCGATCGCGTACGAGACGGTGGAGACCCCGCGCCGCTCGCTGCCGCTGCTGGCCCCGATGTCCGAGGTCGCCGGCCGGATCGCGCCGCAGGTCGGCGCCTACCACCTGATGCGCTCGGCGGGCGGCCGCGGTGTTCTGCCGGGCGGCGTTCCCGGGGTGCACGCGGGCCGCGCGGTCGTCATCGGCGGCGGCGTCTCCGGCTGGAACGCGACGCAGATCGCCGTCGGGCTCGGCTTCCATGTGACGCTGCTGGACAAGGACTTCGACAAGCTGCGCGAGGCGGATCGGATCTTCGGCAACCGGATCCGCACGGTGGCCTCCAACGCGTACGAGCTGGAACGGGCCGTCCTCGACGCCGACTTGGTGGTGGGCGCCGTGCTGATTCCGGGTGCGAAGGCGCCGAAGCTGGTCGGCAACGAGCTGGTGTCGCGGATGAAGCCGGGGAGTGTCCTTGTCGACATCGCGATCGACCAGGGCGGCTGCTTCGAGGACAGCCGGCCGACGACGCACGCCGAACCGACGTTCCGCGTCCACGACTCGGTGTTCTACTGCGTGGCCAACATGCCCGGAGCCGTGCCCAGCACCTCGACGTTCGCGCTGACCAACGCCACGCTGCCGTACATCGTGGAGCTGGCGAACCGCGGCTGGCGCGACGCGCTGCGCTCCGACCCGACGCTGGCCCGCGGCCTCAACACCCATGAGGGAGACGTGTTTTACGGTCCGGTCGCCGAGGCGCACGGCCTCGCCTCCCGCGAACTGGGCACGATGCTGGGCTGAACCGCCCGCGCTCCGACGACAACGCCGGCTGTCAACGCCGGCTGTCAACGCAGGCGACGGCGGTAACCGGCCGGACTCCGCGGGGAGTTCGGCCGGTCACGCTGTTCGCGCACCTTTCCGTGTTCGCGCAGCGCGCAGCAACTCGCTATGAAACGGGGCGATTTGGCCGGTTCTGTACGGCGCCCGTGGTCGAGTCGTACCGGCTTCTGGCCCTTGACGGCGGGGTGTTGACTTGCCGACACATCGTGCCGTCTCCGGTGGATTGTGTTGCTGTGAACCACCGACACGCCATAGAGTCGCGAACCATCGGCATGGTGCCACGCTGACCTGTCTGGAAGTTTCCTGGTCACCAAGGAGGTAGCACGACTTGTGAATGAGTCGACATTTTCTCCCGGGGGTGGTCAACCAGGAGCGCCCGTGCGGAGCTTGGATGCCCCGGGGCCCCAGGGTGTCGGCTCCACCGCAGTCCGCACCTTCGCCGCCCGCACCGACCCCGCACCGAACGCGACAGCCCACCAGAGCATGGACGGCCACCACGTGAACGCCATGGCCGGCGACTCCTCGGGCGGCCCGTCCGCCGATCGCCTCGCCGACTACCAAGACCCGAACGACGTGCCGTACGGCGGCGATCTGCCCGAGGGGCACTTCTACGACCCGGACGCCGAGTACGAACCGGACCCCGAGTACGCGGCCACGCTCGCGCCCGACGCCGCCCGGCAGCGCCGCGAGCGCATCGGCCCGACCGGCAGGCCGCTGCCGTACTTCCCGATCCCCGGCCCGGTCGCCGAGCACGGCCCCGCGAAGATCATCGCGATGTGCAACCAGAAGGGCGGCGTCGGCAAGACCACGTCGGCCATCAATCTGGGCGCCGCGCTCGCCGAGTACGGCCGCCGGGTGCTGCTCGTCGACTTCGACCCGCAGGGCGCGCTGTCCGTCGGACTCGGCGTCAACCCCATGGAGTTGGATCTCACCGTCTACAACTCCCTGATGGAGCGCGGGCTCGCGCCGGACGAGGTGCTGCTCAAGACGGCCGTGGCGGGCATGGACCTGCTGCCCAGCAACATCGACCTGTCGGCCGCCGAAGTGCAGTTGGTCAGCGAGGTCGCCCGGGAGTCGACGCTCCAGCGCGCGCTCCAGCCGCTGATGTCCGACTACGACTTCATCGTCATCGACTGCCAGCCCTCGCTCGGCCTGCTGACGGTCAACGCGCTCACCGCCGCGCACAAGGTGATCGTGCCGCTGGAGTGCGAGTTCTTCGCGCTGCGCGGCGTCGCCCTGCTGACCGAGACGATCGAGAAGGTGCAGGAGCGGCTCAACCCCGACCTGCAGCTCGACGGCATCCTCGCGACGATGTACGACTCGCGCACGGTGCACAGCCGCGAGGTGCTGGCGCGGGTGGTGGAGGCGTTCGACGACAACGTCTACCACACCGTCATCGGCCGCACCGTCCGCTTCCCCGAGACCACGGTCGCGGGCGAGCCCATCACCACGTACGCCTCCAACTCCGTCGGCGCCGCCGCCTATCGCCAGCTCGCCAGGGAGGTGCTCGCCCGGTGCCACGCCGAGTGAGTCTCCCGGCAGCCGATGAACTGTTCCGTACGACCGGGGGGAGCGCCGTACAGCCCTCCTCCCCGCCACAGCAGCAGAGCGACAACGGCCGTGCCGCCGCCGGGAGTTCGGCGGCGGGCGGGCACGAGGCTCCGGCAGCGGACTCACGCGAGGACGACGAGGGCGAGAGCGAGGAGCGCGTCGACGGGCCGCCGGGCGACGGGTCCGGCGGCGCTTCGCAGAGCGCGTACGGCGACGACGAGCACGCGCTCGCGCACGACGGCGAGGACGGCGGCGACGGTGCGGAGCGGTCCGCTCCGGCGGTGAACTCCGCCTCGGACGGGGCCGGTTCGGAGGCCGCGCGGAAGAGCGCTTCGCGGGGCGGCGGAGCGGGCGGTCGGCGTTCTCGCGAACGGCAGGGGCAGGGGCACGCACAGGGCGCGGAGGCGACCGCCGTGCGCGAGGACCGGGAACGGCGGTCCACGGCACGGCACTCGGTGCCGGAACAGAGCGACCGCAGGGCGGGCGGTGCGGAAGGGCGCCGCCGCACGGGCGCGGGCGGCGCCGCCCAGGCCGCGGGCTCCGGCGGCACGAGCACGGACTCCGGCGCCGGCGGGGCGTCCGGCGGCGCGGCGGCGCGTGGAGACGCCAAGAGCCGCCAGGCCGCGGGTGGTTCGCCGCGCCGCGGCCGCGGTGCGAACCGCCGCCCCAGCGGCCGCGAACGCCACGACGAGAAGATCACGGTCTATGTCTCCGCCGAGGAGCTGATGGACCTCGAACACGCGCGGCTGGTGCTGCGCGGAGAGCACGGGCTCGCCGTCGACCGCGGCCGCGTCGTACGCGAGGCGGTGGCCGTCGTGCTCGCCGACCTCGAATCGCGGGGCGAGGCAAGCATCTTGGTACGCCGGCTCCGCGGACGGTGACCGCGCCCGCGCCGAACTGCGGCCCCGCGGGGTGAGCCTGGCCGCCGTCCCGGAACGTTCCCCAGTACGCTGCCCAGGCCATGCCGACTTCTGACGACCACATCCCTCCGCCGCCCGCGCCGCGCTCCCGCCGCCGCTCACTGGGCCGGGGCCCGGGCGCGGATCCGGCGCCCTCTCCGGCGGATCTCCCCGCGGAGGGCGTCGCGCTCGCGCCTCCGGCGCCGGTGCGCCCGGCGGGGGAGGGGACGTCCGAGGAAAACGAGGAACTTCAGGGCCCCGAGGAACTTCAGGGCCCCGAGGAACTTCAGGAACCCGAAGAGGCGGACGTGCAGGGGGCGTTCGACGCGGCGGGGACGCCCGGGGAGCCGGCCGAGACGGAAGATGCGGTCGAGACGGGAGACCCGGCCGAGACGGGAGACCCGGTCGAGGGTGGGGGCCCGGCCGAGACCGGGGGGCCCGGCGGGACGGATGACACCGCCGAGACCGGAGAGCCCGTCGAGGCGGATGACACCGGGGAAGCCGAGGGCTTCCCCGAAGAGGGCCCCGGGGAGACCGGCGAGGCTCAACAGGCGGAGGACGACGGCCGGTTCAAGGTCGTACTCGACAACTTCGAGGGCCCCTTCGACCTGCTGCTCCAGCTGATCTCCAAGCACAAGATGGACGTCACGGAGGTCGCGCTCTCCCGTGTCACCGACGAGTTCATGGCGTACATCCACGCCATGGGCCCGGAGGGCGACCTCGACCAGACCACCGAATTCCTCGTCGTCGCGGCCACGTTGCTCGACCTTAAGGCGGCACGGCTGCTGCCCGCGGCCGAAGTGGAGGACGAGGCGGATCTCGCGCTGCTGGAGGCGCGGGACCTGCTGTTCGCGCGGTTGCTGCAGTACCGCGCGTACAAGGAGATCGCCGGCATCTTCGCGGAGCGGCTGGCCGACGAGGCCCGGCGGTTCCCGCGTACGGTCGGGCTGGAGCCGCACCACGCCGAGCTGCTGCCCGAAGTCGCCCTCAGCATCGGCCCGGAGGGCTTCGCCCGGCTCGCGGTGAAGGCGATGCAGCCGAAGCCGAAGCCGCAGGTGTACGTCGAGCACATCCACGCCCCGCTGGTCAGCGTCCGGGAGCAGGCCGACGTGGTGGTGGCCCGGCTGCGCGAGCTGGGCGAGGTGAGCTTCCAGCAGCTCACCGAGGACGCCCCGGACACTCTCACCGTCGTCGCCCGCTTCCTCGCTCTGCTGGAGCTGTACCGCGAGCGCGCGGTCGACCTGGACCAGGACGAGGCGCTGGGCGCGCTGACCGTGCGGTGGAGCGGCGGCGAGGGAGCGGAGCCGCTGGTGACGGACGAGTTCGACCAGGAGACGAAGCCGTCGCGGCAGGCCGACGAGGAGAGCCAGTCATGAGCGAGACCACCGAGACCACCGGGCCAACAGAGACCACGGAGCCAACCGAAATCACCGAGCCAACTGAGACCACCGAGGCCGCCGGCGCCGCCGAGAGCGCGGAAGCCGCCGCCGCAGACCCGGCCGGCACGTCCGCGGTCGCCGAGCTTCCGCTCCGCCCCGCGCTCGAAGCCGTCCTCATGGTCGTCGACGAACCGGCCGGCACGGACCACCTGGCCAAGGTGCTCCAGCGGCGCCCCCGCGAAGTCGCCGACGCACTGCGCGAGTTGGCGGACGAGTACGACCGGCAGGGGCGCGGCTTCGAACTGCGCCCGGTGGCGGGCGGCTGGCGCTTCTACACCCGCGCCGAATACGCCGACGCCGTCGAGAACTTCGTACTCGACGGGCAGCAAGCCCGGCTGACGCAGGCCGCGTTGGAGACGCTGGCCGTCGTCGCCTACCGGCAGCCCGTCAGCCGCTCCCGGGTCTCTGCGGTACGCGGAGTGAACTGCGACGGCGTGATGCGTACGCTCCTCCAGCGCGGGCTGCTGGAGGAGGCGGGCACGGAGTCCGAGACAGGTGCGATCCTGTACAGGACGACGCATTACTTTCTGGAGCGGATGGGCCTGCGCGGCCTGGACGAGCTTCCGGAGCTGGCGCCCTTCCTTCCGGAGGCGGATGCCGTCGAGGAGGAGTCCCAGGAGGGCGTGCCGTCGTTCGACGTAGACGACACCGGCGACTCCGGGGACGGGATCGCCGGCCGAACGCAGACGGACCAGTGATGCGAAGCAGCGGCAGGAACACCGGCGGCAGGCGTGACGACCGCCGCGACGACCGGCGTGCGGGCAAGAAGCCGTACGGCGACAAGCGGGGCCAGAGTCGGGGCCAGAGCCAGGGCCAGGGGGCGAAGCGCACCGGCCGTCCCCGCCCGGAGGAGCGCCGCTACGGCGAGCGGCCCGGCGGGCGCCCGCAGGGCGGCGGCTCCGAGGGGTCGCGCCCGCAGGGAGGCCGTCCGCAGGGAGCGCGTCCGCAGGGCGGCGGGCCCCGCGGCGGCCAGGGCAGCGGCCAGCCCGCGAGCCGGGGCCAGGGCTCCGGCAAGGGCCGTGGCCAGGTGCCCGGGCAGGGCCGGGACTCCGGCCAGAGCCGCGGTCCGGGGCAGGGCCGCGGGCCCGGCAAGGGCGGTACGGGGCAGAACGGAGGCCAGGGGCGGCCCGCGGGCGCGCGGGCGGGGAAGCCGGCGCCCAAGAGCGCCAACGGCCGCCCGGCGAAGGCGAGTTCGCGCAAGCGGACGGCGCCGGCCCGCAGCCGTGAGTACGAGGCGCAGATCGAGGAGCGCAACCGCGCCCGGCAGACCGGCACCCGGGTCAAGACCCCCAAGACGTTCGGCGAGCAGGAGGGCGAGCGGCTGCAGAAGGTGCTGGCCCGTGCGGGCATGGGCTCGCGCCGGGCCTGCGAGGAGCTGGTCGACCGGCGCCGGGTCGAGGTCAACGGCCGGGTGGTCACCGAGCAGGGGCTGCGGGTGGACGCGGGCAAGGACGAGATCAAGGTCGACGGGCTGACGATCGCCGCCCAGTCGTACCTGTTCTTCGCGCTCAACAAGCCCGCGGGCGTGGTCGCGTCGATGGAGGACCCGGACGGGCGGCAGTGCCTGGGCGACTACGTACAGAACCGGGAGACGCGGCTGTTCCACGTCGGCCGGCTCGACACCGAGACCGAGGGCATCATCCTGCTCACCAACCACGGCGAGCTGGCCCACCGGCTCACGCACCCCCGCTACGGCGTGAAGAAGACCTATCTCGCTGCCGTACAGGGCCCCATTCCACGGGACTTGGGCAAGCGTCTGAAGGAGGGCGTGCGGCTGGACGACGGCTATGCGCGCGCCGACCACTTCAAGATCGTCGAGAACACCGGCAACAACTACCTCGTCGAGGTGTCGCTGCACGAGGGCCGCAAGCACATCGTGCGCCGGATGCTGGCGGAGACGGGCTTCCCGGTCGAGAAGCTGGTGCGTACCCGGTTCGGGCCGATCGCGCTCGGCGACCAGAAGTCGGGCTGGCTGCGCCGGCTGACGAACACCGAGGTCGGCATGTTGATGGACGAGGTCGGCCTCTGACGCCTCCGCCGGCCGCACCTACCCTGGACCGCGGGCCGGTTCAGGCGGCCGGCGCTCCGGTCCGGCACAGCGGGCCGGCGACGGCGGACAGCGAGGGAAGCGGGCGTCGAAGGCGCCCGGGACGGGAGAGCAGGCGTGGCGGTACGAGCCGTGCGGGGCGCCGTGCAGCTGGAGCGGGACGAGCCGGCCCATATGCACGAGCAGGTCGCGGAGTTGGTGACGCAGATGCTGGAGCGGAACGACCTCGCCGCCGACGACCTCATCAGCGTGTGGTTCACCGCCACCCCCGACCTGCACAGCGACTTCCCGGCGGTGGCCGCCCGCAAGCTCGGCATCGTCGACGTCCCGCTGATCTGCGCCCAGGAGCTGGACGTCGAGGGCGCCATGCCGCGCGTCGTACGCATCCTCGCGCACATCGAGACGGACCGGCCCAAGTCGGCGGTCAATCACGTCTATCTGGGGGCCGCGGCCTCGCTGCGCCGGGACATCGCCCAGTGAGCCCGCGGCCGCGGGGCCCGAACTCCCCGCGGCGCGGGCGCGGTTGACGTCCGCGGCTCACCGCCCGCGGCCCGCGGACGCCCGGAGACGGACTTCGAGACAAGGAACACCGCACATCATGCGCACCGCACTCGTCATCGGCACCGGCCTGGTCGGCACCTCCGCGGCCCTCGCCCTGCGCGCCCGCGGTGTGCAGGTGTATCTGCGGGACGCCGACCCGGAGCGGGCCCGCACCGCCGCCGCGCTCGGCGCCGGCACGGACAGCGCCCCGGACGGCCCCGTCGACCTGGCGATCGTGGCCGTACCGCCCGCGCACATCGCCTCCGTCGTCGCCGAGGTGCAGCGCGGCGGACTGGCCCGCGGCTGCATCGACGTGGGCAGCGTCAAGGGCGGTCCGCGGCGGGAGCTGCACGAGCTGGGCCACCCGGATCCGGCCGGCTACCTCGGTACGCATCCGATGTCCGGGCGCGAGCAGCAGGGCCCGCTGGCCGCGTCGGCAGACCTGTTCGAAGGCCGCCCCTGGGTGGTCACGCCGACCGCCGCCACGGACACCGAAGTGCTCAACCTGGCACTGGAGTTGATCGCCCTGTGCGGTGCGGTGCCGGTGGTGATGGACGCCGACGCGCACGACCGTGCGGTGGCGCTCGTCTCGCACACTCCGCAGCTGGTCTCCAGCCTGGTCGCGGCCCGGCTGGAGTCGGCGGACGAGGCGTCGGTGCGGCTGTGCGGTCAGGGCATCCGGGACGTGACCCGCATCGCGGCCTCCGACCCGGCGATGTGGGTCGACATCCTCTCCGCCAACCCCGGCCCGGTCGCCGACATCCTCGCCGACGTGGCCGGCGACCTGGAAGAAGCCGTACGCGCGCTGCGCGCCCTGGAGTCCGCCGACGAGGAGAAGCGCAGCGACGGCGTCGCGGGCGTCGGCGATCTGCTGCGGCGCGGCAACGCGGGCCGCACCCGGGTGCCCGGCAAGCACGGCCAGGCGCCGGCCGCGTACGAGACGGTCGCGGTCCTCATCGGCGACCGGCCGGGCGAGTTGGCGCGGATCTTCGCGGACGCGGGTGCCGCCGGCGTCAACATCGAGGACGTACGCATCGAGCACGCCACCGGCCAACAGGCGGGCCACGTACAGCTGATGGTCGAGCCGGGCGCGGTGCGGGCGCTCAAACAGGAGCTGCGCGAGCGGGGTTGGTCGTTCCGGCAGCAGTAGCGGTCCGGCGCCGCCGCGGGCGCACGGCCACGGCGGCGCCCGCGAGGAGGTGCCCGCCCGGGGCCCGGAGGGCGCGGCGCACGGCGCTCAAGGCAGCCGGTAGCCTTGGTACGGCGCTCCTCCCCCCGCCTTCTCCGGCTTCGCCGGGCGGTGCCCGCGGGGAGGTTGCCCCGGGGCCCGTGCGCTGGGCCGCGAGCACTCCCGCCGGGTACGAGAAAGGTCTCCCACAGCGTGTCTGCAGTGATTGTCGCCATCGACGGCCCCTCCGGCACGGGCAAGTCCAGTACGTCCAGGGCCGTCGCCGCAGAGCTGGGCCTGAGCTATCTGGACACCGGCGCGCAGTACCGGGCGATCACCTGGTGGATGCTGAACAACGCGGTGCCGGTGGACGATCCGGCCGCCGTCGCCGCGGCCGCGTCCCGTCCGTCGATCGTCTCCGGCACCGACCCGCAGGCTCCCGCGATCACGGTGGACGGGGAGGACGCCTCGGGTCCCATCCGCACCCAGGAGGTCACCGCCGCGGTGAGCGCGGTCAGCGCGGTGCCCGAAGTGCGGGCGCGCATCACCGAGTTGCAGCGCCGGATCGCGGCCGAGGCGCCGAGCGGGATCGTCGTCGAGGGCCGCGACATCGGCTCGACGGTGCTGCCCGACGCCGACCTCAAGGTGTATCTCACCGCCTCTCCCGAGGTGCGGGCCGCGCGCCGCAGCGGAGAGCTGAAGGGCAAGGACGCCGCCGATCTCGCCGCCACGCAGGAGGCGTTGGCGAAGCGGGACCGCGCCGACTCCAGCCGTACGGCGTCGCCGCTGACGAAGGCCGACGGCGCGGTCGAGGTGGACACCTCGCTGCTCAACCTGGAGCAGGTCGTCGAGTGCGTGGTCACGCTGGTCGAGCAGGCGGCCGGACGGCGCGACGGCGACCAGGACGGCGAGGTCGGCGAGGACGGCGGGAACACCGCGGGCGTCGAGGAGAAGGCGGGGCAGGCCGCCAAGTGACCGGCACCGGTACGGGGAGCGGCACCGGCGCCCGGCACGGCCCGGGGCTCGGCGAGCACGGCCCGGAGCCCGGCGGGCGCGGCGCCGCGACGGGCCGCGGCATCGCCGCCGCGCTGATGCACGGCCTGTGGCGGCCCCGGGTGCTGGGCGCTTGGCGGGTGCCGCCGGCCGGGCCGCTGATCCTCGCCGGCAACCACGCGCACAACATCGACGGGCCGATGCTGCTCGGCACCTCCCCGCGCCCGGTGCACTTTCTGGTCAAACAGGAGGCGTTCAAGGGCCCGTTGGACCCGTTTCTGCGCGGCATCGGGCAGCTGCGCGTCGACCGCTCGACCGCCGACCGCGCCGCGATCGGCAACGCACTCGCCGTGCTGGACGGCGGCGGAGTGCTCGGCATATTCCCCGAAGGCACCCGCGGCGAGGGCGACTTCGCCTCGCTGCGCTCCGGGCTCGCGTACTTCGCCGTACGCTCGGGGGCGCCCGTCGTGCCCGTCGCGGTGCTCGGCAGCGCCGACCGGCGGGGGCGGCTGATATCCGGGCTTCCGCCGCTGCGCAGCCGGATCGACGTCGTCTTCGGCGACCCCTTCGAGGCGGGCGACGGCAGCGGGCGGCGCACCAGGGCCGCGCTGGACGAGGCGACCGAGCGCATCCAGCGGCGGCTGGCCGGACACCTGGCGGAGGCCCGCCGCCGTACGCAGCGCTGAGCCGCAGCAGCCAGCCCGCCCCGCGCGGCCACGCCGGGACGATCGACACGAACGAGACGGACGAGACGACGCCATGAACGACGACCAGCACTCCGCCGGCGCAGCCGCCGGCAGCTCCGGCGAGCCCGGGCACGAGCACGGCGAACTGGGCGCGGCCGAGTACGCGGAGTTCATGGAACTCGCCGCCGACGAAGGCTTCGACGAGGACGAGATCGAAGGCGCCCTGGCCGAGGCCGACGAAGGACCGCTGCCGGTGCTCGCCGTCGTCGGCCGCCCCAACGTCGGCAAGTCGACTCTCGTCAACCGCATCCTCGGCCGCCGCGAAGCCGTCGTCGCCGACCGGCCCGGCGTCACCCGGGACCGCGTCGTCTACGAGGCGGAGTGGGCCGGGCGCCGGTTCAAGGTCGTCGACACCGGCGGCTGGGAGCAGGACGTGCTCGGGCTGGAGGCGACCGTCGCCGCCCAGGCCGAGTTCGCCGTCGAGGCCGCGGACGCGGTGATCCTCGTCGTGGACGCCCAGGTCGGCGCGACCGACACCGACGAGGCCGTGGTACGGGTGCTGCGCCGGGCCGGGAAGCCGGTCGTGCTGTGCGCCAACAAGGTCGACGGGCCGTCCGGCGAAGCCGACGCCGCCTACCTGTGGTCGCTCGGCCTCGGCGAACCGCACCCCGTCTCCGCGCTGCACGGCCGGGGCACCGGCGACCTGCTGGACGTGGCGCTCGACGCGCTGCCGGAGGCGCCGCCGCAGCGGTTCGGCACCGCCCCCGGCGGCCCGCGCCGGGTCGCGCTCGTCGGCCGCCCCAACGTCGGCAAGTCCTCGCTGCTGAACAAGCTGGCGCGCGAGGAGCGCGTCGTCGTCGACGACGTCGCCGGCACCACCCGGGACCCGGTGGACGAGCTGGTCGAACTCGGCGGCACCACCTGGAAGTTCATCGACACCGCGGGCATCCGGCGGCGCGTGCAGTTCCAGGAGGGCGCCGACTACTATGCCTCGCTGCGCACCGCCGCCGCGCTGGAGCGGGCCGAGGTCGCGGTCGTACTCATCGACGTCAGCGAACCGATCAGCGTGCAGGACCTGCGCATCGTCACCAGCGCCGTGGACGCCGGGCGGGCGCTGGTGCTCGCCTACAACAAGTGGGACACCCTCGACGACGAGCGCCGCTTCTACCTGGAGCGGGAGATCGAGCAGGAGCTGGTCCAGGTGCGCTGGGCGCCGCGCGTCAACATCTCGGCGCGTACCGGCCGGCACATGGAGAAGCTGGTGCCCGCGCTGGAGACGGCACTGGCCAGCTGGGAGACCCGGGTGCCGACGGGCAAGCTGAACTCCTTCCTCGGCGAGATCGTCGCCTCGCACCCGCACCCGGTGCGCGGCGGCAAGCAGCCCCGCATCCTGTTCGGCACCCAGGCGGGCACCCGGCCGCCGCGGTTCGTCCTCTTCGCCTCCGGCTTCCTCGAGGCCGGCTACCGGCGGTTCGTGGAGCGGCGGCTGCGCGAGGAGTTCGACTTCGAGGGCACCCCGATCCACATTTCCGTACGGGTGCGGGAGAAGCGCGGCAAGAGGAAGTGAGGCGCGGACGGAGCGCCGTACGCCACGGGTTCACGGACCCTCGGTTCACAGACCTTCGTACGTGCGGCCGTCGCGTGCGGGCGGCAGCGCCGCCGGCGTCCGCCCGGACCGGCGCAGCACCTGGAACGCCCAGGCGTCCGTACGCCAACTCCCGCTGTCCCAGTGCCCGGTGCCGGTGCCGCGCACGGTGCCGAACCCCTTGAACTGCAGCTCCTCCTCGCCCGCGCGGTCGCCCGGCAGAGTGCGGAACAGGCTGCGGTACTCGGCGCACAGCGCGTCGTAGATGGGAGTCGTCGAACCCGACGGCGGCACGCGGCGGATCTCCCGGGTGGGGCGCATCGCGGGGATGTGGCCGTGCTGGCGGTACGGGCGGTGGTCGCCCTGGGCTCGGTGGTGTTCGTAAGGCTGCACGTTAAGAGCCAACGACCGGGCGGCCGGGTGGATGCGGGTGACCTGGCGGCTTGCCGGTGGGCCCGCCGGCGCGCGGCCTCCGCGGGACGCCCCTGGCCGCGCCGTCGCTCCGGGCGAGCCCGGCTGGCGTCCGGTGAACTCCCCGCGCGCGCCCGGCACTTGCCGGCGCCGGCCGCCGGCGCGACCGCCCCTGCTGACCGTCCGTACGCTTCCGTGTCGGTGAGCGCCGGGTGCGGCCCGCTCCCGTACGGGCCGTACGGAAGCGGCCGCACCCGGCCGAACGGGGCCGTGCCGGCGGCCGGTTGGACCGTGGCGGCCGCCGCCGAGGCCGAGGCGGTGGCGCGGAGGCGGTCGCCCGCGGGGCCGCGCGAGCGCGCGCCGAACTCAGGTGCCGGCGAGCGGCATCGCGGCGGCGACCAGCAGGCCCTCCGCGGCCGCCTTCTCCAGCGCCTCGCGCAGCAGGTCCTCGCGCGGCTGCTGGCCGATGGAGCCGGCCGGCGCGGCGTAGACGAACACCGTGTGGCTCTTGTTCGCGGTGGTGCGCCACTCCTCGGTGACCGGCAGCGCCTGGTGCGCCTGCCACCAGGCGACCGGCTGGCCGCCCGCCGTGGCCGGCGGCTGGAGGATGGCGTGCAGCCTGCCCATGGCGAGGAGCACGGACCAGCCCGCGACGGGCGAGGGCCGCTGGGCCACGTCGTGCACCGGCAGGAAGCCGTGCTCGATGAGGAGAGGCAGGAACTCGTCGCCCGGACCGTCCGATCCGGGGCGGGCGATGGGGCCCGCCGGCTCGACGACGATGGCGGCGTGCAGGGCGTCGTCGATCAGCACCTGGCCGCAGGTGACGCCCAGCACCGCCTGGCCCGGCGCCGGCTGCGGCCCCTCGGCGCCCGCACGGTCCGCAGCTCCGGCGGCCGGCCCCTGCGCGCCCGCACCCGCGGCACCGCCGCCCGCGCCGCTCTCGCCGGTGATGGTCCGTACGGCACCCTGCACCTGCTCCTCGGAGACCCGAACGACCTGGGAGGGGATGCAGGTGGCGTGGGCGAAGGCGAGCACGGCCGTCTCCTCGCCGACGAAGAGCACGGTGCTGGTGCGCTCCTGGCCGGTGTCGCCCGGGTTGCGGCACGAGGTGCAGTCGTAGCTGACCGGCGGATTCTCTCCGGCGAGCAGCCTGTTGGCTTCTTCGTCACCGATCTCGGCGCGTACGTCGTCGCTGACATCGAGCATGGACACGGGGGCTCCTGGCGTTCGGTTCTTGTCCGTGTGAACAACGGGCGACCCTCGGTCACGGTCACGCGCGAGAGGGAGGCGAATCCGGCCGGTGTGTGCGGCCCGCGGCGCCCGGCACGGCCCTGCGGGCGCCCCGCGGACCCGTGCGCCGCCGGAGGCAACCGGGCGCGGCGGTGCGGCAGTTGACCCGGCCCTGCGGGCGGTGCGGAGACGGTGCGGCGGCGCGGATACGGCGGGTGTAGGCGCCGCGGGGCGGGCGACCCGTCTTCCGTAGGGAGGTGTTCGGGATGGTTCCCTTGCTGCTGCTCCTGCTGCTGGTCGTGGTCCTCTTCGGGCTCGGCTTCATCCTCAAGGTCCTCTGGTGGGCGGCCATCGCGGTGCTGGTGGTCTGGCTGGCGGGCGTCGCGCTGCGCAGGGTGCGCGGGGGCTCGCGGAAGAGCCGCCGGCAGCGCTGGTAGCCGTCCGTGCAAAGCCGGAATCCGGCCGAATGCCGGTGCGCCGCAACCGCCCGCTCCCGCACGGGCGTTCTGCGGCCACCGGCCCCGGGAACTATCCGGCGATGCTCAACGCGCCCAATTCCGCGGCCCGTTGGGAATTCCGCATGCGGGCACGCCCGGGATTCCCGCGCCGGTCTCGGTGAGTTCTGACGCCCTCTCACCGGATCCGGAATCCGGCGCGCGGAAAGGCACCTGTGAGTGACATCTCCAACTCCCGTACGGAGCCGGCTTCTTGTGACACAAGCGTGACTCCGGAGTGCCGGGAACCGTACTTCCGAGTCGTACGCGCCACCCCGTACGGTGCTCTCATGGCACCGGAATCCCCATCCCACGGCTCGTCCCGTGACGAACCCGAGAGCTATCTCGGACTCTCCGCCGACGCGGCCGAAGAGCAGGCGCGCCAACGCGGTTGGTCCACCGTGCGGCGGCTCGCCCCGGACGCGATCATCACCATGGAGTACGTGGAGGGGCGGCTGAATCTGGCCGTCGAGGACGGCACCGTCGTCCGCTGCTGGACGGGCTGACCGGCCAACGCACTGCGCAGGCCCGCGAGTTGAGCCGCGAGCTGGCCACCGGCGCGAAGCGGCCGCCGAGTCGATCCGGCCACCGGGTCAGGCGGCACGACAGAGGCCCCATGACAGAGGCCCGGGCCGGGGAGGAAGCTCCCCGGCCCGGGCCTCTGCTCGTCCGATGGCACCGGCGGCGCCGGCGCCGCGGCCAACCCGGGCCGCCCGCGGGCTACTTGGAGTGCGGCCCCAGCGGCGCCGTGCGCGGCTGAGCCGTCCGCTCGCCGGTGTGCGGGCGGCGCGTACCGGGCCCCGTCGCCGCGGTGGGCGAGACGGACGTACGGCGCAGCCGCGCGCTCATCCCCGCGCCCGCCGTGCCGGACGCGCCGACCGCGGTGCCCGTCGCCGTGCGGGTGCCGAGCACCGCGGCGGTCTCGCCGTGCGGTGCGTCGCCCGGGAGTTGGGCCTGCGCCTGCCCAGCGCGCTCCTCGGCCGGCAGCCCGCGGGGCGCCCGCAGCGACTGCCGCACCGCGACCGGCGACACCTGCGCCGGCCGTGCGCCGGCCTCGCTCGCGCGCGTACGCACCCGGTCCCGCCAGGCTCTGATCAGCGCGTCGGCGCGGACGATGCCGGGCTCGAACCACGGCAGCGCGAGCAGGATCAGCAGCCCGGCCGCCCACCCGAGGAGCACGTCGCTCACCCAGTGCGTACCGAGGTAGACGGTCGTGGCGCCCACGCCGAGCGCGAAGACGGCGGCGACCACGGACAGGACCCGGCGGGCCCGCGGCGTCGTGGCCAGATACGCGAGGATCCCCCAGGTCACCACGGCGTTGGCGGTGTGTCCGGACGGGAATATATCGCCGCCCTTGAAGAGCTCGGCCGATCCGATCGACGTCGCGTAGTGCGGACCGAGCCGGCCGAGGCCGATCTTCACCGCTCCCACGGTGGCGTTGAGCGCGAGCAGCGAGGAGGCGAGCGCGAGCAGCGGCCGCAGAGTGCGCTGCCGCCACGAGCGCCAGCCGAGCCAGGCCGCGACCAGCACGGCGGTCGGGCCGCGCTGGCCCAGCACCACGAAGTAGTCCAAAAACGCGTGCACTTCCGGCCACTGCTTGTACGGACGGAACAGCATGAGCTGCCAGTCGAGGCGCACCAGAGGCGAGCGTGGTACCAGGACGGCTATGACGAAGACCGCGTAGAGCCCAAGTGTGGTGCCGAACAACACCTTCCTGGTTCGGCTCATCCGCGGCACTTCGCGGTCGCTCGGTCGCTCCGGCTCTTGCTCAAGCCGGGCGAGGATTCGGTCGGTACGCACCCAATCGACGTTACAACGCGTGCGAGAGGACACCGGACATGTCACCGGGTTCGTGATGACGATGTGATGTGGAGTGTGTCTCACTCCGCGCTTTGTGTCCCCGAATTCCCGCAGCTTATACGGGACTTAGAAGCGGCAATACGGGCGCGCTCCGGTCTTGCGTACGCGATCCCGCAACGGAAAAGTGCGTTCACCGTTGGTTAATACTCAATTCCGTTTTCTCTTTCCTCTTGCGGGAACTCCCGTGCGCCGGTCCCATGGCTCGTGCACGCTCCTGCCCGCACACCGTACGTGTCCCGAGGTGTCTCAACTGCGCATCCCTGTACGGGCACTGCGCATCGTGACAGCGGACTCGCGTACCCTGACGGCCACTCGCTCCCTCAGCGTTCCCGGCCTGGCAAGGAGCGAGCGCGGAGGAGGTGCTTACATGTCCGGGACGCCCGAAGCCGGGGCCGAAGGGGCGGCGGACGTTCCCGAACACGCAGCGGAGCCGGGCGATTCCGGGACGCTGCGCACGGAACCGCCCGGCGCGCACACCGCCGCGTCCGCTCCCGCGCGGAGCGGCCCGGCGCCTGCCGCGAGTGCGGTGTCCCGCAGGCCCGCGCCGAGCGGCGGCGACCCGAACCGGTGGAGCGTCCTGGTCGTGCTGTGCACGAGCCTGCTGCTCGTCGCCATCGACGCCACGGTGCTGCACGTCGCGGTGCCCGCCGTGTCCGAGGATCTGCGGCCCAGCTCCGTGCAGTTGCTGTGGATCGTCGACACCTATCCGCTCGTCTGCGCCTCGCTGCTGATCCTCTTCGGCACGCTCGGCGACCGGATCGGCCGGCGCCGGGTGCTGCTCTTCGGGTACGCGCTCTTCGCCGTCGCCTCCGGGCTCGCCGCGTACGCGCACTCGCCCGACGTCCTCATCTCCGCTCGCGGACTGCTCGGCGTCGGCGGCGCGATGATCATGCCCGCGACGCTGTCTGTACTGCGCCAGGTCTTCCCCGACCGCCGGGAACGCGCGCTCGCCGTCGGCATCTGGAGCGCCGTCGCCGCGGTCGGTGCCGCGGTCGGCCCGCTGGTCGGCGGGCTGCTGCTCGACCACTTCTGGTGGGGCTCGGTCTTCCTGGTCAACATTCCGCTGATGGCGGCCAGCCTGCCGGTGGCCCGCTTGCTGGTGCCCGAGTCCACCGGCGGCCGCGAGGGCCCGTGGGACGTGCTCGGCGCGGTGCTGGCCGCGGCCGGCCTCTTCGGGCTGGTCTTCGGCGTGAAGCACGCGGGCAGCGGCTCGCCGCTCTCGCCGGAGACGGTGCTGCCGGTGGCCGCGGGCGCCGCGTTGCTCACGCTGTTCGTGCGGCGGCAGCGGCGCCGCACCCACCCGCTGATAGACGTGCGTACGGTCACCCGCGCCGCGTTCGGCACCGCGATTGGCTGCATCGTGCTCACGGTGCTCGCGCTCGTCGGGCTCGCGCTGATCGCCGCGCAGTACCTCCAGCTCGTCCTCGGACTGTCCCCGCTGGAGACCGGGCTGCGGCTGCTGCCGCTGTCGCTGGCGGCCATCGTGGCCGGGCTGACCGGTTCGCGGCTGCTGTCGCTGCTCGGGCCGCGGACGATGGTCTCGTGCGGATTCACGGTGACGGCGGGCGCCGTGCTGCTGCTCACCGCCGTCGGCCGTGACGATCAACCGTGGCTGCTGGTGGGCGCGTTCATACTGCTCGGCTACGGCCTGGAGACGACGCTCTTCGGCTGCTACGAGTCGATGCTGAGCGAGGCGCCGGCCACCAGCTCGGGCGGTGCGGCGGCGGTCGGCGAGACCGCGTACCAGCTCGGGGCGGGCATGGGCATAGCCCTGCTGGGCAGCGTCATGAACGCGGCGTACACCCCGGGGGTGCGCGGCGCGCACGGCGTTCCGAGCGGCGCGCGCCGGGCCGCCGGGAACTCGCTGGGGGAGGCGTACAGCGTCGCGTCCCGGCTGGGCGGCGCGTCCGGGAGGGCTCTGCGCGAGGCGGCGCAGAACGCGTTCGTGCACGGGCTGCACACGACGCTGACCGTCAGCGCCGGACTGCTGCTGTGCGGGGCGGTGGCCGCACTGCGGCTGCCGCGCACGATGGGCGAGACCCGGGACCGCGACGCGGGAGAGGAAGCGGCCGGGGAAGCGGCCGAAGCGGAGAGCGGGCCCGCGGGCGCCATCCCGGCGGACCCCGGCGAGAGCCTCAACGGGCGGGAGAGCGGCGGCAGTTGCCCCGAAGCCGGAGCGGAGGCTGGAGCTGGAGCGGCGGCCGTGCCCGCCGCGCCCGCGGCCGGGCTGCGCGGGGGAGGCCGTACGGTCGGGCTGCCGCGGCAGACGCGCGAAGCGCCCGAGGCGCGGCACGGCGCAGGCGGCGACGGTGACGCCGGCGGAGCGGGGAGCGGGAACGGAAACGGGACGGGCGGCGCGACCGGCACGGAGAACGGGAACGGTGCGGGTCCGGGCCCGGGCGACCGGGACCACGGCTCCGGGGATCTGCTGCCGAGCGGGAGTCCGGGGAGATAGCGTCCGCGCTTCGCCGCGCGGAGCGAGCCGCTGAAACCGCGGCACCGCTTCGGCTGCAACAGCGGCGGGCAACGGCGGCCGGAGCGCGGGGAGTTCACCGGAGGCGCTTGCGTACGGCCGCCGACTCACCGGCGGCGTACGGCTGTTGGGGCGCACGGACCGTCGTGCGGTGGTGCGCCCCTCGTCAGCTCTGGTTGAAGAACCCGCCGTCGCTCGCGTACCGCTCGCGCCGGTCGGTGCCGCCCACGATGCTGTAGTCGGCGGGGGTCAGCAGGAACACCCGGGTGGCCACCCGGTCGATCGAGCCGCGCAGCCCGAAGATGAGGCCGGCGGCGAAGTCCACGACGCGCTTGGCGTCCGCGGACTCCATCATCGTGAGGTTGATGATCACCGGAACGCCGTCCCGGAACAGCTCGCCGATCCCGCGGGCGTCACGGAAGCCGTCCGGCGTGACCGTGGCGATACGCGTGCCCTGGTCCTGGGCCGACTCGGCGGCCACCCGGACGCGCGGATCGGTGACCCACGGCTCCTGGGCGGCGTCGCCGGCCTCCGGACCCTCGGGGTAGTCGTCGTAGTACCGCATTTCACCGTCGTCGACGAGGCCCAGCCAGGCACTCGCCTTGCGCACCGATCCCATGGGCGCCTCCTCTCCTCTGCGCGGTCCGTCGTCGCCGCCGCGGGCGTCGCCACGTCCCCGCGCCCCCATGCTCCTCCATGATGCGGATGTTGTGCCAAGCGGATACCTGCACGGACGGGATTCGTGACGCTACCGGTGCAGAACGTATGGCGTCCGCTCAGGGATCCCGTGGCCTAGGTGTGGTGACGCCGTGCAAGTTCTGCGACGCCTCCGCAGGGCGACCCGGATCCCTACCCACACCGCAGGCCCCCACCCCTGTCCGTCCGCTGACCTGCCGCTAAGGTGTGCTCGCCGCGCTGCGTACGAGGAGCGCGCGGCCGGTCAACCACGAAGCGGGGGAGCCGTGTTCGGAATCATCCGCCCTTGCCGGCACCGACTGAACGACACCATGCGCACGGAGTGGATGGCTCATCTGTGCGGCTTGTGCCTCGCGTTGCGGGGCGCGCAGGGGCAGTTCTCGCGGATCGCCACCAACTACGACGGGCTCGTCATCTCGGTGCTGGTGGACGCCCAGTCCCGTACCGCGGGCGCCGACGACGGGAGACGGCGCACCGCGGGCCCGTGTCCGCTGCGCGGGATGCGCAGCGCGTCCGTCGCGCAGGGCGAGGGCGCGCGGCTGGCGGCGACGGTCTCGCTGGTGCTGGCCTCGGCGAAGGTGCGCGACCATGTCGCCGACGGGGACGGGGTGTTGGGCCGCCGTCCGGTCGCCGCGGCAGCGCGCAGGGTCGCCGCCGGCTGGGGGCGCGCGGGTGCGCGTACGGGCGCGGACCTCGGCTTCGACACCGCGGTGCTGACCGACGCGGTGGACCGCCAGCAGGAGATCGAGTCGGCCGTCGGCGCGGGCGGTTCGCTGCTCGACGTCACCGAGCCCACCGAGACCGCGACGTCCGCCGCCTTCGCGCACACCGCGGTGCTGGCGGGCCGGCCGCGCAACGCGGAGCCGCTCGGTGAGGCGGGCCGGCTGTTCGGCCGGCTCGCCCATCTCCTGGACGCCGTCGAGGACTTGGCGCAGGACGAGAAGTCCGGCGCGTGGAACCCGGTCGCCGCCACCGGCACCCCGCTGCCGGAGGTGCGCAGGCTGTGCGACGACGCGGTGCACGGCGTCCGACTGGCCCTGCGCGACGTGGAGTTCGTCGACGGCGGGCTCGCGCACAGGCTGCTGGCGCACGAGTTGAAGCGCTCGGTCGACCGGGTCTTCGGCACGGCGCACGGCGAGGGCTGTGCACACCGCACGGGCCGGGACGGGCACGGCGACGGGCACGGAGACGGGCAGGGCGGCGGCGCGGACGGTGCGCTCGTCCAGGTCCCGGAGCAGGCGACTCCGCCCGGTCCGCCCGGTCCTCCGGGTCCGTACGGTCCGCAGGCTCCTCCGGGCCCGCCGCCGGGGCCCGGGCAGGCGCCTCCCGGCCAGTCCCCGTGGATCACCGGCGATCCGACGGGTGCGCCACCCCCTCCGCCGGGCCGCCGGCGCAACTGGCCGGCCGGCTGCGCGGTGTGGACCGGGCTGTGCTGTACCGGCCAGTTGTGCTGTCGCAAGGAGTACGAGGACCCCTTCACCGGGCGCCCGAAGCACGGCTGCTGCCACGGGGAGGGCGGCGACTGCTGCGGTGACTGCTGTGGCGACTGCTGCTGTGACAGTTGCTGCGACAGCTGCGACTGCTGTGACTGCTGCTGCTGCGACTGCTGAGCACACGGGCATACGGGCACACGGGCCGCCGAACGCCCGGAGCGCTGAGTACGTACGGGCCGGCCCGCTCGCTCCGCGGGCCCTCCCGTACGTAACCGGTCGCCCGCCGTGACCGGTTGCCTGCGTAACCGGCTTGCCGGGACGGCCCGTTCGGCGCGGGTGCGAGCCGATCCGCCCGCCGGAGCGCGATTTCGCCCGCTTCCGGAAGGTCGCCCCGGCGCGACCGCGGAGCTACCGTGGACGGTGATTGCTCCGTGTGTGCGTGTATGCCGGAGCAGCCGGATTCTCCCGGTGGCAGGAGGCCGTGATGGTCGTGGAGTTGGTCGTGGCCGTCCTCGTGGTGGCCGCCGTGTATCTGCTCTCCGCCGCCCGCGTCGTGCGGCAGTACGAACGAGGTCTCGTCTTCCGGCTCGGCCGGCTCCAGCCGCAGGCGCGGCAGCCGGGGTTCACCCTGATCGTGCCGCTGGTCGACCGGCTGCAGAAGGTGAACATGCAGGTGGTGACGCTTCCGGTGCCTGCGCAGGAAGGCATCACGCGGGACAACGTCACGGTCCGGGTGGACGCGGTCGTCTACTTCAAGGTCGTGGAGCCCGCGGCCGCGATCGTGCGGGTCGAGGACTACCGCTTCGCCGTCTCGCAGATGGCGCAGACCTCGCTGCGCTCGATCATCGGTAAGAGCGATCTGGACGATCTGCTCTCCAACCGCGAGAAGCTCAACGAGGGCCTGGAGTTGATGATCGACAGCCCGGCCGTGGACTGGGGCATCACGGTGGACCGGGTGGAGATCAAGGACGTCTCGCTGCCGGAGACCATGAAGCGCTCCATGGCCCGCCAGGCCGAGGCGCAGCGGGACCGCCGGGCGCGGGTGATCCAGGCGAGCGCGGAGAAGGAGGCGTCGAAGAAGCTGCGCGAGGCCGCGGAGCAGATGGCCGGTACGCCGGCGGCGCTGCAACTGCGGCTGCTGCAGACCGTCGCCTCGGTCGCGACGGAGAAGAACTCCACGCTGGTGCTGCCCTTCCCGGTCGAGCTGCTGCGCTTCCTCGACTCCCGTACGGACGGCGGCGGTTCGTCGCCTGCGGGCGGCCTGCCGCAGAGCCCGCCCGCCGCCGGGACCGGCACCGGTACGGACACCGGTACGGACACGGGTACGGACACGGGTACGGACGCCGAGTCGGACGCCGAGTCCGACACCGGGAACGAACTCGGCGGTACGCGCGGGGAGTTGGACGCGCCCGGCGCTGCGCCGGAGGCCGGCGGCGAGCCCGGGGACGGCGGGATGCCGGCCGTGGCGGAGGCGCTGGGCTCGCCGGAGCCGGGGCTGGCCCCGGGGGCGCCGCTGCCGGGCCCGGAGTCCGAGCCGCTGCCGGAGCCGGACGTGGAGCCGGCGGAGCCCGGAGAGCCGGGGGAGAGCGGGGAGTTGCGGTTCGGCTCCGAGGACGACGAGTCAGGGCCGACCGGCTCCGGCCGCTGAGCGGCCCGGGCGCGAACCCGTACTCGGAGCGCCGGGCCGGGGGCCCGCAGCCGGCGGCGGCTCCTTTCGCTTGCACGTGGTCGCCCCCAACCTGCCGCCGCGCCAAGGGGGTTGACGCCGCTCTCCGTACGTGGTGCGCGATGTGCGCCCGTTCTGGGGTGAGTTGAGGTCTTCGGGGGGTCTTTCGGGGGATCCTCGGGCGGTTGCCCGGGCAACCGCCCGTTCTGCCGTGCGCCCGCGTGCGCTGCCGCCTGCACGTTCTCGCCGGTCATCCCGCGGCGGCGGGCGACGGCGAGCCAAGAGCGGTCGGTAACCGGGTCAACTTTTCGTTTCCGAACGGGAGCTGGACCTTGTGCGCCCATGCGCGTTCTCGTAATACTCGGCGCCACGAGTTGGCATGGACGCATCTTCCTTCGGGCAAGGGAGGTGGTGTCCGTACTTCCTCCGGGACCGTTTCTCCGACCCGGGACGGCCCCAACCCCCCACTGGAGGTTTCGAGTTGAGACACAATCGGCGGATATCGAAGCGGCACATGGCCATCGCCGGCGCGGCGGTCGCGGCCATCGCGGGCGGATCCCTGACCCTGTCGAACGCGAACGCCGCGGAGGGCAACGGCCCCGCGCTGAAGACCCTTTCGGGCACCTCGGCGTCCAAGCTCGCCCACCAGCTCACCTCGAAGGTGAAGGGTGACGGCGGTTCCTACTACGACGCCAAGACCAAGAAGCTGGTCGTCAACGTCACCGACGAGGCGGGCAAGAAGGCCGTCGAGGCGGCCGGCGCCCAGCCGCGCATGGTCCAGCACACGCTGAGCCAGCTGAACGGTGTCAAGGACGCGCTCACCAAGAACGACGTGACCGGCACCGCCCGTGCCGTGGACGTGAAGTCCAACAAGGTCGTCGTCACCGCCGACAAGACGGTCAAGGGCGCCAAGCTCGCGAAGCTGAAGAAGCAGCTCTCGGCGAAGGGCAGCGCCGTCGAACTGCGGCACACCAACGGCAAGTTCACCACCAAGATCGCCGGTGGCGACGCCATCTGGGGCTCCGACGCCCGCTGCTCCCTCGGCTTCAACGTCACCGTCGACGGCAAGCCCGGCTTCCTGACGGCCGGTCACTGCACCACCGCCGTCAAGGAGTGGTCGGACAAGCAGGGCGGACAGGCCATCGCCACCAGCGGCAAGGGCAAGTTCCCCGGCAACGACTACGGCGTCGCCACGTACACGGGCAACACCGAGCACCCGAGCGAGGTCGACCTCTACGGCGGCACCCAGAAGATCTCGGGCGCCGCCGAGGCCACGGTCGGTGAGAAGGTCAAGCGCAGCGGCAGCACCACTCACGTCCACGACGGTACGGTCAAGGCGCTGGACGCCTCCGTCTCGTACCAGGAGGGCACGGTCAACGGTCTGATCCAGACCGACGTCTGCGCCGAGCCCGGTGACAGCGGTGGCGCGATGTTCGACGGCGACAAGGCCCTCGGCACCACCTCCGGCGGCAGCGGCGACTGCTCGTCCGGCGGCGAGACCTACTTCCAGCCGGTCCCGGCGGCCCTGAAGGCCGTGGGCGCCAAGCTGCCCTGACCCGGGGCGAGTTGGCTGAGCCGGCCGAGTCGGCCGAGTCGGCCGAG
>Ga0164243_10003736_pt1 | contig 24252 bp, 22 predicted proteins | sample OricompcompostOP_FD_108781 | JGI IMG/M metagenome (GOLD analysis project Ga0164243, IMG submission 108781) | Organic Plus compost microbial communities from Emeryville, California, USA - Original compost - Organic plus compost (OP) | ecosystem: Engineered > Solid waste > Mixed feedstock >...
CAGGTGTGGGCCGCCGGCTCCCCGGCGGGCCGCCACGCGGTCGACATCACCGGTACGTTCGACCGCGGCCTGGCGTCCCTGGAAGCGCACGAGGCGTACCTCGGCGGTCTCGGCGGCGCCTTCGATCCGGAGGAGTTCCTGGAGGGCGTCTCCCGCGCCGCCGGCACCCGGCTCGGCACCCGCTACGCGGCGCCGTTCGAGGTCTTCACCATCAACCTCTACTGAGGACGGTGACCCGCCGCGGAGGGCGGGTCGGCTGGACGTGAGGAAGGGCCCCTTCCCATCGCCCTGGCGATGGGAAGGGGCCCTTCCTCACGCCAGGACCACCGCGGACCCGAGTCCATCATGCGGTGTTATGACCCTGACCTGATGGTCAGTATCGGTCGCCCGTGGGGCGTTGACGGCTGTCTATCCGGCTGGAAGCATGTGGACAAATCGATGCCTCCGGATCGGCCGACCGGTCGATCCATTCCCCCCGGGAGGATCAGTGAGGATCACTCGTCGCGTCATGCTCTCCGCCACGGCCACGACCCTGGTGGCGGGAGCGCTGTTCGTGGTGTCACCCGCCCACGCGGTCACGACCCCGCTGAGCGCGGACGCCGCGGTCAGCCTCGCCGGTGCCATCGGCGACGACCGGTCCGCGGGTGCCTACCGCGACCACTCGACCGGTGCCATCGTCGTCAACGTCACCGACGACGCCGCCGCCCGGCAGGTCAAGGCCGCCGGCGGGCAGGCCCGCATCGTGAGCCGCTCGGCCGCCGACCTGGCCGCGCTCACCAGGAAGCTCGACAAGGGTGTCACCGGCACCGCGTGGTCGGTCGACCCGGTCACCAACCAGGTGGTGATCGACGTCGACGCCACCGTCACCGGCGCCAAGCTCGCCGCGCTGGAGAGCGCCGTCGCCGCGACCAACGGCGCCGCCCGGATCGAGCGGCTCAACGGCACGCTCAGCCGGCTGATCTCCGGCGGCGACCCCATCTACGCCTCCGGCGGCCGCTGCTCGCTCGGCTTCAACGTGCGCAGCGGCAGCACGTACTACTTCCTGACCGCCGGGCACTGCACGGCCATCGGCTCGACGTGGTACGCGAACTCCGGCCGCACCACCGTCCTCGGCACGCGGGCCGGCAGCAGCTTCCCGGGCAACGACTACGGGATCGTGCGCTACACCAACACGTCGATCACCATTTCCGGCGCGGTCGGCAGCCAGGACATCACCAGCGCGCGCAACGCGGTCGTCGGCGAGCGGGTCACCCGGCGCGGCAGCACCACCGGTATCCACAGTGGAACGGTGCTCGGTCTCAACGCGACGGTCCGCTACGCGGAGGGCACGGTCAGCGGCCTCATCCGCACCAACGTCTGCGCGGAGCCGGGCGACTCCGGCGGCCCCCTGTACGCGGGCACCGCGGCTCTGGGCCTCACCTCCGGCGGCAGCGGGAACTGCCGCTCCGGCGGCACGACGTACTTCCAGCCGGTGACCGAGCCGCTGGGCGTCTACGGGGTCTCGGTGTTCTGATCCCACCCGTCCGGTGGGGTGGCCCGGCCGTGCCACCCCACCGGCTTTCCCGTTCGCTACCGTGGTCGGCGTGCTGCGGATCGAGGTGAACGGGCGGCCGGCGAGCGCCGGCGCGCTGATGTCGACGTACGGGCACTTCACCGCGATGCAGGTGCGCGGCGGGGGAGTGCAGGGCCTGCGGCACCACCTCGACCGGCTCGACGCCGCCCACCGCGAGCTGTTCGACCTGCCGCTCGACGGCGACCGGGTGCGCGGACTCGTGCGGCACGCGCTTGGCGACACGGCGGACGCGTCGGTGCGGGTGGTCCTGCGGGATCCGGCCGACGTGCTGGTCGCCGTCGGCCCGCCGCAGTCGCCGCCGGCGGCGCCGCAGCGGTTGCGGTCCGTGCCGTACCTGCGGCCCTTTCCCCACCTCAAGCACCTCGGCAGCTTCGGCCAGCTCGAGTGGGCACGGCGGTGCCGGCGCGAGGGGTACGACGACGCGCTGCTGACCGGCCCGGACGGCGCCGTGTCGGAGTCGTCCATCGCCAACGTCGGTTTCCTCGACGCGGACGGAGCGGTGGTGTGGCCGGCGCCGCCGTGGCTACACGGCACGGCGATGCGGCTGATCGAGGAGCACGCGCCGACCTCGCGGCGCCGGATCACGCTGCCGGACCTGGCCGCGTACCGCGGCGCGTTCCTCGCCAACTCGATCGGGGTCGTCCCGGTGGCGTCGATCGACCACGTGGTCTTCGCGTCCGATGCCGCCGCCGTGGCCGCGGTGCTCGCGGCGGTGCCCTGGGATCCGCTGGATATGTGAGTTGCCGGCGTCGCGGTGGTGCGGCCACGATCGGCCCACCGCCGCCTGCTGCTCCTCGGCGTCGACGGGCCGGCGTCGGGTGCCCACCGGGCCCGCGGCCGGGCCGGCCGTCAGTAGAGGTTCTTCGCGTACTCCGGGCCGTAGTGGCGGTCGAGCTCGGCGAGCGAGTCCGAGGGCCGCTCGACCTCCTTGATCAGGGCGGCGCGGCGCGGGAGCGAGTCGGGCCGCCAGGTCTCCGGCGTCCAGAGTTCCGAACGGAGGAACGCCTTGGCGCAGTGGTAGAAAATCTGCTCGATCTCCACCCGGATCGCCAAGGCCGGACGGTGGCCGCGCACCGCCATCCGGTCGAAGAACGGCGCGTCGCGCAGGATCGTCGCGCGGCCGTTGATCCGCAGCGTGTCGTCGCGGCCGGGGATCAGGTAGATGAGGCCGACGTGCGGGTTGTCGACGATGTTGTGGAAGCCGTCGCCACGGCGGTTGCCCGGGCGTTCCGGTATCGCGATGGTGGTGTCGTCGAGCACCAGCGTGAAGCCCGGCGGGTCACCCTTGGGGGAGACGTCGCAGGTGCCGTCGGCGCCGGCGGTGGCGATCAGGCAGAACGGAGAGGCGGCCAGCCAGTCGCGGTCCCTGGCGTGCAGGCGTGGGCGGTCCTTGTCCGCCGCGCGCCGGTGCGGCTCGCCGAGCAGCTCGCGCAGCTCCTCGTGGGATGTGACCGCTGTCATGCGTCCCCCTCCGGTCGTCCGTCGCCTCGACCCTACGCGCGGCCCCGCGCGCGCGTCCCGGCGACCTGGTCCTCCAAAGTGGACAGCATGCGGTCGAGCCAGTCGTGGACGAGCTTGGCGGCACGGTCGGCGTCGCGGTCCGCGCAGGCCTCGATCAGGCGGTGGTGGTCGCGGTTGCCGGCCTCCCGGTGCGCACTGGGCAGCGTCATGGTGAGGTAGCGGGTGGCGTTGTCGTCCAGGTGGTGGAGGATGTCGGCGAGCCGGTCGAGCCCGGACGCGCCGACCAGGGTGCGGTGGAAATTCCGGTCGAGGGTGGCCCAGCGCGCGGGGTCGCGCGTGATGTCCATTTCGGACTGGAGGCGGCGGAGCGCGTCGACCACCTCCGGCGCCATCGCACTGACGGCCCGCCGCACCGCCTCCGGCTCCAGCAGGCTGCGGATCAGGTAGATCTCGCGCACCTCGTCGAGGCTCGTCTCCCGGACCACGGCGCCGCGGTGGGCGTCGAGGCGGATCAGGCCCTCGGCGGCGAGGTCACGCAGCGCCTCGCGGACGGGTGTGGTGCTGACCCGCAGCCGGGCGGCGATGTCGGCCTGGACGAGGCGCTCGCCCGCGGTGAGCGTGCCGTCGAGGATCGCCCGGCGCAGTGACTCGCGCACCATCTGGTGGGCCGTGAGCCGTTCGCCGGGGACGAGCTGCGCCTCCACGACCTACCCCCTAGGTCGGCGGCCATCGATGTCTCCCGCAGGTTATACCAAACGCCCTCATTCCGGGGGTCGTGTCCGGACCGTGCCGCTGTCGGCTTCCGGCTTGCGGGTCAGCGCAGGGCCCCGGCGAGGCCCGCCGGCAGCTTGGCCAGCAGGTCCCAGATCTCCGGTTGCAGGGCGGCGGCCTCGGCGACGACCGGGTCGGTGCCGACCAGCAGCGCGAGGTGCCGGGCCGCGTGGGCGGCGACGGCGTCCGGGTCGACCGCCGGCGGCGACGGGGCGAGCGCGGCGCCGCCCGACACCATGCGGTCCACGGCCACCCGTGCGGCACCGGGCTGCGGCGCCGGATCGGGCAGCGCCGCGTACGTCAGCACGACCGCCTCGCGCTCGAACCGCCAGCTGGTCGAGTGCAGGACGGCGCCGGGTGTGCAGAGCGTCAGGCCGGAGAGGCGCAGCGCGAGGTCGTCCGGGTGCGGGCCGGCGGGAAGCGGCGCGGACACGGTGCGGTAACGCAGCGTGCCGGCCTCGGCCGACAGGAGCACCACCTCGACGATCGTCACGTCTTGCATCTTGGCTGCTGTTGCCACTTATATGCAACAAAGCCGCGCGGTAGGTTGGTCGCCGTGGCGGTCGAGGACGAGGTCAAGCGCACCGTCGAGGCGGTCTGGCGGATCGAGTCGCCGCGGCTGATCGCCGGCCTGGTCCGCATGATGCGCGACGTCGGCGTCGCCGAGGAGCTGGCGCAGGACGCGCTGGTCGCGGCGCTCGAACAGTGGCCGGCCGACGGCGTGCCGCGCAACCCCGGCGCGTGGCTGATGTCCGTCGCCAAGCGCCGGGCGGTCGACCTCGTCCGGCGCAACGAGCGGTACCAACGCAAGCTCGCCGAGTTGGGCCGCACCATGGACGACACGGTCGAGGCCGACTTCGACGCCGTGCTCGCCGACGGCATCGAGGACGACCTGCTCCGGCTGATCTTCGTGGCCTGCCATCCGGTGCTCACCACCGAGGCGCGGGTGGCCCTCACCCTGCGGCTGCTCGGGGGCCTGACGACCGGCGAGATCGCACGCGCGTTCCTGGTCTCGGAGCCGACCGTGGCGCAGCGGATCGTGCGCGCCAAGCGGGCCCTGTCCGACGCCCGCGTCCCGTTCGAGGTGCCCGAGGCGGGGGAGCGGGCGGCGCGGCTCTCGTCCGTACTCGAAGTGATCTATCTGATCTTCAACGAGGGCTATTCGGCGACCGCCGGGGACGACTGGGTGCGGCCGGCCCTGTGCGAGGAGGCGCTGCGGCTCGGTCGGGTGCTGGCGGGTCTCATGCCCGGCGAGGCGGAGGTGCACGGGCTGGTCGCCCTGATGGAGATCCAGGCGTCGCGGCTGCGGGCCCGGGTCGGTCCGGCGGGGGAGCCGGTCCTGCTCGCGGACCAGGACCGGACCCGCTGGGACCGGCTGTTGATCGGGCGTGGGCTGGCATCGCTCGCGCGGGCGGAGGAGATCGGCGGCGGGCCCGGGCCGTACACCCTCCAGGCCGCGATCGCGGCCTGCCATGCCCGCGCTGCCAGCGCGGAGGAGACGGACTGGGTCCGCGTCGCGGCCCTCTACGACACCCTGGCGCCGCTGGCCGAGTCGCCCGTGGTGGAGCTGAACCGCGCGGTCGCGGTCGGCATGGCCGAGGGGCCCGAGGCCGGGCTCGCCCTGGTCGACGCGCTGGTCGAACGGGGGATGCTGGGCGGCTACCACCTGCTGCCGGCGGTTCGCGGCGACCTGCTGCGCCGGCTGGGCCGTGACGACGAGGCCCGGGCGGAGTTCGCCCGGGCCACGTCGCTGACCAGGAACGAGCGCGAGCGCGCACTCCTGCTCTCCCGCGCCGTTTCCTAGTCGAGGTTCTACCGGTTCAGGAGGCTGCGTTCGGCCTGGACGCGCTGGTCCTCGTCGATGGTTTCGATGTCGCGCGGCTCGGCGACCTCGCGGATCTCGACGACGGCCTCCCGGTCGGTGCCCTCGACGGCCTTGTCGACGGGAGCCCGCCGGGCCCACTCGACGGCCTCGTCGAGGGACCTGACCTCGATCAGGTAGAAGCCGGCGATCAGCTCCTTGGACTCGGCGAACGGCCCGTCGACGACCCGGCGGTCGCCCTTGGCGTAGATCACGCGAGCGCCGCGGGAGCTGTCGTGGAGCCCCTCGGCGGCGAGCAGGACGCCGGCCCTGGCCAGCTCGGCGTTGTACTCGGTCATCGCGTCGACCAGCTCCTTGGGCGGGACCGCTCCCGGCGGCGGGTCGCCCTTGAGTATCAGCATGAACCGCATCGTGCCTCTCCCATCAGGTGTTTCCTCGTGCCTACCCGAACGCGTCGAGCGGGTGGGACTCGGATCGACACCGGCGCTATTGACAAAATCTGGTTTTACGTAAAGACTGATTTTGCCATGAGAGACGTCCTGTACCTGGAACGCATCGAGCAGGCCGAGACCCTGCTCAAGCCGCAGCGCATCGAGGTGCTGCGGCAGCTCGCCGAGCCCCGGTCGTGCACCGAGGTCGCGGCGGTGCTCGACCAGACGCCGCAGCGCGTCTACTACCACGTGAAGCGGCTGGTCGAGGCCGGCCTGGTCACCCAGGTGTCCGAGCGCCGGGTGCGCGGCATCGCGGAGGGCATCTACCAGGCGACCGCCCGGTCGTACTGGTTGTCTCCGCGCCTCGTCGGGCGGATCGGCGGCGTGCGCCGCGCGCAGGACGCGCTCAGCCTGGGCTACCTGCTCGACCTGGTGGAGCAGGTCCAGGCCGACATCGGCGCGCTCGACCGCACGGCACCGGAGCTGCCGTCGATCGGCGTGTCGGGCGAGATCCGCGTGCCGCCGGAGCGGCGCCAGGAGTTCCTCGACGACCTGCGCACGACCCTGCAGGACCTCTTCACGCGGTACGGCGGCGCCGAAGGCGACGCGTTCAAGCTGGCCGTCGCGTGTTACCCCAGCCAACCCAGTCCCGAGCACGGAGGAGAAGAACAATGACCATGAGCGTCCGGGCCCGCGTCAACGCCCCGATCAAGCAGGTGTACCAGGCCCTCACCGAGCCCGACGCGCTCCGCGTCTGGCTCGCCGAGCACGCGGCCGTCGAGCTGCCGGAGCGGTACGAGTTCTGGGGCCGCCACACGCCCGAGGGCGACGCGCCGCACCAGCGGCTGCGCTGGGCCGACGACACGGGGCTCGGCTTCACCTGGCTCCTCGACGGCGTGGACACGACGACCGACATCCGCCTGTCGGCCGAGTCGGAGGACGTCACGATCATCACGCTGGAGCAGAGCCACTTCGACTTCAACGACGTCGTCACCGGCGCGAGCATCCGGGGAGTGCTGCAAACGTACTGGTACCTGTCGATCGGCAACCTGGTCGACCACCTGGAGGGCCGCGCGCTGACACCGAAGATCGACTTCACGTCGCCGGACCTGCGGGCCGAATTCGAGATCGCCGCGCCGGTCGACCGGGTGTTCACGTCGCTGACCGACTCGGAGCAGGCCACGGAGTGGTTCGGCTTCCCGATCGGCATCGAGCCGTGGGTGGGCGGCCGGTTCGCGATGGGCGGCCTCGACAACGACCCGTCCCCAGCCAAGATCCTTGACCTACGCCCGAACGAGAAGCTCTCGGTCGACTGGGGCGGCGGCGGCGTCAGCACGTGGGACCTGGAGGGCTCGGGCGGCCGGACGCGGCTGACCCTGGTCCAGAGCGGGTTCGACACGTCGCGGCCGCCGTACGCGGCCTGGGGTGGCATGCTCTCCGGCATCGCGGGGCTGCGGCGCTTCCACGAGCTGCCGGGCCGGCCGCAGATCTGGCTGGCGCCGACCGCCTGAGGCGGCCGCCCGCCGCCGGGCGGCGGAGCCGCGCATGCCGGCGCGGGTCGCTACGAAGTCACCGTCGCGACCCGCGCCGCGCCACGCGCCACCCGCACCGCGGCGCGGTGACAGGGACCGCCGCGGATTCCCTGTCACCGACGAACGGCGCCGCCGACCTACACCGCGATGCGCGCCGTGCCGCCGTATGGGCACGTCGCTGCCGTGTTGGGTTGCGGGCCGTGCTGCCGTTGTGGGCGGCGCGGCGGTGTGGGCCTGCGTTGGTGGGTTGGTGGGTCGTGTTGTGCGGACGTGGCTGCCGTGTTGGGTTGCGGGCCGTGCTGCCGTTGTGGGCCGCGCGGCCGGGCCTGCGTTGCTGGGTTGCGGGCCGTGATGCGTTTCGGCCCGCGTTGCCGCGCGCGTGTTTTCGGCCCGCGCTGCCGCGCGCGCCGCGTTCGCCGCTCGCCGCCGGCAGCGCCGCACCGCTGGCGGCGTTGCCGCGCAGGGCCCGCGAGCCGACCTCCCGCAGGCCGCGCCGACGTCCAGGCCGTCCCCACGCTGCCGTGCCCGGACGCGGCACGGCACCTCGCCACCGCGAAGCAGCCGACCCGACCCCGACACCTGCGGCCCGCCCTCGTCACGCCGTGGGGGATCGGTGATCCTCACCCCCCGGCCGCGATCCCGGCGGCCCGGGCCGCCCGAGCGTCGCCAGACCGCCTGAACCCACCCCTCACGCCGGCTTCAGGAACACCCCGTTCGGGTCGTAGCGCCAGCGGACCTCGCCGAGGCGGGTGTTGATCGGCTCCGGCCACATGGTGGCCAGGCGGTCAGGGGTGACTGGCAGGCCCATCAGGTTGGGGTTGTTCTCGGCGAGCAGCCACGGCTCCGCGCGTGACCACCACTCGTCGGCCGCTCGTGGCAGCACCGTCTCGAACAGGTCCGGCCGCACGCCGATCATCCCCGACGCGTAGCTCGCCGCGCGGCCCGCCACCGCGGAGCCGCCGTCCACGTCGCGGTGGGTGGCGCCGCCGAAGTGCCGGACCTCCGCCGCCAGGAACGGAGCATCGACGCCTGGGCCGAAGCTCGACAGATAGGCCGTCGCGAAGTCCTGGTCGATCTCGCGGAGCAGGCCGCCGTACGGCTGGACCGCCACGGGCTCCGTCGGGTCGTTGTGGATCCGGGCGATGTCGGCGGCCGGCATCTCGCCGAGCGCGTCGAGATAGACCGGGGCCGCGGACCGCAGCGGCGCCGCGAAGCGGGCGCCCTCCTCGGCGGGGCCCGGGTACGCGAACCGGATCGTCAGCACCGTGCGGCCCCGCAGCGCCTCGGGCACGGTGTCGAACGGCGGCAGCCGCAGGATGACCGCGCTGGTCGTCACCCGCGGGTCGGCGGTGGCCGTGTAGTCGACCCAGCCCCGGAACGCCGCCTCGATGTCGCCCTCCTCGAAGGTGAGCGAGCCGCCGTAGAGGGACTCCAACTCGACGAGCCGGATCGTGACCTCGGTGACCACGCCGAGCCCGAACTTGCCGCCGCGCAGGGCCCAGAACAGGTCCGGATGGTCGGTGTGGTCGGCCCGCACGATCTCCCCGGTGCCGGTGACGACGGTGAAGCTTTCCACGTAGTCGGAGGCGAAGCCGTGGCTGCGCGCCAGCGGACCGATCCCGCCGCCGAGCAGCAGGCCGGCGACACCCACGGTGCCGGCAGGGCCGGCCACCGGCAGCAACCCGTGCGCGGAGGCCGCCGCGATCACCGCACGCCAGGTCATCCCGGCACCCATCGTGGCCGTGCGCCGGACCCGGTCGATCGTGAGCCCGTCCATCCGCCGAGTCGTGATCATCAAGCCGGACGTGACCGGAACCTCCGCTCCGTGCCCCGTCCCCTGCACGCTGACGTGCAAACCGTGGTCGGCCGCGTAGCGCACCGCCGCGGCCACGTCATCGGCCGACGTGGCACCCACCACCAGGGCCGGCGTGTGTGTGGAGGCTCTGTTCCACGGGGCCACCTCCTCGGCGTACCCCTCGTCGTATGGCGCGAGCACCGGCCCCTTCACCTGGGCCGAGAGGGTGGAAGACATGACGCTCCTCTGGGTCGTGTGGTCACCGTCCGTTCTATCCCGTGCGTACGACATTCTTCCGCTGATCACCTCTGGCGGGTCGACGAGCCGGCGACCAGGCCCGCCGCCAGGGTGAGCACGCCGAAGACCGCCAGCGCGACGTACGGCACCCCGAACCCGCCGGTGGCGTCGTGGAGGACACCCACGGCGAGCGGTCCGAGCGCCGCCAGGAGGTAGCCGACGAAGAACGCCATCGACGACGCGCGCGGCGTGTCGGCCGAGGTCGGCGCGATCTGGCCGACCACCGTCAACGCCAGCGCGAAGTTGGCGCCCAATCCGAGGCCGAGCAGCGCCGCCCAGAGCAGTGGCGCCGCCAGCGGTGCCACCCCGATCAGCAGCAGGCAGCCCATGGTCAGCACCATGGCGACCGCCACCGCGGGCCGCGCGTCGCGCCGGGACAGCGCCGGAGCGAGCAGCGCGGACACCAGCTGGGTGGCACTGAACAACGCCAGCAACCCGCCCGCCTCGCCGGCGGTCCACCCCAGCTCCGTGTAGCGGGCGGCCAGCCAGGCCAGCGGCGCGTAGTACAGCAGCGACTGGCCACCCATGTACACGGTCGCTGCCCACGCTCCGCGGTCACGCCAGGGCGACCACGCACCGTCTCGCGCGGGCGGCGCGACCGGTGCCGCCGACCGGACGCCGGGCCGCACGAGCAGCCAGGCGACGAGCGCGACCAGCGCCGGCACGGCCCACACCGCGAGCGCCGCCCGCCACGACCCGAGCGCCGCGCGCAGCGGCTCCGTCAGCCCCGCCGCCACCAGGGCCCCCGCGATCAACGCCGTCGTGTAGAGCCCGGTGACGGGCCCGACCCGGGTCGGGAAGCGGGCCCGGACCAGCGCCGGCATCAGCGCGCCGCCTACCGCGACGCCGACGCCGGCCAGCACCGTCGCCAGGTAGAGGAGCGGCACACCGGACACCGGCCGGACGGCCGTCGCCACCGTCAGCAGCGCCAGTGCCAGCGCCATCGTCCGGCCCGTCCCCCAGCGCGCCGCGGCCCACGCCGCCACCGGGGCGAACACTCCCATGCACACCACCGGCACCGACGTCAGCACCCCGGCCGCCGAGGCGGACAGCCCGAGCGACGCGCGCAGCGTGTCGACGATCGGCGGCACGGACGCGATCGCGGGACGCAGGTTGAGCGCGGCCAGCAGCACCGCCACCAGCCACGGGAGCCACCGCCTCACGGGACCGGGTGGCCCGGCGACCGCAGGAGGCGCCTCACGGCCGGGTGACCGTGAGCAGCAGCGGGGTGGCGATGCCGTGCCCGGCGGCGACGTCGGCGAGGAAGGCGGCCAGCCAGCCGACCGCGTCCAGCGACCACTCGGCGAGCACCCCGCCGAACGTGGCCCGGTGCGCCGGCGGCCCGTTCCAGAGGCGGTCGTCGAACGGCGGCCGGCCGGTCAACGGATCATGGTCGGCCAGGGAGAGCGACTCGCACGCGAACACCTCCTGCCGGCCCATCGCCTCCCGCATCCGCGGCGCGGCAGCGGGGATCGACGGGGACTGGCCGCTGTCCAGCGCCGCCCGCACCACGGTCCGGGAGCGCGGGTCGCCGCTGCCGAACCACCCGGCGGTGAGCAGCGACGGCGCCGGTGCGTACGCCGGACGCGACGCGCCGTCGATCGCCTGGACGGGCAGCAGCACCTGCACCGCGCGCACCGTCACGGTCCCCATCCGCGCCACCGCGTCGCCCGCGCAGCGCAGGAACGGCTGCACCGGCAGCGGCCGGTCACCCGACGCCGGCCCGACGCCCACCTGGAACCACGCGACCAGTGCGGCATCGGGAGTCCTTAGCGGATGGTCCTGCCCGGCGTCGTTCATGCCCCACAGGTCGTCCAGCCAACCCATGGCCTGCGACCGCTCGTGGAACAGGAAGTACGGATCATGCTCCGGATCCCACCAGGGATGCGGTGCCAGGTCGCCGTAGAGCGCGGCGAACAGGGTGCCGGCCGGCCACCGGGAGCCCGGCGCCAGCCCGGGCCGCGCCTCCTCGTCGCTCGCCACAGTGGATCCTCCCGTTCAGGTGGTGGTCACCGGCCGCACCATACCGATCTCTTCCGGATCGTCCTCCGACGGTCCGGTGTGGACGAAGCCGGCCCGCTCGTACAGCCGGATCGCCGCCGTGTTCGAGGGCTTGACCGACAGCCGTACGGCGGTCGCCCCGGCGGCGGCCGCCCAGCTCACGATCTCCGCGAGCAGCGCGTCGCCGACCCCGTCCCCGCGCGCCGCCGGCGCCACCCACACCGAGATGACCTCCACGGACCCGTCGGCGGTCGGCACGCCGGTCGCCATGCCCGCCGGCTCCCCGGCGCGGTACGCGACCAGGTCGCGCGCGCCGGGGATGCTCAGCCGGTCGCGCCAGCTCTCCTCCGGCGCGTCCCGCCAGTCGGCGAGCGACGAGCCGAACGCGTACGGCGCCTCCGCCAGCGCGGCCAGCCGGAGGTCGCGCCACAGCTCCCAATCGTCGGGCCTCAACGCCCTGAGCTCGACCATGCCAGCGATCATGTCGGGCCGCCGTCGCGGTCGCCAACGGTTTCCGCCGCCGCCGGCGCGGCGCGCGGCTGGGGAACGGCCGCGGTGCCCGGGGCACGCAGGCTCCGGACCTCCGGAGCGAGCAGCGCGCCGGCGGTCGCCAGCAGCACCAGTGCCGCGCAGCCCCAGAGCGCGGCGTGCGGCGTGCTCGCCGCGGCGACCGGCCCCGCGACCAGCAGGCCCAGCGGCGCGAACGCCAGCGAGCCCAGCAGGTCCCACGAGCTCACCCGGGACAGCGCCTCCGCCGGCACCTCGCGCTGGATCGTCGTCGACCAGAGGACCCCGAAGACGTCGCCGGCCATGCCGGAGAGAAAGGCGGCGGCGACCACGGCCGGCAGCGGGGCCGCGGCGGCGAGCAGGGCCATCGGCAGGGCGGCCACGGCGGTCACCGCCGCCGCGACCAGGATCGGCCGCCGGGGCCGGATCCGGACCGCGAGGCCGACACCGAGGAACGTGCCCGCCGCCTGGGCCGCGGTGATGGCCGACCAGGCCGGCGCGCCGCCGAGCGACGACTCCGCGATCAACGGCCCGAAGACGCCGGCGTACGCGTTGATCGCCGCCACCACGAACGCGTACTGCGCCACCACCGCCCACAGCCACTGCCGGGACGAGAACTCGCGCCAGCCGTGCCGCAGTTCGGCCCAGGCCGACGTGGCGGACCGGGACACCGCCGACGACGACCGGATGGCCGCGATCAGCACCGCCGCGACGACGAACGACGCCGCGTTGACGCCGACCGCCCAGCCGGCGCCGACCGCGGCGACGGTGGCGCCGGCGAGTGCCAGCCCGAGGATCAGCCCCAGGTTGAAGCCGATCCGGAGCAGCCCGTTGGCGCTCTGCCGGTGCTCCGCCGGCACAAGGTCGGGCACGATCCCGTCGAACGCCGGCAGGAACACCGCGCTCGCCACCCCGCCCAGCGCCGCGAACGCGCTGACCAGCGGCAGCGGGGCGGACCCGGTCAGGAACATCACGGTGAGCCCGCCCCAGGCGACCGCGGCGACCAGTTCGGCGGCCACGAGCACGCGGTGCCGCGCGAACCGGTCGCCGATCACCCCGCCGAGCAGGATCAGCAGGAGCTGGGGGAGAGCCTGGCAGGCGAGCACGACCGAGAGCGTGGTCGGCGACGACCCCGGCAGGGCCAGCACCGCGAAGGCGAGCGCCACCCGGCCGAAGCCGGTGCCCAGCACCGAGATCGTGCGGGCCGTGAAGAGGAACGCGAACCGTCGGTCGAGCAGCAGCGCACGCATCGGCGGCCACCCTAGCGGGATGCCACGCGGGTCGTGGGGGTGCCGCGCCGTCCGGAGTTCGCCCCCTATACATCCATGAGTCTCGACATGTTGCCCCGGGTGGGGTCGACTGTCCGGTGTGAGCGGACACCATGACCACAGCCTCAGCCGTCGCGGCCTGATCGCCGGCGCCGGCGGGCTCCTGCTGCTGACGGCGACGCCCGGCACGGCCCAGGCGTCGCACGTCCCGGTCGCCCGGGGGCCGCAGGCCACCGGCGCGGCAGGCGCCGCGCGCGCCTCACGGATCACCCAGGGCACCACGCTGGTCCACGGCGACCTGCACAACCACACGCTGATGTCCGACGGTGACGGCAACCCCGACCTCGTCTTCGGCTCCATGCGCGACGCCGGCCTCGACGTGGCCGCCCTGACCGACCACACCACGCTCTTCGCGATCGAGGGGCTGAGCCGGTCGGAGTGGAACCGCGCCGGCGCGCTCGCCGACGCGGCCAACGACCCCGGCACGTACACGGCGATCCGCGGCTTCGAGTGGTCCCACCCGCTGCTCGGCCACGCCAACGTCTGGTTCACCAACGACTACGTCGACCTGCTCGGCGCTAGCGGCATGGGCCGGTTCTTCGACTGGCTCGGCGACTCCGGCGGCGTCGCCGGCTTCAACCACCCGGGCCGCGAACTGCTGCGCTTCGACAACTTCGGGTACGACGGCGCCGTGCGCGACCTCGTGGTCAGCATGGAGATCTTCAACCGGGGCGACGACTACCTCTTCGAGGGTTGGGGCAACGGCATGTCGTCGCCGCTGGTCGCCTGCCTGAACGCCGGCTGGCGCACCGGCCTGGTCGGGGTCACCGACGAGCACGGCACGAGCTGGGGCTTCCAGGAGGGTCTGGGCCGGGCCGGCCTCTGGGTCACCGCCAACACCCGCGCCGACGTGCTCGCCGCGATGCGGGCCCGCCGGTTCTTCGCGACCCGGGTGACCGGCCTGCGGCTCGACGCGACGGCCGGCGGCGTACGGATGGGCGGGGTACTCGGCATCACCCGCGGCGACGTGCGGTTCGCCGTCGACCTCGACCGCGGCCCCGAGTGGGCCGGCAAGCCGCTGCGCATCCAGGTGCTGCGGCCGGACACCCGGGCCCCGCGCGTGGTCGACGTCGTGGAGACCACGTCGGGGTCCGTGGCGACCTTCACCGTGCCGCTCGACGTGGCCGACGGCAACTGGGTCGTCCTGCGGGTCTCCGATCCGACCCAGGCCAACGCCAGCCCCGGCCCGGCCGGGCATCCGTGCAACGACTACGGCGTGGCGTACTCCAGCCCCTGGTGGCTCCAGCCGTAGTCGCGGGTTCACCTGCGCGCCGTCTGGCGCGCGTCGGCACGCTCCCCGGCGGTCGCCGGCGGTGACTAGACCGGCGGCATGAAACGACGCCTCCGCACCGCCGCGACCGCCGTCGCGCTCGCCGCCGCGCCGCTCCTCCTGCCGACCCAGGCAGGAGCGGCGCCGCTCGGCGAGGTCCGGTTGTCACAGACTTCGCTGGGCGAGGTCCGGTTGTCACAGACTTCGCTGGGCGAGGTCCGGTTGTCGCAGACCTCGGGTACGGTCGACGCGAACCCGATCTTCGCCAGCGCCACCGCGAGCGCGCCGTGCCCGGCGGGTTTCGGCGCCGACGCCATGGTCCGGATCGGCCCGGCCGGCGGCCCGTACGCCAACGTGGCCAAGCCGTTGACCGCGGGCGGCTACGACCGCGCGGCGGTGTCGGCGAAGCCGAACCGGTCGTTCACGATGGCGCTCGGCAACGTCCGGCCCGCCGACGGCGAGTGGCAGGTCGTCGTCGAGTGCTACAGCCTCACCGAGGGCATGCACCCCGAGCGCTTCGTCACCCCGATCACCGTCTCCGGCTCCCGGTGGCGCACCGGCCGGCCGGCGGGCGGCACGCCGGCGCCGTCCGCGTCGGCTCCGGCCGCCACACCCTCGACCGCGGCGCCGTCCGCGCCGCCGGACGTCAGCGGCTCGGACCCCGCCGGCGCCGACCCGCGGCTGGCGGCCAACGACCGCACCGGGTCCGCCTCGCTCGGCAACGCGGCCTGGATCGCCGCGCTCGCCGGCGTCCTGGTGGTCTTCGGGGTGGTCTTCCTGCTGACCCGCCGGCGGCCGGAAAAATCCCGGTGAATCGGGACGCACCGGCGGTCGCTCATCCCGCCGGCGATCGACGGTAGCTGAACGGTGGATACGCCGGTACGCGCTGTTCATCTTCCGCACGTCTGGCGTGAGTACGACACCGCGTGCCGAGTCACCGGCCATGCCGAGTCTCATGCCGTGCAGCGTTCACGATTCGTATTCCTCGCGCTGCCGGTGCCCGAGCACGCGGCGGCGGCACACCTGGCCGGGGACGCACCGGCCGAGGGCGTCGTGTGGGTGCTCGTGTCGCCGAACAACCGGCCGCTCGGCCGGGGCACCACCTACCACGAGCTTTACGCGGCGTGCCGGGACTCGGTCGAGCACCTGAAGGCGAACGCCGGCCGCGTGGTGCCGGTCGAGACGACGGTGGAGCGCACCGGGCAGTGGAGCTGGCGGATCGAGCTGGACGGCGCTCCGGTGGCGGTGTCCAGCCGGTCGTACCTGCGCGCGCGCGAGTGCGCGTACAACCTGGAGCGGTTCCTGGACGCCGTGCCGACCGCGGACATCGTGGCCGGCACGCGCAGCGCGCACCGGGGCCGCCGCCGCACCGAGCCGCCGTCCGGGCCGTGGCGCGAGCCGATCCGGGGTGGACTGGGCGGCCGATGACGATCGTCGACGAGCCGCGCACGGCAACACCGTCCACACCGGACGGCGCGCCGGACCGGCCGCGTTCCGTGCGGAGCCGGCTGCCGGGCAGCGACCGCGTGTTCCGCGGCGTCGCCCGCGCGGCCGGCACCGCGGTGCTGGTCATCATGCTCCTGGTGGGCCTGTTCCTGACGCTGCAGGCGTTTCCGGCCGTCCGGCAGGCCGGCTGGGGCTTCCTCACCCGGCAGGACTGGGACACCGAGGGCAACAACTTCGGCGTCGCCGGTGTGCTCATCGGCACGGTGCTCATCGCGCTGGTGGCCATCACGATCGCGCTGCCGCTGGCTGTCGGCGCCGCGCTCTACATCTCCGAGTACGCGCCGCGCCGGCTGGCGCCGTTCCTGGTGAACCTGGTCGACCTGATGGCCGCCGTGCCGAGCGTCGTCTACGGCATCTGGGGCTTCTTCCTCCTGCAGCCGCACCTGCTCGTGGTCGGCAACCAGGGCGAGGGGCTGCCGCGCTGGCTCACCACGTACCTGGGCTGGATTCCGATCTTCGCGGTGGACGACTACGACCCGCGCGACCCGGAGGCGAGCGCCAGCCGGCTCACCTCGTCGACGTTCATCGCGGGCATCGTCGTGGCGATGATGGTGACCCCGATCATCGCGTCGGTCATGCGCGAGGTGTTCGCGCAGGCCCCGGCCGGCGAGCGGGAAGGGGCCTACGCGCTCGGCGCCACCCGGTGGGGCATGATCCGCGCGGTCGTCCTGCCCTTCGGCCGCGGTGGCATGATCGGCGCGACCATGCTCGGCCTCGGCCGCGCGCTCGGCGAGACGATCGGCGTCGTGCTGATCATCTCGATCGGCTTCGTGATCCAGCCGCACATCCTGCAGAACGGCGGCGGTTCGATCTCCGCGCTGATCGCCTCCCGCTACCAGGAGTCGACCGACATGGGCATCGCGGCCCTGATGGGTGCCGGCCTCGTGCTCTTCGCGATGACGCTGGTGGTCAACCTGGTCGCCGGCGTCATCATCAACCGCAGCCGGTCGGGTGCCCAGTCATGAGCACGACGACGATCCCGGAGCGTCCGGTGGACGCCGGTGAGGAGCCGCGCCGCGCGACCGGCGGGGCCCGGCGCACCGACGTCTTCGCCGCGCTCGGCGCCGCCTGGGCCGCGCTGTCGCTGACCGCTCTGCTCTTCACCCGGCTCACGCCCTTCGACGGGGTGCTGGGGTTCGCCGTCGTGGCGTTCCTCGTCTTCGTCGCCATCTACGCGATGCTGGTGTCGCTGGACGAACGGGCACCCACCGTGCGCGACCGGTTGGCGGCCGTGTTCGTCCACGCGCTGGCCCTGCTCATGCTGGTGGCGCTGGTGGTCGTGGTGGTGTTCACCATCTACCGCGGCCTCGACGCGCTCGGCCACCGCAACTTCTACACCCAGGACATGCGGGACGCGGGGCCGCTGCAGCCGCTCTCCGTCGGCGGCATCCGGCACGCGGTGCTCGGCACGCTGCAGCAGATCGCGATCGCGCTGGCCTTCACCGTGCCGCTCGGGGTGACCGCCGCCGTGTTCCTCGCCGAACTGCCCGGCCGGTTCAGCCGGTTCGTCCGCATGATCGTCGAGGCGATGACCGCGCTGCCCTCGGTGGTCGCCGGCCTGTTCGTCTACTCGTCGGTGATCATCCTGCTCAACCGGGCCAAGGACGACCTGCCGGGCTGGCTGCGCTGGCTCGCGGTCGGCAAGTCGGGCTTCGCGGCGGCGCTCGCGATCAGCGTGATGATGCTGCCCATCGTGATCCGCGCCGCCGACGTGGTGATCCGGCTGGTGCCGGGGACCCTACGGGAGGCGTCGCTCGCCCTCGGCGCCTCGCAGTGGCGCACCGTCTGGCACGTGGTGCTGCCGACCGCCCGGTCCGGGCTGATGACGGCGGTCATCCTCGGGACGGCGCGCGGCATCGGCGAGACCTCGCCCGTGCTGCTCACCTCCGGCATCACCGCGTACACCAACGCCAACCCGTTCCGCGAGCCACAGGTCTCGCTGCCGCTGTTCGTCTACAACTCCGTCACCCGTCCGGACGCCGGGATGATCGCGCGCGGCTTCGGCGCCGCCGCGGTGCTGATGCTGCTCGTGCTCCTCCTCTTCGCCGCCGCCCGGATCGTCGGCGGCAGGCCGGCCGGGCAGCTCAGCCGCGGCCAGCGCCGGCGCCGCGCCGGCCGCTCCTACCGCGACGCGGTCCGCTTCGCGGCCCGCGCGAAAGCCCGTCACGAAGAGGTCAGCTCATGAAATTCCGTGCCCTCGTGGCCGCCGCGCTCGCGGTGGCGCTCGTGGGACTCGTCCCCGCGCCGGCGGCCGCGGCACCCCGCAAGGTGCCGATCAACGGCGCGGGCTCGTCCTGGAGCGCCAACGCGATCGACAACTGGCGGCGCAACGTCCTCCAGCGGCAGCTCTACGTCAACTACCAGTCGACGGGGTCGACGGACGGCCGCAACCAGTTCCGGAACGCCACTGTGGACTTCGGCGTCTCCGAGATCCCGTACGGGCTGCGGGACGCGTTCGGCGGCGTGGACACGGCACCGCAGCGACCGTTCGCGTATATGCCGATCGTGGCCGGCGGCACCGCGTTCATGTACAACCTGCGGATCGGCGGCCGCCAGGTGACGAACCTGCGGCTCTCCGGGGACGTCGTGGCGGGCATCTTCACCGGGGTCATCCGCAAGTGGAACGACCCGCGCATCAAGGCCGACAACCCCGGGCTGGCACTGCCGAACCGGACCATCGTGCCGGTGGTGCGCCAGGACGGCTCCGGCACGAGCGCGCAGTTCACGCTCTGGATGAGCAAGCAGTACCCGAGCCTGTGGAACGCGTACTGCCGCAAGTTCGGCAAGCCCGCGCCGTGCGGGATCACCTCGTCGTACCCGTTCCGCTCCTCGGACGGGTTCGTCGGGCAGCAGGGCTCGACCGGCGTCGCCGGCTACGTCTCGCAGGCCAACGCCGAGGGTGCGATCACGTACGTCGAATACTCCTACGCCGTCAACGCGCGGTTCCCGGTCGTCAAGCTGCGCAACGCGGCCGACTTCTACGTCGAGCCCACCGCGCAGAACGTGGCGGTCGCGCTGACCCGGGCCCGGATCAACACCGACCCGCGCTCGCGCGACTACCTGACGCAGATCCTCGACGACGTCTACCGGTTCACCGACCCGCGGGCGTACCCGCTCTCGTCGTACTCCTACATGATCGTGCCGACCGCCACCGGGCTCGGCATCAACGAGGACAAGGGCTACACGCTCGCCGAGTTCGCCAACTACTTCCTCTGCGAGGGACAGCAGCAGGCCGACGTGCTCGGCTACTCGCCGCTGCCGAAGAACCTCGTCCAGGCCGGCTTCGACCAGGTGGCGAAGATCCCGGGGGCGGTGAAGCGCACCGCGCCGCTCGAACAGTGCAACAACCCGACGTTCTCCCGCGACGGGTCGAACACGCTGGCCCGCACCGCGCCGCAGCCGTCCGCGTGCGACAAGCGCGGCTCGACGCAGAGCGGCGCCGGGACGGCCGGCGCGCGCACCGAGACGCCCGTGCTGCCGTCGGCCCGGTGCACCGGCGCCGGCGGCGGAGGACCGGCGGCGGGCGGCGGGACGGGCACCGGCACCGCGGCCCCGACGGCCGGACCGTCGGCCTCCGCCGGCGCCACGACCGGCCCGCAGGGCCCGCTGGGTGGCGGCGGGGACGGCGGCGGCGAGGCGGTCGGCGCCGTGCCGGTCGACCTGACGCGGGCCGGCGGCTGGGGCCTCCAGCAGACGATGATGCTGCTGGCCGGCGCGCTCGCGCTCGGGCTCGTGCTCCTGCCGCCGCTGCTGGCGCAGCGCTGGCGGCGCCGGGACGAAGGGGACTCCTGGTGAGCCGCCGGCTGCTTCCGCTCCTCCTGGCGGGTGTGCTGCTGGTGGGCGGTACCGCGCCGATGCACCTCGTCGCGCAGGACACCGCCGCCGACGGGACCGGCGGCGGCTCGGGCTCGGCGGTGACGGTCCGCGGCCGCGACGGCGGGCCCGCCGGCGACTTCTCCGGCCTCGCGGTCACCGTCTCGCAGACGCGCGATCTCGCCAACCAGGCGATCGAGGTCACCTGGACCGGCGGGACGCCGACACCGCGGAACCGCTCCCTCGGCATCGACTACCTCCAGATCATGCAGTGCTGGGGCGACCCGGACGATCCCGCCGACCCCGACGGACTCGCCTTCCGGGAGACCTGCCAGTTCGGCATGAACCTGCCGTCGCCCTTCACCGGGCGGGCGGGGTCGACGTCGCAGGCCGCCAACTCACGGTCGCTGACCGCGGGCCTCGCGGACTATCCCGTGCGCGACGACAAGGAGGTCATGCCGCCGGCGGGCGAGCCGGACAAGCCCGGGACGCTCCAGCCGGACGCGAAGATGATCCCGTTCCGGTCGGTACGGGGCGTGCGGTTCCGGGACGGCAGCGCGCACAAGCCGTACCGCCAGATCCCCAACCCCGCGATCCCGGGGCAGACGATCGAGGAGACCGACCTCGACGTGCTGCGCGAGTCGTTCGCCGAGCCGTCGACCAACGAGGTGCCCTGGGCCCTGACGTCCGCGGACGGCACCGGCCGGGCGATTGTCGAGGTGCAGGACGCCGGCCGGGCACCCGACCTGGGCTGCGGCCTCGCGACGGTGGAGCGGAACGGCCAGACCGTGCCCGGACCGCGGTGCTCGCTGGTGATCGTGCCGCGCGGGCACCACAACCCGTACACGGGTGCGGAGGTCAACGCGCAGGAAGGCGCGGTGCACGGCAGTCCGCTGCTGCCCCGCAACTGGGCCAACCGCATCGTCGTGCCGCTCTCGTTCCGGCCGGTGACCGGCTACTGCTCGCTCACCCAGGCCGAACGCCGGACGGCGGGCAGCGAGATGGTGGCCGAGGCGGTCACCGCGTGGCAGCCGGGCGTCTGCGCCGGCGGCGGCCCGGTCATCGGCTACTCGTCGATCGGCGACGCCGAGGCCGGCCGGCAGGTGACGCTCACCGGCGCCGGCGCGCCGGGGCTGGTCTTCACGGCCGACCCGGTGCTGACCGGGCCGGGGCAACCGCCGGTGGTGCACGCGCCGGCGACGTTGAGCGGCATGGCGATCGCCATCAACGTCGACGCGAACATCGTCGACCCCACGCAGGCACAGGGCACCGTCCCGCCCGAGGTGCTGGCGCTCGCTGGGTCGGCGCTGCGCGAGGTGAAGCTGACGCCGCGGCTGGTGGCGAAGCTGCTGACGCAGAGCTACCGCAACGACGCCAAGGACGCGACCGCGATCCCGGTGACGAATCCGACCAGCGTCCGGGAGGACCCGGAGTTCCGGGCGATCAACCCGGTCTTCACGTGGTGGGACCGCACGCCGTCGGCGACGCTCGACGGCCTGATGGTCGCGCTGGGCAACTCGGCCGGTGCGCGCCAGGTGTGGCGGTGGCTGCTCGCCGACCCGGAGGCGGCCGCCTTCCTGCGGGGCGAGGCCGACGACGACGGCATGGTGGTCAACAAGCACTACCTCGGGCTCACCTCGGCGGCCCTCGACACGTTCCCCAAGGCCGACCCGCACTGCGACGAGAACGAGTTCGACGGCATCGTCTATCCACACTGCACGGCGAACCTCCGGCCGTACATGGGAACCCTCTCCGAGGCGGCCCTGCAGACGCTGCGGGCCGACATGAAGGGCCGCTCGCCGACGTTCAACCTCAACCTGCTGCCGCCGAACTACGACGCGATCCCGCGGCGGGCTCCCGGCTACCGGTTCGCGATGTCGATCACCGAGACGGCGTCCGCGGCGCGGTACGGGCTGTTCGCGGCGCAGCTCTGCAAGCCGCTGCGCGACGCCGCGAACGCGCTGGTCGGCGCCGTCGACTGCCGCACGCCGACGAACGCGGCGCTGCAGGCGGCCGCGGCGACGGCCAAGGACACCGCGGTGCCGGGGGTCAAGGTGATCGACCCCGAGCTGGCCTGGAAGACCGACGGCGCGTACCCGCTGGCGATGATCAACTATGCGGTCGGCAACCTCTGGGAGCAGGCCGACGCCCGCAAGGACTACGCGACGCTGCTGCGCCAGATCGCCGGCGAGGGGCAGGTGCCAGGGCTCGGCCGCGGCCAGCTGCCCGAGGGCTACGCGCCGCTGCCGCAGGACATGCGCGCGCAGACGATGCGCGCGGCCGACACCCTGGAACGCGGCGCGGCGCCGACGACGGCCCCCGCCGCGACGACCGTGCCCGAGCCGCCGCCGGCGGCCGTGCCGAGCGCCGCCAGCGTGCCGTCGATCGCGCCGGTGGCCCCGTCGCCGCAGCCGCCGGTCGAGCGGGCGGCGAGCGCCACGCCGGGCGGCCCGCTGGGCAACCTGCGCTGGCTGCTGCTCACCGTGCTGATCGTCGGGCTGGCGGCCGGCGTGGTGGGCCCGATCCTGAAGCGGATCGGCCGATGACCATCCACAGTAGATGGCACCGGTGCGCCAGCTGCCGTTCATCCGGCCTACGTGTTGGCGGAACGGACGCGCGCGAAACGTTCGCCCGGTCGCGGTATCGGCGTACGACGGGGCGTCGCGACGATGGCGGTGGCTCGTCCGTAGCGAGCACCATGCCCCGCAGAAAGGGAGCACAGATGAAGGTCAGGAACGTCGGCCGGGTGGGCACCGTCCTCCTCGCCGCCGCGCTTGGAGCCTCCGCGGTGGCCGCGCCGGCCATGGCGGACCCGAACCCCGCGACCGACTACCGGACGCTCGCCGGTGTCGGCTCCGACACCACCCAGGACGTGATGAACGGCTTCGGCAACGTCATCACCTCGGGCGGCAACAAGGTGATCGCCTCCTGGGACGCCCGCGGCACCTCGCCGATCAAGACGAAGGCCGCCAACTGCACGTTCAACCGTCCTGACGGATCCGGCGCCGGCCGCCAGGTGCTGCGCGCCTCCGAGGGGGAGAACCTGGGCGGCACCCACGGCGGCCCGGGCTTCTACCAGGGCAGCAACGTGGTGGGCTGCGCCGACTTCGCGCGGTCCTCGTCGTACGGCGGCCCGACGCCGCCGAGCACGACCGGCACGTACACCTACATCCCGTTCGGGGTCGACGCCGTGGCGCTGGCCCGCAACGTGAACGGCGACATCCCGACGAACATCTCGTTCGCCCAGGTGCAGCGCGTCTACAAGTGCTTCGACGACGCGATCGCCGGCAACCCGGTGACGCCGCGGCTGATCCAGGCCGCCTCCGGCACGTGGCAGTTCTGGACCGGCAAGATGGGCATCACCGAGGCCGAGATCAACCTCGGTGACTACGACTGCCTCGCGACCGACACGGACGGCAACCCGGCCACCCCCGCGGTGCCGAACCTGCCGCGCGTGCAGGAGCACGACGGCACGGTCCTCAACGGCAACCTCAACCAGATCGTGCCGTTCTCGGCGGGTCAGTTCATCGCGCAGAGCAACGTCGCCACCATCCAGTCGGCGACCGGCGTCTCGGTGACCGACCGCCGCGGCGAGGCCGCGCTGACCGGCATGCGCCTGCCCGGCCAGGCCATCCAGCAGCCGATCGTGGGCGGCGTGCTGAACACGTCGTTCCCGCTGCGCCGCGACGTCTACAACGTCGTGCCGACCGCCGACCTCTCGGTTCCGGTGATCGACAGCACGTTCACCGGCGCCGACTCGGCGATCTGCACGGCCACCGTCACCGTCGGCGGCAGCCCGCGCAGCGTCATCGAGCTGTTCGGTTTCGGCAAGCGCACCACCGGGATCGACCTGCTCAACGCCGCGTGCGGCGCGACCGACCTGAAGGCCAACAGCTGAAGTCCCCCGTCCGGGCGGCCCGACCGGGCCGCCCGGACGCTGTCCGATGTGGAGGAGACCGATGACGCGCCGGCTGACCCGGTGGATCGCGCGCGGCTGCGCTTTCGCGGCCGCCGTCACGAGTATCGCCGGCGGAGTCCTGCTGGTCGCCGCCGCGCCGGCCAGCGCCGCGTCGCTCGGCCCGGTCACGCTGTCCCAGCGGGAGGGCAGCGTCAACGAGACGCCGATGTTCCGTACGGCGACGACG
>Ga0164243_10003738_pt1 | contig 24249 bp, 25 predicted proteins | sample OricompcompostOP_FD_108781 | JGI IMG/M metagenome (GOLD analysis project Ga0164243, IMG submission 108781) | Organic Plus compost microbial communities from Emeryville, California, USA - Original compost - Organic plus compost (OP) | ecosystem: Engineered > Solid waste > Mixed feedstock >...
CCGCGCCCCACGCTGGCGGCCCCCGGAACACCGCGCAGCGACCCTGCCTCATCACCCCGACGGCAGGCTTACGGCCGCCGCTGGGGGTAGCTCGGTAGCAGGCGCCGCAGCTCCGTGACGCCCGCCTCGAGGTCCTCCGCGGCCGCGGCCGCCTGTTCCAGCGTGCTGTGGATCGTGTGGTGGGCCAGCACGTCCAGTTCCTTCTCCCGGGCCTGCAGCGCCGGACAACCGCGCAGCCCGTCGAACAGCTGCGTCACGGCGGTGGCCATCGTCACCATGCCCTCGAGCAGGTCACGCACCTCCGCCGGGCCGAGCCCGGCGCTGTCCAGCCCGTTGAGGCGACCGGCCAGCTCACGGGCCAGCTCGGCGGCACGGGCTTCACTGTCCGCTGATTCCGGTGAATTGGACACGGCCACTCCCTCGTGCGGCACTCGCAGCCGCATTCCCGCTCCACCGGCCCGCCAAACGCCGCCACCGAACACCACCGGAGGCCACCGACCGCGCTGTGCGCACGAATCGCACCGCCGGTCAGCCCGTAGACTGGTCACGTGGCACGCGTCGTGATTCTGGATTACGGGTCGGGGAACCTGCGCTCCGCCGAGCGCGCTGTGCAGCGCGTCGGCGCCGAAGTGGAGGTCACCGCCGACCCGCACGCGGCGCTGGAGGCCGACGGGCTCCTCGTCCCCGGCGTCGGCGCGTTCGCCGCCTGCATGGCCGGCCTGCTGTCCGTCGGGGGCGAAAAGATCATCGGCAGCCGCCTCGCGGGCGGGCGCCCGGTGCTGGGCATCTGCGTCGGCATGCAGATCCTGTTCGAACGCGGCGTCGAGCACGGCGTGGAGACCGCGGGCACCGGCGAATGGCCGGGCACGGTCGACCGCCTGCACGCCGACGTCGTCCCGCACATGGGCTGGAACACCGTTCGCGCGCCGGAGGACTCGCAGCTGTTCGCGGGCCTCGACGCCGGCACCCGCTTCTACTTCGTGCACTCCTACGCGGCACGCAGCTGGGAACTCGACTCCGGCCTGCCCGGCCAGCAACCGAAGGTCACCTGGGCGCACCACGGCGAGGACTTCGTCGCGGCCGCCGAGAACGGTCCGCTGTGGGCCACCCAGTTCCACCCGGAGAAGTCCGGTGACGCGGGCGCCCACCTGCTGGAGAACTGGCTGCGCACCCTCTGACCGGGCGAACGCGCAGCCATCCTTATAGTGACCGCGTGACGTTCACCCTCCTTCCCGCCGTCGACGTGTCCGACGGCCAGGCAGTGCGTCTCGTCCAGGGCGAGGCCGGCACGGAAACCTCCTACGGCAGCCCGCTCGACGCGGCGCTCGCGTGGCAGCGGGACGGCGCGGAGTGGATCCACCTCGTCGACCTCGACGCCGCCTTCGGCAAGGGCGACAACAAGGAACTCGTCCGCCAGGTGGTCGCCGAGCTGGACGTGCAGGTCGAACTGTCCGGTGGCATCCGCGACGACGCCTCGCTCGACGCGGCGCTCGCCACCGGCGCGCGCCGGGTCAACCTCGGCACCGCGGTGCTCGAAGATCCGGAGTGGACGGCGAAGGTCGTGTCCACCTACGGCGACCGCGTCGCGATCGGTCTCGACGTGCGCATCACCGAGCAGGGCCACCGCCTCAAAGGCCGCGGCTGGACCAGCGACGGCGGCGACCTGTGGGAGGTGTTGGAACGCCTCGACCGCGACGGGGCTTCCCGCTACGTGGTCACCGACGTCAGCAAGGACGGCACCCTCAACGGCCCCAACCTCGACCTGCTCGCCGAGGTGGCCGCCCGCACCGACGCGCCCGTCATCGCCTCCGGCGGGGTGTCCAGTTTGGACGACCTGCGGGCGCTGGCCCGCCTGGCCGCCGACGGCGTCGAGGGCGCCATCGTCGGCAAGGCCCTCTACGCCGGCGCGTTCACCCTGCCCCAGGCGATCGAGGCGGTCAGTCCCCGAGCGTGATCGCCAGCCCGATCGTCTTCGACCGGCCGCGCATCCTGCTGAAAAACATCGTCACCTGACCGACGATGCCGTACTCGCGTGCGATCACCGTGCGTGCCCGCTCCGTGCCCGCGTCGTCCAGCAGGCGCGCCCGCCCGGACACCACCGGGCCGTGGGTCTTGCCGCCGCGGAAATCGCACGCCTGCACCGTGACCTCGGGGTTGTTGCGGATGCGCTTGACCTTGCCCGCCGACCGGTCGCTCCACACGAGGAGCTCACCCCCGTTCCCGGCCGCCCACACCGGCGTCGGGACCGGCGTGCCGCTCTTGCGGAACGTGGTCAGCAGGAGGTACTTCTCGGCGGCCAGGCGCTCGTAGTCCGACATGGATTCACCGTAGCCCGATCACCGCGGCGCGCCCGCCGGCTCGGGGCTGTCCACCTCACCGAACCGGGCCAGCGCCACGGCCGCGGCCACCGCGACCACGAAACCGGCGACCGCGACGGGACCGAACCCCGGACGGGTCTCGTCGCCCAGCACCAGCACGCCGATCGCCGACGGCACCACCGTCTCGCCGACGACCATCAGCGCGGTGGCCATCGTGACGCTGCCGCGCTGCAACGCCGACGTGTAGAACAACATCGCCAGCGCGCCGGCCGCCGCGACGGCGTAGGCCGCGGGATCGGTCAGCACTGCCACCACACCGTCGACCGTCAGCACCCGCCCGGCCAGCGCGACCACGCCGAAGCACAGCCCGGACACCAATCCCAGCGCCGGGGTGCGGATCCGTTCCGGCGCCCGCCCCGCGATCCACCCCGCGGCCGCCAGCACCACCGTCACCACCAGCAATCCGGCGTGGAAACCCGTCCCGACCGGGTCCGAACCCTCGCTCGCGGCGGAGAACCCGAGCAGCGCCAGCCCGGCGCACACCAGCGCGACGGCGGACCACTCCCGCCCCGACAACCGGGCACCCAGGCGCAGCGCCGCCACCGCGGTGACCGCGAGGCTCGCCGCGAGCGCGGCCTGCACCACGAACAGCGGCAGCACCCGCAGCGCGACGAGCTGCGCCACGAAACCGACGACGTCCAGGCCCGTGCCCAGCACGAACCGCCACTGCCGCAGCACCCGCACCAGCAGCCTGGGATCCACACCGGAAGCGCCCTCGTCCACCGCGCGCGCCGCGACCGCCTGCAACACCGAGGCGACGCCGTAGGCGACCGCGGCCCCCACCGCGCACAGCAACCCCCACCACACCCCGACCACTCTAGGCGCCATCTACCCTGGTGGCATGGGTGTAGCGGTGAGGGTGATCCCGTGTCTGGACGTCGACGCGGGCCGGGTGGTGAAGGGCGTCAACTTCGCCGACCTGAGGGACGCGGGTGATCCCGTCGAGCTGGCGCGGGCCTACGACGCGGAGGGCGCCGACGAGCTGACCTTCCTCGACGTCACCGCCTCCTCCGGCAACCGCGAGACCACCTTCGACGTCGTCCGGCGCACCGCCGAGCAGGTGTTCATCCCGCTGACCGTCGGCGGCGGCGTGCGCACCTGCGACGACGTCGACCGCCTGCTGCGCGCCGGCGCCGACAAGGTGAGCATCAACACCGCCGCCATCGCGCGACCGGAGCTGCTGCGCGAGGCCTCGCGGCGGTTCGGCGCCCAGTGCGTCGTCCTGTCGGTCGACGCGCGCCGCGTGCCGGAGGGCTGCGAACCGACCCCGTCCGGGTTCGAGGTCACCACCCACGGCGGGCGCCGCGGCACCGGCATCGACGCGGTCGAGTGGGCCCAGCGCGGCGAGGAACTGGGCGTCGGCGAGATCCTGCTCAACTCGATGGACGCCGACGGCACCAAGTCCGGCTTCGACCTCGAGCTGATCGGCAAGACCCGCGAGGTGGTCACCGTGCCGGTGATCGCCAGTGGGGGAGCGGGCGCGATCGAGCACTTCACCCCTGCGGTCCGCGCGGGCGCCGACGCGGTGCTCGCCGCCAGTGTTTTCCACTTCGGACAGTTGAAGATCGGTGCGGTGAAAGACGCCCTGCGCGCCGATGGGGTCGAGGTCCGGTGAGCCTGCCACCCGAACTCGCCCAGCGGCTCAAGCGCAACGCCGACGGCCTCGTGTGCGCCGTCGTGGTCGACCACGCCACCTCCGACGTGCTGATGGTGGCGTGGATGAACGACGAGGCGCTGGAACGCACCCTCACCACGCGCCGCGGCACGTACTTCTCGCGCAGCAGGCAGCAGCTGTGGGTCAAGGGCGAAACGTCCGGCCACGTCCAGCACGTGCGCGAGGTGCGGCTCGACTGCGACGCCGACACGCTGCTGGTGCGCGTCGACCAGACCGGGCCCGCCTGCCACACCGGCACCCGCACCTGCTTCGACGGCGATGACCGCCTGCTGCTCGCCGACGACTAACCGATGTCGCCGGTCAGGTAGCGCTGCAGCGTCGGCCCGATGGCCGCGGCCAGCGTGTCCACGTCCGCGGTGGAGAACGGCTCGAACTTCGCCACGTAGCGCGCCATCCCCATACCGACGATCTGCGACGCGCACAGCGTCGCGCGCAGGTCCGGCCGGTCCGGGCACGAGCGCTCGGCCACGGTCCGCAGCATGTTGCGCACCAGGAACTCCTTGAGCCGCAACGCCGCCTGGTCGTGGCCGGCGAGGCTGCGCACCAGGGCCGGGAACGCGCCGCCGTCGGTCGCGTCCCATACGGTGAGGAACCGGCGCACGATCCGCTCGCCGAGCGAGTCCGCGGGCCCGTCCATGACCTGGGCGATTAGCTCGGCCGGGTCGAACGGCAGCTGCAGCACCGCCTGCGCGAACAGGCCCTCCTTGCCGCCGAACCAGTGGTTGACCATGGCGGGGTCGACGCCGGCGCGCGCGGCGATCGCGCGCACGGTGGCGCCGTCGTAGCCGCTCTCGCCGAAGACTTCCCGTGCTGCCGCCACCAGCGCGGCCCTGGTGTCCTGGCCGCCGGGGCGCCGTCCGCGGCGGCGGGCGGGCGTAGGCTGTTCCGCGGTGCTCACCCACCCATGATGGGCCGGACGCGGGCAAAATTCAACAGAACATGAAATTGTGCCCGGTGCGAGGACCGTCCGTGCCGGGCGGCACAATGGCCACATGGTCAGTGCGAATCCCAGCGACGGTGGCCTCGGCTCGGTGAGCCCCGCGCGCGACGAGTTCCGCGCCCTCGCCGAGGGGCGTCGCGTGATCCCGGTGGTCCGGCGACTGCTCGCCGACGGCGAGACGCCGGTCGGGGTCTACCGCAAGCTCGCCGCCGACCGGCCGGGCACGTTCCTGTTCGAGTCGGCCGAGAACGGGCAGTCCTGGTCGCGCTGGTCGTTCATCGGGGTCCGCAGCCCCGCCGCGCTGACCGTGCGTGACGGCGCAGCGGTCTGGGAGGGCGCCCCGCCGGTCGGCCTGCCGTCGGAGGGTGATCCGCTGACGGTGTTGCGCGAGACCGTCGCCGCGCTGCACACCGAACCGTTGCCCGGCCTGCCGCCGCTCACCGGCGGGATGGTCGGTTACCTCGGCTACGACGCCGTGCGCTGGCTCGAGAAGCTGCCGGAGCTGGCCGAGAAGGACATCGACATCCCCGAGCTCACCATGCTCCTGGCCACCGACCTCGCCGCGATGGACCACCACGAGGGCACGGTCACGCTCATCGCCAACGCCGTCAACTGGGACGACAGCCCTGAGCGCGTCGACGCGGCCTACGACGACGCCGTGCGCCGCCTGGAGGAAATGACCGAGCGCCTCGGCGCCGCCGCGCCCGCCACCGCCGCGGTGTTCGACCGGCCGGTCCCGCGGTTCGAGCGCAAGCGCAGCCAGACCGACTACTTCGCCGCGGTCGACAAGGCCGTCGAGGCGATCAAGGCCGGTGAGGCGTTCCAGGTCGTGCCCTCGCAACGCTTCGAGATCCCCAATCAGGCCGACGCGCTGGACATCTACCGGGTGCTGCGCACCTCCAACCCGAGCCCGTACATGTACCTGCTGCGGCTGGACGGGTTCGACATCGTCGGGTCCAGCCCCGAGTCGCTGGTCACCGTGCGCGACGGCCGCGCCACCACGCACCCGATCGCGGGCACTCGCTGGCGCGGCGCCGACCCGGAGGAGGACGCGCAGCTGGCCAAGGACCTGCTGGCCGACGAGAAGGAGCGCGCCGAGCACCTCATGCTGGTCGACCTGGGCCGCAACGACCTGGGCAAGGTCTGCCGCCCGGGCACGGTGCGGGTGGTCGACTTCTTCGCGATCGAGCGCTACAGCCACGTGATGCACATCGTCTCGACCGTCACCGGTGAGCTGGCCGGAGACAAGACCGCGTTCGACGCGGTGGCAGCGTGCTTCCCCGCGGGCACCCTCTCCGGTGCGCCGAAGGTGCGTGCCATGGAGCTGATCGAGGAGCTGGAGCCGACGCGGCGCGGTCTCTACGGCGGGGTCGTCGGCTACCTCGACTTCGCGGGCGACGCCGACACCGCCATCGCCATCCGCACGGCCCTGATCCGCGACGGGATCGCCTACGTGCAGGCGGGCGGCGGGGTCGTGGCCGACTCCGTGCCGGAGTACGAGGACAACGAGTGCCTGAACAAGGCACGCACGGTGCTGTCGGCGGTCGCGGCCGCGCAGACGATGGCACCGCCGAGGAAGCTGGATCCGGCCGATGACGTCGCCAGCGCCCAGTAAGCGTCCACTGTGGATCGTCGCGGTCGCGTTGCTGCTGGCCGCGGCGGCGCTGTGGGGCTCCTCGCGGCTCGTGTGGTTCGCCGAGCTGCGCGACGCCGGCGTGCGCGGGATGGTGCTGGACAAGCACACCGGCGCGCAGGAATCGGGTGCGCTGGTGCCGCTGGCCGTGCTGGCGGTGGCCGGGGTCGCGGGGCTCGTCGCCGCGGGCAGCGTGCTGCGGCGCGTGCTCGGTGTCGTCGTCGCGCTGGCGGGTATCGCCGCGGGCTGGATCGCGGTCGACGGGTGGCGGTTCGGCGGTTTCCCCGCGGGCGCTCCGACCGGGCAGATCGTCGCGGGCCGCGGACTGGCGCTTCTCGCGGGAATTCTGATGCTCGTCGCGGGGTTGTCCGCCATCAAGGGGGCGGGTCGCATGGCGCGCATGGGGGCGCGCTACGAGGCCCCCGCCGGCCGCAAGAAGGCCGCCAAGGACCCGGACACCGAGCTGTGGGAGGCGTTGTCGGAGGGCGAAGATCCGACTACCGATCGGTAGGCAGCGGTTGGACACGGTGGCGTTTTGCTGCCGGACAAGGCAAGTACGACCCGGAACCGGTCCGCGCAGGTGGGCGGGTTAGCATCTTTTCTGCGGGAAGGGGAAGGTGTTTGTGAGCCAGCTTTCGAGTGAATGCGCGACAACCGGTGAGGTTGCGCCGTGACCGTTCTCGAAGACATCGTCGCCGGCGTCCGGGAAGATCTCGCCGAGCGGGAGAAGGCCCTCCCGTTCGACGAGCTGAAGCGCCTCGCCGCGGCGGCGCCGCCGCCGCTGGACGGCATCTCGGCACTGCGTGACTCGTCGATCGGGGTCGTCGCCGAGGTCAAGCGCCGCAGCCCGTCGAAGGGTGCGCTTTCCGACATTCCCGACCCGGCCGCGCTCGCCAAGGACTACGAGGGCGCCGGTGCGCGCGTCATCAGCGTCCTCACCGAGCAGCGCCGCTTCGGCGGATCACTCGCCGACCTGGACGCGGTTCGTGCGGCGGTGAACATCCCGGTTCTGCGCAAGGACTTCATCGTCAGCCCCTACCAGGTGCACGAGGCACGGGCCCACGGCGCCGACCTGGTGCTGCTGATCGTCGCCGCGCTGGAGCAGAACGCGCTGATCGCCCTGCTCGACCGCGTCGAGTCGCTGGGCATGACCGCGCTGGTCGAGGTGCACAACGCCGAGGAGGCCGACCGCGCGCTCGAGGCCGGCGCCCGCGTCATCGGCATCAACGCGCGCAACCTGCACACGCTCGAGGTCGACCGGGACGTGTTCGGCCGCCTCGCGCCGGGCCTGCCGTTCGACACGGTCAAGGTCGCCGAATCCGGCGTCCGCGGCCCCGGCGACCTGATGGCCTATGCCGGGCACGGCGCCGACGCGGTGCTGGTCGGCGAGGGCCTGGTGGCCTCCGGCGACCCCAAGGGTGCCCTGATGAAGCTGGTCACCGCTGGTTCGCACCCGGCCTGCCCGAGGCCGAGCCGATGAGTGAGCACGAGCAGCACGGCGCGCACGACCCGGACGAACGCGGTTACTGGGGACCCTACGGCGGCCGGTTCATGCCGGAGGCGCTGGTCGGCGTGGTCGACGAGGTGTCGGCCGAGTACGACAAGGCCCGCCTCGACCCGGATTTCCAGGCCCAGTTCACGCGCTTGCTGCGCGATTACGCGGGACGGCCGTCGCTGCTCACCGAGGCCGAGCGCTTCGCCGAGCACGCGGGCGGGGCGCGGATCTTCCTCAAACGCGAGGACCTCAACCACACCGGCTCTCACAAGATCAACAACGTGCTCGGCCAGGCGCTGCTCACCAAGAGGATGGGGAAGAAGCGGGTCATCGCCGAGACCGGTGCGGGTCAGCACGGCGTGGCCACGGCCACCGCGTGCGCCCTGATGGGCCTCGAATGCGTGATCTACATGGGCGAGGTCGACACCGAGCGGCAGGCTCTCAACGTCGCGCGGATGCGACTGCTGGGCGCGGAGGTCGTCCCGGTCAGGACCGGTTCGCGCACGCTCAAGGACGCGATCAACGAGACCCTCCGAGACTGGGTCGCCAACGCCGACACCACCCACTACATCTTCGGCACCGCTGCGGGCCCGTACCCGTTCCCGATGATGGTGCGCAACTTCCACAAGATCATCGGGGAGGAAGCGCGCGCGCAGATCCTGGAGCAGACCGGCAGGCTGCCGGACGCGGTCGCGGCGTGCGTCGGCGGTGGCTCCAACGCGATCGGCATCTTCCACGGTTTCATCGACGACCCGGACGTGCGCCTCGTGGGCTTCGAGCCCGGCGGTGAAGGCCTCGACGGCAACCGCCACGGGGCCACGCTCACCAAGGGCACGCCCGGCAACCTGCACGGCGCGGTGTCCTACCTGCTGCAGGACGAGGACGGCCAGACGGTCGAGTCGCACTCGATCTCGGCGGGCCTGGACTACCCCGGTGTCGGTCCGGAGCACGCGTGGCTCAAGGACAGCGGTCGCGCCGAATACCGGCCGGTCACCGACGCCGAGGCGATGGACGCGTTCGCGCTGCTGTCCCGCACCGAGGGCATCATCCCGGCGATCGAGTCGGCCCACGCGCTGGCAGGCGCGATCCAGCTCGGCAAGGAACTGGGACGCAGCGGGCTCATCGTGGTCAACCTGTCGGGCCGCGGCGACAAGGACATGGACACGGCCGCGAAGTACTTCGGATTGGTGGAGAAGTGACCGGTCTGCAGGAGCTGTTCGCTCGGACGAAGAGCGAGGGGCGTGCCGCGCTGGTCGGTTACCTGCCCGCGGGCTACCCGACCGTGCCGGGGTCGAAGGACCTGTTCGCCGCGATGCTGGACGGGGGAGCCGATCTCGTCGAGGTCGGCGTGCCCTACTCCGACCCGGTGATGGACGGGCCGACGATCCAGCTCGCCGCGGACGCCGCGCTGAAGAACGGGTTCCGGCTGCGCAACGTGTTCGAGGTTGTCGAGTCGGTGGCGTCCCGCGGGGGCAAGGCCGTCGTGATGACCTACTGGAACCCGGTGCGCCAGTACGGGGTCGAGGCGTTCGCGCGCGACCTCGCCGCCGCCGGCGGCTTGGGCATGATCACGCCGGACCTGGTGCCGGACGAGGCCGCGGACTGGACGGCCGCGTCGAACCGGCACGGTCTGGACCGCATCTTCCTCGTCGCGCCGTCGTCGTCGGAGGAGCGGATCGACCTGACGGTCAAGGCGTCGTCCGGGTTCGTGTACGCGGCGGCGGTCATGGGCGTCACCGGGGCGCGCGACCAGGTGAGCGACGCGGCGGCCGCTCTCGTGCGGCGCACCCGGGCCCACACCGACCTGCCGATCGGCGTCGGACTGGGCGTCAGGTCAGGCGAGCAGGCAGCGGAGATGGCCGGGTTCGCCGACGCGGTGATCGTCGGGTCGGCGCTGGTGTCGGCGGCGGCCGGGGGCACCGAGCCGGTGCACCAGCTCGCCGGTGAGCTCGCCGCGGGCGTGCGTGGAGCCGTGCCCACCGCCTGACGCGGCGGCGGAAAATCACGTGGCCGTGCGCGGCCGTGATCGGCAGACTGTGGGCATGGCCTACGAACTCGCGCAGGTGAACATCGGCCGGCTCGCCGCACCGTTGGCATCGCCGCAGCTCAAGGACTTCGTGGACGCGCTGGACCCGGTCAACGCGCTCGCCGACGCCGCGCCCGGGTTCGTGTGGCGCATGCAGACCGAGGACGGCAACGCCACCTCGGTGCGGGCGTTCGAGTGGGACGCGGGCGCCAGTGCGGGGATCATCGTCAACATGTCGACCTGGACATCGGTCGAGGCGCTCGCGGAGTTCACTTACTCCGGTCTGCACCGCGAGGTCCTCACCCGGCGCCGGCAGTGGTTCGAGCGGATGCGGGAGGCGTTCACGGCTCTGTGGTGGGTGCCCGAGGGGCACCGGCCCACCACGGCGGAGGCCGAGAACCGGATCCGCCACCTGCGCGAACACGGTCCGACACCGTACGCGTTCACCTTCCGTGAGACGTTCCCGCCGACGGGCACGGAAGGCGCGCCGGGCCGCGACGAGTGGCTGTGCCGAGCATGAGCGCGGGCAAGGTGCTGTCGGTCAACATCGGCGCCACGCGCGAGGTGAAGGAAGCCGACCTCGGGATCACCGGGATCGACAAGCGTCCGGTCGACGGTCCCGTGGACATCGCCGCGCCCGGGCCGCGGGGCACCGGCGGGAGCGGCCTGGCCGGTGACGTGATCTGCGACCTGCGCCACCACGGTGGCGACGACCAGGCGGTGTACGCCTACGCGCGGGAAGACCTTGACCTGTGGGCCGGCGAGCTCGGGCGGGACCTGCCTCCGGGCGTGTTCGGTGAGAACCTCACCACCATTGGTGCCGACCTCACCGGCGCGGTGATCGGGGAGCGCTGGCGGATCGGGCCGTCGCTGGTGCTGGAGGTGTCCTGCCCGCGCATCCCGTGCCGCACGTTCGCCGGCTGGCTCGGCGAACGCGGGTGGGTCAAGACGTTCACCCGGCGCGCGCTGCCCGGCGCCTACTTCCGCGTGCTGGAGCCGGGGCCGGTGCAGGCGGGCGATACCGTCGAGGTGCTGTCGCGGCCCGATCACGGCGTCACCATCGGCACGACGTTCCGGGCGTTCACCACCGAGCCCGACCTGCTGGCGGACCTGGCGGTGGCGGAAGCCCTGCCGGCGTCCGACATGCAGCGGGTGCACCGCGCACTGGGGCGGCGCGGAGTGCTCGGCGACTGACCGCGACGCGTGGGACAGCCGTGCGTTCCCGCGAACCGGGTCACGGCCGTGCGCGTGACCCTCGGGCCGGGGCGCCGCACCCGCGTGGCAGGCTGAGGGGGTGTCCAAACCTTCTCCGCTCCAGGTGCGCAACCTCGTCGTCGCCGTGCTGGCGGCTCTCGTCGCGGTCTGGAACGTGACCCAGGGCGGACCGTGGTACCTCACGGCGATCTTCGGCGTCGGGTGCGTGCTCGCGCTCGGGTCGGCCGCCATCAACCGCCCGGGCTGACCTCCGACCGCGTGCCCGCGCAGGTTACGGTGACGACGTGAATTCCGCCTCGGCTGTGTTCCTCGCGACGATCCCGAGCCCGGACCGCGGTGTCTGGCACGTCGGGCCGGTGCCGCTGCGCGCGTACGCGCTGTGCATCATCGTCGGCATCGTCGTCGCCATCTGGTGGGGCGACCGCCGCTGGGTGCAGCGCGGCGGGACGAAGGGCACCGTCATCGACATCGCCGTGTGGGCAGTGCCGTTCGGGCTCGTCGGCGGGCGTCTCTACCACGTGATCACCGACTGGTGGCGCTACTTCGGCGAGGGCAAGAACCCGGTCCGGGCGCTCTACATCTGGGACGGCGGCCTCGGCATCTGGGGTGCGATCGCCCTCGGTGCGGTCGGTGCGTGGATCGGCTGCCGCCACAAGGGGATCCCGCTGCCCGCCCTGGCCGACGCCATCGCGCCCGGCATCATCGTCGCGCAGGCCATCGGCCGGCTGGGCAACTACTTCAACCAGGAGCTCTACGGCGCCCACACCACGCTGCCGTGGGGCCTGGAGATCTACCGCCGCTTCAACCCGGACAACCCGGCGATCCCCGACCAGGGACCCAACGGTGTCGCCTTCGGGCACATCCCGCTAACCGACAGCCCGGTGCACCCCACGTTCCTCTACGAGCTGATCTGGAACCTGCTCATCGCGGCGCTCATCGTCTACGCCGACCGCGGACTGCGCCTGGGCCACGGCCGTGTGTTCGCGCTCTACGTCGCCGGCTACACGCTCGGCCGATTCTGGATCGAGCTGATGCGCACCGACGACGCCACCCACGTCCTCGGCCTGCGCGTCAACACCTGGGTGTCCCTGCTCGTGTTCCTCGGCGCGGTGGTCTACTTCGTCGTCGCCAAGGGCCGCGGGCCGCGCGAGGAACCGGAGCGCCTGCGCAGCGACAGCGACGCACGCGACAAGGTCGCCCCCGAGCACGAGTAGTTCTACTCACGCGCGGCGCGGTCCCGGTCCGCCACGATGGTGACCATGACGGACACGGCACCCCGGCCCGGTGTGGGTTTCCTGGGGTTCGCGCTTGCCACCGGCCTGCTGACCACGCTCGCGGTTCTCACGCGCGAGGACGCGTTCGCCCGCTTCGGCTGGCGCGGCGGTGAGTACGCGTTGTCGTTCCTCGCCGCCGCCAGTGGTGCGGTGCTGGGCGGTGTCCTCCTCCGGCAGACCCGGCCGCCGTGGAGATCGCTGGGTACCGGGCTCGTCGTCGGCGGATCGGTCGGTCTGCTGCTGCTCGTCGCGGTCGCCGTCATGCTGATCGTGCTGGTGTCGCAGATGGCTACCTGACGAGCCCGCGTCCGGTGACGAGCGGCAGGTCGAGCGCCGTCAGCAGCCCCGGCGGGGCCGCCACCACCGCGGGGATCGCGTTCACCAGGCGCATCGCGGTGGCCTTCAGTCCAGCGGTGTTGTGGTCGCCGTCGGTGCCGACCAGCCGCAGGTCCAGCGTGTAGTTCGGCTCCCCGGTCACCTGTACCCGGTAGCACCCCTGCCCGGACGGTTGCGGCCAGTCCGGCGCCAGGTCCGGGTGCAGCCGCGTCACGTGTTCGAGCACACACACCGGACGACCGCCGCGCATGCCGCGCACCTCGAACCGCAGCGCGGCCGCGGTGCCCTCGCGGATGATGCCGCTGGGGATCTCGAACGTCGCGCGCGCGGGCAGCCGCTCGTGGCTCTCCTCGACCGCGTCCAGCTCCACGCCCAGCCCGGCCGCGAGCTGGCGGACCACGCTGCCCCACGCGAGCGAGAGCACACCCGGCTGCAACAGCATCGGGGTCGCCTCCAGCGGGCTGCCGAACCCCATGATGTCGAAGACGACCTTGCGGTTGTCGTAGGTCGAGTAGTCGAGGATCTCGAAGCAGCGCACCTCGTCGATCCGCTCGCTCACCCCGGTGAGCGCGAGCGGCAGCCAGTCGTTGGCGAAACCGGGGTCCACGCCGTTGACCCACAGCGACGCGCCGCCCTCGGCCGCCGCCGCGCGGACCGGCCCGGACACCTCCTCCGGCACCACGCCGTCGGGGAACTGCAGGAACACCGGGCTGCTCGACACCACGTCCACCCCGGCCCGCAGGATCCGTGCGAGATCGGCGAGCGCGTCGGTCAGCCGGTCGTCGGCCATCGCGGTGTAGACGACGCAGTCCGGCCGCAGCGCGAGCAGCGCGTCGGCGTCGGTGGTCGCCGCAACGCCCAGCGAACGGCCCAGCCCGGCCAGCTCACCGGCGTCGCGGCCGGCCTTGTCCGGATTCGACACCCAGACGCCGGCCAGCTCCAGTTCGGGGTGCGCGTCGATGCCGGCGATCGCGTGCCGCCCCACGTTGCCGGTGCTCCACTGCACCACCCGGTACGTCATAGGTCTGGCAGTCCCAGGTCGAGGTTGGGCGCCTGCAGGCCGCCGTCGACCTCCAGCATCTTGCCGGTGAGGTAGGAGCCGGCGGGAGAGGACAGGTAGACGATCGCCGCGGCGACGTCCTCCACCGCGCCGAGCCGCCGCAGCGGCGTGGCGCCCTCCATCGTCGCCTTGATCTCCGGGTTGTTCACCACCACCTCGAGCGCGGAGGTGGCCACCGAGCCGACGGCGATCGCGTTCACCCGGATCCGCGGCGCGAGGTCGGCGGCGGCGAGCCGCGTGTAGTGCGCCAGTGCGGCCTTCGCGGTGCCGTACGCGGCGAACCCGCGCCCCGCGACCCGGCCCATGTTGGAGGAGATGTTGACGACCGCGCCGCCGTCGGTCATCGACTTCGCGGCCGCGGTGGTGAGTGCGTGCGCGGTGGAGACGTTGAACCGGAACGCCTCCTCCAGGAAGTCCGGCGTGGTCTCCAGCAGCGGACGCGGGAAGGTGCCGCCGACGTTGTTCACCACGATGTCGATGCGGCCGAACTCGGCGACGGCGGCCTCGGCGAGCGCGGCGGCCGCGGTGGGATCGGACAGGTCCGCGGGGACGACGTGCGCGCGCCCGCCCGCGTCGGCGACGCGCGCGGCGACGGCGTCGAGGTCGGTTTTCGTGCGGGAGGAGATCACCACGTCAGCACCGGCTTCGGCGAGCGCGACGGCGGCACCGGCGCCGATCCCGCGCCCGGCGCCGGTGACGACGGCGACCCGGCCGCTCACCCGGAAACGCTCGAGGATCATGCCGCTTACTGTAACAGGTTCTAGTTTTCCGGGACAGCGCTCGACGGACCGGTCCGCCTGCTCACCCCCTCGGGCCCGTCCGGGCGGGTGGGTAGCACCGCCAGCTCGCCGCGCCCGGTGGTCGACACCTCGGCCGTCGCGCCGTAGTGCGCCGCCAGCGCCTCCGCGGTGAGCACCTCGGCCGGCGTGCCCGCGGCCACCGCGCGGCCGCCGTCGAGCAGGAGCACCTGGTCGGCGTACTGCGCGGCGAACGTCAGGTCGTGCAGCGTCGAGACCACCGTGATGCCGTCCTCGTGGCGCAACCGGTCGATCAGCTCCAGCAGCGCCTGCGCGTGGCCGAGATCGAGGCCGGTGGTGGGTTCGTCGAGCAGCAGCAGGCTCGCCCGCTGGGCCAGCACCCGGGCCAGCACCGCGCGCTGGCGTTCCCCACCGGAGAGCATGTCCATCCGGCGGCCGGCCAGTGCGCTCAGGTCGAGCCGCTCCAGTACCTCGTCCACAATAGATAGATCGTGGCGGCTTTCCCGCGCCAGCAGGCCGAGGTGCGGAGTGCGCCCGAGCAGCACGTAGTCGGTGACGGTCAGCCCCGCGGGCAGCTCCGGGTCCTGCGGCGCGTACCCGACGATGCGCGACAGGTCCTTTCGCGACAGTCGTGCGCGGCCGTCGATGCGCACCTCGCCCTGCGCGCGCAGCAGACCGGCCACAGTTTTGAGCACAGTGGACTTCCCGGCGCCGTTCGGTCCGACGATCGCGAGCCAGCCGCCGGTCGGTACCTCCGCGGAGACCCCGTGCACCACGGGCTCGTCGCCGTACCCCGAGCGCACCGAGTGCAACGACAACGCGGTCACGACACCCTCCTCCGCGACGAGCGCAGGATCCACGCGAAGAACGGCGCTCCGGTGAACGCGGTGACCACGCCTAGTGGCAGCTCACCCGGCATGATCGTGCGCGCCAGCTGATCGGCCAGCACCAGGAACGCCGCGCCGCCGACCAGCGACAGCGGGATCACCACCCGGTAGCTCGCGCCCGCGAGCATGCGCACGACGTGCGGCACCACGATCCCGACGAACCCGATCAGGCCGCTCACCGACACCGCCGCCGCGGTCGCCAGTGACGCCGCGGCCAGCACGACGAGCCGGATCCGGCCGGGCCGCAGGCCCAGCGACGCCGCTTCGGCGTCACCTAGCGTCAGCACGTCCAGCAGCCGGGCGGACAGACACAGCACGACCGCCGCCACGCTCACGTACGGCACCGCCAGCGCCACCTCGCGCCAGCCGCTCACGTTCAACCCGCCCAGCATCCAGGTGTAGACCTGGCGGATCGTCTGCGTGTTCAACTGCTGCGCGAACGTCTGGATCGCGGTGAGGAACGACGCCACCGCGACCCCGGCCAGCAGCAGTGTGTTCGTCCCCGACCCGGCGGACCGCCCGACCAGCCAGCTCAACCCCACCCCGCCGATCGCCCCGGCGAACGCGGCCAACGGCAGCGGACCGACCATCCAACCGGTGACAGCGGGGGCGAGCACGACGACGAGCGTGGCCGCCATGCCCGCGCCCGCCGCGGCGCCGAGCAGGTACGGATCGGCGAGCGGGTTGCGGAACACGCCCTGAAACGTCGCGCCGGACACCGCGAGCGCGGCGCCGACGATCGCCGCCAGCAGCACCCGGGGCACCCGCAACTGCCACACGATCGCCGCCTCGCGCGCGGACAGCGGTGACTGCCCGCCGGTCACCTGCGCCCACATCTCCGCGAGCACCCGCTGCCAGCCCAGATCGCTGGCGCCCGCGAGCACCGCGGAGACGAGGACGGCCACGAGCACCAGCAACCCGATCAACAGGACCGGTGCACGCAGCCGCGTCCGGGTGTCAGGCACCGCTCTTGGCGATGGCGTCCGAGACCGCACGGGTGAGCTCGACGACGCGCGGGCTCCAGCGCGACGCGATGTCATCGTCGAGTGACACCACGTGACCCGCCTGCACCGCGGTCAACGTGCTCCAGCCCGGCCGCGCCGCGACGGTGCTCGCATCCTGTCCGCAGCACTTCGTGTCGGCGAGGAAGATCAGGTCCGGGTTGGCCTGCAGAATGCGCTCGGCCGACAACTGCGGGTAGCCGCCGGAGGCGCTCGGGTCGTCGCCGTCGGCGATGTTGGTGAGCCCGAACCGGGACAGGAGCTGGCCCACGAAGGTCGCCGACGTGGTGCTGTAGAGCGTCTGGTCCACCTCCCAGTAGTAGCTCAGCTGCCGTTTCGGCGTGTCCGCGACGATCTTGTCGATGTCGTCTTTCGCCTGGCGCGCCAGGCTTTCTCCTTCCGCCTGGTGCCCGGTCGCCGTGCCGAGGGCGGCGAACTGCGCGAAGGCGTCGTCGAGTGTCCTGGCGTCGGGCATCACCAGCGTCGCGGTGCCGGTTGTGGCGAGGGTGTCCGCGAGACCGCTGTCGTCGGCGTAGACGACGACGAGGTCGGGCCGGTAGGCGGCGATGGCCTCGGGATCGGGGCTCAGCCCCGACAGCGCCGTCTTCGGCGCCTGCTCCGGGTAGGTGGACGCGGAGTCGACGGCGACCACCTGCGGTCCGGCGCCGAGCGCGTACAGCGTTTCGGTGGCCGACGGCGACAGCGACACGATCCGTTCCGGTTTGCGCTCGAGCGTGACCGCGGGCGCGCCGGGCGCGGCCACGGTGACGGGGAACGCACCGTCGGTTTCCGGTGCGGCGGCGGGATCTTCGGAGGGACGGGTGGCGCAGGCGGTCAGCACGAGCAGGGCCGCCAGCACCGGTGCGAAACGACGGAACACGGGAAAACCTCGGGTTTCCGGCCGGCGTCACGGGGCCCCGTCCCGCACCAGGCGTTACGGACGCCGCACCCCTGAGCCGGAGGCTAAGGCGTCGGCGCGGTGGTTGGCGACCTGGCTCGACCGGGTGTGCACGGAGCGCACCCGAGTCATCACAGTTGCGGCACAGCACCGGATTCGCACCGGTTTCGCGCCCACCGCGCCACTGGTCGGCAAGGCGCTGACCAGCGTGAGGAACGCTACCACCGAGAAAACTGGTGTCGCCCGGGCAGGTTCACGTAATCTTGACCGGATTGCGCGGAGCGTATGCTCGGTATCAAGGCGACGGCAGCCCATCAAGAACGACGTCGTTCGTTGCAGCCGTATCGTTACCGATCGGATGAGAAAATCCACCCGCTGAGAGGGTGCCGTCATGTTTCCTGAGTGTTAAGGTCGCGCTAATCCAAGGGCCATCGTCGTCCCTGCAGCAGTACCGGGGGAACTTTCCGAACTGAGCATTGAGACGACGAAGGAGGTCCCCGCATGATCTTCTCCGCCAACCCCGGCAAGCAGGGCCTGTACGACCCTGCTCAGGAGCAGGACTCCTGCGGTGTGGCGATGGTGGCCGACATCCAGGGCCGCCAAAGTCACGCCATTGTGGCGGACGGGCTGACGGCGCTGATCAACCTGGACCACCGGGGCGCCGCGGGCGCCGAACCCACTTCCGGCGACGGCGCCGGGATCCTCGTGCAGCTGCCCGACCGGTTGCTCCGCGACGAGGCCGGATTCGCGTTGCCCGAACCCGATGCGCGCGGTCACCAGCGCTACGCCGCCGGGATCGCCTTCCTGCCCGCCGACGCCGAGGTGCGCGGCAAGGCCGTCGCGCTCGTCGAGCGCATCGCCGACGAGGAGAACCTCGAGGTCCTCGGCTGGCGCGAGGTTCCGGTCGACGCGGACGCGGCCGACATCGGCCCCACCGCGCGATCGGTGATGCCGCACTTCGCGATGTTGTTCGTCGCGGGCAAGGCCGACCCCGCGGGCAACCGCCCCGCGGGGTTGGAACTCGACCGGCTCACCTTCTGCCTGCGCAAGCGCGCCGAGCACGAGGCCCGCAACGTCACCGGTTCCGACACCGAGGGTGTCTACTTCCCCTCGCTGTCCTCGCGGACGATGGTCTACAAGGGAATGCTCACCCCCGAGCAGCTCCCGGCGTTCTTCGGCGACCTGCGCGACGAGCGGCTCACCACCGCGATCGCACTGGTGCACAGCCGGTTCTCCACCAACACGTTCCCGTCGTGGCCGCTGGCGCACCCGTTCCGGTTCGTCGCGCACAACGGCGAGATCAACACGATCCGCGGCAACCGCAACCGCATGCGCGCCCGCGAGGCGCTGCTCGACTCGGCGCTCATCCCGGGCGATCTGACCCGGCTCTACCCGGTCTGCTCGCCGGATGCGTCCGACTCGGCGAGCTTCGACGAGGTGCTGGAGCTGCTGCACCTCGGTGGCCGCAGCCTGCCGCACGCGGTGCTGATGATGATCCCGGAGGCGTGGGAGAACCACGCCACCATGGACGCCAAGCGCCGCGCGTTCTACCAGTTCCACGCGAGCCTCATGGAGCCGTGGGACGGTCCCGCGTGCGTCACCTTCACCGACGGCGCCCTCGTCGGGGCGGTCCTCGACCGCAACGGCCTGCGCCCGTGCCGCTGGTGGCGCACCGCCGACGACCGCGTCGTGCTGGCCAGTGAGGCCGGCGTGCTGGACGTTCCGCCGGACCAGGTGGTCGCCAAGGGGCGCCTCAAGCCGGGGCGCATGTTCCTGGTGGACACCGAGGCCGGCCGCATCGTGGCCGACGACGAGGTCAAGGCCAAGCTGGCCGAGCAGTACCCGTACGAGGAGTGGCTGCACGCCGGCCTGCTGCAGCTGGCCGAGCTGTCCGACCGCGACCACGTGACGCAGACCCACGACTCGGTGCTGCGCCGCCAGCTCGCCTTCGGCTACACCGAGGAAGAACTGAAGATCCTGCTCGCGCCGATGGCCGAGAAGGGAGCCGAGCCGCTCGGTTCGATGGGCACGGACACACCGCCCGCGGTGCTGTCCAAGCGCTCGCGCCAGCTCTACGACTACTTCAAGCAGGGCTTCGCGCAGGTGACCAACCCCCCGCTGGACGCGATCCGCGAGGAGATGGTCACCTCGATGAGCCGGATCATGGGCCCCGAGCGCAACCTGCTCGACCCGGGCCCGGCTTCCTGCCGCCACATCCAGCTGCCCTACCCGGTCATCGACAACGACGAGCTGGCCAAGCTCATCCACATCAACGACGACGGGGATCTGCCCGGCTTCGCCTGCACCGTCCTGTCCGGACTGTTCGAAGTGGATGGTGGCGGCGCGGCGCTGGCCGAGGCGATCGAGCGGGTGCGACGCGAGGCGTCCGAGGCGATCGCGGCCGGTGCCCGCACGCTCGTGCTGTCCGACCGGGACTCCGACCACAAGATGGCGCCGATCCCGTCGCTGCTGCTGGTGTCCGCGGTGCACCACCACCTGGTGCGCACCAAGGAGCGGCTGCGCGTCGCGCTGGTCGTCGAGACCGGTGACGCCCGCGAGGTGCATCACATCGCGCTGCTGCTCGGCTACGGCGCCGCCGCGGTCAACCCGTACCTGGCCTTCGAGACCATCGAGGACATGATCGCGCAGGGCGCGATCACCGGTCTCGAGCCGCGCAAGGCCGTGCGCAACTACGTGAACGCGCTCGTCAAGGGCGTCCTGAAGATCATGTCCAAGATGGGCATCTCGACCGTCGGCGCCTACACCGCGGCGCAGGTGTTCGAGTCCTTCGGGCTGTCGCAGGACCTGCTGGACGAGTACTTCACCGGCACGGTGTCCAAGCTCGGCGGCGTCGGTCTGGACGTGCTCGCCGAGGAGGTCGCCGTCCGGCACCGCCGGGCCTACCCGGACAACCCGACCGACCGGGTGCACCGCCGCCTCGACTCGGGTGGCGAGTACGCCTACCGCCGCGAGGGCGAGCTGCACCTGTTCACCCCGGAGACGGTGTTCCTGCTGCAGCACGCGGGCAAGACCCGGCGCGAGGAGGTGTACCGCAAGTACACCGAGGAGGTGCAGCGCCTGACCCGCGAGGGCGGCGCGCTGCGCGGCCTGTTCCAGTTCCGCAAGGAAGGTCGCAAGCCGGTCCCCATCGACGAGGTCGAGTCGATCGAGTCGATCTGCAAGCGGTTCAACACCGGCGCGATGTCCTACGGCTCGATCTCGGCCGAGGCGCACCAGACGTTGGCGATCGCGATGAACCGCATCGGCGGGCGCTCGAACACCGGGGAAGGCGGCGAGGACCCCGAGCGGCTCTACGACCCCGAGCGCCGCAGCGCGATCAAGCAGGTCGCGAGCGGACGGTTCGGCGTCACCAGCGAGTACCTGGTCAACGCCGACGACATCCAGATCAAAATGGCGCAGGGCGCCAAGCCCGGCGAGGGCGGCCAGCTCCCGCCGAACAAGGTGTACCCGTGGATCGCGCGCACCCGGCACTCCACGCCGGGCGTGGGGCTGATCTCGCCGCCGCCACACCACGACATCTACTCGATCGAGGACCTGGCGCAGCTCATCCACGACCTGAAGAACGCCAACGAGAAGGCCCGCGTGCACGTCAAGCTGGTCAGCTCGCTCGGCGTCGGCACGGTCGCGGCCGGTGTGTCCAAGGCGCACGCCGACGTCGTGCTGATCTCCGGTCACGACGGCGGCACCGGTGCCTCGCCGATGAACTCGTTGAAGCACGCGGGTACGCCGTGGGAGATCGGTCTCGCCGAGACCCAGCAGACGCTGATGCTCAACGGGCTGCGCGACCGCATCACGGTGCAGGTCGACGGCGCGATGAAGACCGGCCGCGACGTCGTGGTCGCCGCGCTGCTCGGTGCCGAGGAGTACGGCTTCGCCACCGCGCCGCTGATCGTGGCCGGCTGCATCATGATGCGGGTCTGCCACCTCGACACCTGTCCCGTCGGTGTCGCGACCCAGAGCCCGGAGCTGCGCAAGCGGTACACCGGGCAGGCCGAGCACGTGGTGAACTACTTCCGGTTCGTCGCGCAGGAGGTCCGGGAACTGCTGGCGGAACTCGGTTTCCGCACGCTCGACGAGGCGATCGGCCGCGCCGACGTGCTCGACACCGACGAGGCCGTCGAGCACTGGAAGGCAGGCGGGCTGGACCTCGGCCCGATCTTCGAGATGCCCACCGACAGCCCGTACGGCGGTGCGCGCCGCAAGGTCCGCGAGCAGGACCACGGTCTGGAGCACGCGCTGGACCGCACGCTCATCCAGCTGTCCGAGGCGGCGCTGGAGGACGCGCACCCGGTGCGGCTGGAACTGCCGGTGCGCAACGTGAACCGCACCGTCGGCACGTTGCTGGGTTCGGAGATCACCCGCCGCTACGGCGGTGAGGGCCTGCCCGACGGCACCATTCACATCCGGCTCACCGGTTCGGCGGGGCAGTCGCTCGGCGCGTTCCTGCCGCGCGGCGTCACGATCGAGATGGTCGGCGACGCCAACGACTACGTCGGCAAGGGCCTGTCCGGGGGGCGGATCATCGTGCGCCCGCACCCGGACGCGACGTTCGCCGCTGAACGTCAGGTCATCGCGGGCAACACGCTGGCCTACGGCGCCACCGCGGGGGAGATGTTCCTGCGCGGGCACGTGGGTGAGCGCTTCTGCGTACGCAACTCGGGCGCCACCGTTGTCGCCGAGGGCGTGGGCGACCACGCCTTCGAATACATGACCGGCGGCCGCGCAGTGGTGCTCGGCCCGACCGGACGCAACCTCGCCGCCGGCATGTCCGGCGGGATCGGCTACGTCCTCGACCTCGACGAGGGCAGCGTCAACCGCGACATGGTCGAGCTGCTGCCGCTCGAGCCCGAGGATCTGAACTGGTTGAAGGACATCGTGACCCGACACCACGAGCTCACCCGCTCGGCCGTGGCCGCGTCGCTGCTGGGCGACTGGCCGCGCCGTTCGGCGAGCTTCACCAAGGTCATGCCGCGTGACTACAAGCGCGTCCTGGAGGCCACCAAGGCCGCCAAGGCCGCGGGCCGCGACGTCGACGAGGCGATCATGGAGGTGGCGTCTCGTGGCTGACCCCAAGGGCTTTCTGAAGTACGAGCGCGTCGAACCGCCCAAGCGCCCCAAGGCCGACCGCGCCGGGGACTGGCGCGAGGTCTACGCCGACCTCGGCACCGAGGAGCGCGACCAGCAGGTCCGCACGCAGGCCACGCGCTGCATGGACTGCGGCATCCCGTTCTGCCACTCGGCGAGTTCGGGTTGCCCGCTGGGCAACCTGATCCCGGAGTGGAACGACCTGGTGCGCCGCGGAGACTGGGCCGCGGCCAGCGACCGGCTGCACGCCACCAACAACTTCCCGGAGTTCACCGGGAAGTTGTGCCCGGCGCCGTGCGAGGCGGGCTGCACGCTGTCCATCTCGCCGCTGTCCGGTGGTCCGGTCGCCATCAAGCGGGTCGAGGCGACCATCGCGGAGAAGTCCTGGGAGCTGGGCCTGGCCCAGCCGCAGGTCGCCGAGGTGGCCTCGGGGCAGCGCGTCGCCGTGGTCGGTTCCGGTCCCGCCGGGCTGGCCGCCGCCCAGCAGCTCACCCGCGCCGGTCACGACGTCACCGTCTTCGAGCGGGACGACCGGCTCGGCGGGCTGCTGCGTTACGGCATCCCCGAGTTCAAGATGGAGAAGAAGCACCTCGACAAGCGGCTCGCCCAGCTGAAGAAGGAGGGCACGCAGTTCGTCACCGGCTGCGAGGTCGGCGTCGACATCACCGTCGAGGAGCTGCGGGCGCGGTACGACGCGGTCGTGCTCGCCGTCGGCGCGCTGCGGGGACGCGACGACACCACCACGCCCGGCCGTGAGCTCGAGGGCGTCCACCTGGCGATGGAGCACCTGGTGCCCGCCAACCGGCAGTGCGAGGGCGACGGTCCGTCGCCGGTGCACGCGGGTGGCAAGCACGTCGTGATCATCGGTGGCGGCGACACCGGCGCCGACTCCTACGGCACCGCGATCCGCCAGGGCGCGGCGTCGGTGACCCAGCTGGACCAGTACCCGATGCCGCCCACCACCCGCGACGACGAGCGGTCGCCGTGGCCGACGTGGCCCTACATCCTGCGCACCTACCCGGCGCACGAGGAGGGCGGCGAGCGGAAGTTCGGTGTCGCCGTGCGGCGGTTCGTCGGCGACGAGGACGGCCACGTCCGTGCGATCGAGCTGCAGCGGGTGAAGGTCTCGAAGGACCCGGAAACCGGGCGCCGTGAGGTGGTCCCGCTGACCGACGAGATCGAGGAGATCCCGGCCGACCTGGTGCTGTTCGCCATCGGCTTCGAGGGGGTCGAGCACATGCGCCTGCTCGACGACCTGGGCATCTCGCTCACCCGCCGCGGGACCGTCTCGTGCGGCCCGGACTGGCAGACCGAGGCACCCGGCGTCTTCGTCTGCGGCGACGCCCACCGCGGCGCCTCGCTCGTGGTGTGGGCGATCGCGGAGGGCCGTTCGGTGGCCAACGCGGTGGACGCCTACCTCACCGGCGCCTCGGACCTCCCAGCTCCGGTCCACCCCACCGCGCTTCCACTCGCGGTCGTCTAGCGCCACCGTCGCATCGGCCGTTCGGGCTCACCCTGGGTCCGAACGGCCGATTGTCCCCCTGGTCGCGCCCGCCTAACTTCGCTA
>Ga0164243_10003739_pt1 | contig 24248 bp, 22 predicted proteins | sample OricompcompostOP_FD_108781 | JGI IMG/M metagenome (GOLD analysis project Ga0164243, IMG submission 108781) | Organic Plus compost microbial communities from Emeryville, California, USA - Original compost - Organic plus compost (OP) | ecosystem: Engineered > Solid waste > Mixed feedstock >...
ACCTTGCGCGCATTCGGATTCTCGGGAAGGGCGTCGGCGCGCACGCGCCCGCTTACGATGATCAGGCCGGCCAGCCCGGTTCCCAAGGCGCGCCGCGGGCACCTATCGTAGGCATAGCTTGCCACATGCGCACCGCCGGTTGAACGCCCCATCAAGAACACGCGGGCCGGATCTATCCCGTACGCCTGCGCGTTCTTATGGATCCAAGCCACCGCTGCAGCGATGTCGTGGGTCGCCTTGGGGAATCTGGCTTCGGATGCCAGGCGGTAGCCAATATTGGCGCCGACGACTCCGTGGCGTGCGAAGCAATACAGCATATTCGCGTAGACCTCGTCGCTGCGGTTCCGGGAGCCATCGACGCATGCGCCGCCATGTACGAAGAGCAGCGCGGGGCAGAGAGTGCTCGCCCACCGTTCGGGCTGGAAAAGATCGATCGCCTGCGCAGTATGTGGGCCATACGCGGCGTCGCGCGCGACTCGCCCCCCTCTTTCGGCGCGTTCTTCAGAATTTCGGAGTACGCGTTGACCATCAGACGAACATGGCCAGGAACGTCCATGCGCCATTTCGGCCCTATCTCGCCATTAGCGAGCGCAGTGAAGCAGGGATCGGAGGCGCGGCGGTCATATTGCGAGTATTTCAGATCAATCGTGAGCTGTTATCGTCCGCTCAGCCAGACCAAGAGCCCCATTATCGGCGGCTCTGTTTCGACATCCCGAAGGAGGAGGCAGCGGCTTTCGCGATCGGCCCAAGCGACCTTGGGGGTGGATGGGACACCGATATCGATGAGCTTCTGACCAGATAGTTACCTAGATTGAGTGTTGTAGGTTGTCAATCCTCGGGCGCTTCGATCCCGGCATTCAATTAGCCGCAGATGCCATGTACCAGCGATAAGCATGGTGCACGATATGACTAAGGCATGGCACCTCGCCGCCGTCCAGCTGCGCACAACCTTCTCGGCCTCCGCGCGGCGGAGCGCGACAAAGTGCCCTGCCTCATCGAAGTCGTCCTTATTGACTAACTGGTTAGATTGATGTCAACTCTGTACCGACATCCGGGCCGGCTCACGTCAGGAAACGTTTGGCTGCAGCCGCGAATGCCGATGGGACGATGCGAGCACCGAAGGCCATGAAATGAGCATGACCGACAGCAAGGAGAAGCTTCGAAAGCAGGCTGCGGCCGCCTCGTCCGAAACCAGTTTCGAGGTCAGCGATCCCTGGACCGGGATGACCAGCTTCCGGATTGTCGCGGCTGGCGGCGCCGCGGTGGCGAATGCTAAGGCGGCATTCCAGAAGAACCTGGACGCGCCCGTCGCAAAGCGAGTGGCTTGGCTTGAAGGCGCGGCGGCCGCCATCGAGCGACGCTCGGCGCGGCTCGTCGAAAGCATCATCAGCCATATCGGGAAGCCGCGCCGCGCTGCGGAAATGGAAGTGCGACGCAGCACCGCGTTCATTAAGGCGTGCGCCCAGCATGTTCACGGGTTGGGCGGAGGGCGTCATCCCACTCGAGGAATACACTCAGCTGAAATTCACGGGCATCCGCTTCCCGAACAGAAACAAGCCGTGAGCAGCCCGGATGGCCCTCATGCATGTCCTCGGCGCGACCGGCCCCGCTCGATCGACTTATGGATCTCACCGTCGACGGCCCCTCCTCTCGAACCATTGCACATAGCTTAGGAGATTGCTTCATGACTGCCCGCCACCCGCGCCCCGCTGAATTGGTTGACGTGCCCCTGGACGAGATCATGAAGCGCTACGTCGCGCGCTTCAGCGACCGCAAGGCCGATTGGGCGGCCTTCGAGGATGCCAAGATCGAGGGCTATAAGCGCGCCCAGCACCGCTTCATCGGTGCCGGCGGTTCGGGCAAGCACTCCGACACGACGGTCATCCCGCCGCGCGGGTTCACGCTTAGCATCATGTACGTGGAGCCCGGCCAGGGCAACGCCGCGCACACGCACGAAGTCGAGGAAGTCTTCTTCGTGCTCGATGGCTTTCTCGACGTGTTCCTCGAAGACGAGCAAGGCAATCGCAGGACGACGCGGCTCGGCAAATGGGAGTGCATCGCCTGCCCGCCCGGGATCATTCACGGCTACGAGAATACGAGCCTTGCGCCCGTCTACTTCCAGGTCATGCTCGGACGCGCCAGGCCCGAGACGATGGGCTACAAGGACGAAGAGCTCTACAAGCGCCGCAACGCCCATCTCGCAGGCACGGATACGGCTGCATAGCTGCGACACACGGCGCGGCGACCGTCAGCTCGGAGCGCTTTGCACCGCTTCCGGCTCGCCCTCGCCGCCGTTCAGGATGAACCTGCCGGTGCGCAGCCGTATTATTCGCCTGATTCGGCCGCGCCCGACGCCATGCCTGTTCTGCTCCGCATCGCCTCGCCGAATCGGGCAAAGAACTCGGCCGCCAGCTTCGCGGCCGTCGAGTCGATGAGGCGGGCGCCGAGTTGCGCGATCTTCCCGCCGACATCGGCGCGGGCCGTGTAGCGCAGAATGGTCATGCCGTCTCCGTCCTCCTCCAGCGCGACGGCGGCGATCCCCTTCGCGAAGCCGGCAATCCCGCCCTGCCCTTCGCCGCTGATCGTGCAGCGCGCCGGCGCGTCGACATCCGACAGCTGCACCTTGCCCTTGAACGTCGCCTTGACCGGCCCGATCTTAAGCGTCACTCGGGCAACGAACTCCGTGTCGGATTGCTTCTCCAGCTCCTGGCATCCCGGGATGCAGGTCTTGAGCACCTCCGGATCGTTGAGCGCCGCCCAGACCGCGGCGCGCGCCGCCTGAATCCGATCCTCCCCGCCCATCTCCATCTCAGCACCTCGTGCCTCAGGCCATGACCCACCACACGCCTGATCGCATTAAAATTCTCTGACTGGTTGGTTAACGGCTGGGCAGGTAGGCCTAGTCAGTCGCACCCGGCTCAACGCTCGTTCGAGCGTCGCGTTTCCTCGATAAGCTGCCAGACGCGCGGCGGCGAGAGCGGCAGCTCCCGCGGCTCGACCCCGAGCGGCTTGAGCGCCGCGGCGACGGCGTTGGCAATGACTCCGGCAACGGGAATGATGCCGCCTTCTCCCGCCCCCTTCGCACCGAGTGGATTGTTGGGCGACGGCCGCAGCTCCAAGGTGACGGCGCGAATGTTCGGGTAGTCGCAGGCGGTGGGCAGCAGATAGTCGGCCAGCGAGCCGGTCAGAAGTTGGCCGTTCTCGTCGTAGATCAGGTGCTCCAGGAACACGCCGCCCAATCCCTGTACGATCGCCCCAATTGCTTGGCCATGCAGGGTCAATGGGTTGATGATGCGCCCAACGTCCTCGACGGCGACGTAATCCACCAGCTCGACATGACCGGTCTTGGGGTCCACTGCGACGTGCGCCGCATGCGCGCCGTAGCTGTAGGTGCGCTTGTTGCTGGCGAACGAGCCCTCCGCCGACACGCCGTCGCGCGCGAGGTCTGCCAGGAACACCGACGCCCCACCGGCAGCAACCGCCTTTCCGTCGACGATCTTGACCTCGTCTGGCAATACCGACAGACGCTTCGCCGCGGCCGCGCAAATCGCCTTGCGGAGATTGGCGGCGGCCACCGTGATCGCCGAACCGCCCATCACCACCGAGCGTGAGCTGTACGACCCGAAGCCCTCTCGAACATGGCTGGTAGAGCCGTGGAAGACGCCGGCGATGCGGTCCATCGGCATCTCGAGCGCGTCGGCAGCAATCTGGGCGAACACTGTCTCGAGCCCCTGCCCGACCGCGGACGATCCGACGAAGACGGACACGGATCCGTCGGCTTCAAGGACCAGTCGCGCGTTCTCTTTCGGTCCGGAGGCGCCGCCCTCGATGTAGCAGCCGATCCCAAGGCCGTGATAGCGGCCCTCGATCAGCTTGCCCTGCAAGGCACTCTTTTCCGACCATCCGATCTCGGCAAGGCATCGGTCGAGTGTCAGCTCGTAGTTGCCGCTGTCACAGGACGTTTCGATTCCAAGCTCGGCGACCGTCGCGAGCGGATACGGCATCTCCGCTTCCGAGACGAGATTCCGGCGCCTGAACTCGACCCGGTCGATGCCAAGGTCGTGCGCCGCCATATCGAGGAGGCGCTCGCGGAAGAAATCGGCCTCGAACCGGCCGGGGCCGCGATATGTTCCGACCGGAGTCTTGTTCGTCAGCACGAGCGAGACCGCGATCCGGATGTTCGGAATCTTGTAGGGGCCCGACATGACCTGCGCGACATTGCGCGCTGGCGTCGCGCCGACCGTACGAACATACGCGCCCAGGTCGGCATAGGCTTGGCCGCGCAGGGCGAGGATCTCGCCGTCGCGCGTGCAGGCGATCTCCAGTTCGCACTCGACGTCGCGGGCGTGATTCGTCGCGATCAGGTGCTCGCGGCGATCCTCAACCCACTTCACGGGCCGGCCCGTCTGCATCGCCGCGAAGGGTATCAGGAAGTCCTCAGGGTAGAACTCGCCGCGAACGCCGAAGCCTCCGCCGACATCGTTCTCGACCAGCTCAATCGCATCTTCCGGTAGCCCGAGCTGCTTGGCCAGAATACGGCGGTTCGGGAATGCGACTTTCGCAGCTCCCGAAACGGTCAGCCGGCCACGCGCCGCATCCCATTCGGCCAGGATCCCCCGGGTCTCCATTGGCACGCCGGTATGGCGATGCATCCGGAAGCGCTCGCGCCGGACATAGGGCGCACGGTTGAACGCCGCGTCCGCATCGCCGCGAACGGCCGTCAGACTGGTGGCAAGGTTCGTGCGGTGCTCTTCAAACAAAAATACATTCCCATCGCCCGACGCGTCGCGACCCGCGACCACCGGCAGGGACTCCACATCCAGGTCGATCAGCTCGAGCGCATCCTCGGCGGCGGCGGCGCTCTCGGCCAGGACGACGGCGATGGGCTCGCCCACGTAGCGGACCTTGGCCTCGGCGATCACGGGCTGCTCGAACCGCTTGAGATCCGGCAGCGGCTCCTGCCGCAGTGGAATCCTTGGAACCGGCCGGCCGATATCCGAGGCCGTTATGACGGCCTGGACTCCGGGCGATGCAAGCGCAGCGGCCGTGTCGATCGAGCGGATTCGCCCGTGCGCGAATGAGCTGCGCAGGATCGCAGCGTGCAGCAGGCCTTCTCGCGACAGATCGTCCACATACTTGCCTTGGCCGCGCAGGAACCGCAGATCCTCGATCCGCTCGATAGGGCTGCCGACGTAGGAGTTCACGTTCATGCCCTGTCGCCGTGGCTCGGTTGGTGGCCATAGGATGCACGCGCCTCCAGCGCCGCCTCGACGATCGGGATGTAGCCCGTACACCGGCACAGATTGCCCGAGAGCACGTCACGGATGCGCGCCTCGTCCGCTTCGGGCTCCTCGGTGAGCAGCGCGTGGATCGTGGTGAGTATGCCCGGCGTGCAGAACCCGCACTGCAGCGCGTGGTGCTTGCGGAAGGCGGCCTGGAGGGGGGTCAACTGCTCGTCGCTCGAAAGGCCTTCGACCGTGACGACCTTCGCGCCGTCGGCTTGAACGGCCAGCATCAGGCACGAGCGCACCGCCGCACCGTCGACGATGACGGTGCACGCGCCACACACGCCGTGTTCGCATCCGACATGCGTGCCGGTCAGCTTCAGATCGTGCCGCAGGCAGTCGGCCAATGTCGTCCTTGGCTCGACCTGCGCTTCGATCGGCTTTCCGTTCACTTCGAATCGTACGATCATACCCTGCCTCTTTCGCCAGGGCGGGCCGCAGCGCGCTGCAGCGCCCGCTCGATCAGCGTTGCAACCAACGCCCGTCGGTAGTCGGCGCTCGCGTGCATATCGCCCGGCGGATCCACCTCTGCAGCCGCCGCGCTTGCCACCGCCGCGATCGCAGAAGCATCCACCGTGCGGCCATTCAATGCATCTTCCGCGCCGGCGAGCCGATGCGGCCGTTTGCAAGCGCCGATCACGCCGATATGGGCGTTCGTCGCCCTGCCGGCGCCGTCTTCATCGTAGTACAGCGCAATCGCCGCCATTGCGAAGTCGCCGCGCCGCCGCGCAAACTCTTCGAACCCCCACCGGCGCGCGGACGGCCAGGCCGGAAACTGCACGCCTACCACGATCTCGTCAGGCTCAAGCGCGGTCGTCAGAGCTCCCAGAAAAAAGTCGGCCGCCGGAATGCTCCGCGTACCGGCCTGCCCGGCCACCATGATCTGGGCGTCGCATGTGACCGCGATGCCTGGCATCTCGGCCGCCGGATCGGCATGCGCCACGCTGCCGCCCACCGTGCCGCGATTGCGAATCTGATAGTGCGCGACATGCTCTATCGCCGCGACCAGCAGCGGGTGGGCGGACCGCAGCCGCTCATCCTTCTCTATGTCCCGCCACCGCACCTTTGCGCCCAGCCGAATCGCATCCGTCGTGATCTCGATCTGCGCAAGGTCGGGAACATCCCGCAGATCCACCAGCAGCGCCGGGGCGGCCAGTCGGAACGCCAGTATAGGCAAGAGGCTCTGTCCGCCTGCGATCACCTTCGCCTCGCCTTCGGCCGAGACGAGCAGTCCGACAGCTTCCGCCAAAGTCTTGGGACGGGCGTATTCGAAACGAGGTGGCTTCATCGTTCGTTCCTGAAGGCTTGCTTCGGACATGCGCGCCCGGGCCAGCCCGTGAGAATAGTGGAGAGCATGGAGACGACGCGTCCTATCCCGTCGTGTTGTAGCTACCGGCTCGAACGCCTTCCACGCGGCCGACCTCCGACTGCGCCAGACGCGGGAAGTGGCATGCGACCTCGCGGCCAGACCCGACAGGCACGAGGGCGGGCCCGGCGCTGGTGCAGAGGGACGTGCCGCTCGGGCAGCGGCTGTAGAAGCGGCAGACATTGGGGTCGGGGTCGATCGGGCTGACTGGCTCGCCTGTTAGGACGATGCGCGCCCGGCGGCCTTCCGTGGACATGCTCGGGATGGCCGAGAGGAGCGCCGCCGTGTAGGGATGCGCGGGGGCGCCGAACACGTCGGCCGTCGAGCCCTGTTCGACAATCCGGCCGGCGTACATGACGAGGACGCGCTTGCAGAGCAAGCGCACGACGTTGAGGTCGTGGCTGATGAACAGGTAGCTCAGGCCGAGCCGCTCCTTGAGCTCCTGCAGCAGATGCAAGATTACCACCTGCACCGACACGTCGAGTGCCGAGGTCGGCTCGTCGAGTATCAACAGCTTCGGCTCGACAGCGAGCGCGCGCGCAATTCCAACCCGCGCCTTTTGCCCGCCGGAGAGCTGGTGCGGAAATCGGGAGAGCAACTCCTCGGGAAGGCCACAAAGCCGCGCCATTTCGAAGACGCGCGCCTTCAGATCGGCCCGCCGCATCGGCCGCAGTCTGCGGACGGGGTCCGCAATGGCATCAAATGCCGTGAAGCGCGGATTCAACGAATCCGTCGGATCCTGGAAGACCATCTGGATATTTGCGCGCTGAGGCATGCGGCCGAACTGCCGCGCCGGGACCGAGCCGATATCCGCGCCGCCGAAGGTGATCTCGCCAGATGTCGCGTCGAGCAGCCGGGCGACGATGCGGACGAGCGTCGACTTGCCGCAACCGGACTCGCCTACGAGACCGACCGTCTCTCCCTCCGCGACGGAGAAGCTGACGCCATCCACCGCAAAAATCTGCGACGGCCTGCGGTTCAGCGGCCACCACCCGCCGTCCTTCTTCACGGCGAAGCGCTTCACTAGGCCTCTCGCTTCGAGGAGCACGGTCATAGCGGATGCCAGCAGGCAACGGTATGCCGGGCCGAAAGCCGCTCCAGCGGGAGCGGGCCGTCACAGTCCGCCTCGTGGCGTGGGCAACGCTCGCTGTATCGGCATGGCGGAAGGTCGTCACGGCGCAGATCGGGAAGCGCGCCCGGGATTGCGGCGAGCTCGCTCAGACTCGCCGCCGGCGCCGGCGTGGCGGCGATGAGGCTGCGCGTATACGGGTGGCGCGGCGCGGTCAGCAGGTCCTTTGTCGGCGCAATTTCGACGATATGGCCCGCATGCATGACGGCGATGCGGTCCGCCTGCTCGGAGGCGAGCGCGAGGTCGTGCGTGATGAGGAGGGTGGCCATACCCTGCGCCTGCGCGATCTCGCCGATCAGGTCCATGATGACGGCTTGTATGGTCGCGTCGAGGCCAGTCGTCGGCTCGTCAGCAATGAGCAAGGCGGGTCTGCAGGACAGCGCCATCGCGATCATGACGCGCTGGCACATCCCGCCGGACAGCTCAAACGGATAGGCGCGCGCGCGTCGCTCCGGATCGGGAATTTTGACCTGGGCCAACACTTCGATCGCGCGCCGGTACGCCTCGCTGGCGCTGAGTCCGGCGTGCCGGCTGAGAACGTCTGCGATCTGCTTGCCGACCGGCCGAATCGGGTTGAGAGCAGTGCGCGGATTCTGGAAGATCATCGCGAACTCCCGTCCCCGAATCTCTCGCATCCGCACTTCGTCCTCCTTGAGGAGATCCGTGCCACGGAACAGGACGCGGCCGGAAGTGACGCGCGCCGCGTTGTCGAGGATGCCCATGATGGCGTAGGAGGTGACGGATTTCCCCGACCCGCTCTCGCCCACCACGGCAAGCGTCTCGCCTGGATAGATATCGAAGCCGATGCGGTCGACGGCGTGGACCGTCCCGGACCGGGTGCGGAACTCCACGGAGAGGTCCTCGACCGTCAGCAGCGGCACCACTTCGTCGGGCTTCACGTGCGGCTCCGTGGATCAATGATGTCGCGCAGCCCGTCGCCGAGGAGATTGAAGCAGAAAACGGCCACCATCAGCGCCAAGCCGGGAAACAGAGCGACCCACCACTCACCGGAGATGATGAAGCTCGCGCCGTCAGCGACCATGATGCCCCATTCGGCGGTCGGCGGCCGGACGCCGAGACCGATAAACGAGAGCCCAGCGACGTTCAGGATCGTGTAGCCGAACGTGAGCGAGGTCTGGACGACCATCAGGGGCATGATGTTGGGTAGGATATGGCCGAGGAGGATCCGCAGTTCGGAGTTGCCGCAAAGTCGCGCTGCTTCGACATACCCGGCGCCGCACCGGACGATCGTTTCGGCGCGGGCCAGGCGCGCGTAGAGCGGCAGCCCGATGATGGCCGTGGCATAGACGATGTTGATGATCGTGTTGCCGAGCGCCGCAACGATGCCCATCGCCAGAACGAAAAGCGGAAAGGCCATGATGGTGTCGGTGATGCGTCCGACAACGCGGTCCGTCCACCCGCCGAGATACCCCGCCGCAAGGCCCATTGCCGTGCCGACCACAAATGCGAGGGCAACCGATGCCGCGGCGATGGCAAGGTCGAGGCGCGCGGCGATGATGATCCGGCTGAGTATGTCGCGACCCAGCTGGTCGGTTCCCAGCCAGTGCAGCGCGCTCGGCGGCTGCAGTGCCTGCCCGGTGTTGCCAGCGAACGGGTCATGCGGGGCCAGTGCCGGCCCGAAGACGGCGAGGACCAGCAGCAGGACAAAAAGCACGAAAGCGAAACCGCTCAGCGGATTCTGCGTCAGCACGTAGCGGGCATGACTGAAGAGCTCGGTCATGCGGAGATTCCGACGCGAGGGTCAAGCAGGCTGTACAGGACGTCGATCAGAAAGTTCAGCGTGATATAGAGCAGCGCCATCGTCAGGACGAAGCCCTGCACCGGCGCATAATCCGATGCGACGAGCGCGTCAATCGCATACGAGCCGATCCCCGGCCAGGCGAACACCTTCTCGACAAGAACGTTGGCCCCCAGAAGGAACGAGAACACCATGCCGAGGATGGTGACGACAGGCAGGATCGCATTCCGGAATGCGTACACGGCGACGATCTGCCAGCGCGACAATCCGCTCGCGCGCGCCGTGCGCACGAACTCGCTCGACAGCGCCGTGAGCATCGAGGCGCGCGTGATGCGCGCCAGCGGTGCCAGCGAGAAAACGGCAAGCGACAAGGCCGGCAGAAGCAGCTGCGACAGCGTCGCGAAGAAAACGCTGATCTGTCCGACCAGCAGACTGTCGATGATGTAGAACCCGGTGCGCATGGGGGGCGGCGAATAGAGGATGTCGAGCCGCCCCAGTGGCGCTGGCGACCAGCCGAGCACGTAGTAGAAGACGTAGATCAGCAAGAGGCCCGTGAAGAAGGTCGGCAAGGACACGCCAGCCGTGGACACCACGCGGCACAAATGGTCGATCCATGAATTGGGGCGCACGGCCGCGATGACCCCGAGTGGAAGCGCGATCGCCGCGGCAATGAACAATCCGAGGAACGTGAGCTCCGCCGATGCGGGAAGCCGCAGCAGGATCTCGGACAGCACCGGCTGGCCGGTGGTCAGGGAGATGCCGAGATCGCCGCGCATCAAACTCGCCACGTAGCGGACGAATTGCTCGGGCCAGCTGCGATCCAGCCCGAGTTGCTGCCGGACCTCTGCGATCGACTGCGGCGAGGCCTCCGGCCCTGCGAAGTAGATAGCCGGATCCCCGGGCAGCGCGCGCGTCAAGAGAAAGGTCACGATGACAACGCCGACAACGCTGGGGATCGTCGTGGCTAACCGGTTGAGAAGAACGCGTCCCATTTCCTCACTGCTCTATACCTTCCGCGCGCGGACTAAGCATGCCGGATTGCGCAAGCCCCATGAAGTGCAGGCGTCAGACGTGCGGCCAGTCGCGATGTTTCGTCAGCCTCTTGCCGAGGCGCTCCGCTTTCCGGCGCTTGGAACGTTTTGGCACGGTTATCGCCAAAGGGCGCAACCGTCCAGACAATGCCGGTTGAAATTAGCCCTCGTCCATCGCTGATTTCGGAATAGGCTGCGTGCGGCCATACTTTCATGGATCGGGCGGCTAACCTGTTCATCGACGAAAGGCCATCAATGTCGCATGCTCGTGTCCCGCCCGGCAGGGCCGGACGATGTCAGAGCACTCGTCGCGATGATGAATCTGCACGATCCCCGCCGCGGACCTTGACAACGCCATTGACCAAACAGCGACCGTGAGTATCATTCAACTGACTGGTTAGTCAACCCCTGACGCCGGCTCACATCACGATCGAAGCGCGATTTTGCCCTAGCGACGGGCTCAACTTGGATGGAATCGACAGCCCGATCCGCTCAGCATCATAACCATCCGGCGCTACGTGACCTTGCTATAGAATGCTTAGGAGACAAGGAATGGATGTTCGGAGGACCGCAACCGCTTCTCGAGCCGCCGAGGCCGACTCGGCATCGGGTCCGAAGGTGCGGCGCTGGACCGAGCAGCGCTGGCTGATCGACAGCATAATTCGTTCGAACGGCATGGAGTGGGACCAGCCACGTCTCCAGAGCTTGAACGTCGCGCTTGGACCGGAGGCAACCGCAGACATCAACGGCATCAGGCAGCGAGTCCAGAAGCTCGCCGACATCGCGCCCGCCTTCGCTTCCGTAGCCCAACGCCGCGAAGCGAAGGCGCGCTCGGCCGAAGACGCCGGCGAGCTGGTGACGGCCAGGGAAAACTACTACATGGCCGCAAACTACTGGGCTTCCGCGCAATGGCCTTTCAATGAGAACTGCGAGCTCAACGTTAGCTACAACCAGCGGAAGCGCGAGTGCTTCCGGAGCTACGCGAGGCTCGCCGATCATCACGTCGAGGAGGTCTGGATACCTTTCGAAGGTAAGGCGCTTCCGGCGTGGCTGCACTTGCCGCCGGGCCCCCGTAATGGCCGCCTGCCCCTCGTCGTTTCGATCCCGGGAATGGATGGCTTCAAGGAAAGGAGCGTCGCGCTGTATGGCGACCCTTGGCTGAGCCGCGGTATCGCAGTGCTCGTCCTTGAGGGGCCAGGCCAATATGAGAGCGCCGTCCTGGGCATCCATGCGAGCATGCCGGCGTGGATCAAGACCGGCACGGCGGTCGTGGAGTGGCTCATGGCTCGACCGGATATCGACCCTGAGCGCATCGCCATCGCCGGTCGAAGCTTCGGCACATTTTTCGCCACCATTGCGATGGCCAACGAACCGCGCTTCTGCGCGGGAGCGATACTGGCCCCATGCCTCGAGCCGGGATGCCATTCGATCTTCGAGGAAGCATCCCCGACGTTCAAGATGCGCTTCATGTACATGGCGGGCTATACTGATGAGGACGAATTCGACCTGTTCCGGCGGACACTGACGTTCGAAGGGCATGCCGAGAAGATCCAAGCGCCGTTTCTTTGCATCGCGGGCGAGGCCGACGAACTCAGCCCGCTCGAGCATGCCGAGCGCCTGTTCAGGACTCTGTCCGGACCACGGCGGCTCGTGGTGTACCAGGATTGCCGCCACTCGATCGGCGGCGTGCCGGCCACGAATTTGGGGCCCTTCCCGGCGAGCCTGATGGCGGACTGGATGGCGGCGCGCTTCCGCGGCGCCTCCTTCCCGAGCGAGCGCTGGTACGTCGACGCGAGCGGGCGGGTGACTAAGACGCCGCTTTAGCGGTGCGCCCCTGCTCCTCAAGGACTACATGCGCAGTAGGCGCTTGGCATTTCCCGAGAAGACCTTCGCCTTGTCTTCAGCGCAGATGGGGACACCGTCCATCCACCTCACGCCTGGAACGTTCTCGACAAACGGCCAATCCACCGAAAACAGGATTCGATCGATGCCCATTTCCATGATGCAACACAGCAGTGCCGGGGTCGAGAAATTGCCGCTCGTCGTAATGTAGAAATGCTCACAGAATTCTTTTCGGAAGGACGTCTGCCGATTGCCCTTGCGCGACAGCGCCTGATCTATCCGCCAAAGAGAAAAGGGCAGCGATTCGCCCAGATGGCCAAGAATGATCTTCAGACGCGGATAGGCATCGAAGACGCCGCTTAGAACGAGCCGGATGCCCTGCGTGGCGGCCTCCAGCGTGAACCCCCAACCGGCGCGGATGAAGCTTGGATACTCTTTGACGTAGTCCTTGAAGTAGACATCGATGACGGCCGGATGCGGGACCGCCGGGTGCATGTAGAGAGGGACGTCCAACGCCTGCGCCCGCTCGAAGATCGGCCAGAATCGCTTGTCGTCCAGGAACACGCCGTTGGTCAGCCCGTGCACCATGGCGCCCTTGAAGGCGAGTTTGGTGACCGCACGCTCGAGTTCATCGGCAGCCGCTTGCGGGTCCGGAGTAGGAAGTGCTGCAAATCCGGCGAACCGGTCGGGGTGCGCCTGAATTGCCTCGTAGAGGCGGTCGTTGGCGCGGCGCGCCAGGCGAACGGCCAATTCCGGTTCCATCCGCTGCGTCGCTGGCGCGCCGTGCGAAATCACCTGCACGTCAATGCCGGCCTGGTCCATCTCTTTGAGACGCAACTGAGACAGATCATCAAGACGCTCGCGGATCGTCGGCCTCGAGGATTCTCCGCTGTCGAAATGCGCCGCAACCTCCGGATCCCAATAGTGCTCCTCCAGCGCGATAATGAACGGCTTCGCCATTGTCACCCCGCCCCTCCTCGCATCTCGAACCGTGCAATCCACCATCGCCGCGCTAATGCTCCCATACGCGCGCCGGCCGGCGCCGCGCGGCAGCCCCCCGTCCGCGCGGCGCCAGCCAACTCCGGCCGATCCGCCGGTAATTGCGTCTGCACTACGCCTTGACGAATCTCCGGTAGTCGACCTGTCGGAAGAACCAGTAGCAGAAGCCGCTCACATTGACCTTCGATGCGACGTTAAGATAGGGCTGGAAGAGGGACACGTACGGCATCTCATCGAACGCTATCTGGATGTACCGGATTGCCGCGTCATCGGCCGCCTTGGAATCGGGGTTGAAGTGAGACTCCTCGATGAGACGGACCATCTCCGCGTTCTGATACGCGGAGCTGTTATGCAGCGCCGCCGGGTCGTAATAGACATACCCGAAGTAAAAGTATGGGTATGACAACCAGCCGCCGAACACGTCGACGAGCATCGGCAGCTTCTTGCTGGCCTTCTGGCTCCGCCAGCTCGCGCCCGGAATCTTATTCAACGTGACCCGGACACCTATCTTCGCCAGGTTGTTCTGAATCAGCGTGCAGAGCGGCTCGTTGGTCACGGCAGCGCCAAGATCGTAAGAGAGCGTCGTCTCGAATCCATCCGCGTAGCCGGCTTCGACCAGAAGCTGCTTCGCCTTGGCGAGATCCGTCGTGTAGGGTTGGGGCTGCGGCCAGTCCGGCGTCGACACCGTCTTCGGTCCGCCCGACAGCTCCCGCCCGCGCCCAAATAGCGCGAGCTGCACGATTTCCTTGTACGGCATGGCATACGCCATCGCCTGCCGCACCTTCACATTGTCGAAAGGCGGCAAGTTCACGTTCATGCTGAGGAAATAGACAGTATTATCCATCAGCGTGCTGATGACCTTGACGTTCTTGCTCTCCGCCAGGTCGGAGGCGTCCTTGGGCGGAATATCGAACGAGAAGTCAACGTCGCCGCGTTCCAGCAACGCGCGCCGCGTGCCGGCTGCGGGGACGACACGCGCGATCACCCTCCTCATCTTCGGCGCGGGGCCGCGATTCCACTGGTCATTGCGGACGAAGACGATCTCCTGGCCCGGCGTCCAGCTCTCCACCATATAGGCGCCGCTGCCAGCCGTATTCTGCTTCGTCCACTTCACGCCCCAAGGGTCATCCGCCGCGGCATTCTTCTTGATCAGGGCGGAGTTGTAGATGAGCCCCACCGGGGAGGCGATGTACGGAATTGTGTAGTTGTCCCGCTTCGCGTAGTCGAACCGGAAGGTATGATCGTCCACGACCACGAACTGCTCGGGCGAGGTCATGGAGACGTTGCTGAAAATGAACTTCGGATAGCCGCCCACGCCGATCGCCCGGTCGAAGGACCATTTGACGTCTTTCGCCGTCACCGGCGTGCCATCGTGAAATTTGGCATCCTTGCGCAACTTGAACGTGACGGACATGTCCCGCGCGTCCCATTCCTCCGCCAGTTCCGGCTTCAGAGTGCGGTAGTCGTAGTAGTCGTTCCCGTTCTCGTCCTTCTTCACGCCGAACGTAAGCAGCCGATCGTAGACGTTCCAGGTCACCTCATAGGCCGCGCGATTGGCGCCGACGACCTCGGTATCGAGGCTGTTCGGCCCGAGCTCCGACACAGCAAGCAATGTATCTTTCCGGTCTTGCGCCCATGCAGCAGAAAACCCCCGATCGCCTGCTGCCATGGCACCCGCCGTAAGTGCCGTCGCCCCCTTGAGAAAATCGCGCCTCTTCATCAGATCTGCCTCCGCGTTAGGTGTTTCATCTTGTTCATGCGACCATGGCGAGCGTCGCGAGCCGAACCGCAACTCGCCACACATGCCGGAACGCACCGGCAAAAACTTGGTGGCAGCGGCTCACGATCTGCCGGCTACGCCAGATACAACTGACCTTACTCCGCAGCCCGCCGATGCCCCTCGGCGTTGCGTTCCAGACACGAAATCACCATGTCCGTCGACATGATGTCCCCGAAGGTTAGATAGAACTGAGCCAACGACGCGTTATGGTCGTCATCCGTAGCGGCCGCATTGCCATCCGTGATCATGATGGGTTTGAAGTTGAGCATCATCGCATCGCGCGCGGTCGAGTCGCAGCAGACGTTCGTGAGCGTTCCCGTGACAATGACGCTTGTGATACCGCGTGCGGATAGGACATTGGACAGATTCGACGAGCCTTCGGTAAAGGCGCTGTATCGCGTCTTCTCGACGGTTAGATCATCTGCTTTCACATCCAGATCCGCCCACAGCTCGTGACCGATACTGCCCTTCGTGAGAGCGGCAATCCGTTTCGCATTTCGCTCCGGACTGCTCATGCCGTAAAAGGTCGACCAGCTGGACAGGGATTCCTCGGTGAAAGTCGTCTTTATCCAGACTACGATTCCCCCAGTCATCCGTATCGTTCGGGCAATCTCGTTGATGTTCGGAACGATTTCCTGCGCCTGCTCGACGACGGCATGAGCCACACCCGGCATGAGAAAGGCATTCTGCATGTCAACAACAAGCAGGGCGGTACTTGCCGGCTTGAGGTCGTCGAAAATGTGTTCTCTGCCACGACGTTTGGTAACCCGGTCGATGACATGCTGCGGGATGCGAACACTGTGCACAGCGGCGACCTCCTCTGATGACTTTTTGGCAGTACCGAACCCACTCAGATTACGATGCTTACAGCCGTACGAAGCCCGCCCTGCCATATTTCGCCTTCCGTTTTACGGTATGTTGAGACTGACTAGTTAGTCAATAGGCTCGGTCGCGAACTCCTCCGAGCTTCCTGGCAGCCGGCGTAAAGGACAGGCGTTCGGACTTCGCAATACGGCCGATCTGGCCGGGATCGGACTAGCGATCACGGCAGATCGGAAACAGTGCGTTACCTCGGGGTTGTGGGTCACAAAATGCGCAACGCGATTACGGGCTGCTATCTGTGACGAGGTTGATAGAATTAAAGCTGCGAGGTGACGAGCCAGATATGCAGCCTATCCAAGTTGCTAGGCCTAGCCCGCGAGTCGAAAGCTGAGGTTTAACCCAACATCGGCTTCTGGCACAAAGCTGACTAGAAAAGTGGGCAGAGCACGTCTGCTCTGCCTAGCACTGCAGACATCAACATGCTTGGCTAGACAACTGCTGCCAGGTGGTAAGTTTCCGAGATCGTACAGGATCGTGCCACTGCAGACCGGCGGCGCAATTTACCTAGAGCCCTAACGGGAAGCCACTTGCGCGATGAACCGGTCACTCCTACAGGTCATACCGCCGCCCGTCGTCATTTCAGCACTTCGATCATCTTGGACTTGATGAGGTCGAAATCGATGTCCGCGCCAAGCCCGGGCTTTTCGAATGCGTCGATGTGCACAAACCCGTCGCGATCGACCTCGATATCCTGAACCAGCCCGTACTTCTGAGCCGCCGCGGGAAGCAGTACTTCGAAATATTCGCAGTTGCGCATCGCCATCATCGCATGGAGATTCGCGACGTTGTTGAGCGAGTTGCCGCCATGATGGACCTCCAGGTTCATCTGGAAACCCTCCGCAAGATGAGCTGTCTTGACCACCGCGGTGAGCCCACCCTTGATCGCGACGTCGGCGCGGAGATAGTCGGTGGCCTGCGCGATGATCCATGGCGCAAACGCCTCGAACCCGCCCGGCGAATACTCCGTCGCCATGATCGGGATGTCGAGTTTCTGCCGCAGCTTGACGTAGTTGTAGATGTCCGATTCGGAGAGCGGATCCTCGTACCAGTGGAAATCGAGCTCCTCGAGCACACGCCCGAGGCGGAGTGCCTGCGGAAAGTCGAAAATTCCCGCGGGATCGATCATCAGGACCATCTCGCTTCCGACCGCTTCACGCACCTTGCGGCAGACCTCGATGCAGTCCTTGAGGTCTGTCGGCGGGTGAATCTTGTAGGCCTTGAAGCCCGCCTCCTTCATTGCGATGGCCTGCTCGATATAAGCGGACTTGTCGCCCAGGGTCGACGAGCTGGCATAGGCGGGTATCCGATCGCGGTATGTGCCCAGCAGCCGATGGATCGGCAGTCCCGCGATCTTGCCGCAGAGATCCCAGAGCGCGACATCGATCGCGCCGATGGCCCGCAGCGTGGTGGCGCGGGACTTGGAGAGCAGATCGCGATAGATCCGCTCCCGATCGAGCGGATTGCGCCCCATTACGACCGGCTTCAGGTGGCGGATCAGCGACGTCACGTCCAGATAGACGCTGCGGAACGACGAGCCGAGAAAGGCATGTCCGACCGCTCCCTCGTCGGTCCGCAGCGCGAGAAGGCCGATTTCGCCGCGCGGCTGGGTGACGGGATTGCTGCTGCCGTAGCGGACGGCCGGAATGCCATCCCATGCGAAAATCGTCACCGTGATGTCCGTGATCTTCATGTTCACCCTTCGCTCGGATTGTTTATTTGAAAACCCTCTTAGTGCTTCACGGCGCCATGCGTCAGGCCGGAGATCATCAGGCCGCTACACACGAGATAGACGAACAGGACCGGGATGATCGCGAGCATCGCGGCGGCTGTCAGCGGCCCCCAATCCCGACCGAAGAACCCGATGAACTGATAGATCGCCACCTGCACCGGCCGCAGGGACGGCGACTCGACCATGATCGAGCCGGCCACGAATTCGTTCCAGGCATGCATGAACAGAAGCAGACCGGCTGCGGCCAGCGCCGGCTTCGTCAGCGGAAGGATCACGAGGCGGTAAATCTTGAACGACGAGGCGCCGTCGACATAGGCGGCCTCGTCCAGCTCGCGAGGAATTCCCTCGATGCTGCCCTTCATGATCCAGACCGCCATTGGCAGCGTGTAGGCGGTGTAAATCAGCGTCAGGGTGAACCACTCATTGGTGAGACCGAGATACGTGAAGTAGAGGTAGTTCGGGATCAGCAGCGCCGCGGCGCCGATCGAGAGCGGAATGCTGGCGACGACCAGCAGAAACAAGCCCTGGCGGAACTTGAACCGAAAGCGGTCGAACCCGTACGCCGCGAGCGACGCAAGCAGCACGCCGAGCACAACCGAGGCAATCGCATAGAGCGACGTGTTCCGGAGTGCGACGGGAAAATCGCTGTCGAGGACGACTTTGTAGTGCTCGAGCGTCGGCGAGAACGAGAACACGACCGGCGGATAGGTCATGATCTCGTGCGAAGCCTTGATCGAGGTCAGGGCGCCCCAGACGAGCGGCGTCAGGTTGATCAGGATCAGAAGGACGATGCCGATGGGCGTGAGGATGTTTCGCAGCCGCATTCAGACCTGCCATTTCGCCAGGCGCACGTAGAGCAGCACCAAGATGACGTTCGCCGCGAACATGCCTATCGCCATCGCGATTGCCGAATTGAAGTCGAACGAAGCGAAGGCGCGCATGTAGAGATCGAGCGGCAGGATGTTCGTTGCTCCGGCCGGGCCGCCGCCCGTCACGATGAGAGGAGTCTCGACGTTGTTCAGGTTGCTGAGCGTCAGGATCACGATCGTGATCACCATCGGCGTCTTGAGCTGCGGCACGGTTATGAACCGGAATGCCTGCCAAGCCGTCGCGCCGTCGACCCACGCCGCCTCGTAGTAGTCCCGCGGGATGCTCTTCAGGCCGGAGAGAAGAATCACGACGGCGAAACCGAGCGCCCGCCACGTGGCGAAGGCTATCAGCAGCCCCATGGCTGCCGTCGAGCTACTCAACGGGCTGAATCCCGGCACGCCGAGCAGGTCCAGGAGGTACACGCCGAGGCCGACCTCGTTCACGAAAACCCAACGGAACAGCAGGGCCTGAACGACGTGGGAGATCACCCAGGGGATGATGACGCAGACCTGCACGAACACGGCCAGCCAGCCGGAGAGGCTGTTGATCCAGGTGGCGATCAGCAACGCAAGGACCAGCGTGCACACGACCGCGCAGGTCGTGAAGAACACGCTCCGCACGACCGTCGCGATGATCTCCGGATCCTCGAACAGGACGGTGTAGTTGTAGAACCCGATGAACTCCGTCGGCAGCAGGAACTGCACGTCGAAAAGGCTGTAATAGAAGCCGTAGAGCGACGGGAAATAGAGAATCGCGAACATCAGCCCGAGCGCGGGGGCGATGTAGGCGTAGCCGGCCTGTTGCGACATGGTGTTGACGTTGGAGAAGAGCAACCACCGCGCGGGACACGGACGGTCCCGCGCGGCGAGTCCGATCACCGCCGGTGACGGCGGTTGAAGTCCCGCTCGGCGGCGGCCAGCGCCTCCCTGGTGCCCATGCCGTGCGTGATGATGTTCTGCGCGACCTTATTCAGGTCCTCGCGGTAGCCGCCGATCGTGTAGTCGAGAGGAGCCAGCCAGCCATATTTCTGCGTCGCGACAGCGGAAACCTCCAGATACTTTTTCGACGGCGATGCCAGGTAGTCCTTGAGTGTCGCGATGGTGGATTTGCGGATCGGAACCGTGCCGGCATCGCGCGTCCACATGACGTCGGCCTCGCGGCTGCCCATGTACTCGACGAACTTCGCGGCCTCGGCGATCACCTTGCTCTTCGACCATATGCATGTGCACCAGCCGGTGATGTTGCCCGGCGAGTGCGTGCCCGGTTTGTCGCCGGGCCACGGCGCAAAGCCCAGATCGTCGGAGCCCAGCGCCTTCTGAAGCACCGGGACACGGACGGTCGAACCGGAGATGATTGCGTACTTGCCGGCGACGAGCTGCTCGAACAACTCCTCCGAGGAGATCGACACGGCGCTCTCCGGCGTAACCTTGTGCTTGCGGATCATGTCGATCTGCATGTCCATCGCCGCGACGCCGACATCCGTGGACCACATGGCCCGGCCGTCCGGATGGAAAAGATTGCCCTGGCGCGCGAGCATGATGTTGACGGCCATCTGCGGCGTGGACTTCTCGGTCGAGAAGGACTGGCCGAAGCCCCAGCGCGTTACGTTGCCCGAGGCATCCCGCACGGTCAGTTTCTTGGCCGCCGCGATCAGCCCGTCCCAGGTGCCGAGATCTGCCGGGGTCAGGCCCGCCTCCTTCAGCATCGACGGGCGGTACATGAGTCCGAAGTAGTTGCGCGAATGCGCGATCATGTAGCGATGGGTCGCGGTCGTCCCGTAATGCCAGAACGCGTCGTCGAGATCATGCCGTTCCGACTGCGGCCAGCGGTTGACGAAAAGCTCGTTGATGTTCGCCAGCGCGCCGACCTTGATCGCCGCCGCAAGCTGCTCGTTGTGCACCCAGGCGATGTCCGGCGCATTGCCCGCGCCATGCGCCGCGATGAACTTCGTGCTGAGCTGGTCCCAGATCTGCGTCTCGACGACGATCTTGATCCCCGGGTTCTTCGCTTCGAATTCGGAGATGATCCGGGCAAGGACCTTGCCCCGCGGATCGGACCCGTCGGGATTGATGAAACTCCACATCCGGACGCGAGTCTCCTGGGCCGCGGCGGGCGCAATGAGTCCGGCGAGCAACACGCCGGACGCAAGAACGCAACGTAGGAACCGATTCAGCATTCCGTTTACTCCCTCACTCATCTCCAATGCATCGCGGGCCGGTCTGCGCCGGCTTAGACGTCGAAATACAACGCTCTTGCGTGATCGAGCATGCGACGCATCGCGGCGCGCGCGCCCTCGCTGTCGCGGCGCTTCAATGCGGCGACGAGCTCGCGACGACAACCGATTGCGTGCTGGCGATCCGCGGCCTTGAGAAGACGGGCCCGCACGGTGGTCCACATGTCGTTCTCTCGCATGCGCCATAGTTCCTCGACCAGGCTTGCGAAGATGCTGTTGCCCGATGCTTTCGCCAGCATGACGTGGAACCGGAAGCCTTCGACATCCGCAAGCTTGTTGCGCGGATAATTCACTTCCATCTGCCGGATGAGCTCTTCGAGCTCGGCGATGACCTCGGGCGTCGCGCGTTCGGCCGCGCGGGCTGCCACCTCGCATTCGACGAGTTCCCGGGCCTCGAACTGTTCGTAAGGGCCAGGACCCTCATCGACCGAGCGGGCGGCTGGCCGACGGCGGGCGATTTCCGGGGGCCGCACGAACGTGCCGTGACCGTTCAACACTTCGATCAGCCCCGCCGTCTCGAGGACGATCATGGCTTCACGGATAGTCGGTCGGCTAACTGCAAAGCGCTTGGACAGCTCGATCTCGGCAGGCAGCTGATCGCCGGGCTTGAACGTTCCGTTCTCGATCAAGCGCTCAATCTGCTCGGCGACCTGCTGATAAAGACGGCGCGGCCGGATCGCTTCGATGGCCAGGTTTGCCGACGGCGGTTCCTCTGTGGTCATCAGCACCACACTTACTTCTCTGGCAATCAAGCTGCCTTACAGCTTGACCGGTGTCAACGGTCTGCCTAGGCTGAACGCGCTCAGGGTGCGGGGAAGTCAATGAAAATATGCGTTTACGGTGCAGGAGCGATCGGTGGGGTGCTCGCCGCTCGGCTGGCCTTGGCCGGCCGCACGGTTTCGGTCATCGCGCGCGGCGCCCATCTGGCAGCCATCCGTGCGGAGGGCCTGAAGCTGCACTCGGAAAGCGGCGAGCGGACTGTGAAGGTTCCTGCCTCCGACCGTCCCGCGGATTTCGGGCGTCAGGACCTCGTCATCTGTACCGCGAAGGCGTATTCGCTCACTTCGGTCGCCCGCGGCATCGCCCCCTTGCTCGCCCCAGAAACACCGGTCGTTTTTGCGACGAACGGCATCCCTTGGTGGTATTTCCACAAACTCGGCGGCCGATGGGACGGCACGCGCATCGAAACCGTCGATCCGGGCGGCGAGATCTGGCAACGCATTGGCCCGCAGCGTGCTATCGGCTGCGTCGTCTATATGGGCGCCAGCATGCCTACGCCCGGAACTGTCAAACACCACAGCGGCGGGCGCTTTCTGATCGGCGAGCCGGACAACACGCTTTCCGCGCGGCTGAAGGCCGTTGCCGCGGCCATGGCCGCCGACGGACTATCTGTCGAAACGACCGAACGGATTCGCGACGAGATACTCGGCAAGCTCATCGGCAATGTCTCGTTCAACCCGATCAGCGCACTGACCCGGTCACCGCTCGGCGGCATCCTGTCCCGTCCGGGTCTGCGTCAGCTCGCCAAGACGATGATGGAGGAGTGCCAGAACGTGGGCGTGGCCATCGGCGCCAATCTGCAGATCGAGATCGAGGCGAAACTCAACGGCTACGAGCGGATGGCCGCGTTCCGGACATCGACGCTGCAGGACCTGGAAGCCGGACGCCCGCTGGAGATCGACGCGCTTGTCGGCGTCGTGTCGGAGCTGGGTCGCATCACCGGGACGCCTACGCCAACGATCGATACCGTTTACGCCCTGCTCCGCGCGCTTGCGGAGAACATAGGCCAGTTCCCGCGCGTCTCCGACTAACGCGTTTGCACAATAGTGAAATCACGCGAGAGCCGCGGTTGATGGAATACCGAGTGACTCTATGCATTCCGCTCGTTCGTCGGCGGTTAGCTCGCTAAGTGGCCGATCGCATCCGCTGACGTCTGATTATCTCGTGTAAGCAGACCTGGTCGTCGGAGGCCCCACGCCGCTGCCTTTGACCCAAAGCCGACATCGCAAGCACGGAGAACGTCGAAAGGGCAGCGAAAATATCGTCCACGCGGCAATAATTAGCTCCGACTAGCATGTGAACGAATGTAGGCGACTATCCAGTCGCGCTGAGACCGATCACGATGTTAGAAGCCAAGGCACCTCCCGCCTACTTTGTCGCTGCCATGAGCATCGATAGGAATATAATCGAATATCTCCCAAAGTGCCATTAGCGACGTATGAGGCCGGCGCCAATCCTCTCAAGCGCGCCGCGGGTATCCGCACCAACTGCGCCGAGCACCATCCCAGTGCCGTGCAAGCCCTCACCCCCCACGCGTTCCCGTGGTTCTGTTCGGAACGGACGAGTGCCTCGGGATCCTCAAAGTCAATGAGCAACTCCGGCGCCGTTTCCGGGTCCGGCTCGAGCCCTACGATTGGCGCATCAAGGAAAGCAGGCAGGCCTTCCGTCGTCTCCTCAAGGAACTCGATCTCGCCTCGAAGCTCAAGTACTCCGGGCTTTCAGCAGCAGATACAGCGCTCCTGATCTACCAGGCTGCGAGCGGCCTGATTGGCTACATCATGGACCTGGTCCGCGAGGCGATCTACATCGCGCAGAGAGATAACGCGCCCCACATTACCCATGATGTTCTCTCTGTCGCGTTCGCGCGCGGTCGGAGGCTCGATTCCTGACCATCTGAATCCGTTTGAACCAGGATCCGCATCTTCCACCCCAGTGATGCCCGGTCAGCTGGCGCAGGTGCGAGACGCAGAGCCGCCACGTGGCGCAGGATCGATCGACTGTCTGCGTTAGTGATCATGTCGGCTCAAACATTACCGCTGTGGGACGCGCCCCGCGCGTAGAGCCTCCTTGGCCGCGTCACGCTTTTCTCAAGCTGCGGCCAACCCGACGTCCGGTAGGCGTCGAACGAGAGCAGCTTTTTCCTTGCCGTGGAACCGGTACTTGAGCCGCCAGAGCTTCGAGCCCTTGGGCGTGATGTAGAGGTGGAGACCGCCGCCGTCAGAGACCTTGTAAGGCCGGTCTTTCGGCGCGGCCTTCCTGATCTGAATGTCTGTAAGCACTACCCCCTTTCAGGCCTCACCGAGTCCCCCAAACTACCACCAAGAGCCTTGGAAGGTGCGGAACGGGGCGGGACCGAACGGGCCTGTGTTCCCGCAGGAAACCGGTTAAAATCAAGGAGTTCGGAACAGTCCGGGACGGGCCGGGATGGGATATTGGCGGAGGGGATGGGATTCGAACCCACGATACGGGCTTTAGTCCCGTACAACGGTTTAGCAAACCGCCGCCTTCAGCCACTCGGCCACCCCTCCGCCGGGAGTGGTGGAATTAACACGGCGTATGCGTG
>Ga0164243_10003742_pt1 | contig 24224 bp, 19 predicted proteins | sample OricompcompostOP_FD_108781 | JGI IMG/M metagenome (GOLD analysis project Ga0164243, IMG submission 108781) | Organic Plus compost microbial communities from Emeryville, California, USA - Original compost - Organic plus compost (OP) | ecosystem: Engineered > Solid waste > Mixed feedstock >...
AAGACCTTGACCGGAACCCGGACGACACTTTGCGTTATCATCTACCTACCCTTAGTCATCACCGGGCCGATGCGGCCTGTGCCGGTACGGCGGGGAGGCACGATGAGCGAGGACGGGAAAAGCGGCGCGGTCGCCCGCCCGCTGGAGGCGGTCCGTTCCCTCGAAGATCTGGCGAGGCTGCTCAACGAGGAGATCGCCCGGGCCGACCTGTCGCTGCGTGACCTGCAGGCCCGGACCGACCGGATGGGCGGCACCCGGCTGGCCCGCTCCACCTGCTCGGACATGCTCGCCGGCCGGCGTTTCCCGAAGAAGGCCCAGATGGTCGCCTTCCTGCTGGCCTGCGGGGTTCCCGAGCACCGGATCCCGGAGTGGGAGCGCGCGTGGGAGCGGGTACGGCTCGCCCGGATGCCGAGCATGGCGAGACTGGAACGCGAATCCGCACCGGCCGACGACCCCGGCCCGATCACGCAGCCGATCGGGCCGGCCGAGCCGACCGAGCCCGCCCCGGTTCTCCTCCGCGGCCCGCGCCGGCGCCGATACGTCGCGCTCGCCGCGCTGGCGACGACGACGGGGTGCCTCGTCGCCGCCGTGCTCATGCTGCGCAGCGACGAGATCACCGATGACGGCCGCGCGTTCGGCGAGGGCGGATCGAGCCGCTTCACGGTGACAGTCGACCCGGCCAACACCGGTGTGCGGCTGATCCGCCGGCTGGACGCCACCGTCGGCAGGCAACACGCCGCCATCACGGTGAACGGAATCCCGGCCGGCTCCTGGGAGCCGATGCCCGCCAACTCCTACGGATGGGCGGACCAGCTCGTCGAGCTGCCCGCCGCCGTCACCGCGGGCCGGCGTTCGCTCACCATCGTCAACACGTTCGTGGACTCCACCATCGATTTCAACGAGTTCCACTACACCGTGCAGCAGCGGATCGACGGCGACTGGTCCACCGCCGACATCGTCGACGTCGGCCCCGACAACACCGACAGCGAGGCGGCGCACGACTACCAGATCATCCACGCCACCTTCGCGGGCCCCCGGACGTACACCTATCCCCCGTCGGCCCGGACCTGGACGGCGAACTGACGGCATCTCAGCCGACTCGGAGAAGGAGACCTCGTTGCGTCACCCCGGTCGTGTCCTCTGCGCGCTCGTCGCGGCGCTCGTGCTGGCCGCGCCACACGTCACCCCGATCGGCGCCACCGCCGCGGCGTCCCCCCGGGCGGTCATCCAGGCCGACTTCCCCGACCCGGACGTCATCCGCGTCGGATCCGCCTACTACGCCTACTCCACCAGCAGCGGGGCGGGCCGCGTCCCGGTGGCGAGCGCCCCCTCCCCCACCGGCCCGTGGACGATGCGCGGCGACGCCTTCCCCGACAAGCCGTCCTGGGCCGACGACTGTCTCGCCAAGGACGACTGCGGCTGGTGGGCCCCGGACGTCTCCCGCCGCGCGGACGGACGCTACCTGATGTACTTCACCGCCCCGAACGCCAAGGCCGGACGCAGATGCGTCGGCGCCGCGGTGGCGTCCTCCCCGCTCGGGCCGTTCCGCCCCCTGGGCGACGGATTCCTGGCCTGCGACCCGGGCGAGGGCGGCGCCATCGACCCGGCGAGCTTCGTCGACGCCGACGGTAAGCGATACCTGCTGTACAAGAACGACGGCAACGCCGTGAAGAAGCCCACGATCCTGTGGCTGCAGCAGGTACGCGCCGACGGCGTCACCCTCGTCGGCGCCCGCAGAGAACTCCTGCGCAACGACCCCGCCACCGGCGAGGGCCGCGTGATCGAAGCGCCCACCCTGGTCAGACGCCCCACCGGATACGTGCTCTTCTACTCCGGCGGCGACTACGCCACCGACCGCTACTTCACCGGCTACGCCACCTCCCCCACCCTCACCGGCCCGTACGCCAGATCCGCCCGCCCGCTGATGACCACCGAGAGCCTGGGCGGCGCGGTACGCGGCCCCGGCGGCGCCGACGTCCTCGGCGACCGCGTCTTCTTCCACGGCTGGGTGAACCGCGTCCGCTGGATGTACACCGCGAACCTCGACTGGCCGGGCGGCCACCCCGTCGTGCGCGCAGGCCGGGCTCGGTAAGGCCCCGGACGCGGTCGAGGCGGGCAGGCGCCGGACGCCCGGCGGCCGTCCGCGGACGGCGGGCCGCCCGTCCGGAACCGGGCGGCGGGCGGTCGGCTTCGGCCGAGTCCGTCCGCGCTGCTGTTGGACACCTCGGCCGCCCGAATTGACTCGGCCCGTCGACACCGACGCCGCCGGGTTCGCGACGCGGCGAACCGGCAGGCCGAGATCAAGGAGCAAGCAGTCATGACCGTCAGCACCCTCACCAAGGTCGCCGCGGCCCTGGCCGTCGCCGGCCTGGCCCCCATCGTCCCCGGCGCGGCGGAGCCGCACACCGCGAGCGCGCAGGTGATCCGGCAGGCGGACGCCGCCAGGCAGCGGGTCATCGACCGGGCCAGGAGCTGGCGCCCGCACACGCCGCAGCGCGTGCCGTACAGCCTGACCGGACACCACGACGGCTACCGGACCGACTGCTCCGGCTACGTCTCGATGGCGCTGGGGCTGAGCCGGCCCGGCCTGAACACCAAGCAGCTCGCCGCGCCGTCGGTGAGCACGCGCATCGCGATGTCCGAGCTGCTCCCCGGCGACCTCGTCATCGACGCCATCGGGGACACGCCCTCCGACCGGCACGTCGTGATCTTCGAGAAGTGGGCGAACGCCGAGCGCACCTCCTACTGGGCGTACGAGCAGCGCGGCGGCTACGGCACCGACCACCGCGTGCTCACCTACGGGATCAAGGCGGGCAGCGAGTACCGCGCCTACCGGCCGAAGGTGCTCGCCGGCGGCGGCGGGAACGACGGCAAGTACTGGGTGGACACGTTCGCCGACGCGACCGGCTACCGGGAGCCGAGGCCGGGCGACCCGCAGGGTGTCCTCAACAAGGGCACCAACTACGTGTACTGCCGCGTCTGGGGCGAGAAGGTCCAGCACGGGAGCCAGTACAACCACTGGTGGCTGCGCACCGACCTGGACCGCACCAACCCCGGCAAGAACGGCCGAGGCGCCTACGTCTCCGCGTACTACCTGAAGAGGTGGGGCAACGACGAGGCGAAGGACAACTCCGGCCGGGACCTCCCGAACTGCTGAGTTCCGGCACCGGCCGGAGCGGGAAACGACGGAACATCGGCGAAACCGTCCCGCCGAGCACGAGATCGGCGGGACGGCGGCGTCAGTACGCGACCTCGGAGACCGCGGCGCCCTGGGCCCGCAGGAACTCGCGTACGGCGGCGCTCAGCCGCCGCCCGCGTTCCTCCAGCTCCGAGGCGGGCACGGTCACCCCGGACAGGCTCACCGCGTAATGGTCGCCGTTGAACGTGAAGGCCGTGCCGGTGCAGCAGAAGCCCGGCTGCCACTCCTCCTGCTCGATGCTGTATCCCCGTTCGGCGCACCGCACGATATCGGCGGCGAGCCACTCCATGTCGGTGATGGTGTCGCGGGTGAAACGGGTGAGCGGCGGCTTGAGGCCGGCCTCGGCGAGCCGGTCGGGGCCGAACAGGGCGAGAATCGCCTTTCCCATTCCGCTGCAGTGCAACGGCATGCGGGTGCCCAGCAGGGAATAGCGCACGAAACCGTCCGGCGAGTCGATTTTGTCAATCACCGTGACCATTCCGTCGCGCAGCAGGCCGATATGCGCGGTGACCCGGAACTCCTCGGTGAGCGAGCGCGCCAGCGGGCGGATCAGCGAGACCATGTCGATGCGGCCGAGCGCCAGCGTGCCGAGCTCCGCGAGCCGGAGGCCGAGCATGTACTGCTTGCCGTCCGGGGAGCGGCGGACGAATCCGTTGCGCTCCATCACCCGCATCGTGCGCAGGCACGTCGTGGTGTTGATATCGCATTTCTCGCACACCTCGCTCAGCGTCGCCTGCTCGACGGTCGCGAGGAATCCCAGGATTTCGAGGGCCCGTTCCAAGCTGCGCAGCTCGTATGCCATGTGTTCAGCCCCTCATCCACCGGTCGCCGCGTCGACGATTATGTCAAAGTCGACCTCCGAGCCGCTGTAATCCCGGACGAGACGACCGGCGCGCAACACGACGACCCGGTCCGCTATCTCGCAGGCGAGCCGCAGTTCCTGCTCGACCAGCAGCACCGTGGTATCGGCCGCCGCCGACATGCGGGCGATCGTCTCGTACAGCTGGGTGACGATCGCCGGGGCGAGGCCGAGCGACGGCTCGTCGATCACGAGCAGCCGGACGGGCCGCAGCATGGTACGGCCCAGCGCGACCATCTGCTGCTCCCCGCCGGAGAGGTTGGTGACCGGCTGGTGCCGCCGCTCGGCGAGCACCGGGAACGCGTCGAAGACCTCGTCGAGCCGCTTCAGCGCCGCCGAGTCCACGCCGAGGGTGAGGTTGTCGAGCACGCTCAGCCCGGTGATCAGCCCGCGCCCCTCGTGCACGACGGCGATGCCCCCGTCGCGTACCCGCCGATGGCAGGGCAGCGTGTCGATGCGCCGCCCCTCCCAGCGGATCTCGCCGCGCGCCTTCACCAGGCCGAGCACCGAGCGCAGCAGCGTCGTCTTGCCCGCGCCGTTGGTGCCCGCGATGGCGAGCTTCTGCCCGGCGGGCACGGACAGGTCGACGTCGAACAGCACCTGCGTGGAGCCGTACCAGGCGTTCACCGATTTGAGATCAAGCATCGTTGTGTCCGAAGTAGGCGCGGAGGACGGCGGGGTCGGCGAGCACCTCGGCGGGCGCGCCGCGGGCGAGGACCTCGCCGTTGCTGAGCACGACCGCGTCCCCGCACGCCCGGCGGACCAGGTCGACGTCGTGCTCGACGAGCATCACGGTCGCCCCGGTGGTGCGCTGCGCCTGCTTGATCGCGTCGAGCAGCAGGCGGCGGCTGGTGACGTCGAGGCCGGCGGCGGGCTCGTCGAGCAGCAGCAGGTCGGGTTCGGCGACGAACGCCCGGCCGACGTCGACCAGCCGCCGCACGCCGAACGGCAGGTCGCGCACGTCGCGGCCGAGCACGTCGGACAGCCCGAGGACGGCCGCCACCTCGCGCGCCATCGCCAGGTCGCGGCGTGCCTGCCGCCGCCCGGTACGGCTCCCGCAGATCTGCCGCAGCAGCCCGACGGTGCGGAACCGTTCCCGGCCGAGCAGCAGGTTGTCGAGCACGGTGAGGTCCTCCAGCAGGCGCACCTGCTGGAAGCTGCGCAGGATGCCGGCCCGCACCCGGGCCACGGTGCCCGCGCCGGTGAGGTCCTCGCCGCGGAACCGCACCGAGCCCCGCTGCGGCGTGATCACCGCCGAGATCACGTTCATGATCGTCGTCTTGCCGGCGCCGTTCGGCCCGATCAGGCCGAACAGCGAGCCCTCGGGGACGTCGAACGTCACCCCGCCGAGGGCGCGCACGCCGTTCACGGTGACGTGCACGTCACGTACTTCCAGCACGGCCGTGTCGGTCACGACGAGCTCCGTTCCGTGGCCGGGGTCAGTGTGTGGCCGCCGCGGGGGCGGAACCGGTCGCGGACCCGGTCGAGCACGCTGGCGATGCCGCCGGGCAGCGCGACCAGCAGCAGCATCAGCACCGCGCCGCTCACCACCGGGTACGCGTTGGGGATGCCGAGCCGGGCGAACACCTCGGGCACGAGCACGACGTACGCCGCGCCGAGCCAGGCGCCGTGCACCCGCCCGGTGCCGCCGAGGATGAGCGCGACGAGCAGGTCCAGCGAGGAGAACACGGTGAACCCGGCGGGCGTGACGCTCCCGGCCACGTGCGCGAGCACGACGCCGGCGAGCCCGCCGAGCATGCCGCTGAGCATGAACGCGGTCAGCTTGGTGCGCACGGTGGACACGCCGACGGACTCGGCGAGCAGGTTCGAGCTCTTCACCGCCGCCATCGCGCGCCCGATCGGGTTGCGCCGCAGCCGGATCACCAGCCAGGTGGCCAGCACCGCGATCGCGGCGGCGAGCCAGTAGCCGACCATCGGGTCGGCGGTGGTGATCGCCCCGAACCCGCCGGGGTTCACCCGCAGCCCCTGCGTGCCGCCGGTGACCGACGCGAACGTGGTCAGCACCCACTGGAACAGCTCGACGAACGCGAACGTGAGGATCGCCAGCCGCAGCCCGGACACGCGCAGCGCGGGCAGCCCCACCACGATCGCCGCGACTCCGGCGATCGCCGCGGCGACGACCAGCTCGACGCCGATGGACACGGCGGTGGTGCGGGACATCCAGGCCGCCGCGTACGCGCCGATGCCGATGAACACCGCCTGCGCCACCGAGAGCACGCCCGCGCGGCCGAACACGATGTCCAGACCGATGATCGCGGTCACGTAGATCAGGATCATCGTCGCCTGGTACAGGCTGAACGAGTCGAGCAGCAGCGGCAGCACGACCAGCAGGGCGAGCGGGAGCACCGGCCGCAGCCGGTGGGCGAGGGATCGTCGCTCAGGCACGGGCTTCCTGCCCTTCGGAGAGGTAGCTCCGCGGCGCGAACGCGAGCACCACGATGATCAGCGTGAACACGGCCGGGGTCACGGCCTGCGCGCCCAGCAGGTAGACGACGAACGACTCGTACACGCCGAGCCCGAACGCGAACGCCAGCGGCAGGCCGAAGCGGTTGAGCCCGCCGAGGATGCCGGCGATGAACGCCTTCATCGCGAACGGGGTCATGTAGTACGCGTCGACGCTGGTCCGGCTGGCGACGAGCACGCCCGCGACGGAGGCGAGGATCGCGGCGAGCGCCCAGGTGGCCACCCGTACGCGGGCGGACGGGATGCCCAGCGACTCGGCGACGTTGCGGTTCTCGGCGACCGCGGTCAGCATCGCGCCCACCCGGGTACGGCGCCGCACCATCGACAGGACCAGCACCGACGCCAGCGCGATCAGGATCGTGATCAGGTCGCTCAGGTTCAGCGCGAGCCCGCCGAGGTCGAGGACCGTGCGGCTGCCGAGGGTGAGATAGGACTGGGTGCGCCCGCCGAGCACGTTCTCCGCGACGGCGGTGGCGAGCAGCAGCAGGCCGAGCGTCGCCACCAGGTCGGAGCCGACCTGCCGGTCCGAGGTCCGCTGCAGCACGAACGCGTCGAACAGGATGGCGACGACCACCGCGGTGAGCACGGCCAGCAGGATCGCGATCACCGGGTGCAGGCCCAGCTGCTGGTACAGGTACCAGCTGAAGAACGCCGCGATCATGCCGAACTGGCCGTGCCCGAAGTTGACGGCCTTGCTCACCTGGTAGATCAGCAGGATGCCGGCGAGCAGCAGGGCGTAGACCCCGCCGGTGGCGGCCCCGCCGATCAGCAGCGACAGCTCGGACATCAGCGTCGTACCGTCCGGTGGCAGGGCCCGGCCGGGCTCATCGCCCGGCCGGACCGATTCGCTTGCCGCATCTCAGTTGCCGATCGCCGTGAACGGCTGCTCGGTCACCGTGCCGGTGCCCTTGATCTCCTCGATGCCGGCCGCCCGCACGCCCTGGCGCTCCTGCGGACCGAAGGTGATCGGCGGGATGACGCCGGTCTCCAAGCCGTTCATCTTCTGCAGCGCCGCCTCGAAGCACGAGCGGGTGGGCGCCTCGGCCTGCTTCAGCGCCTCGACGGTGACCAGCGCCTGCACGTAGCCGACGGTGTTCCAGCTCGTCGGGGCCTTGCCGGTGGCCGCCTTCCAGTCGGACACCCACTGCTGCACCTTGGCGTCGTCGGACGTCTCCAGGTTGGCCAGCTTGCTCGGCGCGACCAGGCCCTGCGCGACCGGCCCGAACGCCTCGATCCAGCCCGCGTCGAGCATGTCCGACTGCGCGCCGAGGCCCGGCTTGTAGCCGATCTTCTGCATCGCGGTGATCGCGTTGCCGACGTCCGGCGGGGTGGCGAGGAACAGCACGTAGTCGGCGTTCGCCTGCTTGAGCTGCTCGGCGATCGGCCGGTAGTCGGTGGTGTTCGGCTCGCTGCGCACCACCGTCTTGAACTCGATCCCGGCCGCGTCGAGCACCCGCTTCGCGCCGGCGAGGGCGTCGTCGCCGACGTCGCCGGTCATCGCCACGATGGAGAAGCTCTTCACGTTCCGCTTCTCGACGAGGAACCGGGTCAGCGCCTCGAACTCGTCGGCGAAGTTCGTCCACAGCATGTAGACGTACGGGTTCTCCATCGTGCCGATCTGGTTCGACGGCGCGTACGGCGCGATGGCGGGGATCTTCGCCTGGTTGATGTACGGCAGGCCGCCGACGAAGTTCTGCGTGCCGACGCCGCCGGTGATGGCGAACACCTGCTCCTGGTCGACCAGCCGCCGCACGTTCTGCAGCGCCACGTCGGGCTGGTACTGGTCGTCGAGCACGGTGAGCTTGATCTTCCGGCCCTGCACCCCGCCCTCGGCGTTGACCTTGTCGAAGTACCACTGCTGGGCGTCGAGCGCGGGCTTGGCCGCGGACGCGCTCGGCCCGCTCAGGCCGGAGGTGACGCCGAGGTGGATCTCGGTGTCGCTCACCCCCGGGCTCTTCTCGTTCACGTCGCAGGTGCTGGGCGCCGCGCTCGCGCCGCCGCCGCTCGCGGCCTCGTCACGCTGTACGCCGCAGCCGGTCGCCAGCAGCGTCAGCGACGCCGCGGTGGCCACCAGCCCGGTCAGCCATCGGTCTCGGGGCACGATTCCTCCTCAGAATCTGGTCATGCTCGGCCGGGTGGGGCGGCCGGTCACAGGGTGGGCTCGCTCCCGTGGACCGGGGCGGGCTGGGGGAGCCATCCGTAGCGCCGCTCGTACGTCTCGGCGATCGCGATCAGCCGGTGGTCGCTGAAGTGCGAGCCGACCAGCATCACGCCGACGGGCAGGCCGTCGGCCTCGGCGGCGGGGATCGACAACGCCGGATGGCCGGTGGCGTTGTGCAGCGGGGTGTTCTCGAGCATCGTCCAGCCGCGCAGCGCCCGGTCGACCTCGTCGGCGTCCGGGTCGTGCCGGTGCGCGTAGTGGCTGGCGGTCGGCATCGCGATGACGTCGACCTCGGCGAGGGCCCGGTCGTAGGCGGCCCGCAGCGCGGGGATGCTGCTCTGCGCGGTCGCGTAGATCGCCCCGAAGTAACGCTCGCGCAGATACTCGCCGATGGCCGTGACGACCTTGAAGGTGCCGGGCATCTCGTCGCCGTAGACGGCCACGCCCTTGCCGAACGCCTCGCGCTGGTCGGCCGAGTAGCGGCCGGAGAAGTGGTATCCCTCGCCGTGGCCGTACACGGTGGCCGCGACGCCCTCCAGCAGCGCGGCGAACATGATCGGCCCGGCGACCTCGTGCTCGGGGATGGAGATCTCCACGACCTCGGCGCCGAGCTCGCGGAACCGCTCCCAGACCTCCTCGGTCGCGCGCAGCGTCTCGGTCCGCCCCTCGTGGCCGTCGTCGGGGAACCGCCTGCCCTCGGTGAGGACGCCGATCCGCACCCCGCGCAGGTCGTCGGGGGCGGTGCGGACCGCCTCCAGGAACGGCAGGTCCGGCACGTGCCCGGCCTGCCGCGGGTCGGACGGGTGCGCGCCCGACACGGCGGCCATCGCCAGGGCCATGTCCGCCGCGGTCCGGGTGAGCGGGCCGACGTGGTCGAAGGTGCGGTCGAGGGAGGCGAGCCCGGTGTACGGCACGAGCGCGAACGTCGGCTTGAGGCCGAGCACGCCGCACCAGGACGCCGGGACGCGGATCGATCCGCCCTGGTCGGTGCCGTACGCGATGTCCACGTGCGGGTGGAACAGCGCGGACGCCGAGCCGCCGGACGACCCCGACGCGGTGCGGTCGAGGTCGAACGGGTTGCGGATCGGGCCGAACGAGCTGGTCTCGCCGCCGCCGGAGAACGCGAGCGCCTCCAGGTTGGTCATCGCCACGATGCGGCCGCCGGCGCGCAGCACCCGCTCGGTGACCACGGCGTCGGACTGCGGCGTGCTGTTCTGCAGCACCCGGGAGCCGACCGTCTGCGGCACGCCCGCGACGGCGATGAGGTCCTTGAACGCGACGCGCTTGCCGGCGAGCAGGTCGCTGGTGCGCTCGGACTCGTCGGCGCGCACGTCGACCCAGCGCAGCACGGCGTTGCACGGGTCCTCGCCCGGCAGCGGCGGCCGGCCGGCGTTCCGCGGCCCGGGGACCACGGTCGGCGGCGGCAGCAGCGGGCCGACCAACGATTGGAACCGCTCCACCCGGGCGAGCACGTCGCGGGCGAGCACGTGGAACCGGTCCAGCTCCTCCTCGCCCACCGTGAAGCCGACACGCGCGGCGTACCGGTTGAGCTCTTCCCGCCGGATGTCTCGAATCATCGCCTCGGCCTTCGCTCTGTGAAACTGCAATTCGGCTGATGGCATTGAAGAGGGCGGGCCGGGCGGTGTCAAGCACTCGACACAGAACGTAACAAATTATCCGGCAAAAGCCCCCAAAGGTAGATCATTCACGTACGACGCATCACGCATCGCACATAGACTTGCCACTGATCGTCACGGTCTTGACGCCGTGCGCAACCCTCACCCATCCTGGATCCGACATTTCTGAATCAACTTTTCACATAGCGAAAGTAGGGGCGGGATGGGCAGCGACGCCGCGGCCGACGAGCGGGACCGGCCGGATGGGGGCAGCCTCGAAGGGCTGCGGGTCGTCGAGGTCGCCACGATGCTGGCGGCGCCGTTCACCGGGATGCTGCTCGCGGACCACGGCGCCGACGTGGTGAAGGTCGAGATGCCCGAGGTCGGCGACGGCATGCGGCAGTGGGGGCACCGCAAGGGCGACGTCCCCCTGTACTGGAAGGTGCTCGGCCGCAACAAGCGCGCCGTCACGCTCGACCTGCACGAGCAGTCCGACCGCGACCGGCTCAAGCGGCTGCTCGCCGACGCCGACGTGCTGATCGAGAACTTCCGGCCCGGCACGCTGGAGCGCTGGGGCCTCGGGCCCGACGACCTGTGGGCGGGCAACCCGCGGCTGGTGGTGCTGCGCGTCTCCGGCTGGGGCCAGGACGGCCCGTACGCGCCCCGGCCCGGCTTCGGCACGCTCGTCGAGGCGTTCAGCGGCTTCGCGCACATCAACGGCTGGCCCGACCGGCCGCCGACGCTGCCGCCGTTCGGCCTCGCCGACTCGATGGCGGGCATGATCGGCGCGTTCGGCGTGTTGTGCGCGCTGCGCGCGCGGGAGCGCACCGGGCGCGGCCAGGTGGTCGACCTGGCGCTGTACGAGCCGATGCTCACCGCGCTCGGCTCGCTCGTCATCGACTACGACCAGGCCGGCGTCTCGCAGGAGCGCAGCGGCAACCGCACGCCGTTCAGCGCGCCGCGCAACGCGTACCAGGGCAGCGACGGCGGCTGGTTCGCGATCTCGGCGAGCAACCAGAACACCGCCGCCCGGCTGTTCGCCACGATCGGCCGCCCCGAGCTGCTGCAGGACCCGCGCTTCGCGACGAACCCCGCGCGCGCCGCCCACCAGGACGAGCTCGACGAGCTGATCTCGGCGTGGGCCGCGTCGCGCACCCGGGACCAGGCCATCGCGGACCTGGAGGCCGGCGGCGTGCCGGTCGCCCCGGTGAACTCGGTCGCGGACATCGTCGGCGACGAGCACGTGCTGGCCCGGAACTCGCTGATCCGGGTCGCGGACGACGAACTCGGCGAGGCCCTCGTGCAGGCGCCCGTGCCCCGGCTGCGGGACACCCCCGGCCGGGTGCGGTTCCTCGGCCGTCCGCTCGGCGCCGACGACGACCAGTGGACCGACGGCCTGTGGAAATGACGCGCCGCTTCTACTTCACCCGCCCGCTCCCCGAGCACATCGTCGAATCGCTGCGCGAGCGCGGCGTCGCCGTGGAGACCCACGACGGGCCGCTGCCGGTGCCGCGCGCCGACCTGGTGCGCGCGGTCCGCACCTGCGACGCCGTAATCGTCACCGTGTCCGAGCGCATCGACGCGGAGATCATCGCGGCGGCCCCGCCGGACGGCCCGCTGCGCGTGGTCGGCACCATCTCCACCGGCACCGACCACATCGACCTCGCCGCCGCCGCGCGGCACGGGCTCCAGGTGCGGCGGGTGCCCCCGACGATCACCGCGAGCGCGACCGCCGAGCTCACCCTCGGCCTGATGCTGATGACCGCGCGGCGGCTGGTCGACGCGTGGCACGGGCTGCGCGACGGCTCGTGGACCTCGTGGATGCCGTACCAGTGGACGGGTCACCTGCTCGCCGGGCGCTCGCTCGGCGTGCTCGGGCTCGGCGCGATCGGCGGCCTGGTCGCCGGGTACGGCAACGCGCTCGGCATGCGGGTGCGGTTCACCGCCCGCGCCGCCCGCCGGGACCTGCCGCCGTGGCTGGAGCAGGTGCCGCTGGACGAGCTGCTCGCCACGTCCGACGTGCTGAGCGTGCACGTGCCGCTCACCGACGAGACGGCGGGCCTGCTCGGCGCGCGCGAGCTCGCGCTGCTGCCGCCCGGCGCGATGCTGATCAACACCTCGCGCGGCGGCGTCGTGGACGAGGACGCGCTGCTCGCGGCGCTCGACGACGGCCGGCTCGCGGGCGCGGGCCTGGACGTCTTCGAACGCGAACCCGTCGATCCGCGGCATCCGCTGGTCCGGCACCCCCGGGTCGTCGCCCTCCCGCACATCGGCAGCGCGACGAACGCCACCCGGGACGAGATGGTGCGCAGCGCGGTGGACAGCGGGCTGCGCGTGCTCGACGGACTCTCCCCGGCGGACGGGACCGTGCCGCCCGGCGGCGCATTGCTCAACGAGATGGCGGACAGGAGGCCGACCAGGTGACGAACAGGACGGATCCGGCGGCCGAGCCGGACAGGCCGGAAATGTCGGAGAAGCCGGACGAGATCGTGGTGGCGGCGGACATCGGCGGCACGTTCACCGACATCGTCGCCGTGCGCGGCGACCGGCTGATCGTCGGCAAGTTCCCCACCGACTACGACGATCTCAGCAGGCCGGTACGCGACGGCGTGGACATGGCGCGGCACGCCCTCGGCGGCCCCGAGGACCGGGTCGGCACGGTCGTGCACGCCACCACGGTCGCCACCAACGCGGTCCTGGAGCGCCGCGGCGCCCGGGTCGGCCTGCTGATCACCAAGGGCTTCGCCGACCTGCTCGACATCGGCAGGCTGCGCCGGGCCGACCCGTACACGCTCGACCACCGCAAGCCCGCCCCGCTGGTCGACCCGGACCTGATCGCCGAGATCGACGAGCGGCTGGACGCCTCCGGCAAGGTGGTGACGCCGCTGAACGAGGCGCAGGTCGAGCAGGCGGCCCGCCGCCTGGTCGACGCCGGGGCCGAGGCGCTGGTGATCGGGTTCCTGCACTCCTACCTCGACCCGGCGCACGAGCGCCGCGCCGCCGCGGCCGTCGCCAGGGTCGCGCCCGGCCTCCCGGTGGTGCGCTCGGCGGAGATCGTGCCGGAGGCGCGCGAGTACGAGCGGATCAGCACGGCGGTGATCGCCGCCTACCTCGGGCCGGTCGTGCAGCTCTACCTGCGCCGGCTGGCGGAGCGGCTGCGCGACGACCCGCCCGTGGACCAGCTGTGGATCATGAAGTCGAGCGGAGGTCTCGCCACGGCCGAACACGCCATCGCCCATCCCGAGGAACTGGTGGAGTCCGGCCCCGCCGCCGGGGTGATCGCCGCCGCGTGGGCGGCGCGCCGCGCCGGGGTGGAGACCGCCGTCGGGTTCGACATGGGCGGCACCACGACGAAGGCGGCCCTGATCGTGGCCGGCACGCCGCGGGTCAACCACGACTACGAGATCGGCGGGGCGGCGCACTCCGGCGACTTCCTGCGCAAGGGCACCGGGCATCCGCTGCGCTCCCCGGTGATCGACCTCGCCGAGATCGGCACCGGCGGCGGCAGCATCGCCTGGCTCGACGCGACCGGCGGGCTGCGCGTCGGCCCGCGCAGCGCGTCGTCCACGCCCGGCCCCGCCTGCTACGGGCGCGGCGGCACCGCCCCCACCGTCACCGACGCCGACCTGATCCTCGGCTACCTCGACTCCGCCCCGGCGGGCGCGGCGGGCGGCATCGGCGTGCTGCACCGCGACCTCGCCGAGGCGGCGCTCGGCACGATCGTCTCCGCCGGTGCCGCCGAGGACGTGGTGCAGGCCGCCGCCGGGGTGTTCGAGCTCGCGGTCGCGCAGATGGCCGGGGCGGTGCGGCTCGTCTCGCTCGCCCGGGGCGTCGACCCGCGCGAGCTGACGCTCATCCCCAGCGGCGGCGCGGGCCCGGTGCACGCGTGGGCGATCGCCCGCGAGCTCGGCACCAGGAGGCTGCTGTTCCCCGCGTTCCCCGGGGTCGGGTCCGCCCTCGGGCTGCTCCAGTCGGAGGTGCGCGTGGACGTGGCCCGCGGCGTGCGGGCCCGCCCGGCGCGGGCGGCCGACCGGGAGCTGCTCGCCGGGCACCTGGCCGCGCTCGCCGAGGACGCGACCCGGCAGGCGCGCGAGCAGGCGTCGGGCCGCGAGCCGCACTCGGTCACCGCGCAGCTCGACATGCGCTACGCCGGGCAGACGTACACGATCCCGGTGGATCTCGGCGGCACCCGGCTGCCCGCCGCCGACGAGCTGCTCGCGCTGTTCGGCGCGGCGCACCGGGCCGCGTACCACCACGAGACCCCGTCACGGGACGTCGAGGTCACGACGGTGCGGGTGACGGCCGTCGCGCCGTCGGGCGCGGTGGAGACGGTCCCGCAGTGGGCGGCCGTGCCGGTCGCGGCGGAGCGGGAGGTCGTGTTCGACGGCGTGCCGTACCGGGTGCCGGTGGTGCAGCGGGCCGACGTGGACGCGGCCGGGATCACGGGCCCGGCGCTGGTGGTCCAGGTGGACACCACGATCGTCGTGCCGCCCGGGGCGGTCGTCCGTACGGCCGGCGACGGCACGCTGCTGGAGATGACGCTGGAATCGCCGTCGGACGACGGCGCGGACGAGGAGGGGAAACGTTGACCGGCTCGGCAAGGTCCGCGGTCACCCTGCAGGTGTTCGGCAACGCCCTCCACGGCCTCGCCAACGAACTGCAGGTGTCCATGATCAGGGCGGCGTACTCGCCCATCATCAAGGAGATGTTCGACTGCTCGGCCGGGCTGCTCTCCCCCGAGGGCGAGTACCTGGCGCTCGCGGACGGCATCCCGCTGCAGCTCGGCGTGCTGTCCACGGTGGTACGCGAGCTGGCCCCGCTCGCCCGCGAGCTCGAACCCGGCGACGTCCTGGTCACCAACGACCCGGCGACCGGCTCGCCGCACCTCAACGACTACCTGACCGTGGCGCCGGTGATCGTCGACGGCTACCTGGCCGGGTACGTCTCCACCCTGATGCACCACGCCGACGTCGGCGGCAAGACGCCCGGCAGCATGCCCGCCGACGCGACCGAGATGTTCGCCGAGGGCATGCGCTGCCCGCCGGTGCGGCTGGTGCGCGGCGGCCGGGTGAACGAGGAGCTGATGAGCGTGCTGCTCGCCAACAGCAGGCTGCCCGACAGCATGCGCGGCGACCTCGACGCGCAGATCGCGGGCACGCTCGTCGGCGTCGAGCGCATGACCCGGCTGGTACGCCGCCACGGCCCGGAGGCGTTCGACCGGCTGCGCCGCGACTACCTCGACTACTGCGAGGCCCTGGTGCGCGCCGAGCTGATCGAGTTCCGCCCCGGGACCTACACGGCCGCCCGCGTCCTCGAACTGCACCACGACCCCGACGAGACCCCCGAGTCGGTACGCGTGCAGGCCGAGGTGAACGTGGCCGAGGACGGCACGCTCACCATCGACCTGTCCGGCTCCGACCCGCAGATCGCCCTGCCGTTCAACGTGGTGCTGTCCAACAGCCGCTCGGCGGCGCTGGTCGCGCTGCGCTGCTTCCTCTCCGCCGAGCTGCCGATGAACGCGGGCATCGAGCGCTGCGTCCGCGTCACCTGCCAGCCGGGCCGGGTCACCAACCCCGAGCTTCCGGCCCCGGTCGGCGCGCGCGCCGCGCTCGCCGCGCTGGTGAACGAGGCGATGGTGGACGCGATGGGACAGGCCCACGGCAGCCTGCGGGCGGCCGGCAGCAGCGGCGGCACGACGATGCCGTACGTGTGGGCGCACGCGGACGGCATCCTCATCGACAACTCCACGACCGGCGGCATGGGCGCGACCTCCCGGCACGCGGGCGCGAGCGTCGTGGACAACTGCGTCACCAACGCGATGAGCTACCCGAACGAGGTCCTGGAACAGGACCATCCGCTGCTGATCGAGGAGGTCCGGCTGCGCCGCGGCTCCGGCGGCGCGGGCCGGCACGACGGCGGCGACGGCCTCGTCCGCCGGGTGCGCTTCCTCGCCGACGGCGTGCTGTCGCTGCGCGGCTACCGGACGATCAGCGGCCCGCCCGGGGCCGACGGCGGCGACGACGGCGCGGTGTCCCGCTGGACCCTCGTCCGGGACGGCCGCGAACGCAGGCTCGCCCCGCAGGAGACGGGCATCGCGACCCTGCCCGGCGACGTCCTGGTGATCGAGACGCCGGGCGGCGGCGGCTTCGGCCGCGCCGAGGAGAAGGGAGCCCGCGATGACGACTGACCCCGGCACGTCCCGCCACGACCGGCTGCGCGCCGTGCAGTCGCTGCTGTTCGTGCCCGGCGACCGCCCCGACCGGTTCGGCAAGGCCCTCGCCGCCGGAGCCGACGCCGTGATCATCGACCTGGAGGACGCGGTACGGCCCGACGCCCGCCCGGCGGCCCGCGCGAACATCGCCGACCTGCTCGGCCGCGAGGAACACCCGCCGATCCCCGTCCTGGTGAGGGTGAACGACGTCGCCACCGGCGAACTCCCCGCCGACGTCGCGGCCGTCGTCGCCCCGAACCTCGGCGGCCTCGTCGTGCCCAAGCTCGACCCCGCCACCGCCGCCGCCACCGACGAGGCGATCGCGGCGGCGGAGCGGGCCGCGGGCCTGCCCGAGGGCGCGATCCCCGTGCTCGGCATCGTGGAGACGGCCGGGGGCCTGATGCGGCTCACCGCCCTGCCCGCGCTGCCCGCCCGGTTCGTACGGCTCGCCTTCGGCGCGGGCGACTTCTCCGCCGACACCGGCGCCACCTGGCGCCCCGGCAACCCGGCGCTGACCTCGGCGAAGTCGACGCTCGTGTGGATCTCCACCGCCCTCGGCCTCGCCGCGCCGGTGGACACCGCGTTCCCCTGGGTGGACGACCCCGACGGCCTGCGCGCCGAAGCCGACGAGGCCGCCGCCGTCGGCTACCTCGGCAAGTTCTGCATCCACCCGACGCAGCTCGCGCCCGTGCACGCCGCGCTGCGCCCGTCGCAGGAGCAGATCCGGCGGGCGCGCGCGGTCGTGGACGCGCTGACCGAATCAGGCGCGGCGGGCGCGCAGCTGATGGACGGCCAGCTCATCGACGAGGCCGTGGTGAAGTGGGCGCGACGCGTGCTCGCGATCCACGACCGGTCGGCGTCGCCCCCCGGGGACTGAGCCTTAGCGGCCCGCGGCGGGGATCGAAACCTTGATCGCCAGCATGCGGGCCTCGCGGGCGGCCTGCCGGGCGTGCGCGTAGAAGTCGGGCGCGGCGCAGGCGAACAGGGTGGTGCCGTCCGCGCCGCCCAGCCCGCACGCGTACACGGGCGTGCCCGGATCGATCTCGTCGGTGATCTTGCCGCCTTCGACCACCCGGATCAGCCGCGCCCCGACCGCGTCCGCGATCCACAGCCCGCCCTCCGCGTCGAGGCAGCACCCGTCCGGCGCCACCCGCGCCTGCGCGATCAGCTGCTCCACGCCGCGGTCGGCGGGCAGCGGCCCGAACTCCGCCCAGACGCGGCGGTTGACGAGGAGGCCGTCGGCGGTGAGGTCGAACGCCGTGACCCGGTTCCCGAACGTCTCCCCCACGAGGAGCACGCCGTCCGGGGTGATCACGCTCCCGTTCGGGAACCAGAGGTCGTCGGCCACCAAGGTCACCCGCCCGTCGGGGTCCACCCGATGCAGCCCGGCCGGCTCCAGCGGGGCGCCGCCCATCAGGTCGAAGCCGAAGTTCCCCACGTACGCGCGGCCCTGCCCGTCCACGACCATGTCGTTGACGTGCCCGCCCGCGTGCTCGGCGAGGTCGGCGTGCACGACGAGCGTCCCGTCGGGCTCCCGGCGCAGCACCTTGCGGTCGGTCATCGAGACGACCAGCAGCCGCCCGTCCGGCAGCCAGCCCAGCCCGGACGGTTGCCCCGGCACCTCCGCCTCGACCCGCGGGTCCGACCCGTCCTCCCGCATGGACCGCACCAGATGGCCGTAGAAGTCGGAGAACCAGAGCCGCCCGTCCCGCCAGCGCGGCGCCTCAAGGAAGTGGAAACCCTCGGCGATCGTGATCGTCTCTGTCATGGTCGTCTCCTCACCCGCCGGACGGACCGGCCCGACGGGCACCGAGGGGCCGGCCCGCGTACCAGAACGCCACTCGATTCTGATCCGGAACGGCGGGCCGGCCAAGACCCGATCAGTCCCGGCCCGACCTCGCCAACCGGCTAGGCCACCACATCCACCGGCCGACGTCCAGCGACAGCGCCGGGACCAGCAGCGATCGGACGATCAGCGCGTCCAGCAGCACGCCGAAGGAGACCAGGAAGGCGAGCTGCAGCAGGAACAGCAGCGGGATCACCACCAGGGCGGCGAACGTGGCCGCGAGCACCACGCCGGCCGAGGTGATCACGCCGCCGGTGAGGGTGAGCGCGCGGATCATGCCGTCGCGGTTGCCGTGCCGGACCGTCTCCTCCCGCGCCCGGGTCATCAGGAAGATGTTGTAGTCGATGCCGAGCGCCACCAGGAACACGAACGCGAACAGCGGCACCCCCGGCTCCGCGCCCGGCAGGTCGAGCACGTGGTTGAACACGAGCGCGCCGACGCCCAGCGCGGAGGCGAACGACAGCACGGTGGTGGCGATCAGCAGGATCGGCGCGACCAGCGACCGCAGCAGCACGATCAGCACCAGCAGCACGACGAGCAGCACGAGCGGGATCACCACGCGCAGGTCGCGGGCGGAGGTGTCGAGGGTGTCGAGGTTCACCGCGGTGATGCCGCCGACGATCGCGCCCGCGCCCGGCACCGCGTGCACGGCCGCGCGCAGCTCGCGGACGATCTCGACGGCGGCGGTGGTCTCGGCCGGCTCGGCGAGGGTGGCGTTGAGCAGCACCTTGCCGTCCACCACCTTGGTCTCCCGGGTCGCCGGGTCGGCGAGCGGGGTGACCTCGGTGACGCCCCGCACCTTCTCGGCGGCGGCGGTCACCTCGTCCGCCCGGTCGGCGGAGGCGATGATGATCGCCGGGGTGGACGAGCTCTCCGTGCCGAAGCCGCGCTCCAGCGTGCGCTGCCCGGCGACCGACTCGACCTCGGTGCGGAACACGTCGAACTGCGAGGTGCCCTCCGCGCGGAACTGGGGCACGAACGCCGCCGCCGCGACGAGCGCCAGCACGGTGCCCACCCAGTACGCGCGCGGCCGCCGTCGCACCGCGGTGGCGACGCGCCCCCACAGCCGGTTGCGCCGGACGATCTCCGCGGTGCCGTCGGCGGCGCCGTCACCGGCGGGCGCGTCCACCCGGCGCGGCATGACCGGCCAGAACGCGGCCCGGCCGAGCAGCAGCAGTACGGCGGGCAGGAACGTGAGCGCGGCCACCAGCGCCGCCGCGATGCCGAGCGCGGCCACCGGCCCGAGCCCCCGGTTGGAGGCGAGGTCGCTGGCGAGCAGGCACAGCACGCCGAGGATGACGGTGCCGCCGGAGGCGAGGATCGGCTCGACGGTGCCGCGCACCGCGACCCGGATCGCGTCGGCGGGCCGGTCGTGGTCCTGCAGCGCCTCGCGGTACCGGGCGACCAGCAGCAGGGCGTAGTCGGTGCACGCGCCGACGACGAGGATGAACAGGATGCCCTGGCTCTGCCCGTTGAGCTCGACCCAGCCCGCGTCGGCCATGACGTACACGATCGCCGCCGCGAGCACCAGCCCGAGCATCGCGGCGAGGATGACGATCAGCGGCAGCAGCGGCGACCGGTACACCAGGATGAGGATGATCAGCACGGCGCCGAGCGCGACGGCGAGCAGCGTGCCGTCGATGCCGCGGAACGCCGCGCCGAGGTCGGCGCCGAGCGCGGCGGGGCCGGTCACCTCGACCTTCGCGCCGCTCGCGGCGGTGTCGGCGAGCAGTTCGCGCAGCCGGTCCACGTGCTCGTCCACGTCGCCCTTGTCGGATATCGGCACGATGAGCTGCGCGACGCCGTTGTCCTTGGTGCCGGGGATCGGGCCGACGACGCGCCCGGCGACCCAGTCCTGGCCGCCGATGCGCTCGGCGTCGCGGGCGATGCCGGCGAGCCGCTCCGGGGACATCGGCTCGGTCCCCGAGTAGACGACCATCGCCGGCACGGCCCCGCCGTCCTGGAACGCCTGCCGCGCCTTCGTCACCTCGGTCGACTCGGCGCTGATCGGCAGGAAGGACGCCTGGTCGTTCGTCTGCACCTCGGTGAGCTTGCCCATGAAGGCGCCGAGGGGGCCCACGCCCATGATCCACACGAGGGCGATGAGCGCCGCCGCGCCGTACCACCAGCCGCGCCGTCTTCGCGTGCCCTGAGCAGGCGGTGGCGCGGTGGCGGTGCTCGCGCGCCCGGTGTTCTCGGTGCTCATCGGCTCCCCTTCGTCAACGGCAACCGCTTAAAATCCAAGTATCTCGATAATCGAGATAAACGTACACGAGTCCGCCCCTGCCGTCTCGGGTGGGTGGCGGGGAAGCGGTACCGACACAGGCTGCCCCTAGAATTGCGGGCGACACCTAGGGGAGACGGATTTGCACAGCGGCCGGGACACGTCACGAGCCGGGCGTCCCCCTCGTCCCCGCGAGGAGATCTACCGGGAGATCCAGGACGACGGGCAGCGGCTCGCGGCGGGGCTGATCCGGGTGTTGCACGCCATGTCGGTCGGTTTCGGGCTCAACCCCAGCGACTTCCAGGCGTACACGCTGCTCAGCATCGAGGGCCCGATGACCCCCGGCGAGATCGCGCAGTGGCTGAAGCTCGCCACCGGCTCGGTGACCGCCCTGCTCGACCGCCTGGAGGCCCGCGGGCTCGTGGTCCGCGACCGCCACCCCGAGGACCGGCGCAAGGTCGTGGTACGGCCCGCCCCGCTGGCGGCCGCCGCCCCCGGCTCGGGCTGGCCGGGCGGCATCCGCGACGCCATGCTGGCGCTGCACGGCCACTACTCGGAGGCCGAGCTGGAGATCATCGCCGACTGGCTGCGCCGTACCACGGAGACGTTGAACGAGATCGCCGCCAGGTCGCACGACTGACGTCCCGCGACCGACCTGGTCAGCCCGCCGCCGTGCGCTCGCGGTGCGCGCGTGCTCGCCGGCCCGCGCGAGCCCCGGCCCGGCGCGATGATCGTCAAGTGGAACGGCTGCGGCAGGGCCTGCCGCCCGCCGAGGACGACCAAGCCGCCTGGTACACGGGCGGCGACGGCGGCTACCTCACCTACTCCGCGTACCGGCACGTGGCCTCAGGCCGGGTCCCTGGACGCCCCCGCCATGCCCAGGAACCCGGCCGGCTGGAACCGGCCTGGCACCCGAGACGCTGACGTGCCAGGCCGGGGCTTTCGCGCCTCAGCCGTACGAGGCGATGATCCCGGCGACGTCGGCCGGGCGGGCCAGGTGCGGGAAGTGGCCGCCGCCCGCGATCACGGTGATGGACGCCTCCGGTATGGCGTGCAGCAGCCAGGTCTGATAGCCCGTGTCGTGGCTTGAGCTGGAGATGTGGTGGTAGGCGGCGCCCCGCTCGCGGATGCGGGCGAGGTCGTGTTCCCGCTCGGCGGCGATCTTCTCCGCGGGCAGGTTGAGCACCTCGTCCCAGTACCCGAGCAGCAGATCCTGGGCGGGCAGGGCCGCCGCGTTCACCAGCGCCCGCGCCTCCGCCGGCAGCTTCTCCACGCCCATGCCCGCGAGCAGGCCGTACCACAGCCTGCCGTAGTCGAGCCCGCGCAGCAGCGCCTCGGCCGCGCGCAGCAGATCCTGGAAGCCGCCCACCAGCAGCGGCTGGTCCACGTTGACCACGGCGCGGGCCGGGTACCTCGCCGCGTACACGGTGGCCAGCACGCCCGCGAGCGAATGCCCCACGATGACCGGCTCGCGCAGCCCCGCGGCGGTGATCGCCTCGTGCAGCACGTCGGCCAGCTCGTCCAGACGGTAGGAGTCGCGCCGCGGCGACTCCCCGTGCCCGGGGAGGTCGAAGGCGACCGTACGGCGGCCCGGATCGATCGCGGCGAGCTCGCGCAGGGCCGGGCTCCAGTGGCTGCGGTCGAAGCTGAGGCCGTGCAGCAGGACCACCGGCGGCCGGTCGTCGTCCTCGCCCCGGCTGTCCGCGGCCAGCTCTCCGAAAAATCGCGTGTGGGACATCCCCGTCTTCCTCCCCCGGAAAGGCGTGCAACCGAGAGGCGTAACCAGGGGAGGAACAATTCGTACACTCGCGTTCCCCAGGTGCGCCCCGGCCCACACCGATCGGCCTACGGAACGCCCCGAGCTCACACCGACCAGCGAGCCGGTCCGCCGGGCCCCGGCTGGTACCGCAGGAAGCGCCCGGTGCGCAGCGACGCCCGCAGATGCGCCCCGGCGCGCGGCGCGGCGGCCTCGACGCGCCGGACCGTCGCCCACAGCGCCCGGGTCGCGTTCACCCGGGCACGTTCGGCCTCGCCGCCGTACGCCCGCGGCCGTCCCCCGAGCCCGGTCGCCCGCCGCAGCTCGGCCAGGATCGCGTCCCGCTCCTCCTGTACGGTCGCCGCCCGGTCGGCGTCCCCGGCCCGGTCGGCGGCGTCGAGCCGCTCGTCGAGTTCGGCGATCCGCCGCCGGTACGCCGCGCGCGCGGCGTCGTCGAGCACCGGCTCGTCCTCGGCCGCCCGCAGCCCCGCGCCCCCGGCGACGACGTCCAGCGCCGCGATCTCCTGCCCCGGCGCGGCGAGCAGCGTCCGCAGGTACCGCACCCCGCGCCCGTCCGGCAGCCGCACCCGCTCCGGCCCCGCCTCAAGCAGCCAGCCGTCGCCGTCCTCGTACAAGCGCCACTCGTCGGCCCGCGGCCCGAGCGCGCCGAGCACACCGTCCAGGCCCATGCGCTCCGCGATCGACCGGGCCCGGCCGAGGTCGTCGTCCGCCCGCTCGCGGTCCCCGTCCCCGCCGCGCGCCGCCAGGGCGTGGCCCCTGGCCGCCAGCGTACGCGCCAGCCAGGGCAGCGCTCCGACGCGTTCCGCCAGCGCGGCCGCGGCGTCCAGGTGGGCCACCGCCTCGTCCGGCAGCCCCAGCCGGATCGCGAGCCGTCCCAGGTACTCGTCGACCGGCCCCGTGATCACGACGGCGCCGGCCCAGACGACGAGCCGCCCCCGATACGGCAGCAGCGCGTCGTACAGCGCCCGCGCGCTCGCCGGCGCCCCGGCGTACGCGGCCACGATCGCCAGGTCGGCGGCGACGCCGAGCCAGCGCGGCCCCGCCCCGGCGAGGACCGCCGGAAGCAGCCGTTCCAGCTCAAGCACCGCCTCCTCGATGCGCCCGGACTCGGCGAGCGCGCGAGCCGCCGTCGCCTCGAAGAAATGCCCGGGAAGCCGCCGGGCCAGCTCACGCCACGGCTCCACCAGCGACGCGAAGTCCCCGCGCAGCGCCGAGATCTCGCCGTTCAGCGTCCCGACCACGCGTTCGGCGTCCGCGATCCCCGCGAACCGCGCCGCGGCGGCCACCTCGGCGATCAGCTCCCGCGCCGCGTCGAACCGGCCGCGCACCGTCTCCAGCATCGCCTGCCGGGCCGCCACCAGCACCGCCGCCGCGCCGTCCCCGCGCAGCTCGGCCGCCCGCGCGTACGCGGTCAACGCGCCCTCCGCGGCCGCCAGCTCGCCCAGCTCCGCCAGGGCGAGGAAACGCCAGAACAGGCCCCGGAGCTCGACCGCCGCGTCCCCCGCCCGCCGCGCCTGCTCCACGATCTCCGTCGCGGTGTCCAGGCGATCCCGGGCGGCGGACGGGTCCCACAGGGCGTGCAGGCGGTGGTCGAGAACCTCGGCGAGCGTGCCCGGATCGCCGTCGACGCGGGCGAGCCGTACCGCCTCGTCGATCAGCTCGCGGCGGCGGACTCCCGCCGAGGCGTCGCCGAGCAGTTCGCGGGCGAGCCGGGCCAGCACCCGGGCGCGGACGGCGGCGGGCAGGGCACGCCGGGCGGCCTGCTCGGCCACGGTCTCCAGCAGGCGGATCAGGCCGATGTCGAGGTCGAGGAATCCCGCCTGCGAGGGCACCGTGAGCGCCAGGTG
>Ga0164243_10003743_pt1 | contig 24223 bp, 24 predicted proteins | sample OricompcompostOP_FD_108781 | JGI IMG/M metagenome (GOLD analysis project Ga0164243, IMG submission 108781) | Organic Plus compost microbial communities from Emeryville, California, USA - Original compost - Organic plus compost (OP) | ecosystem: Engineered > Solid waste > Mixed feedstock >...
AGTTCCTTGTCGCGGTAGAGGTTCAGCAGCAGCGGCACGTCGTTGCGCGAGTTCGTGCTGCCGTAGAGGCAGCCCTGCAACCGCTTGCCGGACATGGCGAACGTGAACAGGTCGAAGTCCACGTCCCGCTGGGTCACGGGCGCGGCCGCGGTCAGCACCATGACCCCGCCGCGGCGCAGCATTTCCTGCGCCGGGTTCATCAGGTTCCCGTACGCGACGCCGACGGTGATGATGACCCGGTCGGCGCCCTGCCCGTTGGTCATCCGCTCGACCAGTTTCGCGGCCTCGGCGTAGTCGGCGACGGTGTGCGTGGCACCGAACCGTTCCGCTTCCTCGCGTTTGTACTCCACCGGATCGATCGCGATGATGTTCCGCGCGCCCTTGTGCCGCGCACCCTGGACGGCGTTGATGCCGACGCCGCCGATGCCCACGATCACCACGGTGTCGCCGAGTTGCATGTCGGCGGCGTGGACCGAGGAACCCCAGCCGGTCGGCACGCCGCAGCCGATGAGCGCGGCCTTGTCCAGCGGGATGTCCTTGTCGATCTTGATGACCGCGTCGAGCGGGGCACAGACATACGGGCTGAACGTGCCGAGGTAGGACATGCAGCCCACGCCCTTGCCGCGGGCGTGCACCCGGTGTGTGCCGTCGGGCGCGGTGCCGGCGAGCACACCCGCGCCCAGCTCGCACATGTTGGCGCGGCCGGAGACGCACATCTGGCATTTGCCGCACGAGGGCAGGAACGAGAGCACAACGTGGTCGCCGACCTCGACGTCGGTGACGCCGGGGCCGATCTCGGTGACCACGCCGGCGCCCTCGTGCCCGCCCAGGATCGGCGACCACGGCAGCGGGATGACCCCGTCGTCGAGGTGCTGATCGCTGTGGCAGATGCCCGACGCGGCGAGCTTGACCAGGACTTCTCGTTCCTTGGGCGGGTCGATCTCGATTTCCTCGACACTCCAGCCGGAGTTGGTCCCCGGTTCCCAGAGCAGCGCGCCGGTGGTCTTCATACCGCGGGTCTCCTATCAGCTCAACTTCGTCGTTGACCTGATAATCGTTATACTAGTTTTCCGGCATGTCAACCTACGGTTCGTACCGCGAGCTCGCGCACTACGGCATCAGGCTGCCGGGCCGGGCGAACCCTCGACGCGAAGCCGATCCTGGCGTTACGGTGAATGTGGCCTGGCCCACAAGGACGTGACGGCAAGGGAGCCTGGTGCACCTCGAACCGCTGGAGCCCGCGCTGGGAGTCGGTGAGGATCCGCGTAGCTACGCGCGGATCCTCGCGCGTGTGCACGAAGCGGCGTTGTCCGGGGACCGGCCGCCTGCCCGCCCGCGCACCGTGATCGAGCAGTCGTGGAGCCGGGTGTCCCGGCACGGCGTCGATCCCGACCGCGGTGCCGACGCCGTACCGCTGGCCGCCGAGGAGGTCGAGCGGCGGCGCCGCGCCTCGGGGCTGGCCGACGTGCTGCCGGTGTTGCGGGGCGGTCTCGTGTCGGTCGCCGACGAGGCCTCGCACATCATGGTCGTGGTCGACGCCGAGGGCCGGGTGCTGTGGCGCGACGGCAGCAACGCCGTGAAGCACCGCGCGGACGGTCTCGGTTTCGTCGAGGGCGCGTCCTGGGACGAGGACACCGTCGGTACCAACGCGATCGGCACCGCGCTCGTGGTGCGCCAGCCGGTGCAGGTGTACTCCGCCGAGCATTACGTGCGCACGCACCACGCGTGGACGTGCGCGGCGGCGCCGGTGCGCGATCCCAAGGACGGCACGCTGCTCGGGGTGCTCGACGTGAGCGGCCCGGCGTCCAGTGTCCATCCCAGCACCCTCGCGCTGGTCGACGCGGTCGCCCGGCTCGCGGAGGCCCAGCTGCGCACGGCCCACCACGCCGAACTGGAGCGCCTGCGCACCGTGGCCACGCCCATGCTGGCGCGCATCGACGGCCCGGTACTGGTCACCGATCCGCACGGCTGGGTGGCCGCCGTCGCCGGTCTGCCTCCGGTGGGCCGCGTGCTGGTGCCGGAGCGGATCGCGGACGGGCGGACGTGGCTTCCCTCGGTCGGTTCCTGCACGGCCGAACCGCTGCCGGGCGGCTGGCTGCTGCGCCCGGAGTCCGGCGACGGGGCGCCCGCCACGCATGTCGTGCTCGACCTGCGGGACCGCGGCGAGTGGACGGTGAACGTCAGCGGCGCGAGCGGGCAGTGGGAGCACAAGCTCAGCCCGCGGCACGCCGAGATCCTGCTGCTGCTCGCCTCGAATCCCGCCGGCTACCGGGCCCCGGACCTGGCCGCGGCCCTGTTCGGGGACGCGGGCCGCACGGTCACGGTGCGCGCGGAGATGTCGCGGCTGCGCCGTCATCTCGGCGGGGTGCTGGCGCACCGGCCGTACCGGTTCAGCGACCGCGTCGAGCTCACCGTGCGCAAGCCCGCGGACCCCGCCGAGCTGCTGCCGTTCTCGACCGCGCCGGCGATACTCACCCTGCGCGGCCGCTGAGCGCGGTCAGTTCCGCGAGCACCGCGGGCCATGCCGGGCTGAGCGGGTCGATCAGCTCGAAATGAGCCATCCCCGGCAGCACGACGAGCCGCGCCCGCCGATGAGTGTCCACATAGGACCTGCTGAGCCCGGGCGGCACGCCGGTGTCGGCGTCGCCGTGGACGAGTGTCACCGGGCTGGCCGGGGATGGGAGCGACACCGGGTCGAGGTCGGGCCGTTGCGCCGCCGGCGACCCGAGGAACTCCGCGACCGCGCCATCGCCGATGGCCGCCTTGTCCGCGGCGCCGAGATCGGCGACGGGCGCCAGCGCGACCGTGCCCAGCAACCCCGGCGGCGGGCAGGCCGCCGCGGCCCACAACGCGAGGTGCCCGCCGGCGGAGTGCCCGGCCACGATCACGCCGGTGCCAGGAAGCCGTTCCGGCACAACGGACAGCGCCGTCCGGATGTCCTCGGTGTAGCCGTCCGGTTCGCCCGCCACACGCCGGTATTCGAGCGAGGCAACGGGCCAGCCCTCCTCCCGCAATGCGGCACCGAGGTTGCGGGTGTGGGTCCGGTCGTACTTGGCGCGCCAGAATCCGCCGTGGATGAACACCAGGAGCGGTTTCGCGGTCTCGCCGGAGGGCAGCCACACGTCGGCGACCTGTTCGGGCAGTTCGCCGTAGCGCAGGATGTCGTCCGGTTCGGGCGCCGGGCGGGTCAGGATGGAGCGGTCCATCACGACCTGCCGAGGAACCGCAAGGCGTTGCCGGAAAGGATCTTCTCCCGCTGCTCCGCGGTGAGGAACCCGGCTTTGCGCACGATCTGGCCCACCGGCCGCTCGCCCAGCGGGTACGGGTAGTCGCTGCCGGCCACGATCTGGTCCACGCCAAGCGTGTCGACCAGCAGCCGCAGCGCGGCCGGATCGAACACCACCGAGTCCGCGAAGAACCGGTTCGTGTAGTGGCTGGGCGGATGCTCGGAACGGCCGCGCACGAGGTCCCCGCGCCGGTGCCACGCGTTGTCGGCCCTGCCGATCCAGAACGGGAAGCTCCCGGCACCGTGCGCGAAACACAGCCGCAGCGTCTCCGGCACCCGGTCGAACACGCCGCCGAGGATCATCGCGAGCACGGAAAGGTGGGTTTCGGCGGGCATCCCGGTGAGCCAGCGGGCCATCCACCGGTTCAGCCGCGGACTTTCCGGCATGTCCCAAGGATGCACGAACACCGGTGCCCCGACGTGCGCGCAGTGCCGCAGGAACGTCACGATGCCCTCGTCGTCGAGGTCGCGGTCGCCGACGTGGTTGCCGATCTCCACACCCGCGTGGCCCGCTTCGAGGCACCGGTCCAGTTCGGCGCACGCCGCGTCCGGATCCTGCAGCGGCACCTGGCAGAACGGGATGAACCGCTCGTCGCCGGCGAGTGTCTCCAGCGTGAGGTCGTTGAAGATCCGCGCCACCTTGACGGCCTCGGCCGCGGGCCGGTCATAGCCGAAGAACACCGGCGTCGGCGAGACCACCTGGGCGGCCACACCGTCCTCGCCCATGTCGGCGAGCCGCGTGGCCGGGTCCCAGGTCTGTGGTCCGATGGGCCGGAACTCCGTCTCCCCCACCATGATCATCGCCGCGCGTTCGGAGTCCACGCGCAGCCACGGCCAGCCGGGCCCCAGCTCCGGCCAGCCGTGCGGCACCAGGTGGGTGTGGACGTCGAGGACCATCAGCCCTTCCCCGGGTGCAGCGTGCCGCACGCGTCGCAGGTGCGGGCCTTCTCGTCGGTGTAGAACTTCTCGAACACCGGCGGCAGATCGGTCACGATGTCGCGCACCTGCAGTTCGACCTCGTAGACCAGCGCCGAACAGTTCGGGCAGTACCACTGGAACTTCTCCAGTGTGCCCTCCTCGCGCACCTTCTCCATCACCATGCCGATGGAGCCCGCTTCGGGCCGCTGCGGCGAATGCGGGACGTTGCGCGGCAGCACCCACATCTGCCCTTCGCGGATGTGGACCGGCTTGACGCCCTCCTCGGTGACGATGTCGACGTGCATGTTCCCCTTGATCTGGTAGAAGAACTCCTCGTACGGGTCGACGTGGAAGTCGGTGCGCTGGTTGGGCCCGCCGACGATCATCACCACGAAATCGTCCTGGCCGGGGAAGATCTCCTTGTTGTTGACCGGCGGTTTGAGCTGGGGAGCGTTGGCGTCGAGCCAGCCGGGAAAGTCGATCGGGTCGTTGATCTCGGTCATCGTTCCTCCTGTGGTATCGCCGCGACAGCGGAGATCTCGATCAGCAGCTGGGGATGCGGCAGCTGGTGCACGGCGACGGTGGTGCGGGCCGGGCCGTTCTCGTCGAAGAACTCCCCGTACACCTCGTTGTAGCCGCCGAAGTCGTTCATCGACACCAGGTACGCGGTGACGGAGACCAGGTCGCTCAGGTCGGCGCCGACCTCGGCGAGGATGTCGCGGATGTTCTCCAGCACGGCCCTGGTCTGCACCCGGATGTCCAGCGTCGTGGTGCCCATCTCGTCCACGCTCGCGCCGGCGATCGTGTTGTCGGGCAGGCGGCTGCTCGTGCCGGACACGTACGCGAACCCGCCCGCGACCTTCACATGCGGGAAACGGCCCCGCGGTTTCGCCTTGCCTGCCACGGTTCTCGCCTGGGTCACTGCGCTCCTCCCTCGAAATCGACGCACACATTCGTGGTCTCGGTGTAGAAGTCCAGCGAGCGCTGCCCGCCCTCGCGGCCAATGCCGGAGGCCTTCATCCCGCCGAACGGGCTGCGCAGATCGCGCAGGAACCACGTGTTGACCCACACCAGTCCCACGTCGAGCGCGGCACCGGCGCGGTGCGCGCGGCCCACGTCGCGCGTCCACACGGCGGCCGCGAGCCCGTAGTCGCTGTCGTTGGCCAGCGCGTAGGCCTCGTCCTCGTCGTCGAACGGCGCGATGTGACAGACCGGACCGAAGATCTCCTCGCGGTTGGTGCGCGCGTCGTTGCCTAGTCCACTCAGGACGGTCGGCCGCACGTAGGCGCCGCCGTCGCGCTCGTCGCCGAACACCGGGTGATCGCCGCCCGCGTGCACGGTCGCGCCCTCGGTCCGGGCGAGTTCGTAGTAGCCGAGCACCTTTTCGCGGTGCGCACGGGAGATCAGCGGCATCGTGGTGACACCGTCGTCCGCGGGAAGGCCGAACCGGAGCCGCGCCGCGTGCGCCGCGAGCCGCTCGGTGAACTCCTCGAACACCGGGCGTTGCACGTACAGCCGCTCGGTGCACAGGCACACCTGGCCGCCGTTGGTGAACGAGGACCGGGCGCTGCCCGCGACCGCGGCGTCCAGGTCGGCATCGGCGAACACGAGGCCCGCGTTCTTGCCGCCGAGTTCCGAGGAAACCGCCTTCACCCCGTCGGCGGCCGCCTTCGCGATGGTGCTCCCGGTCGCGGACTCGCCGGTGAAGGTGATCGCGTCCACACCGGGATGCCTGGTGAGGAACTCGCCGGCACTGTCCGGGCCGAAGCCGTGTATGACGTTATACGCCCCGCGGGGAAGGCCCGCCGCCGCGACGATCTCTGCCAGCAGCGTCGCCGAGGACGGGGTTTCCTCCGACGGTTTCACCACGACGGCGTTGCCGCAGGCGAGCGCGGGCGCGACTTTCCAGGTGAGCAGCAGGAACGGCAGGTTCCACGGCACGATCACCGCGACCACGCCGACCGGTTTGCGCACGGCGTAGTTCAGTGCCCTGCCGCCGCCGGGCGTGGGCGTGACGAACGATTCGCCCGCCGCGCTGCTGATCATGTCGGCGAACGCGCGGAAGTTGGCCGCGCCACGCGGGATGTCGAGTGTCCTTGCCTGGCTCACGGGTTTGCCGGTGTCGGCGACCTCGGCCGCGACCAGATCGTCGAACCGCCGCTCGATCTCGTCGGCGATCCGGCGCAGCACGGCGGCGCGCTCCAGTTCGTGGGTGCGCCCCCACGGTCCGGTCAGTGCCGCCCGCGCCGCGCCGACCGCGGCGTCCACTTCGGACTCTCCGGCCTCGGCGACCTCGCGGATCACCTTGCCGTTGACCGGACTGGCCTTGCCGAAGCTCCGCACGCCGCCGACGAACTCACCGTCGATGTAGTTGCGCAGGATCATGACCGCCGCCACGCCTTCGCCACGCCACCGGCCAGCGCGGCCGCCGCCCCGATGCCCGCCGCGGCGAGCACGCCGTGCTGCGCCCGGACCCGGCGGCGCACTTCCGCGTACGGGGTGTTGGAGAACGACACCAGTTCGTAGCGGGAGACGTAACGACCGGGCAGCAGGCGTTCCAGCGTGTGCTCGACGCGCTGCCCCAGCCGGAACACCGGGGAGGCGACCTTGTCCCGCATCTCGATGAAGTTCGCCAGCGCCATCTGCGCGATCGCCTCGGTGTCCGCGCGCCGCGAGGCCTCGAACAGCGGCAAGGCCGCCGCCCAGTCGCCGCCGGCCCGCTCGAAGCAGTCGTCGAGCACCACCACGTCCTCGAACGCGCAGTTGGCGCCCTGCCCGTAGAACGGGACGATCGCGTGCGCGGCGTCGCCGATCAGGCACACCCGCCCGGACTGCCACGACGTGCAGCGGACCGTGCCCAGCAGGCCGACCGGGTTGTGCTGGTAGTCCGGCACCAGATCGGGCGCCAGCGGCGGCACGTCGGGGTAGGTCGCGGCGAAGAACCGCTCGATCGCGGCCGGGCTGGACAACGACGCGAACGCGCCGGTGCCGCTGTTGGGCCAGAACAACGTGCAGGTGAAGGACTTGTCGGGATTGGGAAGGGCGATCATCATCGACCGGCCGCGCGGCCAGATGTGCAGCGCCCCGGGATCGAGCGCGAACTCGCCGTCCCGCGCCGGGATGGTGAGTTCCTTGTAGCCGTAGTCCAGAAAATCGAGCGTTTCGGTGGTCGCGTCGTGCCGCACGAGCTGCCCGCGCACCGCGGATCCGGCGCCGTCCGCCCCGAACACGAGGTCCGCCTTGGCCCGCACCGGCCCCTTCGGCGTGGCGAACACCATCTCGCCGGTCGCCGGGTCGAGGCCGGTGAGCTGGTGCTCGAACCGGATGTCCACGGATTTCTCCGCCGCGTCGAGGAGCACGTTGTTGAGCGCGCCGCGGCTGATCGAGTTGATCGCCCGCGCACCATCGGCGCTGTAGGGCTGGAAGTCCAGCTCCCCGGCGACCGGATGGATCATGCGGCCCCGCATCGGCAACGCGTCCGCGAGCACCTGCTCGTCCAGCCCGACGCGGCGCAGCGCGTTCAGCCCGCGCTCGGACAGCGCGAGGTTGATCGACCGGCCCCGCTCGGCCACGCCACCACGGGGATCCGGCCGCCGCTCGTACAGCACGACTTTCTCGTTCCGCTGCGCCAGAAAACAGGCCAGCAGGCAGCCGGCGAGCCCGCCACCGACCACAGCGATCTCGTTCATGCTTCCTCCCCGATCACAGCGGCGATCGCGTGCGCGGCGCGCCAGCAGTCGTGGTAAGTCGAGTAGAGCGGCACCGGCGCGATCCGCACCACGTCGGGTTTCCTGGCGTCGGTGCACACCCCGTGCTCGAGTCGCAGGCGGCGGGCGGTCTCCTCGGCGTCGGGCACCCGCAGGGACAGCTGGCAGCCGCGCCGGTCGGGGTCACGCGGGGTGAGCACGGTGATCGGCCGGCCAGGCACTATCCCGTCGAGGAGCTTTTCCAGGTAGCCGGTCAGCCGGATGCTGCGTTCCCGGAGCTTGTCGATGCCGATCTCGTCGAAGATGCGCAGCGACGTGCGCACCGGGCTCATCGCGAGGATCGGCGGGTTCGACACCTGCCAGGCCTCCACTGTGGACGGTGGGCGGGACACCGGCGCCATGTCGAACCGCGTCGCCTCCTCGGTGCTCCACCAGCCCTCGAAGCGGGGCAGGCTCGGATCGCCGAGGTGCCGCTCGTGCACGAACACGCCGGCGACCGCGCCCGGTCCGGAGTTGAGGTACTTGTACGAGCACCAGGCCGCGAAGTCCGGCCCCCAGTCGTGCAGCCGCAGCGGCACGTTGCCCGCCGCGTGCGCGAGATCCCAGCCCACGACCGCGCCCGCGGCGTGCCCGGCGGCGGTGATCGCCGGAATGTCCAGCAGCTCACCGGTGAGGTAGTTGACCCCGCCGAGCAGCACCAGCGCGACGGTGTTTCCCTCGCGCGCCAGGTAGTCGAGCACCTCGCCGGTTTCGAGCCGGACCACCGTGGTGTCCGGGTCCAGGCCGTGGAAGCGGGCCTGGCTGCGCACCGCGTAGCTGTCGGACGGGAACGCCGAATCCTCGATGACGATCTTCGTGCGCGTGCCTTCCGGCCGGTAGAAGGACACCATCAGCAGGTGCAGGTTGACGGTCAGCGAGTTCATGATCACGGTCTCGCTGGGCAGGGCCCCGACGAGCCGGGACGCGGTTTCGGTCAGCAGCGCGTGATAGGGCAGCCAGGGCCGCCGCGCTTCGAGGTGACCCTCGACGCCGAGCCTGGCCCAGTCGTCGAGGTCCTCCAGCAGTTCCTCGCGCACGGCCAGGGGTTGCAGGCCCAGCGAGTTGCCCGCGAAGTACGCCGCGTCGGGGTACGCGCCGCCCTCGGCGGGCGGGATGGCGAACCGGTCGCGGTAGCCGGGGTCGCCATGGTCCAGCTCGCGTGCCCCGGATTCCGTCGTGTCCATCAGTCCATCACCGTCCTGGCCGTGAACAGCTCGGGAAACACGGTGCGCTCCATGCTCCGGCGCAACCACGCTACCCCGTTGGAGCCACCCGTGCCGACCCGTTCGCCCATGGCTCGCTGGACGGCCTTGAGGTGGCGGTAACGCCAGTCGCCGAACTGCTCGGCGACCTCGGTGAGGGCCTCGCCGAGCAGCCGCAGATGGTTGTCCGGCCCGGTATCGCGGTAGATCCGGACCCACGCGGACTCCACCGCGGCGTCGGCGGTGTGCTCCACCGAGAAGTCGCGGGTGAGCAGTTCCGGCGGGATGTCGTGTCCCCGCCGCGCGAGCAACGCGATCACGTCGTCCCACAGGCTCGGCGTGTCGAGTGCCTGGCGGAGTCCGGCGTAGACCTCGGGTTGCCCGCGGAACGGCCGGATGAGCGACGCCGTCCTGAGCCCGAGCCGGAACTCGACCTGCCGGTACATCGCGGACTGGAAACCCGAGCCCTCGCCGAGCAGGTTGCGGAAGCGGTTGAAGTCGCCGGGCGTCATCCAGCGCAGCGTCTGCCAGCCGGCGTTGAGCCCTTCCAGGTGCAGTCCGGCACGGCGCAACGGGAGCAGCGCGCCCCACACGTCGTCGGTCCGCAGTTTCCCTTGTACCGCGGTGAGTTCGAAGTTGATCAGTCCGAAGTAGAGTTCCATCACCTGGCTGATCATCAGGAACGACATCTCGCCCGGGTCGTCGCTCAGGGTGCGCTGCAGGCGATGCAGTGTGCTCGCGTGCACGTACTCGTCATAGGGGACGCGGTCGAACTCGAGGGTCGGATCGCCGCCGTTGGCCGCCGCCCTGCGCGCGCGTTCGGTTTCGCTCGACGGCCGGACGGCCGGAGCCTCGGGGGTGCGCTGCACGAATCTCCCTCCTCGCTTTGCCTGGCTCAATACTCGCAACGCGGCGCCGCGATCTGAATACCGTTTCGAAGGTCTATCCTCGATTGCTGTTACCGGTTCGAAGGTGATCGCGGCCTTCGACTTTGAGATCGGATACGTAACATGGACGAAATGGATTGGACGCTGCTCGCGGAGCTGCAGGCCAACTCGCGGCTGTCGTTCAGCGAGCTGTCGCGCCGCGTGCACCTGTCCCCGCCGGCCGTCGCCGAACGCGTGCGGCGGCTGGAGGAGGCCGGGATCATCACCGGCTACCACGCGCAGGTGGACCTGGCCAGGGCGGGCCGCCCGGTGATCGCCTTCATCCGGATGTCCTGCTACGGCTCACATTGCGTACTGCGCGACCCGGCATTGCCGGAGTGGCCGGAGATCCGCGAGATCCACCGCATCACCGGCGACGCGTGCAGCATCCTGAAGGTGGCCGCCGAATCGATGCCCGCCTTCGAGCACCTGATCGACCGCCTGGCCCCCTACGGCCAGCCCTCCAGCACGATGGTGCTCTCCACACCGCTGGCCCACCGGCCGGTCACCCCGCCGGGCTCCTGAACGCGCGTCCGGGTCAGCCGCGGTCGAGCGCGGGCAACACGCGCGTGCCGATCAGCTCGATTCCCCGCTCGGAGTCGAGCCCCTGCGGGGTACCGAACTCGACGCGACTGACCCCGGCGTCGATCAGCCGCTGCGCCTGCGCGGCCACCTGCTCCGGCGTGCCCGAGAACGCGAACACGTCCAGCAACTCGTCCGGGATCAGTGCCCCCGCGCCCTCGTGGTCGCCGGCCGCGACGAGCGTTTTCACCTCCGCCAGCAGGCCCGGCGGCACATCGATCGTCGGATCGAGATCGCCGACGACGCCCAGGTACATCGCGACCTCCCGGCGCGCCAGCCGCCGTGCGGCGGCCCCGTCTGTGTCCACCACCGTCACCGCGCCGACGACGATGCCCACCGAACCCGGCTCGCGCCCCGCGGCCGTCTCGCCGGGTGCGAGCCGGTCGCGCATGACCGAGACGACCGCGGGATTCGCGGTGCCGCCGACCTTGATCTCGTGCGCCACCCGGCCCGCGTAGGCCAGCGTCCTCGGCCCCCACGCGCCGATCAGCAGCGGCGGGTCCGGCCGGTGCGCCTCGTAGCGCAGCCGGGCGTTGCGCGCCAGCTGGAACACCTCGCCGTCGAAACCGGCGCCGTCCCCGGCCAGTAGCCGGTACACGAAGGCGACCGTCTCCCGCAGGTAGGCCAGCGGCCGCGCCTGCTCGATGCCGATGTCCCCGAGCCACGTACCGCGCGCGAGCCCGAGGTAGGCTCGACCGTCCGACGCCGAGTCCAGCGCGGCGAGCTGGCCCGCGATCTCGTAGGGGTGCATCGAGTACGGGTTCCAGCACGCGGCACCGACCCGCACGCGCTCGGTGACCCTGGCCATCTCCAGCAGGGCGGGCAGCGGCGGCTGGAACATCAGGTCGGCGAACACGCTCAGTACGTCGATCCCCCGCGCCTCGGCGAGGACCGCGATCCGCCCATACTCCTCGCGCGAGCGGTTGCTCTGCAGTCCGAGGCCGATCTCGACGGGGCTCATGTGAGATCCGCGGTGTTCAGCCGGCATCGGCCGGTCCGCTCGATGCGCATGATCAGGCGCTCCTCCGGATCGGGGCAGCAGGCCAGCGTGTCCTGTTCGAGCCAGTCGCCTCCGGGCAGCTGCCGCTGTTTCGCGGGCAGCATGGGCAGCACGGCCTGCAACGCGTAGACACAGAAATGCCGGCCGGCGGGGATCTTCAGCTCGGCACTGTTGCACAGCTCGAAGAAGTCTCCGGGCCGCATGCCGCACACCGAACGCCCCTCGATCCGGTCCACCGTGACGCGCAGATCGAACAGCTCGGTCACCTCGGGCTCGTCCATCGAATTCCTTTCGTTCACAGGAAACACGCGACGCGATGACGCTCGCCCTCGAGCGCGGGCTCGGTGCCGCACCGGTCGAACGCGTGCGGGCAGCGCGGCCGGAACCGGCAACCGGCGGGAGGCTGTCCCGGATCGGCGACCTCACCGGGCAGCGCGCGTGGCAGCCCGGCATCGGGCTCAAGCGCCGGAATCGCGTCGATCAGGGCACGCGTGTAGGGATGCTTCGGGGCTTCCCACAGCTCGTTCGTGGGACCGCTTTCGACTATCCGGCCCAGATACATCACGGCGGTGACGTCGGCGAGCCGGTGCACGAGCGCGAGGTCGTGCGAGATGAACAGCATGCCCACGGACAGCTCGCGCACCAGCTCCGCCAGCACCTCCACGACCTGGGCCTGCGACGACACGTCGAGTGCGGTCACCGGCTCGTCCGCGATGATCACCTCCGGACCTGCGGCGAGCGCCCGCGCGATCGCGACGCGTTGCAGCTGTCCGCCCGAGAACTGGTGCGGATACCGCCGCGCCGCGGCCTCGGGAAGGCCGACCCTGCTCAGCTGCTTCAGCGCGTGCCCGCGCCGGTCGGGCAGACCGGCCGGCACCCCGTCGAGCAGCTGGCTGAGCACGGTGCGCCGGGGGTTGAGCGAGGAGTACGGGTTCTGGAACACCATCTGCACGCCGGTCCGTTCGCGGCGCCGCCAGCCCAGCGCCCGCAGGGGCTCGCCGCGGTAGCTGACGGTGCCCGCGGCGGGGGCGGACAGGCCCGCCGCGACGCGTGCCAGCGAGGACTTCCCGCAACCGGACTCCCCGACCAGTCCCACGATCTGTCCCGGTCGCACGTCCAGCGACACCCCGTCGACGGCGCGGACCCGGCCGCCCGCGTACTCGACCGACACACCGTCCACTTCGAGCAGGCTCATCGGACCCCCTCCGCCGTCCGCACGAGGCAGGCGGACTCATGTCCACTGTGGATGCTCCGGCGCTCGGGAACCGTGGTGTCGCACTCGTCGCGCCGGTCGGCGCACCGGGGCGCGAAGGGGCAGCCGGCCGGGGCGTCCGCCGCGCTCACCGGACGCCCCGGCATCGACCGGCCCGATGACGCGTCCCGCGCCGCGAGCAGCGCCTCGGTGTAAGGATGGTGCGGATCGCGCAGGACGTCCGCGGTCCGGCCCGTCTCGACCACCCGGCCCGCGTAGAAAACGCAGGTTCGCGCGGCCAGCGACGCCAGCACACCGAGGTCGTGCGTGATGAACAGGACGGCGAGGTCCATTTCGGTGCGCAGCCGGTCCAGCAACCGCAGGATCCCGGCCTGCACTGTCACGTCGAGTGCCGTCGTCGGTTCGTCCGCGATGAGCAGTTTCGGTTCCGCGGCCAGTGCCGAGGCGATCGCGATCCGTTGCAACTGCCCGCCGGAGAACTGGTGCGGATATCCGCGCAGGGCCCTCTCCGGATCGGGCAGGCGAACCTGTTCCAGCAGTCCCAGCGCGCGCCTCCTGGCGTCCTTTTTGGACATGCGGAGGTGCAGTCGCATGTGCTCGGTCAGCTGGCGGCCGATGGTGAGCATCGGGTGCAGTGCGGCCACCGGATCCTGGAACACCATCGCGATGCCGTGCCCGCGTTGTTCGATCGTGCTCCGGCGGTCCAGTACCCGACCGTCGAACCGCACCGTGCCGGTCACCTCCGCGCCGCGGGGTAGCAACCCGAGCAGCGCGCGTGCCGTCATGCTCTTGCCGGAACCGCTCTCCCCCGCGATGCCGACGATCTCGCCGCGCCCGGCGTCGAGCGAAACGTCGGTCAGGATCGGCACCGGCCCCGGCAGGCTCACCCGCAGGTGCTTGACGTCCAGCAGCATGTCAGCGATCTCCCGTCAGGTTGGGATCGAACCGGTCACGGATCGCGTCGCCGAGCACGTTGCACGCGAGCACGACCGTGAGGATGGCCAGGCCGGGGAACACGCTGACCCACCATTTGCTGATGTCGGTGGCGCCGATCGCGATCATGGCTCCCCATTCCGGCGCGGGCGGCCGCGGGCCGAGCCCGAGGAAGGACAGGCCTGCCAGCAGCAGCACGGCATTACCCAGCTCCAGCGTCGCGAGCACGATCGCCGGACCGACGCTGTTCGGGATGACGTCGCGCCGCAGCACGGTCATCGGGCCGACGCCGAGCATTCGCGCGGCTGACAGGTAGTTCTCACCGCGGATGCTCAGCACCGCGCCCCGGATGACACGGGCGTAGATGGGCCACGAGACCAGCACGAGCGCGACCACCGCGTTGGCCGCGCTGGGCCCGAACGCGGCCGCGACCGCCATCGCGAGAATGATCTGCGGGAACGCGAAAACGAGGTCCGTGATCCGCATGATCACTTCGTCGGCGACCTTCCCGAAGTACCCGGCGACGAGCCCGAGCAGCCCGCCCGCGGTCAGCGCGAGCACGACGACCGCGAGCGCGAGCGGGATCGACAACCGGCTGCCGTGCAGTACCCGGCTGAACACGTCGCGGCCCAGTTCGTCGGTGCCGAACCAGTGCTGTGCCGAGGGGGCGGCGTAGATGTCGCTGGTCTGGGCGAGCGCGTCGTACGGGCTCACCCAGTCCGCCAGCACGGCGATCAGCACCCACGCGGCGAGCACCACCAGCGCACCGGCGACGACGGGCTGGCGCCACACTCCCCTGCTGCGGCGGCGGGTGAGTGCCCGCGTGACACGGGCGTCCTGGATTGCGGTCATGACAGGCGAATCCTCGGATCGGCGAGGCCGTAGAGCAGGTCCACGACGAGGTTGACCACGATGTAGGCGGCGGCGACGAACAGGCTCACACCGAGGATCGATGGCCGGTCGAGCGTGCTCGCGCTCGTGAACGCGTAGCTGCCGAGACCGGGCCACGAGAAAATGTTCTCGATCAGCACCGTGCCGGCCAGCATCGACGCGAACGTCAGCCCCGTCATCGTCATGATCTGGACCAGGCCGGCCCGCAGCAGATGGCGGAACAGGACCGTTCGTGCGGGCAGCCCCTTCGCGTACGCCGCCGCGATGTACTCCTTGCGGAGCACTTCCAGCAGCGCCGACCGCACGAACCGCACGAGTGTGGCCGTGGTGACCACGGTCAGCACCAGTACCGGGAGCACGGCGTGCTGTACCGCGTCCCACGCCAGCAGCGGATCACCGGCGAGCAGCGCGTCCACCGGATAGATCCCGGTCACCGACGGCGGCGGCGAGAACTGCGGGCTGATCCGCCCGCCGTTCGGAGACACCCCGAGTACGTAGAAGAACAGGTACAGCACCAGCAGCGACAGCCAGAACGGTGGCGTGGACAGCCCCAGCATCGACCCGACACGCACGGCCTGGTCGGTCGCGCGCCCGTGCCGCAGCGCCGCGATCATGCCGACCACGATGCTGATCACCACGGACAGCACGATCGCGGGCAGCACCAGCTCGAGCGTGGCCGGTACCCGTTCGGCGAGGTCCGACAACACGGGCCTGCCGGTCTGTTGCGAAGTGCCGAGATCGCCCTGCAGGAGGTTGCCGAGGTAGGTCAAGTACTGGACCGGCAACGGCTTGTCGAGGCCCCACTTCGCTTCGAATGCCGCGACGGCCGCCGGATCGCCGAGGGCCTGGTCGGACAGGTTCGCCGCCACCGGATCGCCCGGAACCGCCTGCACGAGCGCGAATCCGACGACGGTCGAGCCGAGCAGCAGCCCGACCGCGATCGCGAGCCGACGCGCCAGGTAGCGCACCAGCGGAGGAACACGGGGCCGGGCCGGGGCCGCCACTGCTTCCGTCATCGCCGCCCGCCTCCGTTTCGCGATGCCATCGCCTACCCCGCCGGCCGGACCGCGGCCAGATCGACGATCCAGCCCGCCGCGGTGTAGTCGGCGCCGGTGACCGCCTTGGTGCTCACGACGGTGCCCGCGTTCGCCCCCAGCAGCAGATACGGTGAGTCGGCGGTCATCGCGTGCTGCCACCGCACCGCGGCCGCGTTACGCGCGTCGTCACTCGTGGCGGCGAGGAAATCGGCGGTCGCCGTGCGGACGCTGTCCGGCGCCTTGGCGGAAGTCCAGCCGAGCCGCTTGGCGTTGACGCCGTCCGGCGACATCACCCGCACCATCGACTCGGCCCTCGGGTACGACAAGGCCTGCGGTGTCATGCCCATCGCGGATTTGCCGCCGCGATACTGCTCGAGGAACGCGCTCAGCGGCAACGGTGTCAGGTTGATCGTGATGCCCGCGGCGGCCGCGTCGCCCTGCACCTTGGTGGCGATCGTTCCGAGATCCACGCCCCGGTAGGTGATCGCCGGGTAGATGAAGTCCACCGCCGGGTTGCCGATCCCGGCATCGGCCAGAAGTCGCCTGGCCAGCGGCAGGTCCTGTTTCATCGCGTCCTGGGCCGGAAGCGCTCCCGGGTAGGCGGGTGCGATGAGTCCCCTGGCGGGCCCTTGCGCGCTGCCGAAGAGTTTCGCCAGCCCCTGATAGTCGAGCGCGGCACGGAGTGCCTTGACGAAGGCGGGATTCGACGTCACCGCCGAGACGGCGGGATCGGTGTTGAGGTAGGCGAAGTAGGACGTGTCCTCCTGTTTCGACACGGCCACCGTCGTGGGCAGGCCGTCGAGCAGGGCACCCGCCACGTCGAGCGCCAGCTCGGGATCGCCGGCGCGGGACAGGGTGAGTTTCTGGTTCTGCGCGTCCATGTTCTTGATCACGACGCGGCTGTAACCCGGTTTGCTACCCCAGTAGTGGTCGTTGGCCTTGAGCACGATCTGCTCGCCGGGACTGTTGCTTTCCAGCACGTACGGTCCACTCCCGGCGGAGGCTGTGTCCAGAAAGGACTGTGCTTTGTCCGCACTCGCCGCGTCGGCCCCGTCGGTGCCGCCGTTCGCGGTGACGGCCGCGGAGTTGACGATGCTCGCCGCGGGCATCGCCAGCAGGACCGGCACCGTCGGGTTCGGTGTCTCGGAGGTGACCACGACCGTGCGGTCGTCGGGCGCCGTCGCGTTCAGGCCGGTGAAGAACGAGGCCGAGCTGCCCTTGAGGTTGCGCAGCCGGGACAGCGAGTACACCACGTCCTTCGCGGTCAGCGGGGCGCCGTCGGAGAAGGTCACTCCGGCACGGAGCGTGAAGGTGAACGTCCTGCTGTCCGGCGCGGATTCGAACGATTCGGCCAGATCCGGTTTCGGCGTCGTGACGTCGCCGCCGTCGAAGGTGAGCAGCGTGTCGTAGAGCGCGTGCACCGCGACGTACCCGGTCTGCTCGTAGGCACGGCCGGGGTCCAGCGTCTTGTACACGAAGGACGTGTTGACGATGAGCGTGCTCGACACGGCCGAACTCGCGCTCCGGCCCGCGGTGCACGCGCTGAGCACGCAGGTCGCGACGACGGCCGGCACAAGAGCGAGCAGGTATCGCCGGACCTTGCGCTGTTGTGGCGGATGCATTGGTGCTCCTTAACGGAAGCGGGATCGTTCGTGAAGTGAACCCCGCTGACGGATGTACAGTCAAGGTGTAAATTTGTTGAGTGTCTGTAAACTCGACGGAGAATGGCGGGTAAGGCACTATCGACATCCCCGCCTCGAAAGGACTGCCGATCGTGCTCGGAAACCGTCTGCGTGATCTCCGCAAGGAGCGCAACCTCACCTTGCGGCAGCTGGCCGCGATGGTCGACGTATCACCCGCGCTGCTGAGCCAGATCGAGAACGGCAGCACCGATCCGAGCCTGACGACGGTGCGGAAACTGGCGGCGGCGTTCGGCACCTCGCTGTCGGAGATGTTCGCCGACGAGGCGCCGGCCGTGCACGTGACCAAACCCGGCGAACGCCCGCGCCTCGGCCGGGTAGGTGGCCACATCCTGTACGACCGGCTCACGCCCGGCCGCGGCGATCTCGAGGTACTGCTGGGACATCTGGGCCCCGGAGAGGCCACATCGGACGAACCGTGGGCGCACGCGTCGACCGAGTGCGCCCTGGTACTGGCGGGCTCGATCGTGGTGGAGGTCGGCGGTACGCGCTATCCGCTCGCCACCGGCGAAAGCGTCACGTTCGATTCACGCCTGCCGCACCGCTACCTCAACGAGGGCGAGCAACGGGCGGAGTACGTCCTGGCGGTCACACCTCCGAATCCGTAGCCATTCCCCGCGAGGACCATCACGCGGCCGTGACCGCTCGCGCGCCCAGGACCGCCCTCGCCCGGTCGTCGCGGACCACCTCGCCGTTCTTGATCACCATCGACAAGCCGCGATACGCCGACACGTCCTCGCTCGGGTCGGCATCGGTGACCACGAGATCGGCGTATTTGCCGGGGGCGATCGAGCCCAGCTTGTCCGCCACCCCCAGCCACCTCGCCGGCCCGAGCGTGGCCGCGGCCAGCGTCCGGCGTGCGCCGAGCCCGTTGTCCGACATGTGCTCCATTTCGCGCACGACGGCGGAGGTCCCCTCGAATCGCCAGAACGGCGGCATATCGCTGCCCAGCAGGATGTCGGCGCCTGCCGCGATGGCCCACCGGTAGCTGCGCAGATGCCGGTCCCCCGCGCCGAGCGAGCGCTGCTGCATCCATTCCGGAACGCCCAGTTCGTCGAAGAACGACTTGCAGCGCGTGACCACGAGCGTCGGCACGTACGAGCAACCACGCTCGGCCATCAGCGCGGCCAGCTCCGGGGTGAGCTCGTATCCGTGCTCGACACAGTCGATCCCGAGCTCCACCGCCTCCAGCGTCACGGCGGTCGGGCCCGCGTGGGCGGCGACCTTGCGGCCCCATTCGTGTGCCGTGGTGATCACCGCCCGCAGTTCCTCGGTCGTGACCTGGCGCGTGTCGATCGCCTCGTGCTGACCGGAGATACCGCCCGAGATCATCACCTTCACCAGATCCGCACCGGCCCTGATCTGGGTACGGACCCCGCGCCGGAAACCGGTGGCACCGTCGCATTCCATCGCGCCAGCCGACGCGTGGCCGTGCCCGCCGGTGCAGGTCAGCCCGCGCCCCGCGGTGAACATCCTCGGCCCGGGGACCAGTCCTTCGGCGATCGCCGCGCGCAGGGCGAAGTCCGCGTGCTCCCGCTCGCCGACACAACGGACCGTGGTGACTCCACTGTGGAGTGTCCGGCGAGCGCCGTCCGCCATGTAGAGCGCGAGCTCGTGCGGGTTCATCCGGGACACCTTGTCCTTGAGTTTTCCTGGCAGGGACAAGGAGAAGTGGGTGTGCATGTTGATCAGCCCCGGCGAGACGAAGGCGCCGCCGAGATCGATCTCCTGGCAGCCGGGGGCCACGACACCGGGACCGGCCGCCTTGATGAGCCCGTCCTCGATCCACACCGCGGCATCGGGGACCGGCCTCTCGGTCGTCGCGTCCACCACGGCGCAGTTGCGCAGCAGCAGTCCAGGCATGTCACTGTCCTTTCTCGTCGGCCCACACGGGACGACCGTCGATGGCGACCAGTTCCGGTCGCAGCCCCGGCCAGGTTTCGGGCGCGCGGCGCAGGGGGTCCACCGGCCAGACAACGAAATCGGCCTTGGCTCCCGGCGCGAGCACACCGAGTTCCGGCGAACCGGTGTAGTGCCCGGCGTCGCGCGTGTACATGGCCAGCGCCTGCGCCGCCGTCAGCGCCTCGCGCTCCCCCAGATCCGATCCGTCCCAGGCCTTGCGCGTGACCGCGATCATCGCACCGGTGAGTGGGTCACAGGGATGCGTGTCGGAGCCGCCCGCGAACCGGAACCCGTGACGCGCCATCATGCCCAACGGCACGGCGTTCCGGGCGAGCGCGCCCCAGGACTCCCGCATCTCGCGGGCGTAGGTGTAGGCCAGCGCCGGCTGCACCGAAACGCGGATGCCGAGCTCCGCACACGCGGCGACGTCCTCGGCCTCGATCAGGAACGCGTGCGCGATCGAGACACGTCCCGGCCGCGGTCGCGTGCGCCGCACGGCGTCGATCACGGCTTCGATCGCACCGCCGCCCATGGCGTGCAGGCAGATCGGCCAGTCGCGCCGTGCGCAGAACTCCATGATCCGCGTCAGCTCGCCCGTCGAGTACCGGGCTCCCTCGGCGCTGCCGCGCATCCACGCGCCGACGAACTCCCCATCGAGAATGATCTTGATTGCCCACGCTCGTAACCGGTCGTCCCCGGTGCCCGGCGGTACCGCGGCGGCGGTGACGCGATCGAACTCCTCATCGAACGGCTCGCGCCAGTCGATCCGGTTCATCAGCAGTACGCGCTGTGCGACGAGGTCGTTCCGGCGCGCTTGTTCGTAGAGCCGCCAGGACGCGTCGAACCCTCCCGGCAGCCCGGGGTCGACGACGGAGGTCACGCCCATGCCCAGCAAGCGGCGCGAGGCCTGCGCCAGCATCGCGAGGCGGTGCTCGGGATCGTGAAGTTCGGGACGGAAGAGCCCATCGTTGACGACGCGGACGGCGGCTCCTCGCAGCAGCCCCGTCTCCGGATCCCATTCATCGGCGGAGAAGGCGGACAACGTGTCCGCGAGCCGCGCGATCGCGGCGGAGTTCAGCGCCGCCCGGTCCGGTCGCCGGTAGAGGAAGACCGGGCTGTCGCCGGCGGCCTCGTCCAGCTCGGCGCGGCTGGGCAGCCGGCCCTCGGCGAGGTTTCGCTCGTGCCAGCCCGCGTTGTCGCCGATGCACCGGATCCAGGACCCGTTCGCGCGCTCACCGACCTTCGCGAGCACCTCGGCCAGGCTTCGCGTGTGTCCCAGTTCGAGCATGGTGAGCTCGTGCGACACCTTCTCGAAGTGGATGTGCGTGTCGCAGAATCCCGGCAGCACCACGGCACCGCCGAGGTCGGTCCGCTTCGTCTCCGGTCCCGCCAGCGCGAGGGCCTCGTCACCCAGCGCCAGCACGCGGCCGGCGGCCACGGCCAGCGCGGTCGTCTCCGGAACGGCCGGATCGAACGTGACCACCGGTCCTCCGGTCAGCAACCAATCAGCGGGCACCGCGACCTCCTTCGGGTTCACGGCCATTACAACCATCGGATGTTGTTCAGTCAAGATTGACATCTGTTTAGCTCTGGTTAATTCGACCGTCGGCGGACATGGTCGGCCGATGCGACGTCCACTGTGGATGGACCAGCGTTACCGCCGGGCGGTGATCAGCAGGTGATCTTCCGGCTGGGCACGAGCCGGCCCGCGATCTTTCGCAGCACGACCTCACGGCTTTCCCTCACCTCGGCATGGCGCGCCGGGACGACCGGGCACAATATGCGGGGTGACAGTCAGAGATCCGCAAGCGATATGGGAAAAGCTCGGCAGCGAGGATCCGCTCTGGGCGGTGCTGTCGGTACCCGGCCGCAAGGGCGGACAGTGGGACCTCGCCGAGTTCATGGCCACCGGGCAGGAGCACGTCGAGTACATCAACCGGCTGCTGGCGGCGAACCAGGTCTGCCTCGGCGACCGCGTACTCGACTTCGGCTGCGGCGTCGGCAGGCTCACCCAGGCGCTCGCGGGTCAGGTCCGCACCCTGGTGGGCGTCGACATCGCCGGGTCGATGGTCGAGGCGGCGCGCCGGATCAACGCCCACCCCGGCCGGGTCAGCTACGAGCACTACGACGGGCACGTGCTGCCCTTTCCCGACGACAGTTTCGACAGCGCCGTCACGCTGATCGTGCTGCAGCACATCCCGCCGGCCGGCCAGCTCTCCGCCATGCTCGAACTGCACCGCGTGGTCCGGCCGGGCGGGCTGCTGCTGTTCCAGGTGCCCGCCGCGATGCGCTCACCGGAACCACTCGCCGTGGAAACCTGCCGCGCCGAGATCACCTTCCTGGAAGCCCCCGAAACGCTGCGGCCACTGAGCACCGGCACCGTGCGCGCCCGCGTCACCAACCGCGGTCCCGCACCCTGGCCTGCCGATCAGGAGGTCAAGCTCGGCAACCGCTGGCACCGCGAGGGTTTCGAGGTCCGCGACGACGGCCGCGCGGAGCTGCCGCGCGTGGTGCTGCCCGATGAGGCACTGGAACTGGAGCTCACCGTGCGCGCGCCCGCCGAGCCCGGCGACTACGAACTCGAACTGGACATGGTGCAGGAGTTCGTCGCGTGGTGGTCCGAACACGACAGCCCCGCGGCACGGCGGACCGTGACCGTCGCGGCCACCGCCGAACCGAGGACGTTCCAGGCCGCGCCCGCCGCACCGGCCCCCGCCGGCACCAGGCCGCGGCCGGAGACCGAGGGCATCGAGATGCACCCGGTGCCGACCTCGCTGGTGCGCGCGGTGTTCGACCATGTCGGCGCGGAGATCGTCGCCGTGGACGAGTACGCCATCGCCGGGCCGGAGTGGGTGAGCCGCACCTACCTGGTGCGCGTCGGCGGCTGACCACAGCGTGGGACGGTATGCGAGAAGCGTTCACACGAATCTAACGTGTTCAGTTGTTTGTCCCCTGAGTCCGTTATGGAGCGCCGTATGTCCGCTACCACCGACCGCCCGCCGGCCGGGAACTTCCTCCTCTCCTCCCCCACGTCGTGTGCCGCACCCACGCCGGAGCCGGAGGAGCCGGTCCGGTGGGTGCCGCTCACGATCGCCGCGGCGCTGGGCATCGGGCTGACCTGGTACGTCTGGGCCTCCTACGGCGGCAAGCTGGGTTCACTCCTGCTGATCGGGCTGCTGCTCGGGCTGGCCCTGTTCCACTCCCGGTTCGGGTTCACCTCGGCCTGGCGGCAGCTCATCGCCGTCGGCAACGGGCAGGGGCTGCGTGCCCACACGCTGCTGCTGGGCACGGCCGCCACGCTCATCGCGCTGATCGCCGGCACCGGAACCGGGCTGTTCGGCTCAACCCCCAAGTTCACGGCCACGCCGATCGGTCTCGCGTTGTTCGCCGGGGCCGCGCTGTTCGCGATCGGCATGCAGCTCGGCGGCGCGTGCGCGTCCGGCACGCTGTTCGCGGTAGGGGCAGGCCAGTCGACCATCGTGCTCACGCTGGGCGGGTTCATCGTCGGCTCGGTGCTGTTCACCTGGGCCTACCCGATCTTCACCGGCTGGCCGCAGATCTCCGGCTACCTGCTCGCCGATCACGTCGGCTGGTTCGGCTCCTGGGCCATCACCATCGCCGTCCTGCTGGTCGTCGTCGTAACCACCCGGTTCGTGCAGAAGCGCCGCAATCCGCCGCCGACCGGGGCCGTGCCGACCGCCCGCGGCTTCGCGCGGATCTTCCGCGGCTCGTGGCCGCTGCTCGTGGGTGCCGTCGTGCTGGCCGTGCTCGCGGCCGCCGTCGTGCTGGTCTCCGGCGGCGCCTGGGGCGTCACGTTCGCGTTCGCGTTGTGGGGCGCCAAATTCCTCCAGCTGCTGGGCCTGCACCCGGAGACCTGGGAGTTCTGGCAGACCGCCAGTAACGCGAAGTCGCTCGCGGCGCCGATCTGGACGGACAAGACCAGCCTCACCGACATCGGCATCATGCTCGGCGCCGCGGTGGCCGCCGCGGCCGCCGGCGCGTGGAAGATCCGCGCGGAGATCCCGTGGCGCACCGCGGTCGCGGCCGTGCTCGGCGGCATCCTGATGGGCATCGGGGCACGGCTGGCCGGCGGCTGCAACATCGGCGCCTATCTGGCCGGCATCTCGACCGGCAACCTGCACGGCTGGTTGTGGGGCGTGTTCGCGCTGTTCGGCACCTGGATCGGGCTCAAGCTGCGGCCGCTGTTCGGCCTCACCAACCCCAAGCCCGCCGACAGCATTTGCTGACACCCTCGACACGACGAAGCCCCGTGCCGCTGCTCCGGCACGGGGCTTCCCTTTGCCCGGTCAGGAACCGAAGCTCGGCAGGATCTTGCCGGGCACCGCGTTGATCGAGCGGATCAGGCCCAGCACCGGCACGCCGAGCGGGGCCACGGTGTAGATGTTGTTCAGGTTGCTCGTGTCCGGCTCGTCCACGACGGCCACACCGCCGTTCGGGTCCTCCGCGGCCAGCGCGGGAGCCGCGGCTCCTGCCAGTGCCAGCGTCGCGAGCGCGGTCGCCGCGACGCCACGCACCACCAGTTTCCTCATCTCGGTCACCTTTCGTATTCGCAGGGAAATCAGCCGGCCAGGTAGGTCAGCAGCCCGTCCACCGGGGCCAGCAACGCGGTCGGCAAGCCGACCGTCGGGCCCAGCAGGGCACCGGCGTCGACCCCCGGCAGCAGCCAGATCGCGGTACCGTCGTCGGCACTCGCGACCCCGCCGGTCACGCCCAGCGCCACGGCCCCCACGGCGGCCGTGACGAGCGCGCGCGAAACCACTCTGCGCACCTTGTTCTCTCCTTTCCTTATCCCGCCCGTCATTCGAGCGGGAAACTCACCGGCACGACCGTGCCGTCGGGCACCCAGCTCCCGCCGCCACGGCCGTG
>Ga0164243_10003744_pt1 | contig 24220 bp, 20 predicted proteins | sample OricompcompostOP_FD_108781 | JGI IMG/M metagenome (GOLD analysis project Ga0164243, IMG submission 108781) | Organic Plus compost microbial communities from Emeryville, California, USA - Original compost - Organic plus compost (OP) | ecosystem: Engineered > Solid waste > Mixed feedstock >...
GCAGCGGCTCGGCGAACGAGGTCGCGGTGTACTCCATCCGCGCGGACATCGGACCACCACCGCAATCCCACAACCGCGCTGCGCGCCGCGCCCGCCGCGCGGCCACGACCCGCACCGCACCCACGACCAGGACGACCGCAGCCAGCAACGCGAGAGTGAGCATCAGCGGCGACAACGCCCCAGCGACCCCGGCCAGCCGCACGGTCACCGCCCCGGACACCGCCGGATCCCCAACTCCCAACGCGACGCCGGAGACGGTCCCCACGGCCGGCAGGACCAGAGTCGGCAGCAACGCCAGCACCACGCAGGCCACGCCCGCCAGGCCCATGCCGACGAGCATGGCCGGCGGACTCTCATGGGCGTTCCCGGCGGCGGCGCTGCGAGGTTTGGCCAGGAACCCGACCCCGAACGCCTTGACGAACGTGGCCACCGCCAACCCAGCGGTCAACGCCACCGCCGCGACGGCCAACGGCATCGCGATCGCCGCGGCTGTCCCGCCCGTGGCTCCGGGAGCGGGCAGGCCATGAATCAACGCCTGCAACAGCAGCCACTCGGACACGAACGCCGTCCCCGGCGGCAACGCCGACGCGGCCAACGCGCCCAGCCCGAACGCTGCGGTGGTCTGCGGCATCCCCGCCCGCAGACCACCGAGCGCGTCCAGGTCCCGTGCACCGGTGCCGTGCAGCACCGACCCGGCCGCCAGGAACAACAACGTCTTGAACGCCGCGTGATTGATCACATGCAGCAGCGCCGCCGCCAGCGCCACACCAGCCAGCACCCGGTTACCGGACGTCGCGAACACCCCGGCCGCGCCGACCCCGACCAGCACCAAACCCATGTTCTCCGTCGTCGACTGGCCCAGCAGCCGCTTGAGGTCGGTGCTCATCGCCGCCTGCAGGATCCCGTACACCGCCGAGACCGCACCCAGCGCGAGAACCAGCAGCCACCACCACAGCGTGCCGCCGCCGAGCAGGTCGAACCCGACCCGCACCAGCCCATACACGCCCAGGTTCACCATGGCCGCCGACATCAACGCCGACACGTGACTCGGCGCCTCCGGATGCGCCCGCGGCAGCCACGCGTGCAGCGGCAGAATCCCCGCCTTCGACGCGAAACCCGCCAACGTCACCACGAACACCAGGCCGGCCGCCCCCGGCGACAGGTGCCGACCGGCCTCCCGCAACGCCGGGAACGAGTCATCGGCCGCGTGCGCCACGAACACCAACAGTCCGATCAGCACAGCCACGAACCCGAGGTGGGTCATCACCGCGTACCAGCGTCCCGCCTGCGCCACCTCGGGGCGGTGCCGGTGCTCGGCCACCACCAGCAGCAGCGAGAACAGGGCCATCAGCTCCCAGCACACCAGGAACGTGCCCACGCTCGCCGCCGCGGGCACCAGCAGCATCGCCACCACGAACAGCGGGAACACCACCTGCACACCGCGAGCGTCCAAGCCGTGCGAGCGGGTGTAGGAGATGCCGTACACGCCGGCCGCCACCGCGACGCCGCCGGTCACCGCGACGAACAACCCGCCCAGCGCGTCCAGCGTGAGCGACACCCCGGACAGCGGCAACAGCCCAGGCAGCGCCACCGACAACGACGAGCCGGTCATCGCCCCGACACCGGCCATCACGCCAGCCCCGCCGGTGACCACGGTGCCCGTGCCCGCCACCGCCGATCGCACCCGGCGCGGCACCACCACGGCCGCCAGCGCGGTCAACACCCCTGCGGCGAGCGCACCGCCGAGGCCCACTGCTACGAGACTCATCGACCGGTCAGCTTCCGCAGCCCCTCGACGATCGCCTCCGGCCGCGGCGGGCACCCGGCGATCTCCACATCCACCGGCACGACGTCCCGCACCGCCCCGGCCACCCCGTACGCCCCGGCGAACACACCGCAGTTCCGCGCACAGTCCCCGACCGCGACCACCAGCTTCGGCCCCGGCACCGCCTCGTAAGTCCGCCGTAACGGCTCGGCCATATTGCGCGTCACCGGCCCGGTCACCACCAGCGCATCCGCGTGCCGAGGCGAGGCCACCAGCCGGGCACCGTACCGCTCGGCGTCGTACACCGGCCCGAACGCCGAGCCGATCTCCACCTCGCAGCCGTTGCACGAGCCCGCGTCCACATGCCGGATCTGCACCGAACCGCCCAACTCGGCCGCGACCGCCGACCGGTCGACGACCGGCGAGGGCGGCGCCGGTTCGGCCACCCGCCCAGTCCTGCGGATCTTGCGCAACAAGCCCAGCACAATCTGCTCCCACGTCGGTTCCGAAAAGAGGACGAGGCGCGCCTCACCCCGCCGGGCAACGAGCCAGGGATCGACGGGGTGAGGCGCTGCTCTAGCCGCTCGGCGACGCGGAACCGGGCGGGCCACCGCCCAGGTTCGCCGCCGAGGAGGCCGGAGTGCGGAGGTCCTCCAGCAGTTCCACCTGCCCGGACAGCACCCCCGTCAAGATCAATCGCGCAACCGCCAGCAACTCGGCCACATGCGGGCTGGTCAGCGAGTAATAAACGTTCGAGCCTTCCTTGCGCGTGGTCACCAGCCCCGCGCGGCGCAGCACCGCCAACTGCTGCGACAGGTTCGCCGGCTCGATCCCGACCTCCGGCAGCATCTCCGCGACCGCGTGCTCCCGCTGACTGAGCAACTCCAGCACCCGGATCCGCGCCGGATGTCCCAACGTCTTGAAGAACTCCGCCTTGAGCTGATACAGGGGCCTGCTCACCAGCACCCCTCCCTACCTGCTCGCGACACGCCACCCGCGCCCTGACCATCGGTCGTCGTCATACCGCCGATCCTTCCTGGTCCGCGCCCCACAGCGAGGACAGGACACCTGGTCGCACGGTTCAACAGTTGCTAACCTTAGCAAGTCCGAAAGGGCGTGCCGCGACGCCTGCGCCACGGCCACCCACGCGCCAGGTGGGAGGCGAAAGATGCGTGAGCTGACCGTCGCCGACGTGATGACCCGGCAGGTCATCACCGCCGTTCCTGACACCACGTTCAGGGAACTCGTCGGCACGATGATCGTGCACGGCCTCGACGCTCTTCCGGTCATCGACCACTCCGGCCGGCCGATCGGCGTCGTCGCCGAAGCCGACACCCTGACCAAACTGGAGTTCCACGGCGGCGCCGACCAGGCACCCCTCTTCGCCGGCACTCGCCGCCGCAACCGGTGGTACAAGGCTCACGGGCTGACCGCCGCCGATCTGATGACCCGGCCCGCTCTCACCGTCATCGACGACAGCACGCTCGATCGGGCCGTGCACGCGATGGCCGACCACGGCGTGCGCCGCCTGTATGTCGTCGAGCACACCGGCCACCTCGTCGGCGTCCTTACCCGCCACGACGCACTGAGACTGTTCCTCCGCAGTGACAGCGCCATCCTGGCTGACATCGAACGTGCGATCCTCGGCAAGGCCACCCGCACACGCCGACTCACCGTGCGCGTCACCGACGGCATCGTGACGCTCGACGGCACGCTCGCCCTCCACAGCGCCGTCGAGCGCGCCAAAATCATCACCAGCCGCGTGCCCGGCGTCATCGCCGTGCACAACAACCTCCGCTACGACCTCGACGACCTCATGATCACCGGGCTGTAGCAGCCTCACTGAGAGGTTGAGAACAGCCCACCCTGCCAATGCCACATAGCGGACGGCAACACCCGCAGGTCCGGCTCGCCCTCGTCGCCAGCCACGTGCGATGCGGTGTTCCAGTCATACAACCTGGGTGAATACGCGGGATCTCGTCGCCAGGGCAGATGACAACTAATCCAAGAGCATTGAAGTAGAGTTCCCTGCGGCGAACGCCGAACACTTCTAAACACGCCACATAATCTGGCGCTCAACCCTCGATCGGGCCTGTTCGGGCCCGGCAAGTCACTGATCACCCGCCTGCGTCGTGACCAGGTGACCGATCCCATCACCCTCGCCGTCACCCGCATGAAGACGATGCCGTGGGCGATCTACCGCGTCCGCCGGCTCTACTACGCACCGGCCAACGCGATCCGGTCCGTGGACAGCGTCCTGCTCGGTGGACACCGCACCGTCCACACCGCGCTGACCGAAGTCAGCCGACTCGTCGACATCGCGGTGATGAAGAACGAGGAGATCGCCGGAGCACCGGCCCGCGACGGTGATCGAGATACCCACCGCCGGCTGTGGCTCCGCAAGCGCAGCGACGGGCTCTATCCGACCCAGGAGGAGTTCTACACCGTCGCGCCCGCCCAGGCACAGGACAAGGAGCTCGACAGCTTCGCCGACGCCTGGACCGACCACACCGACGAGGCGCTCGTCCGGCTGGAACGCCGCGTCGACACGGCCATCACCGTCGTGCAGCAAGCCCTCATCGACAGCCAAGGCCGCAGCAACGCGGCCTGAACGCTCACCCAAATATCCGACCTCTCGAAGGGATACCGCCATGTCTCGGTTCGACCTGCACCCTGCGCACATCGACGGACTCGTCAACGCCGGACTGCAATTCGGCCTGATCGGCGTCTTCGACAATCTCACCCCTGTCGGCCAGATGCTGCTTCAGCAGCACCGACCCCACCGCGACGCCGAGCAGAAAGACGGCAAGCCGCCGGACTACGTCACGACGGTGACCGACCGCGCGCTGCACCCGATCGCCGTGCTGCGCCTGTTGGACTGCTACGAGTACCAGACCAGCGGCACGATCGGCTGGCACACCAGCGAAGCGCACACCTGGACAGGCCGCCTACGTGAGACGGTGCTGACCCGGCTGCCCGCCGAGGCCAAAGCCACTGTGCGCCACGGTGCCGACTACGTCCCGGCCTACCGACTTCTGGCTGCCTACACCGAGACACCGTGGGGCGTCACGGAACTCGACCAGATTCCCGAACTCGGGGACGGCGTCATCGAGGTCCCGGTCGTTCGGAAAGGACTGCGTGCGGAGATCCTGACCGGCCCGATCCACTGCCCCAACAAGGGCCTGTCCTCCCGCGTCCGCTACGTGACGATCCTCGGCGTCGGCGAAGACCGGACGCTGCCCGCCTTCGCCCGGATCTCCGAACCTTCCGACGACGCGCCGGGCGTCTACCTGCTGTTCCAGTACGGCCGCTACGTCGCACGCCCAGCAGACGCCCCGCCCGGCAAGTGGTTCATGGCCTCCGGCGCGCACCTCCACACCGGTGATGGGCGCTGGCGCGAGCTGATCGGTCACAGCCTGCCCATCCCGCTGCACGACCGCACCGAGCCCTAGCCGGACCAGCGCCAACCGCACCTGCGAAGCCCACCGACCCGAGCAAGCCCTACCCATCGAGGAGTTGACCATGCCTTCACACGACGAACTGCACGCCCGGCTGTTCCTTCTGCACGCGGCCGAACCACCCGCACCCGCCCTTCACCACTACGTCGCCGTCCACGGGCCGGTCGACGCCGTCGCGCAGATCCGGCACAGCACCGCCCCCGCCGCGGTGCTCAGCGAGGTCACCCGGCCCAATGCCCGGATCGATGACGACCTGCGGGCGCTCGACAGCGGCACGGCGCGCCTGCTCACGCCCGAAGACGGCGACTGGCCGCTCGGACGGCTGACCGGCCTGGCCGGCCTCGGCGTTCCGCTCGCGCTGTGGGTGCGCGGAAGCGGCTCGTTGGCCGAGCTCACCAGCCTCGCCGTCACCGTCACGGGCGCCCGCGCGTCGACGGAGTACGGAAACACAGTCGCGGGGGACGTCAGTTACGAACTCGCCCGTGCCGGGGTGACCGTGCTCAGCGGCGGCAGCCTCGGCGTTGACGAAGCAGCGCACCGCGGCGCACTGGCCGCAGACGGCAGGACGATCGTTGTGCTCGCCAACGGGGTCGACCGGACCCATCCGCACCAGCACGCCCGGCTCTACCAGGCGGTGATCGAGCAGGGCGGGTTGCTGGTCAGCGAGTACCCGATCGGCACACGACCGACGCGCATCCGGTTCCACGCGCGGTGCCGTCTGTTGGCTGCTCTCGCCGCGGCGACCCTGATCGTCGAGGCAGGGCAGCGCAGCAGCGTCCTCGCCGTCGCCCGAGCCGCTGGCGAGCTCGGCCGGCGGGTCTACGGCGTACCGGGGCCGATCCACTCCGTCACGTCGAAGGGCGTGAACGAACTGCTGCGCACCGGCGCTGCCACCGTGGCCAGCTCGGTCGAGCACATCAACTACCAGGAGGGAGTGCGATGAACGGCCCTGACGCCTTCCGGGCCGCTCTGGCCGCCCTCGACCTGCCGCCCGAGTGGCAGGTCGAAGTGGCCATCCGTCCACGACGACGCAAGACCGGCATCCAGGTCAATCCGGGAGGCGGTGTCGCCGTGCTGATCCCGCCGACGGCCGCCCCAGAACAGGTCGCGCGGTTTGTCGGCAGCCATCGTCGATGGATCACCGAGAAGGTCGACACCGCCACGCGGCTGGCCCCGGATCACGCGGTCAAGGAGTTCGTCGACGGCGAGGAGTTCGATCTGCTCGGCCGGCGCTACCGGCTCCAGTTCGTCGACGCCTCGACCGCGCGTGCCGCACAGTTGCCTCTGATCACGTCTGACGGCGTCATGTCCGCGCGGAGACAGCGTCCCGAGCTGGTCCGCCGGGCGGTAATCGGGCTGTACCAGCAGGTCGGGCTCGCCTGGTTGCGCCGCGAGGGACGCAAGTACGAACTGGATGGCCACATCACCGGCCTGAACTACGCAGTTCGCGATCTCGGACGGAGCCGCTGGGGCATCTACGAGGGACCGTCGAAGCACACGACGACGCTGCACTGGGCCGTGTTCGGCTTGCCGCTCCGGTTGATCGAGTATGTGCTCGTCCACGAACAAGCCCACGCCACCCAGCCCAGCGGGGCAGCTCATGGCCGCGCCTGGAAGCGGCGGATGTACCTGTGGATGCCCGACTGGCAGCACCGCAAGGCCGAACTCGCGGAGGTCGGCCGGCACGCCTGGCTCGGGGACCCCAAGTCAGGCGTGCCGTCAACCTAGCCCCGAGCAGGCAACCGGCGGGCGACTCCGGGCGGGACCGGAGGTCGCCCGCCGGCCCCAGATGTCCTAGACACAGGAATGATAGACATGTGTGATAGACACAACGAGACGACGAAGGCTCACCGAAAGCAAGACGGTGACCCCCTGCGAGAGAGGCTCCCTGATGAGCGACCCCGAGGAAGTCCTTCAGCTTCGCGCCTGCCGAGCCGAGGTCGAGGGGATCAAGAAGGAACTGGACGACGCCCGCACCCAACAGGCCGAACTCGAAGCGAAGATCAACAGCCTCCTCGCCAAGCAACGAGAAGCGCGGAAGAAACGGCGTGAAGCCGTGCTAGCCGCGGACGCCGCAGGAGTGCCCCGGTTGAGGATCTCCAAGGAAGTCGGGATGCAGCGCAGCAACGTGTACAAGCTCCTCGAAGGCGACACCGCCGACGAATCGTAACAACCTTCAGCAGCCTGACGGGCGAGATTGAATATGCTTAGTCTTCTCATTGACACGTCGACAGACGTCATAGTTACCCAATTGGGGGCGGAGCTTGGGTACGGAAATTACGCTCGATGCGGCTGGCGTGTCGGTCACGTACAGAAAGAACCACCGCGAAATTGATCACGGATCGATTTTTCAGGAACAAGATCGAAAGGCAATAAAGAGCGATCAGATCAACTACGATTGGTACGAGGAGAACGACGAGGACCCCACACCCTCCGAGGCGGCGTTCACGCGACCGCTCAAATACGTCGTTCCACGCCTCGAACTCCTCGGCTTCAATCTAGAGCACGTCCGGCGTGAGTACGACGCCGTCGCGCAAAACTGGCTGGAGGAGAGGAAGTATCTTCAGATCGGCGACGAAGAGCTCGTTCCTGACCTGATGAACTTTGCGGAATTCGTCGCATTTGCAGCCGCGTACCCGCTCGACAGTCTCGACGACACCTTTGTTCCGTATGCGGACGATGCAGGCAAAGCGAGGATACAAGCTCGCTTCAAAGAGGTACAGGTCGAGCGGATCCCTGCAGATCGACCCTCTGGCATTCAAGTCCACTCGGAGCGAAATTTCTTCGGCTCTTTGGTGAATATCCTTCACCCGTATTCCGTGTTGCGACTCTTGGCGGAGATCGAAGCGAACAAGGATGCGCCTGTCGTCTGGCAATATGGACCGTTGGTGCAATCCGGGTGGGCGACAGAGCGGGAATTTATGCCCGATGCCCGGCGAACCGAGACGTTCCTGATTGCGACTGAAGGCAGTTCGGACGTCCATATTTTGACGCATGCGCTCGCGCTGCTGCGGCCAGGGATAGCGGATTTCTTTCGCTTCATCGACGTGAGCAAGCGTCACCCCTTCTCCGGTACGGGAAGCCTCGTGAAATTCGCGGAAGGACTCGCAAAAATAGACGTTCACAACCAGGTTCTTTTCGTGTTCGACAATGACGCGGAGGGTCTCGATGCGCATCAGCGTCTGTCGAAGCTCACCTTTCCTGTGAACATGCGCGGAATCATGTTGCCTGAGCTTGAGGAGTTCCGCTCGTTTCCGGCTCAAGGTCCCGAGGGGCTCCATCACTCGGACATCAATCGGCGCGCTGTGGCAATTGAGTGTTATCTCGATCTTGACGTCGGCGGTTATCCGCCGGCGAAAGTGCGCTGGACCAATCACAAGGAGAGCCTGGATACCTATCATGGGGCGCTGGAATTTAAAGAGGTCTACAGCAAAGAATTTCTTAAGCAGACGGCCGAGACTTTGACTGAAGGAGCGTATGACGTTCGCAAGATTGAGGTCGTCCTAGACTCTCTTGTCGCGGAATGTGTAGCGATCGCGGCCGATCAATGGGACACCCGGCGGGGATCAAATTGAGACATACCTTCTGATAGCTGAAAGTGCGCCTGGGTCGAAGGTGCCGATCAGGTCGACACGGTCGACCCGGAGACCGGCGATCGGGCCAAGAGTGCCGATGGGTTGATGAGGACGCCACGGCCAGCCGTGGACGGCTAAGTCCGAGGTTTGCGGCAGACTGGCCCCATGACCGAACTCGCGTACATGGTCCGAGAAGATTGGGGACAGCACGGCACCGCGATGCGGCAGCAGAGTGCCGTGATCCAAGACTGGCTCGGAAGTCCGCCATACGTTTTCGCTACGGCCGATCGGAAGACGTACGAGTCGGACCACAGCGCTGACCGTGAGTTCATGACCTTCGTCGCCCACGACGCCGACGAACGGCACGTCATCGACCTGTCAGACCTCAATGAGCTCCGACGCACCGACAAGACGATCAGCCGTCCGCTCATCGTCCTGCATCCCTACAAGGAACGGGATTGCGACTTGCTGCGCGAGATCGTCACGACGGAGTCCGTCGCGAGACTGTTCGTCATCGTTTGGTCGCCGCACGATATGGTCCGCACCTGGCTCGACGGGGTCGGCGCCACGAACCTGCACATCGGGTCCGCGCTCGAAGCACCAGACGCCGTGCAACTTGAGGCCGCGAAGTGCTGGGTAGGTGAGCAGTACAACGGGCTGTCGGGTGGCAACGGCAAGGATGTCGTCGTGCAGCTACTGCGCGTGTTTACCGCAGCCGGCTATCCGCTTGACGCTGCCACCTGGCTGCGTGCCTTCTTCGCAGCAGGCGGCGAGTTTGACGAAGCCACAAAGGTCGCGAAGCTCATCAAGGAGATGCAGGAGGGCACCCAGCACCGCATCAAGGCGCGCTACCGGCCCGACATTCTGAGCGTGCTACGCGAGCGCGCCACTGAAACTGCATGATCACCCCGAGTTGAAGCGGAGCCCGACAGGGGCAACCGCTGGGCTGTCACCCCTGAACGTTCGACAGAAGGTCCGCCTAACTATGTCCACTTTAGACGCGATGTAGGTTCCGTACGCACATGATCAGCGTTGGAAGCATGACCGTTGCCTTCCGTAACCGGTTGACCACAGGAATCGCTACCGACTTCCGCGCTTGTTGATCATGCCGTTGGTCTACCGCTGTGGACACGAGGCCCTTTGGATGCCCACCGACAAGCAGGGCGACGACACGCGTGCCAGGTGCCTTGGGAATCGTGGTGCCCGGCGCGAGGATGGTCCGTCGACGCCGTGTCCAGCGCGAACGAGCTTGGGCACGGCTGCGCAGGGCTGATGGGAGATGCAGTGTGAAGGTACGACGGGTGTCCGTGGGCAACTTCCGCGGTGTTCGGTTCGGAAGTGTCACGCTGGACGGACACAGCCTGCTCGTTGGCGGAAACGTGGTTGGGAAATCGACAATCTGTGAAGCGCTCGACCTTGCCTTGGGTCTTGAGAGGCTCTACCGACGCCCCGTCATTGACGAGTTCGACTTCTACCAGGCCGCCTACCGCGACGATGCTCAGACTCAACCACCCTCGGTGCCTGTGGTCCGTATCGAGGTCGTGCTGACCGAGTTGTCGCAGGATGCGCAGCGACGGTTCCACGGGCACCTGCGTCCGTGGTCTGCTGATACCAACGACTTCGCCGCGCCCGTCGACGACGATGCGATCGAACTCGCAGACGGCGAGTGGTGCCTCCCTATCGTGTTCCTCGGCCGGTTCAACCCGGACGAGGATGACTTCGAAGGGAACACGTTCTTCGGCCACCCGCAGCGGTCACCTGGCGAGTACGACGAGCGTGACCTGGGCGGTGGCCTGGCTGTGTTCCGCCGCGATGACAAGAGATACTGCGGATTTCTGTATTTGCGGCCGAACCGCACCGGGGCCCGCGCGCTCAGCTTCGGCCGCGGCTCGCTCATCGATACGATCGTTCGGCTGGAGTCCGGTGAGGGCGGGTCACTGTGGGAGAACGCGCTCGACGAACTCCGCCACATCGACTTGGCCGACAGCACCGCCGGGTTCACGCAAATCCGTAACCAGTTGCTGTCCAGAGTCCGGCGCTTCCTGTCCATGGCCGACGACGACTCGGGTGTGGGCGTGCGTCCCTCGGACCTGACCCGCGAACACCTGCGTGAAGTGCTGCGCATGTTCATCGCGACCCAGCCCGGCACGTACCCGGTGCCGTTCAACCGGTTGTCGACCGGCGCCCTGAACGTGCTCGTGTTCGCCCTGCTCACCTACATCGCCGACCTACGCGGACCCGGCTCGGTCATCTTCGCGATGGAGGAACCCGAGATCGCCTTGCCACCGCACACGCAACGGCGATTGGTGGACTTCGTCACCGCGAACATGGGGCAAGCCATCGTCACGTCCCACTCGCCGTACGTCATCGAGAAGTTCGACCCGGACCAGATCGTCGTCCTCAACCGGGACCACACCGGAGCCCTCACCAGCAATCACATCGACCTCGGCGAGGACGTCAAACCCAAGCGCTACCGCGCGCAACGGCGCCAGTTCGCCGAAGCTGTTCTCGCTCGTGCCGTACTCGTGGTCGAGGGCGCGACCGAGGTCGCGACTTATCTCGCAGTCGCCGATGTGCTCGACGCCGACCCCGACACCGCATACCAGCATCCCGACGTTGCCGGGCTGAGCCTGTTCAACGCCGAGAACGACGTCTCGGTCCCCGTCTACGGGGAGGTGTTCGCCGGCCTCGGCAAGATCGTGTTCGGTGCACACGACACCCCGGACACCCCCTTCAGTGCCGAACTGGCCGAGAAGACCAAGTCGTTCACGATTCACCGGGACATCGCCTACGCCGGTATCGAGGAGCTACTCGTCACGGAGATCGACCCCGGTGTGCTCCGCCGGTTCCTGACCAAGGTGGCCGCCGGTAGTGATTACCCACAGCACTGTGGCTACCTTCCTGACCCAGCAACAGATGCCGACGTGGTCAACCTCGCGCGGAAGGTCCTGCGAGCACGCAAAGGGGCGGAGTCGCTCGCACCGCAGCTCATCGCCGAGTGCAGCCGTGAGGAACTCCCGGCGACGCTGGCCGACCTGTTGCTAGAGATCCATGCGTACCTGTCCGCGGCACCGCCAGACCTCGATCCGACCAGTGGCGCCGAGAAGCCGGCTACCGGTGGTACCGACAGCCTTGCCGGGAACAGCGAGACAGCCGCGGACGATCCCGGTGCGGCGTGATGGAGCTTGACCAGACTCGCCGGGACATCCTCGCAGCCACCGGCCACCTGCTCATCGAAGGCGGACCCGGCAGCGGCAAAACGACCATCGCGCTCATGAAGGCCGCGCAGACAGTGGACACCCTGCAAGCCGAACAAAAGGTCCTCTTCCTCTCCTTCTCCCGCGCCGCCGTCCGCCAGATCTCCGACCGCGTCGGTGAGCACCTGACCCGCGACACCCGCGATCATCTAGAGATCCGCACCTTCCACGCCTTCTTCCTGGACCTTGTCCGCGCTCACGGACCACTGCTCACCGGCACTCCCTCGGTGTTCCTGCCGCCCGACGCCGAGAACCAGATCAAAGCTGGTCACGACGGCGACTGGGACGCCGAGACGCACGAGCTGGCCCGCCGCGGCATCTACGTCTTCGACCAACTCGCCGCCACCGCAGCTACCCTCCTCGAACGCAGCCCCGCGCTGCGGCGGCTCTACAGCGACCGGTACCCGCTGCTCATCGTCGACGAGTTCCAGGACACCAACATCGACCAGTGGCGCGCCATCAAAGCACTGTCGCAGAACTCCACAATCATCTGCCTCGCCGACCCCGACCAGCGCATCTACGACGCGTTCGTCAAAGGCATTGACGAAGCACGCCTCCAGCACGCCGTCGACGCGCTCAACCCGACACGGTTCGACCTCGCCGGGGGACAACCACCGCAACGCTGGCAACGGAATCCTCGACTACGCCAACGCTGTCCTGCGCAGCCAACCTGCCGCACTGCCAGCCGCAATCCAGTACGTCACCTACCGCTATCCCACGACACCCGAGCAGATCAGCCACTACGTCATTCACACAATCCAGAACCACTACGCCGAGCATCTCGGCCGGCAACCCACCATCGCTGTCCTTGCCCCCGAGAATGCGTTCATCGCGCAGATCTCCGAAGCAATCTCGAAAGACCAGACACTGCCCAACGGCAAGGCACTGCCTGCCCTTGACCACGAACTCGTGTGGGACCCCGGTCTGTCCGTCGCGGCTGGATTCGTCGTCGCCAGCATCCTGGAGTGGCCAACACTGCCACGCACCGAGGCCATCACCGCAACGTTGCGCTGTATCGCCGACTTCTACCGGGTCAAGGTCGCGGGCGGCACCACGTCCGCACGATCAACCATCACCACGCTCGACAACGCGATAGCCGCACTCGCCAACGGAAAAACGATCCGCGCGAAGGCAGGCCAAGCGATCATCGACGCCTATGACTCCAGCATCCAACTTACCGGAAACCCCGTCACCGACTGGCAACTCGCTCGCGCCCGACTGCGCGGGGCGAGGGAACTGGACGAGGTGTTCGACAAAGCGCGGCTCCTTCGCCTCTTTCATGCCACCGACACCCTGGCCTGGGGGCTCAGTGAGATCTGGGACGGTGAAGCCTCCTACCCGGACGCTACGGGCACGGTGCGGCGCATCCTCGCCAACGAGATGATCGCCGGTCGTCCGACCGAACCACACCCGATTACTTTGATGAACATGCACAAGTCGAAAGGCAAAGAATTCGACGCCGTTGTCATCGTCGAAGGCCAACACCGCGCCCGGCTCATGGAGCCGACTTGGCCCGCTCTGCGTGCCACACAGACCCGCCGTGTACTCCGCGTCGCCATCACCCGCGCACGACACCAGGTCATTCTCGTCCGGCCAGCGAACGCCACCCCACTCCTGCCCCCGTGACCTCACAAGCAACCACAGACAGACGCGGCATTCGTCAGTTGCAACACCGGCACCGTCACAGCTGGACCTGGAGCAGTCAGTGGGACTCGACAAAGACGAGGAGACGGCATTGCCCCACGAAAACGACCTCTTTGAGCGAGCCCTCGAAGCGACAACGCAGGAGCTGCCCAGGCGAACTCTGGCAACCTATGCCCGACTGTGGCAGCTTGAAACATGGCTCAGGCAGATGGTCTACGTTGAACTAAGGGCAAATTTCGGGAACAGCTGGCAGCAACAAGTCACATCATCCGCGACCTACCAACATGGCGACAGTCGATTGACGCACATGCCAACACCGGAACAACAACCCATCAGCTATATCACCTTTGGCGCCTTGCAAAAAACAATAACAAGGCACTGGTCGCTCTTTGAGAAATATCTGCCACCACAAAACCTTTGGGATGCAAAACTTGAGGAGATTTCGCAGATCCGCAACAGGGTAGCGCACTTCCGGCTGGGGCATCACGATGATCTGCAGCGCGTCCTACGGTTCATGAAAGATGTCGACAAAGGGTTCTGGACGTTTTGCACAAGCTACAACGCCGCCTCCCCAGTCTTGCCTCCGTCCCGAGACCCCGTTGTCAAGCGGTTCCAGTCTCTCGACCAGTTTCCCTACGTAAAGGTCGACACCCGGCGGTGGGCCATGGTAGGCGTGGCTGATCCAGACGCCATCTTCAGCTTGTCTATCAATGTGCTGCGACGACCATGGCATACGATTCAAAGCGTAGGTCGGATCGCAGGGCAAGCGGGATTTATCTACGACATCGTTATCACGGCAAGAGAAAAGCGCCGATTTGACTATTCGCGGTATCTTCAAGACACAAAACGAGTACACGGCGACCTCGTGCATATATGCCTCGATTCTTTCAATGCTTCAATACGAGTGACAATCCCTGCCATTCTTGGTACTCGCGCAATCAATAGAACCGCACAGGTACTGCTCGACTGGATACCCAATTCCCTTCATCGCAGCGAGGGCACTGGGGATCGAACAGACGAGACCCAGGATCTAGCGGAAGAGTGGCCGGAGTACGTCCTAGGTCCCAAAAACCCCTTATGTTTCTTGACGCCCGACATGCCGTGTTCGTTTTTCATGACATAACGATGGCGTCCTAGTCAGAACGTCGCCAAAAGGGGAGCTGGACCAAGGTGTGTATCGTGCAAGAAAGTTCCGGCGAAGGCCGCGACGGAGTCGTGCTGCGAGGCGATCCTGGCCACTCGACCAGCAGTACAACACATTACCTACATCGAGCGCACACTTCCGCGATACTTGACAAATGATCAAGTAGTGATCGTCTGGGTGCGGAAACGATCATTTTCCCGCGAAACCTACACGCGAGCATCGCCGGTGGGGCGGCTGGCCGCGAGGTAGTCGTCCCCGTTCCAGCGGTAGTTGCTGACCTGGACTGGTTCGCCGAACGTCGGGGCGTGCACCATCTTGCCGGCGCCGATGTACAGGCCGACGTGGTGAACGTTGCCGGGTGTGCCGTAGAAGACCAGGTCGCCGGGGAGCAGCGGTTGGCCGGCGGGCACCAGTGGACCCGCGTTGTACTGAGTCTGCGCGGTACGAGGCAGGTTGATGCCGGCGGCGTTGTAGGCGGCTTTGGTGAGGCCGGAGCAGTCGAAGCCCGCGTGTCCACCAGCTGGTCCGTTGCCACCCCACACGTACGGGAGGCCAAGTTGACCGCAGGCGAAGTTGATCGCCATGATCGCGGCCGGATTGGGTGCCTGGATCTTGTTGCAGTCGCCGGTTCCGACGGTGGCGGTACCGTACCGTTTTGCCTGTGCCAGAACGCCGTTGACGTAGTCCTCGTCATGGTTGTAGGCGAACAGGGCCTTGCGGATGTCTTTCTGTGCTCCGGAGTCGCAGAGGTAGAACGCGGCGGCGTAGATGGCGTCGTGCGGGTTGTAGCGTGACGGCGGGTTGGAGCCACCGGGCGGGATCGTGTGCCGCGCGATGACGCCGTCGAAGGTGGGCTTGAGGAACTGCATGGGACCGCCGGCCCCCATGTAGTTCTCGCCTTCCTTGATGCCCTCGCCGGATCCGCGGCCGTGCTTGGATTCGGCGTCGCCGATGGCGGCGAGGATTGTCCAGTCCAGTCCTGGGCACACGGAGGCTGCGGCTCGGTAGAGCGACAAGTAGTCGTTGGGGATCTCGGCGATCGCGGCCTGGCTCGGCTCGGTGCCACCGGTGCCGAACAGGGCACTGACGATGGCTTTGCCGACACCCCCGATGAGGATGGGGATAGCGATGATGGCCGCGACAGCGGCAACGGCGATCTTCATGGAGTCACCTCCGAAAGCGGCTGGTGGGGAGGGGTGGCGGGAGCGGGTCCGGCGCGGCCAGTTCCGCGGGCGCCTGCTGCGCCTGGGCCGCGGTCGAGGACGGCACCGCGGAGGGCGGGTCGACGTGGGGCCAGAGCCGCGCGAGCTCGACAAGGCGAAGCCGGCCCGGCCGTCGCGATGCCGGGCCGGAGATCGGCAACCAGCGCGCGGCGGCAGGGTTGTCCTCGCCGGCCACGCCCGCGACATCAGCGGCGCTGGTGGCTACGGGCACCAGCGCGGGACGGTCCAACTGGGACAGTGCGTCGGCGAGCGCCCTGCGCGCGGTGGTTTCGCGGCGGTTGGTGGGCAGCCACACCAGGACGGGCGTGGTGATTCCCGTTGCGGTGGCGAGCTTTTCGTAGCCGTGCAGCTTGCGGCCGAGCTTGCCGAGGTCTTCGGTGCCGAAGTCGAATTCGAGGAAGAACTCGATCTGGTGGCCGTCTTCGCGCCAGCGGCCGTAGGCGTCGGGGCGGACCATGTCGCCGAAGAGCCGGCCGCAGCGCAGCTCGGACCACCACGCGGTCAGTCGTCCGCGGGCGCCGGACTGTCGACTGAGTGCGACGAGGGCGGTGAAGAAGCCGTTGACGCCCACGGTGTGCGCGAGGCGCAGGGAGTGGGCGATGCCGACGGCGTCTTCGTGGCGGTAGCCGAGTTGCTTGGGGTCGAGGCCGTCCTCGTAGGCCAGCGCGACGGCTCCGGCGATGTCGAGCACGTAGTGCATCGGTGCGGTGCCGGAGCTGACGAACGGCTGGAAGCGGTCGACGACGCGCCACTTGAACAGGTCGAGCAGGCGGTGGTTGGCCGCGCGCATGGTCGGGTAGCAGAGTTCGACGATCTGCTGGGTGGTGAAGACTTTGTGCTCGTGCAGCATCCGGGCCAGCCAGCGGTCCCGGAGGGTGAGCCGTCCGGCGAGCTGGGCGTGGTGCTCCCCGGTGGTGGCCGCCCGTGGCGTGGGGCGTTGGGGCATGTGCCCGCGCAATGCCCGCTGAGGCGTGGGATTCGAAATCATGGGTCGGCACCTCCCAGTCGTTGGGCCGGAATGGGGGAAGGTGAAGGCAACGCATGCGGGATCACCGGAGCGGACGTGCGCGATAGGTGAGCCCGCATGCGTTGCGGGAGAACGAGATCCGTCGGGTCAGGCGGCGCGGCGTGGGTCCACAGTGGGCTGGCCGGCGCGGCCCGTTGCGTTGTCGGCGTCGGTGACGGGCGGGCGCGTGTTGATCCTGGCTGCTTTGCGGATTGCCTTGGCGCGTCCGGGAATCGGGGGCGGGAGCTTCTCGGTGACCGCAGTGAACGGCGGTGCTTCCTCGCCGCCCAGGACGAGCCGGGCGGCGACGTGGTACACGCCGAGATTGGACAGGTCGTGATCGCTCAGCCGCGGCATGGTGTGCCGGGCCAGCCTCTTCGCGTCCTCGGGCGAGGCGTTGAAGAAGATCTTGCTGCGCGCGTTCGTGCTGATGCCCTCTTCGAGCTCCTTCGGTAGCTGCCCGAGGTACTGGTGCGCCAACGCCATGGAGAGCCGGTAGCCGCGGGCCTCGGCGAGCATGTCCTCCAACGGGTAGGCCAAGTTCAAGAAGTTGTGGCACTCGTCCACGTACAACCCGCAGTCGCGGCGTTGACGCTGCGGGACGCGAGCTCGGCGGGTGGCGGCTTGCCAGGTGCGGGCGACGACGATGGAGCCGACCAGCCGCGCGGTTTCCATCCCCAGCGCGTCGCGAGCGATGCGCACCAGGCAGATGCCACCGGTGTTGAGCACGTCGTCCATGTCCACTGTGGAGGTTCCACCGGCGATGGCGGCGCGGACGAAGGGACGCAGCAGGAAGCCGCGGATCTTGTTCATCAGCGGCGCGATCACTTGTGCGCGGCTGGCTTCGGACAGGTCGTCGTACCAGGACCAGAAGCCCTTGAGGACCTCGTCGTCGATCTGGTCGCAGGCCCGTTGCCGGAACGCCGGCACGGTCAGCAGCTTGGGCAGGTCGACCAGCGTCGGCGTGCCGGGCATCGCGGTCAGGGTGAGCAGACCGGCGCGCAGGATGTCGTCCGTGCGCGGACCCCACGAGGAGGCGTAGATCCGGGAGAAGATCGACACCAGGTTGTCGACCGCGCGGGCCTTGTCCGCGCCCTCCAACGGATTGAGCACCGGCGGGCGGGCGCGGGAGTCGGCGTCGAACAGCACGACTTTCTCGCCCAGCTCCTCGGGTAGGCGCATGAGGATGTCGCTGACCAGGTCGCCCTTCGGGTCGACCACGACGACACCGCGGCCGGCCTCGGCGTCGGCCAGGATCATTCGGGCCATCAGCTCGGACTTGCCGGAGCCGGTCGCACCGAGGATGTGCAGGTGGTGGCGGGCGTCGGCGACGTGCAGGCCGACCGGGCGGGAGTGGCCGGAGTCCGACAGCCCGAGGGGCTTGATCTGCTCGCCGGTGGTGGCGATGCCCGGCGGGGGCGGCACGGCCTTCGCACCGGCCCGCTGCAGACCGGGCGTGGACTCGTCGATCGGCAGGTGCGCGATCGCGGCCAGCTCCGGGATCGAGAGCAGGTCACCCTTGCCAAGCCGGCGTTCGGCCAACACGACAACCGGGTCGCGGCGGATCCGAACCCGGCGGTAGTAGTTGTGCTCGGAGTAGGCGGCGAACGCCGAGGCGATCGCGTGCCCGCGGCCCCGCAGCACCTCCCGCACCGCCTGGACCTCGCCCGAGGTAGCGTCCTCGGGGACGGTAGTGGCCACCGCGTAGCGGATGCGGGTCTCGAACTGGTTCGCCCGCAGCTTCTCGACCACAGCACGGTCCTGGGCGGCATACTCCAGGCTGGTCTGCCGATCCAGGCCCGGCGTCCGTGTGCTGGTCGACGGCTTGGGTGTCTTGCCCGGCGTGATGGCGTCGAGCAGCCGGCCGACCAGGTGGACCGAGCCGCCCGCGTGCACCCACCGGGCCGCGCGCCGTGCCTTGGTCACTCGGTGGCCGGCGACTGGGCGGGCGAGGATCTGCACGCAGGCGCGTTCGTGCGGGCCGAGCCCGACCGGTGCACCGAGCATCGCGCGAATCGGGTCGGCCGGGTGCTCAGTGCGGATCGGCAGTGCCTCCGAGCGCGCCAGCCTCAGCTCGCCACCAACCGCCTCGACTCGCCGACCCGCCGCTGCGGTGGTCGGGATCGGGGGCTTGGCGGGAGTGGTGCGGGTGTGCGCGCCGGGCCAGGCGGCCTCGATCGCGCGCTCGACCATGCCCGGCGGCACCAGGCCGGGCACCCACAGGCGGATCTGCACGCCGTCGTCGGTGAAGGTCAGCTCGAAGGCCAGGTGCGGCTGCCCGCCGAAGCGGCGCAGCCACCCCGGCCGCAGCAATCCGACCAGGTTGGACCACACGGTGATCGCCCCGGACGGGTCGACAGTCGGCGGCGCCAGCACGGTGACCACTCGGGCATCGGTGGCCAGGCGCTGGTGGTAGCGGCGGCGCCACCGACGGCGCGCGACGACCGCGGCGGTGACAGCGACCACGAGCACCGGCCCGACGATCGGGCCCCACGTGAGGGCGAGGTCGCGCAGATGCGCCAGCACGTTCTGGAACGCGCCGAGCGGATCACGCAGGTAGTCGCCGACCGGTGAGGCAAGCACGACGGCGGTCTGCTCGACACGCGGAGGAACGAGGGCGGACAGGGGTGTGGCAGTGATTGGCCAGGACATCGGGAACCTCCCCACGCAAAGCGGTCGGCGAGACGGGCGCGAGCTGCGGTCACGCAGCCCGTGGCTGGTCGCCCCGCACCGGGCTGGGCTCGGCCGTGGGCTGCTGGCTGTGGTCGGGGCGGGTGTTGTCGACGACGAGCCGCAGGTGCCGGCGGCCTCGGCGGGCGGCGCGGTCGGCGTCGACCTCGGCTTGCCACTCGGAGAACCGACGGCCGGCTAGCCGCTTGAGGTAGGCGGGAATGCGGTTGGCCGGCACACCGACCAGCCGCGGGCCTAGGACCGCGAGTAGGTCGCTGGCTTCCTGCGAGGCCCAGCCCGCCTCGGCGATCGCGGACTCGTCGGGAAACACATCCGCGACCCGGTCGACGGCGGGATTCAGCGCGGCATCCTGTGTCCCGCCATACGAATAGACCCACAGAAAATTCGGCGGCGGATCAGGTTCGACAAGCGTCCGGAATCGGGACACCTCTTTGGTGTAGGCGTAGAAATTCGTGTCGGGCCGAGCCCGGCAAATATCCAGCCATGCCTGAAGGTAGGCGTCGGAGAAGAAATCGCCACTGTCGTGAATTCTGATCCAGGCGCCGCAGAACTTGGCCGCGCCGAGTTCCGCGGCCATTGCGGCCCGCCAGCCGGCCAGATCGTCGAGGACGTACATCAGGTTCGCCTGGTGCTTGGCGCGGACGACCGGCCAGGTGTAGGTGCCGTGCCGGGCGTAGCACGCCTGGGCACAGATTCCGGCCGACGGACAGGTGTTGTAGGTACGGCCGTCGGCCAAACGGCCGGCCCAGGCCGGCAGCGACCAGTTCCACACGCCGATCTGGCGCATTTCGCTGTTTTGCGTGAGCAGCCGCGCGGGCCGGTTAGCTGTGGCGGAAATGGGCAATGACGCAGACATGGGTATCCCCTGGATGCGATTCGGTGTGAACGGATTGATGCCTGCGATTAGGCGGCGTCGAGTTCGATCTGCGATGCGTTGCCGTCGTCGAACGAGTCCGCGATTCCCGCGGTGTCGTCCGCGCCGAGCTCGACGAAGGAGTTCTCGATTCCCGACGACGTGTCGGAATACCCGGCGATTTCTGCGGGGTTGGATGCAGGAAGTTCCCGACGTTCGCGCTGACCGTCACTTGTGTCCAGACGCTGCTGCTCAGGCCAGGGGCACTGAAGTCGGTGGCTGTGGATGTCCGACACGCCGTCAGGATTTCCGACGAAACACCGGGGTTTGTGAGCTATCGTCGGAATCGGCCAACTGAGGGGTCGAACGCGGAGGTGCCGATGGCGCTGGCGGTGGTTCGGTCCTTGGGTGCGCCACGCAGGCTGAACACGACGCAGGAGTTGGAGGACTTCGAGCAGGAGCTGGTCGATCAGTATCTGCTCGCTGCGGTCGGCGCCGGGCTCGGCGACAGCGTGGTGGGCAACGACCGGACGGTGCTGTTCGAGTTCATGCGGTTCCTCGGGCGTCCGATCTGGACCGCCCAGCCACACGACGCCGACCGTTTCCTTAGTCACCAACGTAAAGACCTCGGTCGTGCGCGGACGACGGTGCAGCACAAGGCGTGGGCGATTGGCCATTTCTTCGACTTCGTTCTCGCTCGCTACCAGGGTGATGTCCACACGCTGACCGGGTGTGTGGTCGGACAGCCGATCGACGAGTACAACCGCCCGGCCAAGGCCGATTACGGCCAGCCTCGTATCCCGCCCTCGGGCGAGGAGGTCGAGCATCTGTTCAGCTCGTGGCGCGATTCGTTGGAGCACAAGCGGAAATTCCTGATTGCCGCGCGGGACTATCTGGCGGCGTCGTTGTGGCGCCGGGCGGGCTTGCGGATCCGTGAGACCTACATGCTCGACATCCGGGACTGGCGCCGGGATCTCGGAGAGTTCGGCAAGCTGCACGTCCGGTTCGGCAAGGGCAGCCGCGGCCGCGGCGCGAAGACCCGGCTGGTCCCGGCGATCAACCAGGTCGCCGAACTGCTGGACTGGTGGCTGATCGACGTCCGGCACCAGTTCGGCGACGACTGGCAGAACCCGGACGCGCCGCTGCTGCCCAGCGAACGCGACGACCCACACACCGGCTGCTGCCGCCGGGCCTGCGACCAAGCGTTGCGCGACGGACTGGGCGCAGCGACCTCGTTGTGGCTGCCGGACTGGGTCGGCCGGTTGACACCGCACACGCTGCGGCACTACTGCGCCTCGTCGTTGTATGCGCGCGGCATGGACCTTAAGGCGATCCAGGACATCCTCGGCCATGAATGGCTGTCCACGACCACCCGCTACATCCACGTTCAGGACGACCACGTCGAGCACGCCTGGACGGTCGCCAACCAGCGAGTCGCCGCCCGTCTCGGGCAGTAGAAGGGACACGACGATGCGATGGAACCTGCGGCTCAAAGCCGCTGAACAGGGCATCTGGAAGTCCACCGAGATGCGCCGCCGGCTCGCGGAGGCGGGCCTGGAGATCAGCGCCGGGAAGATGTCGGCGTTGTGGACGACCACACCGACCACGATCCGCCTCGACGACCTGGACGTGATCTGCGCGGTCCTCGAGTGCGACCCGGCTGACCTGCTGGTCTGCGAGCCGGACCAAGTCGCCGCTCGCAAACCGGCCAAGGCTGAGACGGGCACGACCGCGCCGATCACCCCGCGGCTGGGGCGACACCGATCGGTGCCCCCGGCATGACCGGGCGCCCGCACCGCTGCCAGGTCTGCGGGGTGCGTCCACCGGCGATGCGCGAGGTCCCGTTCTGTTTCCAGTGCTGGCCCGGCGGCCCGGTCACGCCACCGCCCTGCCGCAAGTGCGGGTCCACACAGAACTACTACACCTCGGGGTTGTGCGCTCGCTGCCACACCCACGCGCCCGGGGAACGCTCGCCGGTCTGGCGGCTGCCCGGCCCGCTCGCACCGTCGGTGGTTGTGGTGGATTCTTGCCCGGACTGCTACGCCTGGGGCGTCACCCGCACCTACGGCTGGCTGTGCTCGGCCTGCTGCTCGTGGCGGGAAACCCACCGGAACGTCGACGTCTGCCGCACCTGCGGCCACCGGGTCGCCCTGGACGAGACCGGGTCGTGCCGGTTGTGCCACAAGACCCGCAGCCTCCTGGCCCATGAACTCGGGCTCCGGACCGGCAAGGTCGACATCGCCGAAGCGAACCGGCATGGCCAGCAGCTGTTCTTCGCCGGGATGTGGCACCGCGAAGGCGGCACCCGCCCCTACATCAAGAAAACCATCCCGCCGGATCTGTCGGTGCTGCGGCCGGTCGGTTACCGGCAGCTGGTGTTCTGGGACCTCCCGCGCGACCTTGAATCCGGGCTGCGCCACGGATTCCCGCCACCACCGGATCCCGCGCGGGAAGTGGCGTGGCGCCGGTTCGTCCGGGAATTCGCCGACGAGCATGGCTGGGGAATCAACGTCACTGAACGCACTCAGCGGGTGATCCGCATGCTGCAGGGCATGCAGGACACCCCGGGCGCGGCGATCCGGGCCAGCGACGTGCTGCCCATGTCGAGCATCCGCCACCCGGTCCGCCCGGTGCTCGACGTGCTGGCCGCGGCCGGCATGCTCGCCGATGACCGCGTGCCCGCCGTGGTGCGCTGGTTCACCGTCCAGATCAGCACCCTGCCTGAGGAGATGCGCCGGGAGCTGGGCGTCTGGTTCGACATCGTCCGCAACGGCAGCGCGACCCCGCCGCGGTTCCGGCCGCGCTCCGAACGGACCGTCCGCTCGCAGCTGTCGTTCGCCTTGCCCACCTTGCGGTGCTGGGCACGTGAGCACGCGTCGCTGCGCGAGATCGGCCGCGACGACGTCCTCGCCGCCTTGCCGTCCAGCGGCAGCCCGCGATCGTGCACCTTGCAGGGCTTGCGGTCGATCTTCCGGGTACTCAAGGCCCGCCAGCTCACGTTCGTCAATCCGACTGCTCGCATCAGCGTCCCCACGCCCCACCCGCACGCACCCGCACCGATCGACCTGTCGGCGCTGCGCGCCGCGCTCGACTCGCAGGACCCGACCTGCGCCGCGCTGGCCGCGCTGCTGGCGTTCCACGCCATCCGCATCTGGCAGCTCTGCGCCCTGCACTTGACCGACCTGCGCGACGGACGGCTGCACGTCGAGGGCCGCGTCATCCCGCTCGCCGTCCCCGTCCGGCTGCGGCTGAGCGCCTACCTGACCTGCCGGCAACGGTCCTGGCCCAACACCGCCAACCCGCACCTGTTCATCCATTACCGCAACGCCAACACCACCCGGCCGGTCACCCCGTGGTGGATCCGCAAGCGTCTCGGCATGAACGCCCAGTCCATCCGCCAGGACCGCATTCTCGACGAAGCGCACGCCAGCAGCGGCGACGTCCGCCTGATCTGCGACCTGTTCGGACTCTCCGTCGCCGGCGCCTAAGGGATGTCTCGTAACCCGGTGGGCGGCTGGCCGGTCCGGTAGTTGATCATGTTGTGGTGGTTCAGGTGATCGCAGCGTCGCGGCCGGAGTGGATTGCCCCGTTCACCGGGCTGGAA
>Ga0164243_10003745_pt1 | contig 24216 bp, 19 predicted proteins | sample OricompcompostOP_FD_108781 | JGI IMG/M metagenome (GOLD analysis project Ga0164243, IMG submission 108781) | Organic Plus compost microbial communities from Emeryville, California, USA - Original compost - Organic plus compost (OP) | ecosystem: Engineered > Solid waste > Mixed feedstock >...
GGACGGTCCGGCCTGGCGGCCTCACGGCCTCACGGCCTGGCGGCCTCACGGCCTGGCGGCCTCACGGCCTGGCGGCCTCACGGCCTGGCGGCCTCACGGCCTGGCGGCCTCACGGCCTGGCGGCCTCACGGCCTGGCGGCCTCACGGCCCGAGTGCGCTCAGGTGCCGGTGACGCCGTCGATGCGTTCGCGCAGCAGATCCGCCTGGCCGTTGTGGCGGGCGTACTCCTCCACCATGTGGTGCAGGATCCAGCGCAGCGACACCCGCTCACCCAGCACCGTGGACTCCGGCTCCGGCAGCCGGCCCTCGTCGTCGAGGGAGACGCCGGCGGTCAGCCGGCGCCCGGTCTCGATCTCGGTGCGCCAGACGGCCAGTGCCTCGTCCATCCCGCGGCCGGGTACGAGCGTGAAGCCGCCGTCCCGGTCGTTGTACTCCGCCTCGTAGATCGGCGGCACGTCGCGTCCGGCGAACACCCGCTGGAACCACTTCCGTTCGACTTCTGCGACGTGCTGCACGAGGCCCAGCAGCGTCAGCGGGGACGGCGGGACGGAGGCCGTACGCACCTGCTCGTCGTCGAGTCCCGCGCACTTCTGGGCGAGAGTGGTGCGGTGGAACTCCAGCCAGCTCTCCAGCATTTCGCGTTCGGCGGCGAGCGGCGGCGGAATGGGGCGGGGCATGGATGTCGAGGCCATGGCCACCATCCTGCCGCCCGGACGGCCGCCGCCGCGCACCGGGCGGCCCCTCCGCGGTAGTGGCCCGCGGCCCGGGTGACACCGGGGAGTCCGGCGGTCGTTGGGCGAATGAGAGGCGAAGAGTGCCGAACCGGTGGTCACCGGCACCTCGACTCCTTAACATCGATCAACGCCAGGTTGTGCATCGATGCACAATCCATGCCGCCGTACGGGAGGCCCCATGCACCGCCCCACGCCCATGAGCAGCCGCAGCCGCCGGTCCCGCAGGCGCGCCTGCACCGTCTCCGCCGCGGCCGCGGCGGTCGCGCTGGCGCCGCTGCTCACGGCGTGCGGCAGCAGCGCACACCCGGGCGCCGCCGCGGTGGTGGACGGCAAGCGCATCACCATCGGGCAGCTGCAGTCCCGGGTGCGTGCGGTGCGGGACGCGCAGCGCGCGGCGCCGCAGAGCGAGCAGATGATCAGCGGCAGTGGCCAGTTGACCCGGGCCACCTTGGACAGCATGGTGCGCGAGCGCATCGTGCGGAAGGCCGCCGAGGACGCCCACATCTCCGTCACCCGGCGCGAAGTGCAGGCCGAGCGCGGGAAGTTGGAGAAGCAGGCGGGCGGCGCCAAGCGGCTGGAGGCCGGGCTGCTCCAGCAGCAGGCCATCGCGCCGAGCGAGATCGACGAGCGCGTCCGTATGCAGCTGACCACCGACAAGCTCGCCGACAAGGCCGGCATCGACCCCCGATCGCCGCGCGGCGCCGCCCAGTTGGGCCGCAAGCTCGCGAAGACCTCCGCGGACATGGCCATCGACGTCAACCCGCGCTTCGGCAAGTGGAACACTGCGAAGTCCGCGCTCGGCAACGGCGAGGACCCGTGGCTGCGCGACCTCTCCGGGCGCAAGGCCGACCGGCAGCAGCAGCTCTAGGCGGCGGCAGCTCTAGCGGCGGCTTCAGGCGGCGGCTCCGGGCGGGGCCCCGGCTCGGGTACGGGCCCGACTCCCGCCCGCCGCACCGCGGTTGACCGTACGGACGGCCGCCGGGCCCCCGCCGTACGCGACCTCAGCGGCGGTTGCCCCGGCCGCGCCCGCCGCCCGCGGTGAAGCGGGACGGCGGCGTACCGAAAGCGCGCGAGAAGGCGGCGGTGAACGCCGCGGGCGAGGCGTAGCCGAGGCGGCCGGCGACCTCGCTGACGGACGCCGTACGCAGCAGCGGCACGGCCGCGAGCAGCCGCGCACGGGCGCGCCACACGGCCGGGCTCTCGCCGGCCTCCGCGCGGAAGCGCCGGGTGAAGGCCCGCTCGCTCATGGCGCTCTGCGCGGCCCACGCGGCGTTGGTGACGCCCGCGTCCGGGGCGGCCAGGTACGCGCGGCACAGCGCCGCGAGCGCGTCCGAGGCGGGGATGCCGACGTGGAACGGCAGCGGCGCACGCTCCGCGATCTCGTGCAGCAGCAGCGCCGCGATGTGCCCCTCGCGCCCGGACAGGCTGTAGTCGGGCCCGAAGTCGACGGCGGCCAGGAGCAGTTCGCGCAGCAGCGGCGGTACGTCCACGACCGTGCACGCTGCGGGCCACCAGGGCACCGCGTCCGGCTCGATGTACAGGCTGCGGGTGCTCACGCCCAGCATGTGCACCCGGTGCCGGGTCGCCGCCGGGATCAGTACGGCGCGCTCCGGCGGGACGATCCAGGTGCCCTCGGCCGCGTCCACGACCATGACGCCGGTGGCGCCGTAGAGGAACTGCGCCCGCCGGTGCTCGTGCCAGTCCAGCAGGTGCCCGGCCGGGTAGTCGGTGCCGATCGGCAGCACGTCACGGTCGACGTGGTCGAGGTCGGCCGCGGAGACGTTCTTCACCCCCGGCACCGTACTGGCCGGGACGCGAAACAACGCTGCCGGGCTTCGCATGCGGGGCGGTGCGCGGAACTGGTGGGCTGGGTCCGTGGAGACGGTGGCGCTGCTCGGGATCGGGCTTCTTACCGGGGTGACGACGGTGCTGTTCGGGTTCGGCGGCGGGTTCGTCGCCGTCCCGGTCGTGGTGTGGGCGGACGCCGCGCTGGGTGCGGACGCGATGCGGGTGGCGACGGCCACGTCGACGCTCGTGATGGTGGTCAACGCCGGCTTCGCGACGGCGGTCACGCCGCGCCGCGTACTGCGTGCGCTGCGCGGCAGCGGTCGGCTGCTTCTGCTGCTGGCGGCGGGCGCCGTCGCCGGTGCGCTCGGCACCCGCGTCGCTCCGCCCGCGCCGGTGCGCTGGGCGTTCGTCACGTACGTCGCGCTGACCGTCGTCGATCTGCTGCTGCGCCCCGGCTTCCGCAGCCCGCGGACGGCGGACTCCTCGCGGTCGCCGGACTCTTCGCGGGCAGCGGACGCTGCGGACGCCGGCGGACCGCGTCCGCTGCCCGCCGTCTTCGGCGCCCCGATCGGTGCGCTCGCCGCGTTCCTCGGCGTGGGCGGCAGCGTGCTGACCGTGCCCGCGATGCGCCGGGCCGGGCACACGATGCACGCGGCGACCGCGCTCGCCAACCCGCTCACCCTCGCCATCGCGCTGCCCGCCGCCGCGGTGTCGCTGGGCGGCTCCGCGCCCCTGTCCGGCGCGGACGCGCACATACCGCTGGTGGGCCTGATCGATCCGGTCGCCGCCGGCGCGCTGCTGCTCGGGGCGCTTCCGGTGATCGCGGTGCTGCGCCGGCGCCCGCCGCGCATCCCGGACCGCGTCTACGCGTGGGCCTACATCGGTCTGCTCGCCACGGTGGCCGTCGCGATGGTGCCGACGGCGTGGGCGTAGCCGGCTCCCGCGGCTCCGGGCCCGTGCGGGCTCGCTGCCCGTATCGCCGTGCTGCTGCGCTACGTTCGGGGTCGTGAGCGCATCCCAGACCGGCCGCATCGTCCTTCTCACCACCAGCCATCGGGTGCCGCCCGGGCTGCTGTCCTGGCCCGCGTGGCAGGCGCTGCACGGCGCGGACCGCGTGCTGTGCGCGGACCCGGAGCATCCCCAACTCCCGTACGTACGCGAGGCGGGCGTGGAGGTGGAGGCCGGACCGCTGCCGCCCGCGCGGGAGTTGGCCGAGTCGGCCGGCGGGGGCGGCGGCACCGTGGTGATCGCCTCCGCCGAGGGCGAGCCGGAGCTGACGGACGGGCTGGCCCGGCTCGCGGGCTCGGGCCGCGTGCGGCCGCCCGAGCTGGAGCTGCTGCCCGGCTCCTACGACCTGCCGGGCGCCAGGCTGCTCGACCTCGTCCAGGTCATGGACCGGATCCGCGCCGAATGCCCGTGGAGCGGCGAGCGTACGCACGAGGGGCTGGTCAAGTACGCGCTGGAGGAGGTGTACGAGCTGGTCGACGCGATCGAGGAGGGCGATCGGGGCGCGCTGTGCGAGGAGTTGGGCGACGTGCTGCTCCAAGTGGTCTTCCACGCACGGATCGCGCAGGAGGATCCGGACGAGCCGTTCTCGGTCGACGACGTGGCCGCGGGCATCGTGGAGAAGCTGATCGGCCGGCATCCGCACGTGTTCGGCAGCGAGCAGGCGGCCACCGCGGAGGACGTACGCGAGCACTGGCTGCGTACGAAGGCCGCCGAGAAGCAGCGGAGTTCGGTGACCGACGGGGTGCCGCTCGGGCAGCCCGCGCTCGCGCTGGCCGCGAAGCTCGCCCAGCGGGCCCGGCTGGCGGGACTGCGGGTGCCCGCGGAAGCCCCCGCGGACGGGCCCGCGGAGAACCGGCCGGAGCAGCCGGGCCGGCCGGGACAGCCGGCCGCGGCCGGCGTCGGCTATCAACTCCTCGCCCTCGCCGCACAGTCGGAGGCCGAAGGCGTCGATCCGGAGGCGGCGCTGCGCGCGGCGGCCCGTACGTACCGGGACGCCATCCGGGCCGCCGAGGGCGTGGACTGAGCGCACCCGCACCGAGGGCCGCACCGGCGGCCCTCTCCTCTGCAGTGGCCTCGCCGCGGCTGCGCCGCCGCTGCATAGGAGAGGGTTCGCGGGAACCCGGAGGACATGTACACAGGCATGTACGCCGGCATGGGCGCAGTGCACTCCGCGATGGCCGGGACCGGACTGCCGGGACCGCTGCTGCCGCTCGCCGCCGTCCGCGACCTTCTGGTCGGCATCGCCCCCTTCGTCGTCGGCCTGCTCATCGTGCTCGCGCTGATCGGCGCCGTCTGGTACGGCATCCGGCTGCGCGCCCGCGGGGACCAGCGTCCGTCCGGACCGGAGGCCCCGCACCCGAAGGAGCCGCAGGAGTACGAGCGCAGCCACCGCGTCCCGGACGAGGTGCCGCACAACGGCGTGCGGCGCATGCCGTACGACTTCAAGGACTACGACTCCGACACCCACCCCGAGGAGCACGCGGACGAGGAGCCGCCGAAGTGGGACGAGGGCAGCAGCGGCGCCTTCGGCAGCGGCGGCCCCGGGCGCACCTGACGCGGCACGGTCGCGAGCCGCAGAGGAGAGGTGCGCCCCGAGGAGAGCTCCGCCCGGCCGGTCCGTACCCGGGCGGCCCCGGTTAGCGTCGTGCCGTGCCAGACGAGACCTCGCACCCGCCGGAACCCCGGGCGGAACCTCCCTCGGAGCCTTCCGCGGACAGCGGCGTTCCGGCGCTGTTCGGGCCGGAGTTCGCCGACGACCCCTACCCCGCGTACGCGTGGCTGCGCGAGCACCGCCCCGTGCACCGCACGGAGTTGCCCAGCGGCGTCGAAGCGTGGCTGGTGACCCGCTACGAGGACGCCAAGCGGGCGCTCGCCGACCAGCGGCTGAGCAAGAACCCCGGCCGGTACGGCGAGAGTTCGGCGCACGGCAAGGGCAAGGTCGGCATCCCGGGCGAGCGCAGCGCCAACCTCATGACGCACCTGCTCAACATCGACCCGCCCGACCACACCCGGCTGCGGCGGCTGGTCGCAAAGGCGTTCACACCGCGCAGGGTGGCCGAATTCGCACCGCGCGTACGCGAGTTGACCGACGAGCTGATCGACGCGGTGCTCGCCCGGCAGCCGGCCGGGGCGCGCTGCGGCACCGCGGAGCTGATCCACGAGTTCGCGTTCCCGCTGCCCATCTTCGCGATCTGCGACATGCTCGGCGTCCCCGCCGAAGACCAGGGCGACTTCCGCGACTGGGCGGGCATGATGCTGCGGCACGGGAACGCGCCGCGCGGCGGAGTCGGCCGCGCCGTGAAGAAGATGCGCGCCTACCTCGCCGAACTGATCCACCGCAAACGCGACCGGCCCGGCGACGACCTGATCTCCGGGCTGATCCGGGCCAGCGACCACGGCGAGCAGCTCACCGAGAACGAGGCCGCCGCCATGGCCTTCATCCTCCTCTTCGCCGGCTTCGAGACGACGGTCAACCTGATCGGCAACGGCACGTACGCGCTGCTCCGCAACCCCGCCCAACGCGCCCTGCTGGAGCGGCGGTTGGCGGCCGGCGACGAGAGCCTGCTGGCCACCGGCGTCGAGGAACTGCTGCGCTACGACGGCCCGGTGGAGCTGGCGACCTGGCGGTTCGCGGCCGAGCCGGTCACGCTCGGCGGGCAGTACATCGCGGAGGGCGAGCCGGTGCTGGTGGTGCTGGCGGCCGCCGACCGCGACCCGGAGCGGTTCACCGACCCGGACGTGCTCGACCTGGCCCGCGCCGACAACCAGCACCTGGGCTACGGGCACGGCATCCACTACTGCCTGGGCGCTCCGCTGGCCCGCCTGGAGGGGCGTACGGCGCTGGCGGCGCTGCTGCACCGGCTGCCCGGGCTGCGGCTCGGCGCGGACCCGGGCGAACTGCGCCGGCGCGGCGGGCTCATCATGCGCGGACTGCGCACGCTGCCGGTGGAGTTCGACCTCGCGCGGGCCCGCGAGGTGGCGCCGGCGCCTCGCGCGCCCGAGCCCAACTGAGCGTCGCCGCAGGCCGGTTGGCGGTCCCGGCGGAGCAACTGCCCCTCGGACCCTGGGCAATTGACCGTACGCCACTCGTGACCGCCGCGTGATGTGCGCGACATTGGCTTGTGACGGCAGGTCCCGGGCCGCTACCTTCAAGCGCCGATTCCCAGCAGCCTACGAGAAGTCACGAGGTCCATCCCATGCGCACCGGGACCGGTCGTCATCGTCGCCCCCGCCAGGCCCCCGCACTTCTCGTCACGGCCGGAGTGACCGGAGCGGGCATCGCGCTCCCGCTGTTCGGCGCCGGCGCCGCGCAGGCCGCCGACTCCGGCGTCGCCTCGGACGTCTGGGACCGCGTCGCCCAGTGCGAGAGCGGCGGCACGTGGAGCGCGAACAAGGGCGACGGCTACTACGGCGGACTGCAGATCACGCTGGACACCTGGAAGCGGTACGGCGGCTCCCAGTACGCCGAGCGGCCCGACCTGGCCAGCCGCGACGAGCAGATCGACGTCGCGGAGAAGGTGCTGGACGCCAAGGGCGCGTACGCGTGGCCCGCGTGCGCCCTGGAGTCGGGCCTCGCGGACGCCGCCTCGAAGCTGCCCGGCGGCGACGGCGGCCCGGACTCCGGGTCGGACTCCGGATCCGGCTCTGGCTCGGACTCCGGATCCGACTCCGGTTCCGGCTCGGACTCGAAGGACCCGTCGACGCCTCCGCACGACGACGACGGAGACCAGGGCGACGGCACGCACGGCGGCGACAGCGGACCCGGCGGCACCGGCGGCGCGGACGACGGCGACAGCCCCGCGCCCACGCCGTCCCCCTCGGCCCCGCACGGCGGCCACTCCGGCACCCCGCACGACCCGTCCCACTCGGGCTCGCCCCGCCCCGGAGACCCGGACCGTCCGGGCGACCCGAGCACGCCCGGCTCCCCGCACGCACCGTCCCACGGCGGGCACCACGGCCACCCGGGCTCCCCCGGCGGTTCCGGCGACTCCGGCGGCTCCGACGAGCCGGCCGGCGCCAACACCCCGATGGCGCCCGACGGTTCGGCCCCGCACACCGCTCCGGTGCCCGGCGCCGGTTCCGGTTCGGATTCCGGTACGGGCGGTACCGGCAAGCACCGCGGCCACCCCGGCGACGAGCACGGCCACGACCGGCCCGCACCCGGCGGCAGGCACGGCCGCGGCCACGGCGGCTCCCACGGCGAGCACGGCGGCTCCCACCACGAGCACGGCGGCACGCACCGGGTGCGCCCCGGCGAATCCCTCTCCGGCATCGCCGCCGAGCACCAAGTGCCGGGCGGCTGGCGCGAGTTGTACGAGCACAACCGCAAGGCCGTCGGCTCCGACCCCGACCGGCTGCGGCCCGGCGTGCAGCTGCACCTGTGACCTCCGGGCGCTCCGCCGCGAGGCCCCCCGAGGCAGCACGCACCGGCGACACGACAGCGCGAGGCGGGACGGGAGCGGCGCCCGATAGGCTCTGCTGACGCAAGCAGTCCCTCCCCGAAGGAGATCCACGTGCCGTCCATCGACGTCGTCGTAGCCCGCGAGATCCTCGACTCGCGAGGCAACCCCACCGTCGAGGTCGAGGTCGGCCTCGACGACGGCAGCACCGGCCGTGCCGCCGTGCCGTCCGGCGCCTCGACCGGAGCCTTCGAAGCCCTCGAGCTGCGGGACGGTGACACGGCCCGGTACGGCGGCAAGGGCGTCGAGAAGGCCGTACTCGCCGTCATCGAGCAGATCGGCCCGGAGCTGGTCGGCTACGACGCCACCGAGCAGCGCCTGATCGACCAGGCGATGTTCGACCTCGACGCCACCGCGGACAAGTCCTCGCTGGGGGCCAACGCCATCCTCGGCGTCTCGCTCGCCGTCGCGCACGCCGCGTCCGAGGCGTCGGATCTGCCGCTGTTCCGCTACCTCGGCGGCCCGAACGCGCACCTGCTGCCGGTGCCGATGATGAACATCCTGAACGGCGGCTCGCACGCCGACTCCAACGTCGACATCCAGGAGTTCATGATCGCGCCCGTCGGCGCCGAGTCCTTCTCCGAGGCGCTGCGCTGGGGAGCCGAGACGTACCACGCGCTCAAGGGCGTCCTGAAGGAGCGCTCGCTCGCCACCGGCCTCGGCGACGAGGGCGGCTTCGCGCCCGACCTCGGCTCCAACCGCGAGGCGCTGGACCTGATCTGCGAGGCGATCCAGAAGGCCGGCTACACCGTCGGCCAGGACATCGCCCTCGCCCTCGACGTCGCCGCCTCCGAGTTCTACAAGGACGGCGTCTACGCCTTCGAGGGCCGGCAGCGCTCCGCCGAGGAAATGACCGACTACTACGAGCAGTTGGTCGCCGACTACCCGCTGGTGTCCCTGGAGGACCCGCTCTTCGAGGACGACTGGGCGGGCTGGCGGACCATCACCGAGAAGATCGGCGGCAAGGTGCAGCTCGTCGGCGACGACCTGTTCGTCACCAACCCCGAGCGGCTCGCCCGCGGCATCGAGGAGGGCGCCGCCAACGCCCTGCTGGTGAAGGTCAACCAGATCGGTTCGCTGACCGAGACCCTGGACGCGGTCGAACTGGCCCAGCGCAACGGCTTCAAGTGCATGATGTCCCACCGCTCCGGCGAGACCGAGGACGTCACGATCGCCGACCTCGCCGTCGCCACCAACTGCGGCCAGCTCAAGACCGGTGCGCCCGCCCGCTCCGAGCGCGTGGCCAAGTACAACCAGCTGCTGCGCATCGAGGAGATCCTGGACGACGCCGCGGTGTACGCCGGGCGCAGCGCCTTCCCCCGCTACAAGGGCTGACCGGCGCCGCGGGCGGCACGCGCCCGCACCCGCACACCCGCAGAGCCCGCGCGCCCGGTTCCCGCTTCGCGCATCTGCGGCCCGCGCGGCGGCAGTTGCGCCCGTCCCCGCCGCCGTTCCCGTACGGTGGCGGGGGCCCGGGCCCGTACGGGTGCGCGGTCCGCACGGCGACCCCGCACGGCAACAAGGAGGAACGTGCCAGCGGATCGGTTCTCCACCGCGACCAGGCTCAAGGCGCTGGGCTCTCAGGCCGCCGAGCGGGTCTACCGCGCCCGTGGCCGCCGGGTCCGCGCCCCGCGCGGCCGGCTGACCGGGCGGGCGGCGCTGCTGGCGCTGGTCGTCTGCTCGCTCGTCGTCGCGCTCGCGTACCCGATGCGGCAGTACGTCTCGCAGCGCTCGGAGATCGCCGACCAGCAGCGCCAGGCGGACCGGGCCCGCGCCCAGGTCAAGCGGCTGCGCGAGGAGCGCGCGCGCTGGCACGACCCGGCGTACGTCGAGCAACGGGCCCGCGAGCAGCTGCACTTGGTGCGCCCCGGCGAGACGAGCTACATCGTCCCGGACGGCTCCGCCGACGACCCGCATCCCGCCGACCGGCGCCCCGCCGACCGGCCCTGGTACCAGAACCTGTGGGACGGTCTGGACTCGGCCGACCGCGGACGCTGACCGGCCCTCCGGCCGCCCGCGCCCGACTCCCCGCGCACACCCGCCCGTTGGCCCGCCTTCATCCCGTACGCAGAAGGACACGAGAACAGCACCCATGGACACGCCACCACCGCCCACCGAGCGGACCGAGCCGCCCACGGAGGCCGACGCGGCAGCCTGCCGGGCCCAGTTGGGGCGTCCGCCGCGCGGGCTGCGCGCCGTCGCGCACCGCTGCCCCTGCGCGCTGCCGGACGTGGTGGAGACGGCGCCGCGGCTTGAGGACGGTACGCCGTTCCCGACCACCTACTACCTGACCTGCCCGCGGGCGGCGTCCGCGATCGGCACGCTGGAGGCGGACGGCGTGATGAAGGAGATGACGGCGCGGCTCGCCGAGGACCCTGAGCTGGCCGCGGCCTACCGAGCCGCCCACGAGGACTATCTCGCCCGCCGGGACGCCATCGAGGTGCTGCCCGGCTTCCCCAGCGCGGGCGGGATGCCGGACCGCGTGAAGTGCCTGCACGTCCTGGTCGCGCACGCGCTCGCGGCCGGCCCGGGCGTCAACCCGCTCGGCGACGAGGCGCTGGCGATGCTGCCCGAGTGGTGGCGCGCGGGGCCGTGCGTCAACGTCCGGGACGACGCGGGCGGTTCGGCCGGCGCCGGCGAGGAGTCCCGATGAGCGCGGTGCGCGTCGCCGCGGTCGACTGCGGCACCAACTCGATCCGGCTGCTGGTCGCGGACGTCGACCCGGCCACCGGCGAACTCGTCGACCTGGACCGGCGGATGGAGATCGTACGGCTCGGCCAGGGCGTCGACCGCACCGGCCGGCTGGCGCCCGAAGCGCTGGAGCGCACCTTCGCGGCGTGCCGCGAGTACGCGCGCACCATCGAGCAACTCGGCGCCACACGGCTGCGGTTCGCCGCCACCTCGGCCTCCCGCGACGCGGAGAACCGGGACGAGTTCGTACGCGGCGTCGTCGCCATCCTCGGCGTCGAACCCGAGGTGATCACCGGCGACCAGGAGGCGGAGTTCTCCTTCGCCGGAGCCACCCGGGAGCTGTCCGGACGGACCGACCTGGAGCGGCCGTACCTCGTGGTGGACATCGGCGGCGGCTCCACGGAGTTCGTGGTCGGCGACGACGCGGTGCGCGCCGCGCGCTCGGTCGACATGGGCTGTGTGCGCCTCACCGAGCGGCACGGGCTCTCCGATCCGGCGACGCCCGAGCAGATCGAGGCGATGCGTACGGACATCGCGGCCGCCCTGGACGAGGTGGAGCGCGCGGTGCCGCTCGCCTCCGCGCGTACGCTCGTCGGCCTCGCGGGCACGGTCACCACGCTCGGCGGCATCGCGCTGGGCCTGGACGCCTACGACCCGGCCGCGATCCACCACACGCGGATCGGCGCCGCCCAAGTCGCCGTGATGACCGAGCGGTTGCTGGAGTCGACGCACGACCTGCGCGCGATGATCCCGGTGATCCACCCGGGCCGCGTCGACGTGATCGGCACGGGCGCGCTGATACTGCGCATGATCATGGACCGGGCCGGCACGGACGAGGTCGTCGTCAGCGAGCACGACATCCTCGACGGCATCGCGCACAAGGCCGCCGAGGAGGCGGCGCGGGAGAGCGGCTGACCCCTGAACCGCCGCCCGCGCAGCCTCAGTTGAGCAGCGGCGTTCTCCCTTGATAGAGAGGGACGGCTCCGGTCACGTGCTCCGCGGCGGTCCCGCGAACGAGCTTCGTGAATTTCTTCACATGAAATCGTGCCTCGTCGAGGGCGATTCGACCTCCGGGGCGTGCGGATCGCGGTCCTCCGCGGCAACCTCCGTACGCGGTGGCCGACTTCGGCCGGAGCGGAGACTCGGGGCGGCGACGAGCGGCGAGGCGTGCGCGGGCGGGATCGGCCCAGCTCACAGCCGGGAGCGGGGAGTTGGGGCGGGGGTTCGCGAAGAGGAACCCGGGCGGCGCCCGGCGAACTCCACGGGGCCGACGATCACGGGGCCGCGAAGTGTAGCAGAGCCCCCACCCTTGCTTGTGAAGACCCTCACGAGGTCCCCCCTCCTCGTAGGTGGATACTCGAAGCCATGAGCACCACGGAGCGTCCCCGAATCCTCGTAGTGGGTGGCGGGTACGTCGGCTTGTACGCGGCCCGGCGCATCCTCAAGAAGATGCGCTACGGCGAAGCGACGGTCACCGTCGTGGATCCCCGTTCGTACATGACGTACCAGCCCTTCCTTCCCGAAGCCGCAGCCGGCAGCATCTCGCCGCGCCACGTCGTGGTGCCGCTGCGCCGCGTGCTTCCCAAGGCCGAGGTTCTGACCGGCCGGGTCACGACCATCGACCAGGACAGCCGGATCGCGACCATCGCGCCGCTGGTCGGCGAGGCGTACGAGCTGCCCTTCGACTACCTCGTCATCGCGATGGGCGCCGTCTCGCGCACCTTCCCCATTCCTGGACTGGCCGAGAGCGGCATCGGCATGAAGGGCGTCGAGGAGGCCATCGGGCTGCGCAACCACGTGCTGGAGCAGCTGGACAAGGCCGACTCGACCGCCGACGAGGACATCCGCCGCCGTGCGCTCACCTTCGTCTTCGTCGGCGGCGGCTTCGCCGGTGCGGAGACCATCGGCGAGGTCGAGGACATGGCCCGCGACGCCGCCCGCTACTACCCCAACGTCAAGCGCGAGGACATGCGCTTCATCCTCGTCGACGCGGCGCCCGGCATCCTGCCGGAGGTCGGCCCGAAGCTCGGCGAGTGGGGCCTGGAGCACCTGAAGAAGCGTGGCGTCGAGTGCTATCTCAGTACCTCGATGGAGTCCTGCGTCGGCGGCCACGTCGTGCTCAAGAACGGTCTGGAGGTCGACTCCAACACCGTCGTGTGGACCGCGGGCGTGAAGCCGAACCCGGCGCTGTCCCGGTTCGGGCTGCCGCTCGGGCCGAAGGGCCACGTGGACGTGGACGCCACGATGCAGGTGCGCGGCACCGACCACGTGTGGGCCGCCGGGGACAACGCCCAGGTTCCGGATCTGGCCGCCGGCAAGGAGGGCGCGTTCTGCCCGCCCAACGCCCAGCACGCGCTGCGCCAGGCCAAGACCCTCGGTGACAACGTGATCTCGGCGCTCCGCGGTTTCCCGCAGGGCGAGTACAAGCACGCCAACAAGGGCGCCGTCGCCGGGCTCGGGCTGCACAAGGGCGTCGCGATGATCGTCCTCGGCAAGACCAGGATCAAGCTGCGCGGCCGGCTCGCCTGGTACATGCACCGCACCTACCACGGCCTCGCGGTGCCCACCTGGAACCGCAAGATCCGGGTCTTCGCCGACTGGACCCTCGGCATGTTCCTCAAGCGCGAGGTCGTCTCGCTCGGTGCGATGGAGCACCCGCGCGAGGAGTTCTACGAGGCCGCCGCTCCGGTCACGGCCGCGGCCTCGGAGGCGGCCGCCGCCGAGCAGAAGACGCAGGAGCGACAGCGGCGCAAGCAGCAGGACGGACCGCAGAACGGACCGCAGAGGGAAGAGGCCAGGGCTTCCTGACGTACTCTGGCCGCGGCCGGCGGCCCGTCGCGTACGGGCCGTCCGGACCCGGCGCACGCGGCGACAGCAAGAGGGGGCGCCCGCCATCCGTGGGGCGGGCGCCCCCTCTTCGCCGTTCGTGGCGCCTCCCTCCCGTGCTCAACTGCGCCCGGTCCGGGGCCGGTTGCGGTGGCCGCTCGCCGCGGGCTCGCGGTGACGCCCGGTCAGCAGCGGCCGGGAAGTGGTGATTCGGACGCGTGTGACGGCATACGCGGCAGCCCCTTCGTGTTAGCTGTATGGGGAATCCACCCCTTCAATCCACGGAGGTGTGTGCCATGGCCGTACGAGCGCCCCTGCCCACAGCGCTCTTCCGCCCTTCCGACCCCGCCGCGCAGGCCCCGCCCGGGCCACCGCGCCCGCACGTGCGTAGCGTCTCCGCGTCCTCCGCCGCCGACACCGCGTACGCCGCGGGCTGCCGGAGGTGTCCGCAGTGACCGCGACCGCGGCGGAACGCGTGGGCGCCCTCGCGGAGCGGCTGCTGGGCGTTCCGCTTCCGGTCCGGGTGCGCGCCTGGGACGGCAGCGAGTACGGCCCCGGCGGCTCCGCGTCCGCCGGTGCTCCCGGCTCCGCCGGTGCCGTCTCCCGCGGGGGCGATCCCGTCCTGCACATCCGCAGCCGCCGCGCGCTGCGCCGGCTGCTGTGGCGGCCCGGCGAACTCGGCCTGGCCCGCGCCTGGGTGGCCGGCGAGATCGACGTCGAGGGCGATCTGTACGAGGCGCTGGACCGGCTGGCCGGGCTCATCTGGGAGAAAAACCGCGAGGAGCCGGCGACCGGCGCGAACCGGGAAGCGGACCGCAAGGCGGCCGGCGGGCCCGGGTCCGCGCTCGCGGAACGGGTCTCCCGGCGGGCGGCCCGTTCCCGCGGCCTGCGCCGGGCCCGTACCGCGCTGGCGCTCGCCCGCGATCCCGCCGCCCGCGCTTCGCTCACCGCCGCCGCGCGCGAACTCCTCGCGCTCGCGGGCCCGTTGCCCCCTCCCGCCCCGCCGCGGGAAGAGGTGCGCCGGCGCACCGGACTGCGGCACACGCTCGGCCGCGACCGCCGGGCGATCAGCCACCACTACGACGTCGGCAACGACTTCTACGAGCTGGTCCTCGGCCCGACGATGGTCTACTCGTGCGCGTACTGGCGGCCCGAGGGCACGCTCGACGAGGCGCAGACCGCCAAGCTCGACCTGATCTGCCGCAAGCTGGCGCTCCGGCCCGGGCAGCGGCTGCTGGACGTGGGCTGCGGCTGGGGTTCGCTGGTGCTGCACGCGGCGCGCGAGTACGGCGTGCGTGCGGTCGGCGTGACGCTCTCCCAGGAGCAGGCGGCCTACGCGCGCAAGCGGGTCGCCGAGGAGGGCCTGTCCGAGCAGGTGGAGATCCGGGTGCAGGACTACCGCGAGGTCGGCGACGGCCCGTACGACGCGATCGCCTCCGTCGGGATGGCCGAACACGTCGGCAAGGCGCGCTTCCGCGAGTACGCCGACGACCTGTTCGCGCTGCTCGCGCCGGGCGGCCGGCTGCTCAACCACCAGATCGGGCGCAGGCCGCTGCCGGACGAAGAGGCGTACCAGGTCGACGAGTTCATCGACGCCTACGTCTTCCCGGACGGCGAACTCGCGCCCGTGGGGCGGACGGTGGCGACGCTGGAGGAGGCCGGCTTCGAGGTGCGCGACGTGGAGTCGCTGCGCGAGCACTACGCCCGTACGCTGCGCGCCTGGGTCGGCAATCTCGAAGCGCAGTTCGCGCGGGCCGTCCGGCTCACCTCGCCGGGCCGGGCGCGGGTGTGGCGGCTGTACATGGCGGCGTCGGCGCTGTCCTTCGAGCGGAACCGGATCGGCGTCAACCAGATCCTCGCCGTGCGGACGCCGGCGGACGGCGACTCGGGTCTGCCGCTGCGCACCCGCGAGTGGCGGGCGGACTGAACTCCCGTGCGGGCGGCCGCCGATGACCGTCCGCCCGCCCGGCCGCCCGGCTTTTCGGCCGACTCAGCCGGCTCGGCCGGGTTCAGCGCGTACGACCGTGGCCCGGTCCCTCCGAGCGTGGAGGGGCCGGGCCACGTGCGGTGCGTGCGGTGTGCGGTCACTCGGTCTTGATCGCCGTCAGCATGTTCAGCCGCCCGGCGCGGCGTGCGGGCCACAGCGCCGCCAGCACGCCCACCACCGCGGCCAGCGCCAGGAAGACGCCCATCCGCGCCCAGGGCAGCACCAGTTGGAACGTCGGCATCGACGGCTCGATCAACTGTCCCGCGGCCCAGCCGAAGAAGACGCCCAGGCCGATGCCGAGCACGCCGCCGAACAGCGAGATCACCAGCGACTCCAGGCGCACCATCCGCTTGATGCCGCGCCGGTCCAGGCCGATGGCGCGCAGCATGCCGATCTCCTGGGAGCGTTCGAAGACCGACATCGCGAGGGTGTTGATCACGCCGAGGACCGCGACGATGACGGCCATCGCGAGCAGTCCGTACAGCATGTTCAGCATCAGCGTGAAGACCTTCGCGACGGACTCCGAGACGTCCTTCTTGTCGTTGACGACGATCGCCGGATTGTCGCCGAGCGCCTTCTCCAGCGAGGACTTGGCGGACGCGCTCGCTCCGCCCGCGGTCTTCACCAGGATCTGCGTCGAGCCGAGCTGCTCCTTCCGCAGGTGCGGATCGACCAGCGAGGTGTCCAGCAGGGTGCCGTGCAGCATCTGGTTGCCCTTGTAGACACCGGAGACGGTCACCTTCGACTTCCGCCCGTCGAGGTAGGTGACCGGCAGCCGGCTGCCGACCTTCCAGCCCTTGCGCTTCGCCGCGTCCTCGTCGACGATCGCCTGGCCGTGCGCGAGGCCGCGCCAACTCCCGGACGAGAAGTCCAGGTTGGTGAGCTTGCCCATGGACGCGCCGTCGACGCCGGTGAGTTGCTCCGGTGCGCCGTCGATCCGGGCGTTCGTCTCGTGCATCGGCGTGAACGCCGCCACGTCGTCGTCGTGCGCCAACTTCCGCTCCACGGCGGGCGACAGCGGCACGTAGCTGGCCATACGGACCGAGTAGTCCGCCTTCATCGAGGACGTGGCCATCTTGCTGATCGCCTGCTGGACGCTGCCCGCGACCACGGTCATGCCGGTGATGAGCGTGAGCCCGATCATCAGCGCCGAGGCGGTGGCGGCGGTGCGGCGCGGATTGCGTACGGAGTTGAGCCGGGCCAGCTTGCCGGAGACGCTGAACAGCCGCAGCACGGGAGCGGCGGCGGCGATCAGCGGCCGGGACAGCAGCGGCGTCAGCACGAAGACACCGACCAGCAGCAGCGCGGCGCCCGCGCCCATGGGGAACTTGCCGTCGCTCGCGCTCTTCATCCCGCTCGCGTACAGCACCAGCGCCGTGCCCGCGCCCGCGAGCAGCGCACCGAAGGTGTTGCGCAGGATCAGCGAGCGGGTGGTGGCCGTCGCGTGGACGCTGGTCATCGCCGCGACCGGCGGCGTCTTCGCGGCCCGGCGGGCGGGCAGCCAGGCGGCGAGCACCGTGATCAGCACGCCCGTGACGAGCGAGACGGCGACCGCGCCGCCCGAGACGACGAGCGGACCCTCCGGTATCTGGGCCCCGAACTCGCCCAGCAGCGACCGCAGTCCGGCACCGATGCCCACGCCCGCGGCGAGCCCGGTCACGCCGGCGACGACGCCGACCACGAGAGCTTCGACGAGCACCGAGCGAGTCACCTGGCGGCGGCTCGCACCGACCGCCCGCAGCAGCGCCAGCTCCTTGGTGCGCTGCGCGACGAGCATGGTGAAGGTGTTGGCGATGATGAAGACCCCGACGAAGAGCGCGATGCCCGCGAAGACCAGCAGCCCGGTCTGCATGCCCGACATGCTCTTCTCGATCGCCTTCGACTGCTCGTCGGCGAGCTTCTTCCCGGTGACCGCCTGGAAGCCGGGCGGGACGACCTTCTCGGCCTGCTTCTTCAGCTCGGCCTGCGACGTGCCCGCGGCCGCCTTGAGGTCGATCTCGTCGTACTCGCCGGGGCTGCCGAGGAGCTTCTGCGCGGTGCGGGTGTCGTACAGGACGAGGGTGCCGCCCGCGGACACGTTGCCGTCGTCGGTGGTGAAGATGCCGACGACGCGCTCCTTGCGCACGGGGCCGTCGACCGACGTACGGGCGGTGTCGCCGACGTGGTAGCCGGCCTTGGCGGCGGACTTGGCGTCCAGCGCGATCTCGCCGGCGTGCTGTGGGGCGCGGCCGTGCTTCATGGGGTAGCGCGCGTCGTGCCCGTGGCCGCCGCTGCCCGCGAAGTAGTTGCCGCCGCTGGACTGCCAGCCCTCGCCGAGCAGCTTGCCGTGCTTGTTCGCGACGGCGGCGAAGCCGCTGACGGATCCGGTCGCCTTCGACGTGCCCGGAAGGTCCTGGGCCGCCTTGAGGGCGTGCTCGGTCAGCTTCCGGTGCTTCGGGGGCCAGCCGCCCGGCTGGGCGCTGGAGCCGCCGGGCACGGTGCCGCCGAGCCGGATGGCGAGGTCGACGTTGCTGAAGCCCTTCTCCGAACTCTTGCGGTAGGCCTGGGAGATGGTCGAGGTGAAGACCAGCGTGCCGGAGACGCAGGCCACGCCCAGCAGCACGGCGAGCATCGTCATCAGCAGTCTGGCCTTGTGGGCGAATACGTTGCGCAAGGCGGTGCGGAACATGGGTGAGTCCTGGCGGTCCTGGTGTGGGGTGCGCGGGCGCCGGCTCCAACGGGCGCCCGGCGGCGGTCAGTTCGTACGCGACTTGGCGTCGAAGTTCTTCATGCGCTCCAGCACGGAGTCGGCGGTCGGCGCCATCAGGTCGTCCACGACGCGGCCGTCGGCGAGGAAGACGACGCGGTCGGCGTAGGAGGCGGCCACCGGGTCGTGCGTGACCATCACGATGGTCTGGCCCAACTCCCGTACGGAGTCGCGCAGGAAGCCCAGCACTTCGGCGCCGGCCCGGGAGTCGAGGTTCCCGGTGGGCTCGTCCCCGAAGATGATCTCGGGGCGGCCGGCGAGGGCGCGGGCGACGGCGACGCGCTGCTGCTGTCCGCCGGAGAGTTCGCTGGGCCGGTGCTTCAGCCGCCCGGAGAGCCCGACGGTGTCGATGACGCGGCTGAGCCACTGCTTGTCCGGCTTGCGGCCGGCGATGTCCATGGGCAGCGTGATGTTCTCCAGCCCGTTCAGCGTGGGCAGCAGGTTGTACGCCTGGAAGATGAAGCCGATGCGGTCCCGGCGCAGCTGCGTGAGCTTCTTGTCCTTCAGCCCGGTCAGCTCCGTGTCGCCGATGCGGGCGCTGCCGCCGGTGACGGAGTCGAGGCCGGCCATGCAGTGCATCAGCGTCGACTTGCCGGAGCCCGACGGGCCCATGATCGCGGTGAATTCGGCCCGCCGGAACTCGACGGTGACGTGGTCCAGGGCGACCACCTGGGTCTCGCCCTGGCCGTAGACCTTCGTGAGGTCCGTGGCGCGTGCGGCGACCGCGCCCTGGCGGGCGGAGGCGGGGACGCCGAGGTGGAGGGTGCTCGTGGACACGGCGGACAGCTCCTGTCGGACGGAGTCGGAAACAACGGGTCGCCGGGCGCCCGTCGGACAGGCGGCCCGCATTCCATACTCCGGCCCGTGCGGCGCGGCCGGATCCGCCGCGGCGCCCGTTTCCCGACCCTCTGCGGGCGGAGGCCGGGCGCCGCCGTTCCTCCCTGGGTAGGAGCCCGCACCCTGACCGGTCGGAGACCCGGGCGTACGCGGGGGCGCGTACCGAGGGGGCGGCGCCGGTGGGTACGGGGGACCGGGCGGGGGGTGCACGGCGGCGCCGGAAGCGGGTGAGCGGGCAGCGACTTTCCGTCATTTCGTGTGCTGCGGCGGGCCGTTGGGGGAGCCTTTCGAAGAGGGCTGCGCATGCTGACGGCGCGTCAGTCGCCCATAAAATAAGACAACATCGGTCTCTTGCCCGGCAGTTGGGAAGCTGACGCTGGATAGGCTCACTCTCAGCGCCCGGGGGAACGCCGCGGGTACGCGCGTGCGTACGGCGGGTCCTGGAGCCGGTGCCCGGATGGTGGAATGCAGACACGACGAGCTTAAACCTCGTTGGCCTTCGGGCCGTGCCGGTTCGAGTCCGGCTCCGGGCACCAACCGCCGTAGCCCGGCGGTGAGTTGAGCGTTCGAGCGGCTGCGCGGGAGGGCCCGGGGCGGTGCGGGCCCCGGGCCCTCCCACGCGACGGGCCGGCTGCTTCCGGTGCGCGCGCCCGCCGGGCCGCCGATGTCGACGGTGTGAACTCCGCGTACGCGCGGGCGAGTTCGAACAGCAACGTGCGGCCGTCGCGCACACCGGGTGAACTCCGCGTACGCGCGGGCGAGTTCGGCCTGTGCGGCGGCTGGCGGGCTTGCGTGTGCCCGCCGGGACGGCTGAGGCTTCCGTGGTTTCTGGGACGTCCGTGGCCGCGGTGACGCGAGAGCACGGGGAGCCGTCGAGACGCCCGAGAGCCCGCTGCGTACGGAGAGCCCGCCGAGTCCGGAGGGCCCGCTGAGCCCCGAGAGCCCCGAGAGCACGGAGTGCACGGGGAGCCCGCTGAGCCCGGCGTGGCCGGGGAGGAGTGAGCCCGCGGAGTCCGGGCAGAAGAGTGCGCGTACCTCGGCCCGGGCGCGGGGCGGAGGCCGGAACCCTGCGTAGGCGACCGGCGACCCGCAGTGCCCCGACTGCCCTTCCGCGGCGGACGATCGCCCGCCCGCGGCGGCGGAGCCGGTGGCGCCGGCGCCGGGGTCGTGGCCGAACCGCCGGACGGCGGCAGCCTCTTGGGTTCGCCGATGCCGGACCGTACGACCGGGGAGCGCACCGGTACCGCCTGCGCGGCCGTACGTCCGGCGTCCTCTACGGAAGGCTTGGGAATGACGGGAGTGGTCGGTGAGGACGGGCGGGACGAGCGCGCCGCCGAAGCGCGTCGGCGGGGGTTTCTGCGCCGGCTGACGGTGGCCACCGGCGGTGGCATGTTCATCGACGGGTTCATCTTCGCGTCGGTCGCGGCCGCGCTGGCCGGGAGCGCGATGGCGCGGGACATCGGCGTGACCGCGGGCTGGGCGGAGGCGATCTCCTCGTCGACGCTCGTGGGCACCTTCTTCGGCGGGCTGCTGCTGGGCTATGTCACCGACCGGGTCGGGCGGCGCCCGATGTTCACCATCGATCTGGCGGTGTTCCTCGCGTGCGCGCTCGCGATGTTCCTGGTGACCGCGCCCTGGCAGGTGGTGGTCGTCGGTTTCGTGATGGGGCTCGCGGTCGGCGCGGACTATTCGATCGGTTCGCCGCTGCTGGCCGAGTTCGCGCCGACCGCCAAGCGCGGCAACTATCTCGGCATCCTGGAGATCCTGTGGAACGTGGGCTACGTGGTGGCCTACCTCGTCGGCTACATCATCAACACGACGTGGCCGGACGGCTGGCGGGTGACGCTCGCGGCGAGCGCGGTGCCCGCCGTGTTCTGCCTGCTCGTACGGCACGGGCTGCCGGAGTCGCCGCGCTGGCTGATCGCCAAGGGGCGCCGGGACGAGGCGGCCCGCGTGGTCGAGTCGAGCCTCGGACTCCGCCTGGACCAGGGCGACTTCGGCGCCGAGCAGACCGCGCGTACGCGGTACCGCACGCTGTTCTCGGCCGCGTACCTCCGGCAGACCGTGTTCGCCTGCACGTTCTGGGTGTGCATCGTGCTGCCCTACTTCGGGCTGACGTTCTTCCAGCCGAAGATGCTGGGGGCGATCGGGCTCGGTGACAGCGCCCTGGCGGGCGCGCTGTTGGGCACCGTGATCGCGCTGGTGGGCGCGACGACGGGCTGGTGGCTGGTGGACCGCGTCGGCCGGCGGACCATTCTGATCTACCCGATGCTGGGCTGCGCGGTGGCGCTGTTCGCGGTGTCGCTGGCGCAGTGGCTGCCGATCTGGCTGGCCACTGTGTGCTTCTTCGGCTACCTGTTCTCGTACGGCGTGATGAGCATCCTTCCCGGCGTGTACCCGGAGGAGGTCTTCCCGACGGCGATCCGCACCTCCGGGGTGGGGCTGTCGGCGGCGGCGAGCCGGATCGGCGCGGCCGTCGGCACGTTCCTGCTGCCGCTGTCGCTGCGGGAGTTGGGGCTGGGCTGGACCATGGCCGGTATGGGCGTGGTGTCCCTGATCGGTGCGGTGACCGCGGCGGCGTGGGCTCCGGAGACCACCGGCCGTGCGCTCACGCAGACCGCCCGGCAGCACATCCGCCTCACCGAGGACGGTGCCGCTCTCGGAGCGGCACGCCCCTGACGCCGCGCTCTCACCGGCTCCCGTGCCGGAGCCAGGCGAACTCGCCCGCCCGGCACGGGAGCCGGGCACGGAGTCGGCCGACCGGCCGGTGCGCAGCGGAGGTTGGCCGCCGGCGGACCCGATGCATCCGGCGGGCCCGGGGGACCCGCCGTGACCCGGCGGAAAAGCCCCGGGCGGCGATGGCCGATGATGGCCGTATGGACAGCTCCGCCGCGCCGCCTCCGCACTCGCCCGACGCGTCCGGCACCACCGGCTCCGCCGGCGACGGGCCGTCCCGTACCGCGCCCTCGTACGGGCCCGGACGGCCGCCGCGGACGGGCCGGCCGAGCACAACGCACCCCACCGCCGAACGCAGCGCGGAACGCACGGCGGAACACAGCGGGAAATACACGACGGAACGCACCGCGGCGTCCCGTGCGGGGGCCGCGCTCACCGTGCCGCCCGCGCCCGCGGAGGTCGCCTGCCGTACGCACCGGCTCGCTACGGGCGTCTGGGCGCACCTCCAACTGGCCGGGGACTTCTGGGGGTTCTCCAACGCGGGGATCGTCGCGGACGGCGGCGAGGCGCTGCTCGTCGACACCTACTTCACGCTCGCGCAGACCCGCCGGCTGCGGGCGGCCGTGGAGTCGGCGGCTCCCGGCGCGCAGGTGCGTACCGTCGTCAACACGCACCTCAACGGCGACCACTGCTTCGGCAACCAGCTCTTCCCCGGCGCGGAGTGCGTGACCTCGGCGGCCAACCTGCGGGCCGCCGCACACGAGTTGGCCCCGGCGCCCTTCCGCGCGCTTCAGCAGCAGCCGCCGCCGGGCGCGCTCGGCCGCTATCTCCTGCGCCACTTCGGGCACTTCGACTTCTCCGGCATCGAGCAGGTGCCGCCCTCGCGGACCTTCGACGGGTCGCTGCCGCTCCGAGTCGGCGCCGTGCACGTGGAGTTGATGGAGGTCGGGCCCGCGCACACGGCGGGCGACGTGGCGGTACACGTGCCGGAGGCGGGCGTCGTCTTCTGCGGCGACGTCTTCTTCCACGGCACGCACCCGGTGGTGTGGGCCGGTCCGCTGCGCAACTGGGCGTCGGCCTGCGACCGGCTGCTGGACACCGGCGCCCGTACGTTCATACCCGGGCACGGGCCGCCCGCCGACCGCGCGGACCTCGCCGCCGTCCGGGACTACCTGTGGTACGTGCACGAGCGGGCGGCCGAGCGCGCCGCGGCAGGAACGCCGCCCGAGGCGGCGGCGCGCGAGCTGTACACCGAGCTGACCGGGCCGCAAAGCCCGTACGTGGACTGGGAGTTGCCGGAGCGGATCGGCACCGCGGTGGCGGCGGTCTACCGCGACCTGGGCACCGGCGCTCAAGGTTCCGCGGACGGACCCGGACCGGGGACGGCGGAGACCTCCGGCGTGCCCGAAGCGCCCGGCGAACTGCTCGACGTGGTGACGATGATGGCCGACCTCGCGGAGTGGGGCGCGGGCTCCGGCGAGCGCTGAGTCAGGCCGGCTCGGTGCCCTCGGGCTCGGGCCGCCCGGACGCCCGCGCCCGCCCTCCGGGGTGCGTACGCCCGGCCTCGGCGCCCGGCGTGGCCTGCGTGCTCTGCGCGCTCGACGTGCTCTGCGGGCTCGACGTGCGCGGCGCCTTGCGGGTGTGGATGTACAGCTGCCGCCGATCGCCCACGTCCAGATGCTTCGGCAGCGGCAGCTCGTAGTGCACCGGCCGCCGGTGGTCGGCGAGTTGGCGGCGCGGGTTGTAGACGCGGTTGAACTTCCACAGCATGCGGGCGAAGTTGGTCTGCCCGTGCGCGAGGTTGCCGCCCAGCACCCGCATCGCGCCCACCGCGGTGCGCAGCCCCAGGTGCTTGCGGTTGATCACGGCCTGGGTGCGGACGAGTTCGCGGTAGAAGTCCGCGAGCGGCAGCGTCGTCGGCACGACCGCGTGCTGGATGTCGAACAGCCGGTAGTCGCGGGTGGTCAGCCGGCGCGACTCGGTGTGCCAGATCTCGGTGCCGGGGTACGGCGTCATCACGGTCAGGTGCACGATCTCCGGTACGGACATCGCGAACTCCCGTACCGTGCGGAAGCGTTCGGCGTCCCACGCCGGATCGACGATCAGGTTGATGGCGACCGTGATGCCCATGCGCCGGGCCGCCTCCAGCGCCTCGAAGTTCTCGTCCGGGCTGACCCGCTTCCGGTACAGCTCCAGGCCCTTCGCGTCGATGGCCTCCATGCCCAGGAACATGTACTTCAGGCCCAGCGCCGACCAGCGCTCGAAGACGTCCGGGTTGCGCAGCAGCACGTCGCTGCGCGTCTCCAGGTAGTAGCGCTTGCGTACGCCGCGCCGCTCCAGCTCGGCGGCGATCGCGTGCCCGTGCTCGGGCCGGATGAAGGCGACGTCGTCCACGATGAAGACGTTCGGCTCCCGGATGCCGGCCATCTCCGCGCCGGCCGCCTCCGGGGACACCTTGCGGTA